>Ga0307429_1001144_pt1 | contig 13072 bp, 7 predicted proteins | sample SalMarWE160230MG_FD_202151 | JGI IMG/M metagenome (GOLD analysis project Ga0307429, IMG submission 202151) | Salt marsh sediment microbial communities from the Plum Island Ecosystem LTER, Massachusetts, United States - WE1603-230 | ecosystem: Environmental > Aquatic > Marine > Intertidal zone >...
GGAAAGGTCAGATATTTGGACTCTTAGGTCCTAACGGAGCAGGTAAAACTACTACTTTACGCATTTTAGCCACCATGATACTCCCCACCAAAGGGAAAATAATAGTAAATGGATGTGATGTGGTTAATGAAGCAAGCAAAGTGAGGAGTCAGATAGGATTTTTATCCAGCGAAACAGGATTATATGACCGTTTTACCCCCCGAGAAACTGTAATGTTTTTCGGACGGATTAATGGAATGGAAGACAAAGTTATTAAAAAAAGAACAACTGAAATCTTTCACAACTTAGATATGGAAAATTTTCAAGATGTTAGAGTAAATAAACTTTCTACCGGAATGAAACAGAAACTCTCTATTGCCAGGAGTATTATTCATAACCCGCCTGTATTAATTTTAGATGAACCAACAGTTGGATTAGATATAATTACAGCCAGAACAGTAATTGAATATGTTAAAAGTTTTAGAGATCAAGGGAAGTGTATCATCTATTCTACCCACATTATGCGGGAAGCTGAAAAATTGTGTGATATGATTGCGATTATTCATCAAGGCAATCTTATTACTAAAGGTACCTTGACTGAATTAAAAAAGAATTCTTCATTTGACGATTTAGAAGAAATATTTTTTGAATTAATAAATCAAGGAGAGAATTTGGAATGAGCTGGAAAAATATTAAACTTATTTTTACTAAAGAATTGGTGGGAACTATACGGGATAAAAGAACCATAATTGCCATGATAATAATTCCTTTGATATTTTATCCTCTCTTATTTGCAGGAATCGGCTATTTTAGCAAGGTGGGAAGCATGAAATCACAAGAAGCTACCTCAAAGATTATGATATACGGTGCGGAATTTGCTCCTCAATTAGTAAAACATCTTCAAGATTATGAAAAGATAGAAGTTCTTACCATAGAAGAGGACTCTCCTGCTAAATTGCAAAATGGGGATATCCAGGTAGTTTTAGTGGTTCCTCCGGATTTTAAATATAAAATTCAGCAGGAAGAACCCGGTAAGCTTATCTTAAAATACGATACAACAGAGGCTAAATCAAGGATAGCCCAAAAAAGAGTTAATCAAATAATTGAAAAATACAAAGATGAAATAATTCTGCAAAGGCTTTCTCGTCTGGATTTAAAAGAGGAATTTATTACTCCGTTAATTTTGCAAGAAGAAAATATAGCTACTGCCGAAAAGATGACCGGTTCATTTTTGGCAGTTTTACTTCCCTATTTGATTATAATACTTATCTTTGCAGGGGCGATGCATACAGCTGTGGATATAACTGCCGGAGAGAAAGAAAGAGGAACTATTGCTACTCTATTAGTAAGTCAAATAAGTCGATTAGAGATAGTATTAGGTAAATGCTTTGCAGTAATGTTAATTTCTTTTACCAGTATGATTTTAGGACTGCTCGGGCTTACTCTTGCTTTTTTATCGGGAGCTTCTATTGCCGGAGGCATTAAGGGAGTGAATTTTGGGATATCTATTAATACTATCTTTTTACTCTTTTTGGTTTTATTCCCTTTAGTCGGTTTAGCCAGTGCAGTATTAGTGATGGTGGGCATATTTGCCCGTAACATTAGAGAAGCTTCGAGTTATATTACCCCCATTTATATGTTGACTGTCTTATTGGGGATAGTTTCTGTAAGTCAGGGAATGGAATTGACCGGTAAAATGTTTTTAGTTCCGGTTTTAAACAGTAGTTTTGTTTTTAAAGAATTATTGATGGGTAAGATTTACTGGGGTCATATTTTAACTACGTTTAGTGCTAATATAATTATTGCCGGAATAGCTCTATTCGGAGCTACTCGTCTCTTTAACAAAGAAGAAGTCCTCTTTAGAAGTTAAGAATAATACTATAAATTCGGTAGGACAGGCATCTCACCTGTCGCTATATTTATATAGAAGATATAAATAAAAAATTTACTGTTAGGCCAGATGACTAAATTACCCTTAAGGCGAGAACTAATGGGAGAATATAATAAAGTAATAGATAAAGAGAAACAAAAGCAAGCCAAAGAATATCAAAAGAAAAAAATTATTTTAAAAATTACTGGAACCGCTCTTTTTTTAGCCTATTTTTCAATATTAATATTTAGCAACCTTTCCTTTGCAATTGAAGAAAAAATATTGTATTTTACCGACATACAATGGCAGATTATTGCTTTATATATTTTTTTTATCTTAACTCTTTATGATTTACTTTCCTTGCCGTTAGAATTTTATGCTTCTTATACCTTTGAACACAAATATCATTTTTGTACTCAAACATTAGGAGATTGGTTCGAAGATTGGTTAAAAAGTTATATCTTGACTTTGGTTTTAGCTATCCCTCTCATTGAAGGAATTTATTGGGCTATCAGAACATTCCCCCAAAATTGGTATCTGATAGTTACAGTTTTTACCGTTCTTTTAACTGTTCTTTTAAGCCATCTTTCACCCATATTATTGACTCCACTTTTTTTTAAATTGAAAAAGATAGAAGAGGATAATGAGTTAGCTCAAAAATTAATTAAATTATGCAATAAAGTAAATACCAAAGTTAAAGGGGTTTATGAAATAAATTTTAGTTCAAAGACTACTAAATCCAATGCCTATCTTTCTGGTTTAGGTAATACTCGGAGAATTGTGATAGCCGATAATCTTTTGAAAAATTTTACTCTTGATGAAGCAGAGGTGGTATTTGCTCACGAATTAGGTCATCATGTTCATAAGGATGTTCTAAAAGGAATGCTTTGGACTAGCTTGATCTATCTAGGAGCTTTTTATTTTACCAGCCTTATTTTAAAAAAGGTCGGTCTTTATTTAAGTTACGAAGTAACCAATATTTCTAACTTTCCTGTTTTAGCTTTATCCATAGGGGTTATTCTATTCTTATTTAATATACCTCTTAATTTTTATTCCCGAAAGAGAGAGCAGAATGCTGATGAATTTGCCTTAAAAACGACTGGGAAGGTAAATGCTTTTATCACATCAATGGCAAAATTTACAAACCGAGATTTAGCTGATGCCCATCCTCATCCTTTTATTGAATTTCTCCTTTACACTCACCCTTCTATCGGTAAGAGAATTAATCATGCTCAGGAGTTTAAGAAGAAGATTGAATTAGAAAAACAAAAAAATGAATTTTAAATAAGTAATTTTTTTATTTTTTCTTAGAGATAATATAATATCAAGATAATAAAGTTAATGAAAGTAAATAAAGCAATCTTGAATCTTTATCAAATATTACCCAGATTTATAAGGGAACCAATCATATACAAAGAGAAATTATTGCTTTGCAGCTAATTAAAGATGCAGTTAAAAACAGATAGACTGAAATAGTCATTAAGGCAACGTTTCCTGCCTTTTAAGGTTAATAAAAAATTATTTTAAAAAAAAGAGGGTTTTATTGAGGTGTTGTAGTATTATGATATAGTAGAGTTATTCTAAAGGGAATAATTTAAGAAAATCGCACTTTTTAAAAAATATTTTAGGAGTTTACTTGCAAGGCAAAAAATAAGAGAAAAGGGGGTGAAGAAGAGAGCAAAAAGAATTAAAATATAAAATTTAAAGAGGTTAAAAAAATGAAAAAAAGAAAAACTAGTTATTTTAAGTATTTCAGTTTGTTTTTTGCAATGATTGTTTTGCTATTGATTTCCGGGTGTAATGGACCATCTCCAACAACTCCTATTATTAATTCATTTTCAGCTCTTCCCTCGACTATTACCGAAGGAGATAGTTCTACTTTAAGTTGGAGCGTTACAGATGCGACTACCGTTGTTATTGACCAGAGCATTGGTAGTGTAGCCTTAATCAGTAATACTACAGTAAGTCCTACAACAACTGCTACTTATACCCTTACCGCAACCAATACTGCTGGAAGTGTTACTGCAACAACTACTATTACTGTTAATCCAGTAGCAGCTACCTATGGTAATATAGACATTAAATCTACTCCTACTGGAGCAAAGGTCTATCTTGATGGTGTAGATACCGGTTCAGTTACTCCCTATGTGATTACTCATATAGAAACTGGCACTCATGCCATAAAACTGGAAAAATATCATTATAAAGATCAGGAAGATGTTAGCGTCTCTGTTAATGCAGAAGAAACTACTTATCTTAATTGGGCTCTGACTTATGCTTCTACACAAACTATTACCCTTCAACCAGGTTCAGAAGGGAAAGATAGTGGAGTATCATCCCTTTTTTCAACAACAAATTATGGGAATAATAGTACCTTTTTTAATGCAGGGTATCAAATAGCTACTGTAAGAGCATATATTGAATTTGATCTAAGTAGTATTCCTGAAAATGCCAGAATAACCGATACCGACTTAATGCTTTACCATTCTAGTTCAAGTGGAACAACTAATTTTAGTGTCGGTGCATATAAAGTTACAGAAAGTTGGTTGGAGAATACTATAACTTGGAATAATCAACCTACGAGTTCTTCTAATGTAGAATACTCTAACAATATTACAGCTGCTAATACTGAATGGGAAAATTGGGATATAGATGATTTAGTAGAGAGCTGGTTAGATGGAAGTTTTACTAACAACGGTGTGGTATTAAAAGCCACTGATGAACCTTCGCTTGATACTATAGCAGTTTTTAAGCCGTCTGATTCTAGTGATTCCAGCCATCGTCCCAAATTAGTGATAGATTATTATATTCCTTAAGAAGCAAGAAAATGAGCTGTAGGTTATATTAGCTGAAATAAGCATGAGAAATGTATTGCAGTTTTGGGAGTAATAAATAAAACTAAATAAAGCTAAAGAAAAAAGGGCAGGCTAAAACTAAAATAAATTTTAACTTGCCCTTTTTGTATTTTTATTATTTATCATCAGAAAAGTTTGTCCTCCGTTCTGGTTCAGGTGAGGGGGAGTAGATTTTAATATTTTACTATATTTTGTGTTATTGATATAATAAAGGTGTAAAAAGAGTGGAAATGTTAAGTTTTGAATTAAAAGCTTTTGCCAAGCAAATTACATTATTAAACAAAGAGGGTGTTTTGCGATGAGAAAACCTCTTGTTTTTATATTGCTAATATTTATAATTTTTTTATTAATAGTCATATATGAACATGATAAAATTGACGAAATAGATGATTGTATAGAAAAAAGACAGAGCATGGTATTAAATCAATTACGTAGCCGAGATATAATTGATTCGAAAGTATTACAAGCCATGCTTACTGTTCCCCGTCACCAATTTGTTGACCTCAGCATTAGAGAATCAGCTTACAATGATTACCCCCTTGCTATCGGTGAAGGTCAAACTATTTCCCAGCCTTATATCGTAGCCTTAATGACTCAGTTATTAGAGTTAAAAGGGGATGAAAAAGTCTTAGAGATAGGAACTGGCTCTGGATATCAGGCAGTAGTTTTAGCTGAGATTGTAGAAGAAGTTTATACAATAGAGATATATGAAAGCCTTTCTAAAAAATCAGAAAAACTACTAAACGATTTAGGTTACCGAAATATTAAATTTAAAGTTGGAGATGGTTACCATGGCTGGGAAGAACATGCCCCTTATGATGCTATCATAGTAACCTGCGCCCCTGACCATGTTCCCCCACCCCTTCTTCAGCAGATTAAAGATGATGGAGGGAGAATAGTAATACCCGTTGGCGGAATATGGATGGTACAAACTTTAATGAAGATAGAAAAAATAGGAGGGAAAATTAAATCCAAAGGAATTATCGGAGTAAGATTTGTTCCCATGATCGGACATAGTAGATAATATTTCTTAATTTATAGAAGGATAGGCTAAAAAAATATAGGGAACATGTTAATGTTTTATAACATGTGAAAAAATTAAATATGTGCAAAGTAAAATAGGGCAAGCTAATAATTAAGAAAATTATTAGCTTGCCTACTTTTGTGTTTTATTATTTGTTACAAGAGAAGCCGTCTATCCATTCTGATTCAGGTGGGGGATTGGAATCTAATATTTCTCTCCACGCCTCATCAGTTAATCTGTTTTCCATTGGTTGTTTGAATTCGTAATAACTAAAGGTTGGTCCTATTCCTAATAGTATGTGGCCTTCGGGAAGTTTATAAGCGATTACTGCAGTTTTAATATAACCCACTCCCTCTTCTAAAACTTTTTCAGTATTACCATCTGTATGAACATCGGCTACTAAAACTGTTTTAAGTATCTCCGGGTCGACTTCTCCGCCTGAAACAGTGCTGATTAAACCCTCAGAGATACTACCAAAATTTTCAATGAAGTTATATTCATTATCGTTTAATGGTTTATTTTCTAATTCCTTTTTCGAGATGTCCAGTAGCTTACTTAATATTTCTGCAAATCTATTAAGACCTGTCTCTATCATTAACTTTTCTAATTCTTCTTGAGGAATTAAGCTCTTAAATCCCTGGTTAGTCATCTTGGTTAGAGCTAAAAGTCGAGCATAAAATTCTGGTACTGGCTCAACATAACCGACTACCGGAGGAGGCTCAAAGATTCCTCCCATTTCGGCGATAGTATAACTCTGTTTGACATATAAAAGGGTGTCATGTCTTAATTCAGTCCAGGAAGCCAGGGCAGTGTTTAATTCTTTATCTTGCCAGGCTTCGGTTTGCATAAAGGTAGGATAACCTTTACCGAATTCACTATTCAAGGATTTTAAAACATAGAGCCAATTAACATAAAGATTTTTAGACCAGTCCCTCTTGGAAAAAGAATCTACTTCTTTTTTCAATTCAGAAAACTTCTTTTCATAATCTGAATATTGAGTATCCCCTGAATTTTCTAAAATTTCTTTAGCCCTCTCAGAGCCCAACAAAGCCATTAAGTCCAAACCCCGTGGGAAACCTCTAACCTCTCTCATGGCTGGCGGAGGACAGGCTTTCACGTCAGTCTTAACCCAGGTGAAAGGTCGGTCTTTTCTATATTTGGCATAAATATCATCCCAGGTAAAAGTAAAGGGCTTTTTTCCAGTTGGTAAAGGAGGTTTTGGTCCTACGTATTCACCACTATAAGGAGAAACAATTTCGGAAAAAAGCCAGGAGTCTAAAGTGAATCTCTGACCCATCAATCTGAATCCTTTGGTTTTTCCCAGAAGTTCCTTAGCTTGTAATTTTAAAGCCTGGATTTCTTTCTCAGAAAGAGGAGGGCAGGGCATTAGCAATTCACAAGCTCCTAATCCACTGTAAATTTTAGGATTATAAGGAAAATTTAAGATAGTTTCTTTAAGTTCTAAATAATTTTCCTCTATTTCTTGAGGATTCATTTCATCTTTAAATAACTTTTTTAACACCTCACTATATTCGTTTGGCCCTAAATCATCAGAAAATCCCACCAGAAAAGAAGTAATAGCATATATTCTGTTCCATCTTTCTTGAAGGTCTTGACTCCGAGAAAATTGGTTAGCCAACAAGAAGGCTTGCAGGGTTTGAATTCGAGCATCATATTTAGAAACAATTCCCCCTACATTACCGGTGCAGATAGATTCTCCGGGGGATAAAAGGGGAGAACCTTCGATTAAAGCAGTCATTCTTCCATACCACATTAAAGTTTTAAAGTAATTTTTGAGTTTTTCTGATTTAGTGTAATGCCCCCGAGGGACATATTGGGAATAATCTTCCTTATAAATAAATATTGGGGAATAGTCCCAGCCTTTATGCTCTTCAATTAGCTCGATTTCTTTTTGTACCAGGTCTTTCGCTAAATCGGGGACTTCGAAACTATATTGATTAAATTCTGTTTCACTAAAATATTTAAAGCTGGCTTTGTCTCCATAAGATTGCTTTAGTCCTTCTATAAACATTTTACAAACTTCCGGATCCATTTCCGGATTGCAATATTCTTCTCTCAAAGTTTCATCACTCATTATCTGATTTATCTTTGGTTTTAAAAGTTCTAAAGCCACAGAGAGATAAGCTACATTTCTTTTGGCTGCTTCTTTTAAATCCACGCTACTTTTATGATATTCTTTCAGAGATTCTTCTAACAAATTTTTACTTACTGCCCATATATCTTTGTAAAAGAGGTCTCTTTCTAATTTCATTAAAGTGGTGGCAAAGAAGATATGATAGTAATGTAAAAGAGAGTCGGTGGTAATAAAAATGGGTAAATCTTTTTCTCCGATAATTTTATAATAAGCTACGAAATCATCCTTGGGGTAAGCATTTTGGCGAGAAGACGCAAGAAAAACTTCTCGTTCAGCAATATCAAGAGGAGTGGGGATAACTACGAAACCATTATTTTTTAATAGGGTAAGAGCTTCGGGGTTAAGTTTTATTTTTTCAGAGAAATTTTGGTAATTGGCAATTTTTGTAGTGTTCAAAGGTAAGGGATAGGCGGGAACGGTGGGAGTAACCTCTAATTCTTCCAGCAACATATCATCCGGTTCAATTAATTGTTTTGTTAAAATAACTTCACCAAAGGCATTACCCGTACAAGCGAAGAAAGCAATAGATATTAAAACAACTAAAATGATTTTTAATAAATTGAAACTGTTTTGTCTTCTTATATTTATAAAATTTAATTTATAAAATGAATCTAACATGATTTTCATCACCTTTCGATTTTTATTATACCATCCTTTATTTCATCTACCAACTTGTTATCTGAGCGTTTAGCTAATTGTATTAAAAATTCGCCTGCTTTATTTCGTTCCATTAAAACAGGCTGACTCAGGTTAATTTGGAGAGGAAAAAGTCGATAGACCAGTCTATCAGGATAAATTTCTAATCCTACTGCCAGACCCTGCTGAGTTTTGGGAGAAAAATATTGGTCAAAAATAAAATTTCCCAGGGAATAAAAGATGAGTTTTCCCTGATATTTTTCAATGTTTTGTACTACATGAGGGTGATGACCGATTATCAGGCCTGCCCCGGCCTCAATTATTTGATGGGCTAAGCTTTGTTGGGCAGGAGAGTTAATTAATTTATATTCTTCTCCCCAGTGTAGACTTACGATTAAAAAATTATCCGGATTTGAAGATTTAACTGCTTTTATCGTTTTAATTATTTCTTTTTCTCTAACCATAAAAGGAAAAATTTGATTAAAAGCTAAAAAAGTTATATTATCCCTGGAAAAAGAAGAATCTAGGTTATCCGAACTACCAGAAAGAGGGTCGCCTACAAAATTCATCCGATATTTTCTTAGCCACTCTTTAGTTTCTTCTAATCCTTCTTTTCCCATATCCAGAGTATGATTATTGGCCAGGGAAAACAAATTGAAATTACACCAGGAAGCCCCTTTAATTACTTGCGGGTTAAAAGCAAATTTTAAAGAATTAGCTGGAAATTCCGGTGGATTATTTATTAAAGGACCTTCTAAATTTCCAAAAACAATATCTATTCCTCTTAAAAATTGACCGATTCTTTGAAAAGGATAATAAATACTGTTTTGTTTTATTAAATTTTCTACTCCCCGGTCTAACATAATATCTCCTACCAATAGAACAGTTTTTACTCTCTCGTTAAAAACTTCAACAGTTGAGCCAGAAATATTTTCCTCAGATTTTTTCTTCCCGAAGAGTACACTAAAATAAGAAGTGGTTTCTTCTAATTCTAAATTTAAAAAATCATCAGAATTTTTATGAGCAATAATGTGAGGATATTCCTTCTGCCGTAATTTAGCAAAAAGTCTGACTGCATACAAAGCTTGCCAGCAATCAACTTCCATGTTTTTAAAATTTTCTTTCTCAAAATTTAATAAAACTCGGATACTTTTTGCATCATGAAAATTAGCTGCTTGAGAAGGAAGATAGTGAGAGAAATCTACACTAGCAACAACAATAGTATTGAGAAGGGTATTTTCATCAATTGTTTTTACCAATTGTTCCACTTGTTCTTTAGTAATATCAGCAGGTATCAGGATGGGCAAAATATTAGTTTCAGGGAAATATTTTCTAATATAAGGAAGAAGAGCAGTTACTCCGTGTTCAGCAATAACTGCAGAATTATTAAAAATCATTTTATTTTCTTTAAATAATTTTCCCCACAATAAGGTGTCAACTTTTAAATTATTGAATTTTTTATCATTTAAATCTACGGTGATAGTAATAAATGAATTACCTTCCATAAGAATTCCGCTTTGAAAATGATCCGGACTTAAAATAACTATCGTTTTAGGAATTTCCCGGGAGGAAATATAACTAAAAAAATCCTCCATTATATCTTTGGCTAATAGATGATGGGGAACTACTCCGGAAACGATATCTTGTTTATTGCCCGAGTCAGATGCAAAAACTACTAAGGTGTTTATAAAGTTTAATATCAAAACAATACTGAGAAAAATAACCAGAATAGAGAAAAGCGAAATATAATTCTTTATGGTATTGAATTTAAAAATTTTCATAAAGTCATATCCATCTAAAATGTCATTTTTCTAGAATAATTTATACTGAGAAATCCAAAGAGATATATCAGAGCAGCTAATATAGCCACTACTTTAAACCCAAAGAAGATTGCAATTATCACTGCGGAGACAGAAGCGATAATAGAACAGAAACTGTTAGTTGCCCACAACCAGGGGATAAGCTCTTTTCCTTGTCCTGTCGAATTGACCAACCTTATCCCCAAAGGGAAGGGCATCCCCATTAAAAATCCTAAGGGGAAAATTAGCCCCAGCGTAATAAATATTTTAACTAACAAGCTATACTTCAAAGTGGTATTAAAAACATAAGGCAAAATAAATTGATAAACTATTAAGATACCACACAAGGTAAAGATAATAATTTTCAGAGCATTAACATAATTTCTCTCTACTCTTCTTGAATAGAAGCTCCCTAGGCCGGAGAAGAATAGAAAAGAGAAGATGATAATAGAAGTAGAATAAGCAGGATTGGTCAGATAGAGGATAAATTTCTGGATAAAAGAGATTTCTAAAAGCATATACCCTAAACCAAGAGAGGCAAAATAAAGTAAAAAAGGAATCTTTGCCCTTCTTTTAGTTACAGGGAATCTCTTTAAAATTAAAGGCAAAAATATAAAAATAATGCTAAATATTATTCCCTGAATAAAGGTGGCAAATATAATTAAATTTCCCCATTCTATCAAGGGCTGCCAATTAGCTGTGCTTTTTATAATCTTGGGGATGTTTTTCCACTTCAAAGTGTAGAAAAAGTATGGTTGATTATCGGTGACTGCCGAAACATTAAAGAAGTAACTATCATAAAAATCCTTTAACTTATTCTCCCTAAAACTATTCACCAATTGGTTTATCTCCTGATAATAATAACTCTCCTCCAGGACATGATTTGTATTGGCTTCCTCTTCCTTAATCCCCGGAAAATAAACCGCATCAAAATTTCTTTTATCGCAAAAATCTTTAATTATTCTTATTTCTTCCTCTCCTATTTGTTTTTTACTTAAGATAAGGGTAGAAGTACCCCAACTGCGGATTACCGCCAGATGATTTTCCGGTTTTTCTATCCCCATTCGGCTGAGAGCCTCTAAACTGATACTACAGAGACGTACAATTTCACGGGGAGGGAATTTTAACCAACGAGTAATACCCAACTTCCCACCATCAGAGAGATGCTGCCAAAAATCCATAAACGCCTCTACGGTATAAAGATAATTTTCCGATATGCTGTAGAATCCTCCGGAAGCAGTATTGGATGAGCCGATTAAAGAAATTTGAATCAAGTTAAACTTTTGCTCTAATCCCTTTAATACACTTCTTCCTTCACCGGTTAAGATTTTAATTCCCTCACGGTTATAAATGTTTCCCGAATAATCAGCATAATTGTTTTGCAGTAAGATTTTAACATAGGGATTCATTTCAATCCCCCGGATCTCTTCTGCTTCATTATAAATACCTCCGAGGATATCTAATCCTCCTCCCGGTCCGATAATCAATATATCCCCTTTATCACCGATAAGATGAAATCCTAAGGCAGAAGAAATATAATCTGAAAATTCTATTTTTTTCAATCCTTCTAAATCATTTTCCCCCTCTAATTTAGTAATCGCACTTAATCCGTTACCATCAGTAACCATTCCTAATTGTTCAGGAATCTCTCCCGAGAAGTTCAAACTTAACCCAGGGGCATATTTTACTCCCTCACTTTCTACCACCTCTAACCTGGCGAAACTATTTTCCTGCCTATCAACTATTCGGGAATTAGGATAGCGCAATAAAGTGAATAAACTTTTATAAGGATTTATCGGGAAAGAATAAAAACCCTCTGCTCCACTAAATAAAATAATAAAAACAAATATTCCCACAATATAAATTATTGATCTTTTATCATGCAGTTTCAAAGAAAATAAAAAAGAAGCCAAAAAAGAAAGCAGGGGAGGGAAGATTAATAATCGGCTCAAACTTATATAATTAGCCAGGACCAAAAAAGAGATACAGCCTATAGCTGCACCACTTAAGTCACAGAAATATATTTTATTTACTTTTTCAGGAAGTTTAGAAATAGCTAAAGAAATGCAGATTCCGGCAAAGAAGAAGGGAATGGCTATGGCCAGGTAATAAATCACCAGGTATAGCAATTGATATCTATCCGTTACTACCCGATAAAGGTCAAAGGGGACTTTAGAGATAACAAATATAGAGAGTAAAGAACCCAAAGAAAATAGCAAGGAAAAGAAGAGGAAATATTTATATAAATTTTTACCTTCTGCCCTTTTCAGAATCGAAGAAAAGACCGATAAAAAAGTTCCACTCGCTCCATATCCTAAAAAGGCGATACTAATAATCATGAAAGCCAGATAATTCCATTGGAGAATAGAAAATACTCGCATAAGAGAGAGTTCAAAAAGCAAAACTGAAGTAGAGAAGAAGAATATTCCTATATATAAAGAAAAATCACTGTCTTTTTTGGCTATCATAATCTTTATCTTTCTTTTAGCACGGCATTTGCTACATTAACCCCATTAATCATATAATAAATATCCTATCTCTTTAAATAACAGATTCGGGGGTCTTGTTTATTTCAAATTGTTTTATTTAATTATTCCTCCTATCCGCAGGAAAGGCGTTCCCCGTTTTTACAAGGGAGAACAGGCCCGGCCTGTCCAAAATGTCCTACTAAATATTTCTGTAACTCTATATAACTATAATTCGCCATTTAAATCAAAAAACCCTTTTTATCGAAAGTATTTTAGTGCAAATTTT
>Ga0307429_1001146_pt1 | contig 13069 bp, 10 predicted proteins | sample SalMarWE160230MG_FD_202151 | JGI IMG/M metagenome (GOLD analysis project Ga0307429, IMG submission 202151) | Salt marsh sediment microbial communities from the Plum Island Ecosystem LTER, Massachusetts, United States - WE1603-230 | ecosystem: Environmental > Aquatic > Marine > Intertidal zone >...
AAATATAAGATCGAACACAATGGCAAGACAATCTATGTCCCGACAGAAAAAATTGCAGAGTTGAGGCTGAAATTTGCCGAATCTGGCTATGTAGGTAATACAGTTTCTGGTTATGAGATTTTTGATAATGCAAAAATTGGAATGACAACGTTTATGCAGCGTTTAAATATGAAGAGAGCACTTGAAGGAGAATTGGTTAGAACAATAAACCAATTTTCGGAAGTGAAAAATAGCCGCGTTCATCTTGTTCTTCCTGAAGAAAAGCTTTTTGAAGAGGAAAAAAACGGTTCTGCATCTGTCGTATTGTTTTTAAAACAGGGCAAATTTCTTACTGAAGAACAGATAAAAGGAATTGCTGCCCTGGTCTCCAATAGTGTAAAAGGTATCGAACCGGGAAATGTAGTAGTTGTGGATGCAAATGGAAGTCTTTTATCAGACAATCAAGATAAAGATAATGTCCTTGGCTCGGCAGGGAATCAGTGGGACCTTCGACATAAAATTGAGGCAAAACTACAGAAAAAAGTGAAATGTATTGTTGAAAATATTGTTGGTAGTAATAATGCAGTTGTGGAAGTATCAGTAGACCTTAATTTTGAACAGATTGAGAGGACAATGGAAACAATTGACCCTGATAACATTGCAGTTATCAGTGAAGAATCGAACACTGAATCATCTTTTAATTCAGATACTACACAAAAGACCAACGAGAAACATGAGAAAGAAAATATTATTACAAATTACGAATTGAATAAAACTGTCGAACATTTCTTAAGCAATACAGGAACTATAGAAAGGCTTTCTATAGCGGTGCTGGTTAATGGGAAGAATAAATTGATTAAAGATGATAATGGGAGTGAAGTAAAGCAGTATATACCCTGGAGTAATAGAGATCTGGCACAAATGGAAGTTCTTGTTAAAAGTGCTGTTGGATATAAGGAGGAACGAGGGGATATCGTCGAGATACAAAACCTTCAATTCGACAGGAGTTCTTTAGAAAAAGATAAGGAATATTTTGCTAATGCGGAAAAGCGCACAATGTGGGCAAGTATTGTAAACAAAGGAATTATTGGAATTGGGATTTTAGCGGCATTCATCATAATAAGAACATTGTTTAAAAAAGCATCTCTTACTGCACTACCGTTGGCGAGTGATGCTAAAACAAAGACTATTACAGAGAGAAGTAGTAAACCCGGAATGTTAGCCCCGGAGGAGGGAGGGGATATCTCGGAAGATATTTTTATCAAAAAACTTAGCCCAGAAGCCAGAGCAAAAATTAAAGCAAAAGATAAAATGACAAGTGAGGTTGTGAACTATGCCAAATCGAATCCGGAAGATTCTGCCAAATTAATTCGTTCGTGGTTAACGCAAAAAGAGTGATTGGAAAATGCCGGAAAAGGAAAATAAGAGTATCTCTAATCTTACGAAATCTGCACTGGTTTTAGTTGCCATGGGTGCACAAAATGCAGCCGAAATAATGAAGAACATGAGTGAAAATGAAATTGAAAATATCTCTGTAGAAATTGCCCGGCTGGAAAATATTCCCGCTGATGTTTTAGGAAGTGTCATTGAGGAATTTTACCAGATTATGCAGGCAAATCAATATATTATAAGCGGAGGAATTGATTATGCTAGGCAAGTTCTCGAGAGCGCTTATGGACATAAAAAAGCAGAAGAGATTCTCAAGCGCGTGGAGGCAGAGACGCAAGTCAGTGCATTTTATCTACTTCAGACAGTAGATGACAAGCAGCTTATTAATTTTTTACAAAGTGAGCATCCGCAAACAGTAGCTTTGATCCTTGCAAATTTGAAACCTGCACAAGCAGCTATGATCTTATCAGAACTCCCAGAAGAATCACAAGGCGAAATTGCCTATAGACTTGCAACAATGGAAAAGACATCTCCTGACTTGATTAAGGATATTGAGTTGGCTTTACACGATCAAATAGGAACAGTATTTGGTGCTAGCCTGAGTAAGACCGGAGGACCGGAAGCGGTTGCAGAAATATTAAACTCTGCCAGTAATACAGCTGAAAAAAACATTCTCAATAATTTGAAAGAAAGAGACCCTATTTTATCAGATGAAATCACAAGCCTGATGTTTATATTTGAAGATATCATCAATCTAAACGATTCAGATATTCAACATATTGTTAAAGAAATTGATTCAAAGACTCTGGCATTATCTCTTAAGGCATCAAGTAAGGAGTTGAAAAATAAGATTTTTAAAAATATGACGGAACGGGCAGCAGAGATGCTAGAAGATGAATTACAGTACCTTGGACCAGTCCGCGTTCGAGAAGTAGAGGCTGCACAGAAGCAAATCCTTGACGTCATACGCGAATTGCAAGAATCAGGTGAAATTAATATCCATCCTGCCGAAGATGAGGAAATTATCGAATGACGGTGACTACATTACAAATCAAAAATAAAGTAATAGGCTTTCAGAATCCTATAAATTCATCAGAATTTGGTAACTTTAGAGAGGAAACAAATACTCAAGATAGAATTGGCAATGAAACTGAGGAAAACATTCTGATTGATAATGCTGATCAGCATGTTATTATTCTTGAGAAACAAATTAAGGAACTTGAATCCGCTTTGCAAAGCGCCAGAGAGGAATCTTTTCAGGCTGGTTTCGAAGAAGGAAAAGAAAATGCCTGGATAGAGGCAAGTCAACGGCTCAAAGACATCTCTGACAAATTTAGTTCCATGATAAAATCTTTAAAGTCACAATATGATCAAGCATTGGAAGATATGAGCCAACCGTTACTAAAATTTGCTGGAAAAATTGCTGAGAAGATACTCGGTAGAGAGCTTCGATATAAAGATGATTATAATGAGTTTTTTATTAAACAGATCAAGCAATTTTTTAACGAAGTCACGGATCAGAACAAAATAACTATTTACCTGAATCCAGACCAGATGGAATGGGTCTCCAAACCAGATATTCTTAAAGAGATAAACTTACCACCAAAAGCAAATATTCGCTTTGTTGATAAAAGTACACTGAATCCTGGAGAGTGTTTGTTGGAGACAGAGAATTGTATTGTTGAAGGTGTGCTGGCAAGGGAGCTGGATAACATCGAAAGACAGATTTTAAATATGGAAATAAAATGAATGCACTAATCCAAAAATTTGAAAATTACCTGGAGCAGGTGAATCTTCTAAACATTACTGAGGTAGATGGCAGAGTGTCTCAAGTTGTAGGTCTTGTAATTGAGGCTAATTTGCCAAATGGAACACTTGGAGAACTCTGTGGAATTCATACAAAATCTGGAAATCTGATCAGGGCAGAGATTGTCGGATTTCGTGGAGATAAAGTTCTATTGATGCCACTGGATGAAACTGTTGGGATATCACCGGGTAATAGAGTCAGTCGAAGTCCACAGCCGTTATCGGTATTGGTTGGAACTCCACTTCTCGGCAGAATTCTTGATGGTTTGGGAAATCCAATTGATGGCAAAGGTTCAATCCTTGCTAAGGAAAGGCAATTAGTGTATAATTCTCCTCCAGATCCTCTTGTTCGGCAAAGAATTAATGAGGTTCTTACGACTGGTATTAGAGCTATTGACGGATTAGTGACGATTGGTAAGGGTCAGCGTGTTGGAATCTTCTCTGGAAGTGGTATTGGAAAAAGTGTATTGCTTGGTATGTTAGCGAGATTTACTGATGCCGATGTAAATGTTATAGGGCTTATAGGTGAGCGAGGCCGAGAAGTCCGTGAATTTATTGAAAGAGACCTTGGTGAAGAGGGATTAAAACGCTCTGTAGTTGTAGTTGCAACATCAGATCAAGCGGCAATGGTTAGGTTGAAAGGAGCTTTGATTGCAACGACTATCGCTGAATATTTTCGAAATCAAGGAATGGATGTAATGCTACTAATGGATTCCTTAACGCGAGTTGCAATGGCGCAGCGAGAGATTGGATTAGCAGCAGGGGAACCACCTACCACTAAAGGTTATACTCCATCAGTTTTTGCTCTGCTGCCCAGACTTTTAGAGAGAGCCGGAACAAATCAGGTCGGGAGTATTACGGGTTTGTATGCGGTTTTAGTAGAAAACGACGATATGGACGAACCAATTAGTGACGCTGCAAGAGCTACTCTTGACGGGCATATTGTTCTCTCGCGAAGAATGGCAACCAGGGGACATTTCCCTGCCATTGACGTTCTTGAAAGTGTCAGCCGTTTGAAAAGTGAGGTTGCCTCCCCGGAACAGTTAAAACAGTCCCAAAAAGTATTGGAGATGTTAGCTAACTACCGTGATTCGGAAGATTTGATCAACATTGGTGCTTATGCAGCCGGTAGTAATCCAAAGGTCGATCTCGCTATCAAAAATATCGATAAAATCAACCAATTTCTCACTCAAGATATATATGAATCCTCAGATTTTAGTACAACATTGTCGAAATTGAAACAGATAACAATTGCTGGAGATTAGGAAATTATGGCAAAATCTTTTCATTTTCCACTTCAGAAGGTTTTAGAATTTAAAAAGACGATTGAAGATACACAGGCAATCGCTTTAAAAAAATCGCAATTATCCCTGGATAAGGAAAGTGGACATTTAAATAATTTAACACAAAAAAAAGATGCTCTATTAAACGTTAAAGAAGACGATTGTATTAACAGTGAGAATCTTTCATTAAATAAGCTTCAAATATCCAGTGATTATGTCTCTCAGTTAAATGATAAGATTTCCAGCCAAGTCCAGGTAGTAGAAAAGTCAAATGAGATTGTGGATAAAGAAAGAGACGATTTGATAGAGGCATCAAAAAATAAGAAGATTGTTGAAAAATTGCGTGAACATCAATTAACCGACTATAAAATAAATAATCGGAAAAAAGAAACGACAGAAGAAAGTGAAGTAGCATTGCGTGTAGTTTCAAAGAAAAAAAATTATAGTGTTATTCAATGAAAAAAATCCTTGTGTATGTAGGTATTGCTTTTGTTTCCTTCATCGTTTTGGTTATTGGTATTTTCTTTGTCCTTACTTATTTAGAACCAATGGATGAAAATATGCAAGCTGATATTGCTGCAAGCAGCAATTCAATTACAAAAAAAATATTAAAACAAAAACAAATTGAAACAGATAGCTTAAATACTAAAGTAGATAAAATTAATAGTGACCTGTTTTTTTCTAATTTAGTTAGAGACAGTCTAAAAGAGCAAATAGAATTCAAGGATCGTCTAATTGATCAATATAAAAAGAATATTGAAAAACTCAATAAAGATGTAATCGCTGCTAATAAGATAACTATTAGCATCCAGGAATTGGCGAAGACTTATGAAACTATGAAGACAGATGAAATGCGACCTATTTTAAAAAATGTAAATAATAAAACGGTTATAGCAATTTATAATAATATGAATGGTCGAAAACGTAAAGATATTTTGAATGCACTCTCAAGTGAAAGAGCGGCACTTATCACACAAAGGTTAGCAGAAGCAGGGAAAAGATAATGAGAGCTGATACTCAAATAAAATTTGATTTGTTTGCTGAACCTGTCGAATCAATAATCTCAAAGAATGTTTTGATTAATAATCCAATGGAATCTTTTGGTGATTTTCTAATGGAATCTAAAATATCTGATCCCACCTTTAATTTTTCTGAGTCTGTTGAGGAGCAGAGAGAAGTTTTGGATAAAGTCGGGGGAATATTGGATTATGATTTAATATTACCAAAATCCCTGGCAGCAAAAAGTGGGGAAAAAGTACAGACCAAAGAAAAAATTAAAAGTGATACTAATTGTGTAATTTTACAAGAGCAGAGTGAAAAATTATCGTCAGAATTTAAAGTATCCGGTGATCATCGTGAAAAAGTTGCGAATAAAGTTAACATTGCTCAATCAGTAGTTGTTAGCAAGGCTCATGGAGAGCAGCTAACAGAGAAAGGTGTAAGTGAAAAACAATTCTCTACAATTGCTTCTGCAAATAGAATTAAGCAGCAAAATAATCAAGGTAATGTAAGTGAACTCAAAGTAATTAGTTCAAAGGTTTTAAGTAATTCAGAAAACAGTTCAAAAGTCGGGAATAAAGTTTCAACAGTAAGTCAAAGCATTGCGAATAAAATTAAAAGCGCTCAATCAGTCGTTGTCAACAAGGCTCATGGAGAGCAGCTAACAGAGAAAGGTGTAAGTGAAAAACAATTCTCTACAATTGCTTCGTCAAATAGAATTAATCAGCAAAATAATCAAGGTAATGTAAGTGAACTCAAAGTAAATAGTTCAAAGGTTTCGAGTAATTCAGAAAACAGCTCAAAAGTCGGGAATAAAATTTCAACAATCAGTCAAAGCATTGCGAATAAAGTTAACATTGCTCAATCAGTCGTTGTCAACAGGGCTCATGGAGAGCAGCTGACAGAGAAAGGTGTTAGTGAAAAACAATTCTCTACAATTGCTTCGGGAAATAGAATTAATCAGCAAAATAATAAAATTCATGTAAGTGAGCTAAAAGTAAATAGTTCAAATGTTTCGAGTAATTCAGAAAACAGTGCAAAAGTCGGGAATAAAGTTTCAACAGTAAATCAAAGTGTTGCAAATAAAGTTAAAAGTGCTCAATCAGTAGTTGTCAACAGGGCTCATGGAGAGCAGCTAACAGAGAAAGGTGTAAGTGAAAAACAATTTTCTACAATTGCTTCGGGAAATAGAATTAAGCAGCAAAATAATCAAGACCATGTAAGTGAACTCAAAGTAAATAGTTCAAAGGTTTCGAGTAATTCAGAAAACAGTTCAAAAGTCGGAAGTAAAGTTTCAACAGTCAGTCAAAGTGTTGCAAATAAAATTAAAAGTGCTCAATCGTTCGTTGTCAACAAGGCTCATGGAGAGCAGCTTACAGAGAAAGGTGTTAGTGAAAAACAATTCTCTACAACTGCTTCGGGAAATAGAATTAAACAGCAAAATAATCAAGGTAATGTAAGTGAACTCAAAGTAAATAGTTCAAAGGTTTTAAGTAATTCAAAAAACAGCTCAAAAGTCGAGAATAAAGTTTCAACAATCAGTCAAAGCATTGCGAATAAAATTAAAAGTGCTCAATCGTTCGTTGTCAACAAGGCTCATGGAGAGCAGCTTACAGAGAAAGGTGTTAGTGAAAAACAATTCTCTACAATTACTTCAGGAAGGTTTAAACAAGTAAATAATCAAGATAATTTGGGTGAACTCAAGGTAAGTAGTTCAAAGGTTTTAAGTAATTCAGAAAACAGCTCAAAAGTCGGGAATAAAGTTTCAACAATAAGTCAAAGTGTTGCGAATAAAGTTAAAAGTGCTCAATCAGTCGTTGTCAACAAGGCTCATGGAGAGCAGTTAACAGAGAAAGGTGTTAGTGAAAAACAATTCTCTACAATTGATTCTGGAAATAGAATTAAGCAGCAAAATAATCAAGACCATGTAAGTGAACTCAAAGTAAATAGTTCAAAGGTTTTAAGTAATTCAGAAAACAGCTCAAAAGTCGGGAATAAAGTTTCAACAGTAAGTCAAAGCATTGCGAATAAAGTTAACATTGCTCAATCAGTCGTTGTTAACAAGATTCATGGAAAGCAGCTTACAGAGAAAGGTGTTACTGAAAAACAATTCTCTACAATTGCTTCTGGAAATAGAATTAAACAGCAAAATAATCAAGACCATGTAAGTGAACTCAAAGTAAATAGTTCAAAGGTTTTAAGTAATTCAGAAAACAGCTCAAAAGTCGGGAATAAAGTTTCAACAGTAAATCAAAGCATTGCGAATAAAATTAACAGTACTCAATCAGTAGTTGTCAACAGGGCTCATGGAGAGCAATTCTCAGGGAAAGATTTAAAGAATGTACAGGTTTTGGGAATAGAATTAAGAAAAGGTGAGCGGTTAGATAATAAAAATATTGCAGACAAACTCAGAGCGGGCACGCAGAAGGTATTAAAGAGCAAGTTAGGAAGTGACTCTAAGTTTATTTATCGGACTTCAATAAAAGAACACCACCTGGCGAATGGAATTATAAATGCTCGACCTGATGTTCCTAAAAAGGTACAGAGGGAAAAATCCATTGAAAAAAATGAAAATGAAAAATTGGTTTCTACAGTAGCAAGCAAAATAAGTAAATATACAAAGTTGAATTTGTCAAATACTTTAAAAAATACTGGAGGCTTAGATTTAAATATTAGAAATATAAGAAGACATTTAATAAATAAAGCAAGCCAGAATAAGTCGGGTAGTGTTAATAAAGTGCAATCGACTGATGACAATTCCTATAATTATAGATATTTTAAAGAAGATATCGGAAGTTCTGAAAAAAACCAGAAATTTTTTATCCAGGAAAAAATCTTTTCTCGTATGAGCGATATTTCTACCATTGGAAAGCATAAAAATATTTTCAAACAGACTCAGTTACCCAATTTTACAGAAATTCACCAGACACAGCTGACAAACAGTGTGCCAAATCAACTGAATTTCGGTTCGGAAGTATCATTAGAAATCATGATTCAGAAAATCGCCCGGATAATTTCGCAATCACAGGCAAACCAGACTTCCCGAACAAACTTAGTGATTGATGGTGGAAAATTTGGTCCATTAGAAATCAAATTTGAACAGGATTCAATAATAAATCAGATGACAATTATAGTAGAATCGAAAATTATTCATACAGAATTGGAAAAATTACTACCAACAATAAGTGAAGATTTATCCAAAAAGGGATTTCCTCTTGACTCACTGGAAGCTCAGGTAGGTGATTTTAATGAATCTAAAACACAAAACAAGAAACAGAGACAACATTCTGAAAAGTCATTAGAGCCAAATATGCGGGGTATATTAGAAGATAAAATTAATCAAACCATTGCAATTCGAAACTATGGGTATAACACCATTGAAGTCATTGCATAAAATGTGAAAGGAGGTGAATTATGTTTGAAACAGATGCTATTAACAATAATATTGGATTTCATGCAGAGACCGGTTCTTTAAGTGGAACAAATATGGCGAAAGATGATTTCCTCAAGCTGTTGATTACGCAATTAAGTCATCAGGACCCAATGTCACCTATGGAAAGTCAGGATTTTGCAGCACAGTTGGCACAATTCAGTTCATTAGAGCAATTACAGGGCATTAATTCTAACATTGAACAAGGTGTTGAAGCTGATCTAATTCTTGCTCAGACTATCAATAACACAATGGCTGCTTCTATCATAGGAAGGAGTGCAAAGGCTATTGGAGATACGGTAATGATTGAAGCCGACGGTACGGCGGATCTTACATTTCGATTAGATGGATTTGCACAGGATGTGAAAGTTACGATCACTGACAGTAATGGCGATACTGTAAATGTACTTACAGCTAACAATTTGTCTGATGGTGAGAATAATTTAAGCTGGGATGGAAAAAATAGTGAAGGACAAACAGTTCAGGAAGGCACATATCACTTCACGGTTGAGGCGACCGGTATTGATGGAAATGACATATCTGTAACCCCTTTAATCGTTGGTACTGCCACGGGAATAAGATATGAAGATGGAAAAGCCATTCTTATGATTAATGGAGAGGAGGTTTCATTTTCATCTGTAGTTGAAATAGGAGAGGTAAGTAATGATTAGTCAATTTTTTGTTTTTTTGTGTCATAGGCATTCCTTCGGAGAAATTTGCTCCGATCGAAGATTCCTTTGTAAAGGCGTCCCTTTGGGGAAATTTGAAATTCGAAATTCTGGCTTGCCCCGTAGAATATTGCTGTTTCTTATGGTGAACGATCATTATGATAGTTATTCCACGGGGCTTGTCCAGGATAGGAGGTTTGAATGAAAATAGGAGAATTACAAGTAGGACATAATTGCGTCCCTATTAGACCAAATAAGATTTCGTCTCCCGGGTACACTTCAGGAAAAACAAAACCGACAGGGTTAAAATTCTCTGATATACTTGGAGAAGAGATCAATAAGAAAGATGATCTTAAATTCTCTGCCCATGCAATGCGAAGATTGAATGAACGCCAAATTAATTTGACTTCGATGGACTTATCTCGGTTGAATAGCGGACTAAAATTAGCAGAGGAAAAAGGTGCCAGGAGTTCACTGATCCTGGTGGACAAAAAGGCATATATTGTCAGTGTGAAAAACAGAACAGTGGTTACAGCACTGACAGAGGAGGCTACACTTGGTAATGTATTTACAAACATCGATAGTGTCGCGATTGTATAATAACAAACAAAAGGGCTGGTCCCTGTAAGGGAAGCCCTCTATCCGCTGAACGAATGATGCGGATAAGAAAGAAGGGGGATCAAAATGAGTTCATTTTACATTCCAGTATCGGCTTTGAGGAGACAGCAAGAAAGACTTGAGCTGCTCGGTTCGAATATTGCCAATATCAACACAACCGGGTACAAGTCGAGCAGGATGACGTTTCTTGAAACTTTAGGGTCAGTAACCGGCATTTCTAGAACGACATTCAAACAGGGTGCCTTAGAATTTACCGGTAATGCCAGCGACCTTGCTATTCAAGGTGATGGTTTCTTTGTTGTACGGAATGAGAATAGTGAAGAACCTTTGTACACACGAGCAGGGGCGTTTTCGATCGATTCCAACGGAAAGTTGGTAAACAGCAGTGGCTTTGCACTCCAGGGCTGGATGGGAGAATCAGTTAGTGACGTATCGTCGATGAATGACATAATCATTGACAATAACCTCGTCATGCCCGCAGAAGCAAGCAAAAACTTATGGCTTAACGGAAATTTGAATGCATCATTAGAAGCTGTTCACGAAGTATGGTCCAGTGGAGGCGCATTTACTATTGCAGACGGCAGTCCTGCAACAGGCGCAACAAAACTAAGTGATCTATCGCAGGCGACTAATTTAACTGCCGGTGATAAATTTACAATTACAGGAACAGATTCTGATGGTAACGCTGTGTCTGGTGAGTATACATATGTTGTTGACGATACCTTAGATGCTTTATTGACAGTTATTAATACTGTATATGCAGGTAAAGCTACTGCAGCAATAACTGACGGAAAAATTGTTCTGACAGATGATAAGACCGGTAAAAGTCAAACAACTATTAGGATAGCTGCCGACACTGGGAATACGGGAAAATTATCCAACCTTAGCTTTGTCAATACACTCCCTGGATCAGGCGAGGTAACAGCGTCGGCAGTTGCCTATGATAGTTTAGGTAATGGTCACACTCTGACAATGGAATTCATAAGGACAGCAAATGCGGGAGAATGGGAATGGAGAATTGCCTGTTCTGATGGAGTAATTTCAAGTGACGAATCTGGTAAAGTTAACTTCGATGAGTTTGGAGAACTTGAAGGTGATGGTATTATTCCATTTACTTTCGCTCCAGAGGGCGGAGCTGAAGAAATGAATATTAGTATTCGCCTTGGACCCTACGAAGGATACAGTGGAGTTTCTCAATATGATTCAGTTTCGACACTGCTTGTAAGAAAACAGGATGGTAGAAAATCGGGGTCATTGAAAGATTTTTATGTTGATTCTGATGGTTCTGTCATCGGGTTGTTTACTAATGGCGAGGATTTAAAACTTGGTCAGGTGGCATTGGCGAAGTTCAATAATCCCGGTGGATTGACGAAAGTTAATGGCAGTAATTTCATAGCTACTTCCGAAAGTGGAATTCCCCAGTTTGATTCTGAAAATAATTTTGGGGCATCAATCGAATCAGGCTCTCTTGAAGTATCGACTGTTGATATGGCAGATCAATTTACAAAGATGATCGAGGCACAAAGAGCATTTCAAGCTTCCGCCCGGGTTATTACTACATTTGATGCAATACTTGAAGAAGCGACAAGATTAAAACGGTAATATGGTAATTTGTTTTTATCAATTTGTTCATTTTGTGAAAATAGTCCTGTCGGGCAGGATGCTGGCAGGACTATGGTCTTGTAACCGTTCACCCTGTGTAATATGTTGTTTCTCTTTTCTTTTTTTATCTTTTGCCGCAGTTATTACACGGGCTGAATGGAGTGATGAAGTATTGGGACGATTCCATTAAAATTGGTTTGAGATCCATAGAAATAAATGGTAAATGGTTAATGGTTAATGGTGGATGGTGGATGGTGGATGGTTGATGGTGAAAGAATCTTTGCGAAAGTTCGCTTCCGGTAACGTGAAGGATACAGGTAAGCACTGCGGATTTCTTTTGAATAGCTTTCGCAAAGTTTGTGTCAATTTGAATAGTTCGTCGATCCATTGGATAGTTTGTAATTCCCGTAAGACTTATTGAGTGTAGGTATAGAGAGTGGATTTAGCAACAATTCTCGGCATATTATCTGGATTAGGGCTTATAATGTATACCATCGTAAGCGGTGGTAACCTGGACATTTTTATCCATCTTCCCTCATTCATGGTTGTGGGAGGTGGAACAATGGCTGCTATTTTAGTGAATTTCCCTCTTAAAGAAGTAATTGGAGTTATAGGAGTAGTAAGAAAAGCATTCACAAAGGATGAAACACGGGCATTAGATATTATCGACATTTTTGTTAGTCTATCCATAAAAGCAAGGCGTGAAGGGATTTTAGCTATTGATAAAGAACTTCGCAAAATAGATAGCGATTTTATGCGTATAGGACTTGAAATGACTGTTGATGGAACTGAGCCAGAAACTATCAGGAATGCAATGGAAGCAGAACTAAATTACCTGATAGAGCGTCATAAAAAAGGTCAACAGATATTCTTATCGCTAGGAACTTATTCCCCAGCTTTTGGCATGATCGGAACGTTGATGGGGCTTATAGCTATGCTGAAGACGTTAGATGATCCTACAAGTATTGGGGAAGGGATGGCAATAGCGTTAATTACAACATTTTATGGAGCATTAGCATCTAATCTCATATTTCTTCCAATTGCCGGAAAATTGAAGAATCGTTCAGATCAAGAGGTTGCTGTGAAAGAAATGATAATCGAGGGTGTTCTATCCATCCAATATGGTGAACATCCGAAGAATATCAATCGAAAGCTTTTAAACTTCGTTTCACCGAAATTGCGTATCAATAATGAAGCAAATGCAGAAAATCCTAAGAAGAAATAGATAAAAAATACCTTAAAGAGGTCTCTATGAGAAAAAAGAAAAAAGAGGAATTTCAGATGCCTTCCTCACC
>Ga0307429_1001148_pt1 | contig 13061 bp, 15 predicted proteins | sample SalMarWE160230MG_FD_202151 | JGI IMG/M metagenome (GOLD analysis project Ga0307429, IMG submission 202151) | Salt marsh sediment microbial communities from the Plum Island Ecosystem LTER, Massachusetts, United States - WE1603-230 | ecosystem: Environmental > Aquatic > Marine > Intertidal zone >...
CAGAGCATCCGCTCCAGCTACTATTCCCTTGGTGACCCTAATGTTGGAGAACGCAACATTATTCGGCAATCCAATATTAACGTGATATACCTCAGCCAACTCCTCGCCGTACGCATGGCGTACAAGAGTCATGCCCGTAGGTTTAAGGCTACACTGATCTACAACCTTCTCCGTGATGACAGAGGAAGTCGCCCCGGTATCCCAAATAGCTCTAAACGTCTTGAACGAGGGCCGCTTGCTTAGTAGTGTCTTGTTTGGGTCGAAACCAGCAGTGATTTGCACTTCGTTGTAGAGTACGTTAGACAGCCTTGGATTGATCGTTGTAAACGCGCTGAATTGCGGTTTCTTCTTCTGCGCTTTCACACAAAGACTACTCTGGAGTTGAATGTTTGGGTAACGCTATCCACGCCAGGCTTGCATAGCTGAACTAGGAATGTGCCGAGCTCGTGCTGCTTCGTCGTTTCTTCAATGGCCTCTTGATCTGAGTCGTATACTCCGATTACAGAGCAGTTCTTGATTACCAACACCTTGCCATTGTGCTCCTTCACAAGCTGTTCTTGGTTCTTGAGATAGTATTCAAATTCTCTCTCAAGTGGTGAGCCCATGATATGCTTACCTCCTGTCCGTGCGTTTCCCCGCAGCACCCACGCTCCTAAGTATACAACAACACGCATTATATTCCACCTCCGATATGCGCTACCACGAAATAGGACAGTCCGGGTTTCGTGGTGATCGATGTCGAATTCGTGGCGTTCGCAGGCTATCAGGCCCTGACGAGGTGGCCCAACGGGCGGTTTGCAGCGTCCTTCGGCCTGGGTCAAGAGGCTTGGCTTCAGGTCCTTGTCGCCCAACTCTTCGTTGAGAGCCAGAGGTTCTTGTGGTTCGTCGCATTCGCATCTATGATAGCCGTAGCGTATATCACCTTAGGATGTAAGCATGGTTGAGAAGCCGTTCCACATTGAGCTTGTCGAGAGAGTCCGAGAAGGGCACGTCCCTTCCGAGCCGGAGCTCCATCAGCTCATCAAGGCATGCTGTTCGCCAGGCTCCCGCCGAGAGTTGCCGTTCCTGGAGTTCAAGGTGGATCTCGACCTAGCTGACAAGCACCGATGGCCGGGCCTGCTGAAGGACATCGTCGCGATCAGCAATAGCGGAGGCGGGGTTGTCCTGTTTGGGCTTGACTCCAACAGCAAGCGGGTCGGTCTGTCGACGTCGCTCTTGGCCCATCTTGATCCAGCCAACATTGCTCAGAAGCTTCAGAAGTTCGCCAGATCAGGAGTGGCTCGCACGGCGTACGTTGAGATCAAGTACTACCAGAAGACGTACGGCTTCCTGCTTGTTCACGGGCCAGACGGGATCACGGTCTTCGAACGGGATGGGGACTTCGAAGAGCCGCCAGGTACTCCGCGGAAGGCGTTCTACAAGGGCGTTGTGTACATCCGCAGAGTTGCGGGAAACACAGAAGCGAGTCAAGCGGATCTGGACAGGATGGTGAACAGGCTTCTCAACCGGAGGCTTCAGAGTGTTGTGGCACGGATCGAACCAGTGCTGCAGATGCCAACAGACTCGGATCTGATCGTTAGGGCGAAGAGCGTGCCATCGGAGGGAGTGTTGGTAGACGAATCAGGGCTGGGACAGCGTGTCACGATCGTCGAAGACGATGTTCCGGGGGCACTGCCGTTGCGCGAGATGTTGGATCCCTCCGTTCCGTACACATCTCAGCAGGCAGAACTCATGTCACAAACGCGCCAGTGGCTACAGGGAGATCCGTGCCATCGGGTGAAGCGAAGCACGCTGGCGCGATGGTACCTGAATCGAAACGCCCTGACGGTCACGCCGGAGGCTGCATGGTTTTGCTTCCTTTCGGCGGCTGACAACCACGGATTCCCGATGTATTGGGCTAGCCGGATGAATCAAGGAACCCTGCGGGAACTCCTGGAACGTGAGATACGGGAGCAGCGCTACCCAATCCGCGAGGTCCTTCCGTACGTTGTGGGTGCGTTCTTCTGGGAGGAACGCGCAGAGCTTCTTGGTGCGAACCTTAAGCAGTTCGGACGGCTAAAGCACAACCGAATCCAGAGGATACTCACAATGGAGCGCGATGGCTTCATCACAGGCATCCAATTCGTGGGCAGGCACTTCCCTTGGAACACACAAAGCTACGCGATGCCGGAGTTCCTGGATGACCGGTTGGAGGTCGAGTCGGTGTTTGACGAGATCCTAGCATGCGAGGAACGGGAGGAAAGCCTCGCCAGCACCATTCGCTCTGCGGCGCACCAGATTGACATCTGGCTCCACAGTGCGACTCCCTAAGTGCTGGGCGTATCCAGAAGGAATCACTCGCTCATCAAGCCAGCCGCGGCGCATGATAACGCTATCGAGTTCGAGGGACGCATACCGTAATTCGAACTGTCCGGAGAACCTCTGACTGTGACCTCAGAGAAGAGAGCACCGGTGACGTTGTCTTATCTGTTCTCGTATGACACAATCGTCGCATGCCTCGAATTCCTTGGTTGATTCCTTATGCCGCTACTCATGTACTCCTCCTCCTTCTTCTCTTTGCCTTCCCGGCCAAACACGTGTAAAAAGTACTGTACAACTGGGTGGTCTAAATCCGTATCGTTCTATGGGGACATGGAAGGCGTTGGTGCCTGGTCTTTATTCTTGGTGTTTTGCTTCTCCCTTGTCAGGTAAATACCGGCTGAAAAGAGATCTTTCCCAAAGATCAGTCTGAGATCCTGCAATCTACCAGTAGAATCTGGCTACTTCTATCAGCGTGCCAAGACGGATTGTGGTTGACGCTAAACGGGGACTGAGTCTGGGTTTGTAGTGATCAACGGACACGAGACATATCACCTCAAGAGACGCTAGGCTGTAGCTTTCAACTTGACTATATAGGAAATTGTATTCTTCGCCCCGGTGGGTCTGGGAGGGGCAAATGCGGGGGATCTTTGGGGCAGGTCACTGGCAGATAGGGTGATCTGGGTTCTCGAAGGAGTGTTTTGGGGAAACCGAGCAGTCGCAGGCGAAATCACCGCCGCATTCTGGGCAGAGCACCACGGGGAATCCCCCAGGTTCTTCGGGAGGAAACGCATCGACAACGATGTCTTCGACCCAATCAGCGTGGTTACATGAACGGCAGCGGTACCTGAACCACTTGCTTGGGCATGTCCACGGATGTTCGGTCCATTCCGAGTCGGGAAGTGGCTGTCGGTTCATCTGGCACCTCCATGAACAGGGTATCCCAGAAGTCTCTGATGACACCGTAGTCGGGATGGTAGACCAATTCCAAATCCATCTTGGTGCCGCAGCGGGTACAGATCAAAGGATCTCTGTCAAAGGTTTCGAAGAAGAGTTGTACGAAGGGCTTGCGAGGGAGGACGTGGAATCCAAGCGGGTCAGGAGGCTCATTGTTTGGGACGATGTGGGCGATCTTCCGGCGCATCGTGGCGTAGCGGACGTTGCAGTGGAGGCCGTAGTACCGGATGCGCTGGAATCCCTTTGGGAGGATGTGCTGGACCATGCGCCCGATGAAGCGGAGAACCGGAAGGGTAGTGTGCTGGATTACGCCGCTGGTGTGGTCACGATACCAGTAACTAACTGAGTGTTCATCATAACGCTCGATGCGGCGGACCGAGATGGGGGGTGAGACGACATACTTGGCCAGATACTGAGCCAGTCCCCGTCCACCTGGAGGGACCTGGCCGTTCTGGACGAAGGCGACGAAGCCTTTTGGGTACTGCCTCCAGGCTAGGTCGATGTCTTTCTCTACGGCGGGGTCGGAGACGTTCTCTCGCAGCATGGTAAGGAGATGGTACTGCCATTTGCGATGGATCATGTCAAACGGGATGTAGGACACCTTCCGCCAGCGGCCCGTTGGATCGAGTCCGCCGCCGGTGGCAAGGATATGGAGGTGAGGGTTGTAGTTGGCGGGTCGGCCAGCGGTCTGCAGCACAATGACGGAACCGATATCGAGATCGATACCGGCACAAGTCTTGAAGACGTCGAGCAGACAGGCGTGCCCTGCCTGCATGAAGGGAGAAAGGAGAGTGGGGTCGCGGAAGAACCATTTTCGGAGGAACATTGGGACGGTCAGGATGATGTGGCGATAGGTGATGCCGGGCAGCAATCGCCGGCCGATGAATTCCACCCATCGGTCGGTGTAGGGCTTCGCGCAGGAGAGGCAGAAGCATGACTTGCAGGTGAAGGCGATACGTCGTGTCTCTCCGCAATAGGTGCATCGGTACTGCACGAAGCCCATCTTCTCCGGGTCACCGCAGTCCAGCATCTTCTGGACCACCGTGTCGTAGTAGTTGGTGTCGTATCTGGGCCAGGCTGCTTTGAAGTCTTCCCAGTGGTCGTGGAAGATCTGCTTGAACGCATCCTTGTCGATGTGTTCCACAGTTGCCTCCGAGCAACTGTAATGATAGAAAGGGGACAAGGGAAAGGGAAGTCATAAAGATGCGCTTCCCTGATCCGAAAGTCCCCGGCGAAGCCGGGATAAGTTCGAGAATTTGTCAGCGCGCATTGCACCCTCCTCTTTCCAGTAGTTACTGACATTATAGGGCAACAGCTAACGTTAATAAAGCCTTGAGGAAACGCGAGCAAGTAGAATCCGCAACTCTCTAATGCTTGATTGCAAAACTTGGCCCCAATGTCTCCCCAATCAAACATAGGCGCTCTGGCTAGGCGACGGATTGCAGCGCCCGCCGAGCTGACGCCATGCCGTCGAGCGCCGAGCTGACAATGCCCCCGGTGTAGCCCGATCCCTCGCCCATCGGATAGAGCCCGCTCACACCAGTGGATTGTCTGGTCTCCGGGTCGCGCGAAACGCGCACCGGGCTGGAACTGCGGGTTTCGACGCCGTAGAGAAGGACATCCTCGTGTCGGATGCCATTCAGTTCGCGAAGCATCTTCGGAAGCGTGCTACGAAGTGTCCGGATGACCTCGTCGGGGAGGAGGCTTGCCACGTTGGCCGGCACGGCGCGCGCGCAGGAACGGGCTTCGGGGATGCTGGCGGGCTCGCGTCCCGCAAGGAAGTCGACCAGCGGTTGTGCAGGCAGTCCGTAATCCCCACCACCCGCGAGAAACGCAGCACGCTCCATGGTCCGCTGGAGACCGACTCCGGCGAGGGCGGCGTCCCCTCCGCCAACCGGGTAGTCATCCGGACCAACGGGCACGAGAATGGCCGCGTTTCCGAACGGTTTGGATCGACTCGAGTAGCTCATTCCGTTGGTCGTTAGCAGGCCATCGGAGGATGCACAGGCCATCACGAGTCCGCCAGGGCAGGTGCAGAAACTGTAGCAACTTCGTGTTGTCTGCCCGGGCTTGCGGGTCAATCGGAAGCCAGCACTCCTGAGTCTCGGGTGCTTCGCCCAGCGGCCATACTGGGCGATGTTGAGCCTACTCTGCGGCATCTCGGCTCGCACGCCGACCGCGAACGGTTTGGCGGCCAGCGGCACACCCGACTCAGCAAGCATCGTGTAGACATCGCGTGCGCTGTGCCCGGTGGCGAGGAAGCACATGTCGGTCGCGATATCCTCACCTGAGACCGTGACGCCGCGCAACGCGCCGTCTTCGATGTGTATGCTGTCAAGGTGCGTGCCAAACCGTACTTCACCTCCGAGTTCTTGGATCCGGTTCCGCAGCGTTGGGATGATCAGGCTGAGCACGTCACTCCCGAGGTGGGGTTCGGCGTCGATCAGGATGTCGGATGAGGCCCCGCAATCGACCAGAATCTGAAAAAAGTGGCGGATCGCGCCTCGGTCCTTGGAGCGCGCAGTCAGCTTGCCGTCGGAGAAGAGCCCGGCGCCACCTTCTCCGTAGAGGACGTTGCTCTCGAGGTTGAGGCCCCCCTCCTGCCAGAACATCTCGACCTGGTGACTGCGAACTTGGACATCCGCTCCCCTCTCGATGAGGAGAGGTTTCCATCCAGCTTCGGTGAGCGTCAGCGCAGCAATAAGGCCGGCCGGACCGGCCCCGACCACAATCGGGCGATGCTCCCTCGGTGCGACGTGCGGGATCACCGGTATTGATTCTGGCTCAACAGCCAGATCAACACGCCCCGGTGCAAACGGCGGGGTGGCCTCGCCGAGATAGTCAACCTCGGCCGACAGCACGAAGCGGGGCGGCATATCCTTGCCGCGGGCGTCGATCGATCGCCGCAGGAGGACGAGGCGATCGAGCTCCTCATCGCGGCATTTCAGCAGCCGAGCGATCGTTGCGAGCACGTCCGGCTTTTCATAGTCCAGTTTGATCAAGATCTGGTTGATTCGCAAGCGCATGGTGTTCCTTTCGACAGTGAGAATACATATCCATTGTACAGCGAGGCACAACGACGCACATCGTGAGGAGCCGGGGCAGGTATTCATAAAGGCTCTCCGGTGGATACCCCCCAGCTCGCTGGGGGGAGGAAAGCGGAGATTCGCCGAAGGCGAATCAGCTTGTTGTTCGTAGTAGCTACATGAGTTCTCTCAGGACTGCCAACTTCAACGTCGGAGACAAGCTCCGACGCTACTAAAAAAGGGGTGTGGCGTCGTACCTTGTGTGCGACGTTACTTCCGATGGAACAAAGCTCTACATGAGACCATTATCTCGCAACAGGTTCCGGGCCAGCTTCAGCCTGGGATACATCATGTGGTTCCTCACACTCCAGGCAAGGTAGATCATAGAAAGGCTCCACGTATTTTCAGGAAAAAATACTCCACCATGTACCGGATTCTTGAAGAGAACCAGGAGGTAAGAAAACGCAGGAACCAGCTACGGCATCCTGCCTACCAGAAACCGGAACTGTTGGCGACAGGGCCCAACCAAGTCTGGTCGTGGGATATCACCAAGCTATTGGGGCCGGTGAAGTGGAGTTACTTCTACCTGTATGTGATCATGGATATCTTCAGTCGCTATGTGGTTGGCTGGATGGTCGCCACCCGTGAGTCAGCGGCGCTGGCTGAACGGTTGATCAAGGGAATCTACGAGAAACAGGGGATCGAACCAGGGCAACTGACGATTCATGCTGACCGTGGCTCTTCCATGAAGTCTAAGCCAGTCGCGCTACTGCTCGCTGACCTGGGGGTCACCAAGACTCACAGCTGGCCCTACACCAGTAACGACAACCCCTACTCCGAATCCCAGTTCAAGACCCTGAAGTACCGGCCTGAGTTTCCAGATCGCTTCGGGGCTATCGAAGACGCTCGCAGTTTCTGTCAGGTGTTCTTCCCCTGGTACAACAAAGAGCACCGGCATACAGGAATCGGTCTGCTCACCCCGGAGATGGTTCACTATGGACAAGCACAAGCTGTACTCAGAGCTAGGAAAGAGGTGTTGAGCACCGCCTACCAGAGGCACCCCGAGAGGTTTGTCCGGAAAGAGCCGTCGCCCCAGCCGTTACCCGAAGCGGTATGGATCAACCCGCCAAAGATAGCTACGAGCGATGGGAAACTACACAAAATTCAGCCGACGGGTGTCTCAAAGTCGTTGACATATTCCGAGGCATTGACATTCTGGATGTGAAAGACCTTCTCTACAACACGGATACCAGCGCTAGCATTCACTGCCTTGTGCACCACGCCTGATTCAGCGGCAAACGCTTTGTATACTGAATGACCATCAGAACACAACAAGGTATCTCCAGCAAGTACAGGCTGGAGTACATTCACTAATGTATCCTTGGTGAACTCTGACAGGACATGATTCACCGTCGCTCCACCACGGTCACGGGCAACCAGAATGCATACTTGTTCACTGCTGCGACCAGGTTTGGTCGCTTTCCCTCCGCGTTTCCGCGCTCGACGTTGAAGCCCTCGCTCTCCTTTCTTAGAGCGCAACAAGAAAGGCTCGTCTGCTTCGGCAATCCCTCGCAGCACCTGCGCTTGCTTCTCCTCCGGAAGACGGAGAAACCGGTGTCGCCAGCGGAACGTTGTGGTGTAATGCACTCCGCATGCCTGTGCACTCGCACGCACACTCTTCCCCTCGATCATCGTCTGGGCAAACACAGGCCACTGTTCCTTGTGCCGTAGATGTGCCAACGGTGTACTGGTAAGAGCGTTGAATGTGCGTTTGCAGTTGCGACAACGAAACCGAGACAAACCATGACTCCTACCCCACCGGATCGGGTCTTCTGTCTTGCAGTAAGGACAGACCGGACGTTTACCTTGTTGGGCCTCAATCCATTCTACAATTGTCTGCTGGTGCTCCACTTCCTCCAGTCTCTTCAACAAAAGACGACGTTGCCCTAATGTCAGCTGCTCACTGGCCTCAATCAACTTGGAGAACTTGTTAGCGCGCATTGCTCCCTCCCTCTTCCAGTAGTTGCCCACATTATAGCACAACAGCTAGCGTTAATAAAGCCTTAGCATAAATATGTCTGGATGTCCGTAATCCTTGTCACAAGCGGTATGGATATTGAGTCAGCTGCTCAGAGAAGCCTCGCACGACAAGAAGCCTTTCGTTGCATCAAGAGCGATCTCTTGGTGCGGAGCATAGACGCATGTTGTTTCGCATTGAATCTGATAGAGCCCTGCCGTCCTCTGCTCTGGAACTGACTGGAAAGTGGACTCATGTCATTCCAAACGGCGAATAACTATCCTCCATGCCCCAGAGGCCTTTCGATGAGCACTGGCAGAAAGAACCGATTGTTGTCCTCTCTTACCTCATCAACCTTGTTTAGCGGGTCAACGATAGCCACGATGTAGAAGAGCCTCGATCCAGTTGTCCATTCCAACCCTGGATACTCTCGTGGGAGATTGATGACCTGGCCCCCCAGGTACAAAGCCAACATGTACCCAACTTCCTCCTCACGGGGGAGATCATCTGTCTGGCTGATCCTCCCTATTAGCATGTCCTCTTGATAATACCAATAGGAGGACGGGAGGGGTTTCTCGAAGACCGCACCCCAGGCGGTGACTACGACAGTCGCATTCGCGGGAACAACGTCATCACTGGAGAGAATGAAATCGATTGTGTAACCATCCAAAGGCCAATCCTTGGTGCCTTTGGCTAATCCTCTACCACGATTTGCAATGCGAATATCAATACGCTGGTCAAGATCCTGTCCTGGGGTCAAAGCGTAAGAGCCACAGGATACGCTTAGATTAACGACCTCAAGATCTGGCGCAGTGGCTCTTCCACAAGGTCGGTAGTAGACCATCGTCTCATTGTTGCTCTCATTAAGCTCACGTACCTGATCGCTGGAGTCGGCGACTACTTTGACTGTCGTGGAACCTTCAAGGACGATGCTGGTTACATAGCTGGATGTGCCGCCAGGTAGATGGATACCACCGGCTGTCCAAGAAGTCGCGTCAGCAAGGTAGACTCCCTCCAGGAGAACATCAATTCCGCTTTCGACTAGGAACACTTGAGCCCTCGGACGCAACTCAAGTTCCCATCCGGGGGGTAGTGAACCCAAGCCTGTGTTCTTGACAGTGAAAGCAACGGCACCCGTGGAGTCGGAACAGAAGATCTCGGTGACTTCTAGGTCGGGAAGCAACGCAAAACGTATTATGGGAAACGGGATACGGATAGGCGGCTTGATCTGGTTCTGTCCTGTTGTAGCAGTTCCTATCGCGAGGCAAAGAATCATCGAAACCACTAGAAGGAGCGGAAGTTTCTTCATACTGTGACACCTCCCTTCTTGCAAGAATATACACCGGGAAACGGTAGATGTGTCAACCAACTCCGTGATACAACTCGGATCGCGGTGAGTTCTTTGTTGCAGCAAACAGACCCTTTCGTTGCGGGGGCGATGTGACACAAGGGACAGTATGTTGTATCGCCGCGTTTTTTTGACGAGCTGGGCTGCTAAGCATCAAGAGCGTTCTTCTGATGCCGAGCGCGGAGAGAGTACATAACCTGCTACAGATGTGCGGTTCCAATCTCATTATTCGGAGTATGGCCAGAAGCCTGGGGCTGGCGAAATCCGGACATCCTCCGAATGTCTTCTCGTCTTGGTTAGAACATAATGCCGATTACGTTCGCGCTTGGCACGGAAAGAATGTTCCGATGACCCGTCTCCCGCGTCTGACCTTCAACAGGAAGATCGACTGAGGACAAAGCCAAGACCCGGAAATGCGTGAAGTTGGTTTGCGATTGATTAAGAGTTGGCCGACAGCCTTTGCGCTTGTCAATTATTGTGAGAAAGACCTAGCCAGCTTTCCCAGACAAATGCACCAGTCGGAATAAGCCTCAAAAGCATGTATGTGCTGATTGATGTCGGATTGTGGCCCGCAGATTCGATATTCCCCTTGTCTATCAAGTTGATTGCTGCCTGCAAGATCATGCCCCACTCAAGACCATTCTTGTCAGGGTAATCACGTTGTTCAAATCCGAGGGGCATCTGTGGGTCTTTGATGTATTGCTCATACAGCCTTTCATATAGGTATGCGTCTAATCCATCCATCAGCATGACAATTCAACCTCCGCCATTCTATCCTTCGTTATGCGCCGCTCACGTCGGTCAGCGTCAGGATACTAGATGATGACCATCTAGGCCAATGGGGGAGCCAAACCGATAAACACCTGTCTCGTGGCGATCGGTGTCTGAAATCAGCATACTGCAAGCCTTCAGAAACATGTCGGGATCAAACGATCGGCATCTTCGCGCTCACTTCTCGTATGTCTCGAGTATTCGCTTCGCGAAGTCGGCGATCGACAGGCGGAGGGCATCGGGTTCAATCACCTCGACCGCTCCGCCGTAGGCGAGCAGCGTCGCTCGCGCGTGTTCGAAATGGTCGAACTCTATCCGCACTGCCACACGTGAGGATCCTCGCTCGATCTCGCCGGTTTGCTGAATACGCCGCCCAAGGTCGCGTTCGAGGTGCGGCAACGCCTCGCTTGACACAACAAGGCTCACGGAAAAGAACCATTGGCTCGCCTCATGCGCCGTTGCCCACGCCTTCCAGTACGAGGCGAGGTCGAACCCGGGTGGGCGGTCGAATCTTTCCTCCAACATCTCAGCCTTGATCACGTTCGATGCACGGTCCACGTGCAGTGCGCCGTCGTGCCGCTGCCAGACGACGTACCACGTCCGTCCCTTGGCAACCAGAGCGTACGGCGCGATCTCGTGTTTAACCGGAATCTGCCGCATACGAAGGAGCGTCGCACGAACCCAGCGATCCTCCCACACCGCTTGACGTAATACAGACAGAGCGGGGATCGTCTCGCGCGAGGCATGCCACGGATTGGGATCAAGATAGAGTCGGCTGCGGACGTCTCGTTCTACGTCTTGTCGTCCCGCGGGAACCGCTGCAGCCAGCTTGAGCAGGGCCCCTTTCACTTCGGTGCCCATTCCGAGATCCGCCAATGGCGCCGGGACGCCAAGCGTAAACAGCGCCGCTAGCTCGCCTTGCGTCAGGTCGGTCAGTTTCACCCTGAAGTCCTCGTGCAGATAGACCCCACCGTAGGGACCCCGCTCCGTGTACACCGGGAAGCCGGCAACGCGCAGCGCATACAGATCGCGGATCACGGTTCGCCGCGAGACCTCAAGCTCCTCGGCCAGACGATCAGTCTTCGTTCGACCGCGGTTCTGCAGGAGCATCAGAAGTGACAACAATCGATCGGCTCGCATGACAGCCTCCCTTTCCGTCTTCCAGACCATTGTACAAATGAGACATGAGATGTCGCAAATAGGACCCATACTCGGATCAGAGATAAGGAGGTGTAGCATGCGCCGCACGAAGCCAAGATGTCCGCGAGAGCGCCCGCCCGGTCTGGCCCATCTCGTCGACCTGAAGGCCGAGGCCCTGGAGACGACCCTTGCGACCCCAGTCGGCGTTGCCCCTGTCCATCGGCCGATCAGCCTACAAAGCCGCACCCGGAGCCCCGAAGTACAGAACAGGAGGTTCACATGAGCGTGGAGTTGGAAGTCCGTTACGTCGATCTGCCCGACATGACCGTGGCCAGTGCGCTCGGATTCGGCAAGGAGCCCGAACACGAGGCCGCAAAGATGATGGACACATTCACCCGGAAGCTCGGGTTCACGCCCGGGTCACCCGATCATCCATTGTACGGCTTCAACAACCCGAATCCGTCCTCTGGAAGCCCGAACTATGGCTACGAGCTGTGGAGCCGCGTCGATCCGGACACTAACCCCGAACCGCCGATCAAGATCAAGCAGGTGCCCGGCGTGCGATACGCCGTTACGCGATTCACCGGCCTTTCGAACATCGGCCGCGTCTGGAGGCAGTTTTCCGCCTGGTTCGAGGACCATCACGGCAACACGCCGCCGTGCACTATCCAGTGCTGGCTCGAGTCCCTCCAGACCCCCGCCGAACCCGACCCCGACAAGTGGGTCTTTGACCTCTACATCGCCGTGGGAAAGTAGGAAAAACTGGAGGAACGATGCGCAAAACGCAGAACGGAAAGGGCGCCTACCCTCTCCTCTCTCACTGCGGCTAGGTCGAGCCTGGAAGATCTGTTCTCGGGTATCTCCGATGTGGCAACACGCAATGAGCGGATTCATCAAGGCGTGCGAGTTCATCACTACACGCTCAGAGAAGTGGGAGATTTGCTAGGGTCACATTTTTCGACAGTCAGTGTCATTGCGAAACGTGTTGACGAGGCGAAGAGGAATCAAGAATGAAGGTCTGATACTAGAGGCTCGTCCATACACAACACAACCACTTTTTCAAGTGGATCTATATACAAACCAGTGATATCCATTAGCTTCTCCACAAACTTCGGATCATGCGAGAGCTTGAACGTCTCCACCCGGTGCGGTTGCAGCCCATATGCTTTCCAGATCCGGCGAACGGTAGAAGCACTCACACCTTGCTCCTTGGCCATCGTCCGACAGCTCCAATGGGTGGCGTTCCTTGGTTTCGTATGGAGAGTCGCTTCCACGATCTGTTGTATCTTCTCTTTCTTGTGCTTGGGCTTGGTTCCACGTCCTAGCCGGATCTTTGTTAGTGTCTCTACTCCTTCGGTAACGAACCGCTTACGCCACTCAATCACCGTCGGATGGCTGAACGCTACTGTCTGTGCAACATCGGTGTTGGACATCATTCGTCAAGACGTTCGCGAAACAACGCACTAGAGGTATGTCTGCCAGTAGTATGGATGCAATGGTGTTC
>Ga0307429_1001156_pt1 | contig 13036 bp, 15 predicted proteins | sample SalMarWE160230MG_FD_202151 | JGI IMG/M metagenome (GOLD analysis project Ga0307429, IMG submission 202151) | Salt marsh sediment microbial communities from the Plum Island Ecosystem LTER, Massachusetts, United States - WE1603-230 | ecosystem: Environmental > Aquatic > Marine > Intertidal zone >...
ATGTCTTCAAATTCTAAATTAAGGGAACCGATTAATATATTTATGGCAGCAAAAATAGCTGCTTTAGCTCTTATTAAATTGTCAATATCTGGCTGGGTAATGACCAGGTCTTTCCCTATTGCCGATTGATCAGCAGAAATTAGAACGAATTCCAACTCTCCATTCTTCTCCCTAACTCTCTTATCTTTGTGAGAATTTAATCTTCCAGATCTATCAACAAAGCCTGAGGTGAACAGCTCGGCCATGAGGTCAATTAATCCGGATCCACATATTCCCCGCGGTTTGGTCTTCCCAATGGTTGTATAGCTGACTCCCCCTTCTCTGGTAATGTTCACTTTCTCTATAGCTCCTTCGGCGGCTCTCATGCCACATGTTACACCGCTTCCCTCAAAGGCAGGACCGGCGGAGGCAGCACAACAGATCATCCACTCTTTATTTCCGATGACGATTTCTCCATTGGTTCCTATATCTATAAGCATGGTAAGTTCTTCTGCCTCATAGAGACCGGTGGCAAGAATACCAGCAGTAATATCTGCTCCTACCCAACCGGCTATACCGGGAAGGTAGTAAAGAAGACCCCGGGGATTAATTTTTATTCCTACCTCAGCTGCCCTGATGGGAGGAGGAGAAGTGCAGGCAGGAACGTACGGCTCTTTTCTAATCGGGGTGGGATCAAGTCCCATGAGAAAATGAACCATGGCTGTATTCCCTGCACAGACGAGAGCCATAACATCGTTTAGCTTTACATCATTTTTCAAGATAAGAGTGGTAATAAGATTGTTTATGTCGCTTACTATAGCTTGTTTTAGTCTATCTGGTCCGTTCTTTTCTGTATAGATTATTCTTCGGGTTACTTCTTCCCCATAAATCCTTTGGGAATTGTACGTAGCCTCAGCATCCACAGTTTCAGCGGTGTTTAGATTTACCAAATGAGCCACTACGGTGGAGGTACCAACATCTACAGCTACAGCGTAGTTTTTCCTGGTAGTATCCCCTCCTTCCACCTGAATAACCTCTACTGTTTCTCCTCTTGTTCCCAGAGTTGCTGTTACTTTCCATTTATTTTCTCTTAAGAGCCTGGGTAGGCTCTTCATTATTTTAAGACCAGTCTGCATGATGGGAATCTTTCTTTGTCGGCGGATCCCGCGGTAAAGACGTAGGTGATCAGCTATATTATCTTGGAGGCTGGGTGGGGAGAGCTTAAGATACATTTTTTGCATCAGAGGATCGTATTTAAAATAGACTTTTTCCTTAAGAGGAGCATAAAGAGCTCGAAAGCGGCGGGCGTCCTTATCTACCAGTATTTTTCTTTTCTCTTCTCTAGATTCGGGAGGGACTTCTACCACTATGTCTCCTTTAGCCTTAGTCTGACAGGCAAGAACATAACCTTTTTTGATCTCATCCCTGGTTAAAAGAGTGGTAGGTTCAACTGTTACCTCTCCTTCTTTCAAAATAAGGCGGCATTTTCCACAGATTCCATCCCCTCCACAAACGCTGTTAATGTACACTCCTGCCTGGACAGCCGCCTCCAATAGGTTTGTTCCTTTATCTACTTCGGCTGTTTTTCCTTCTGGTTGAAAAGTGATTTTAATTTTTCTCCTCCAATATCTTTTCGATTTTTTCTACTAAAATTTTCTTGGGCACTACCCCGACCACCCTGTCTACCAGTTTGCCACCATTGAAGAATAAAAGAGTAGGGATTGCCATAACCTGGTATTTTCCGGCTGTGACTTGATTTTCATCGACATTTAATCTCCCTACCTTAATTTTTCCCTCGTACTCCTCACCTATTTGCTCTACCAGTGGGGCTATCATAAAGCAGGGTGCACACCATTCGGCCCAAAAATCAACTATTACAGGAAGATCTGAATTTAAGACCTCATTATCCCAGGTTTTATCTGCCAATGTCATCTCTGACATATCTTTCTCCTTTCTAGCTTCTTTTTAATGGTAGTATCTTTCTCCACTGTGAACTTTAGTCTTTACTTGATGCTTTTTCTCTAAAGTCTCTACGTATTTAATTATCTCATTTCGGTGTAGTCCCAGACACTGGGAGATATCAACCAGTGTGACAGGGCGTCTTTTAACCATACTCAATATTCTCTTCTCCACATCCCTTTTATAAGCTTTCTGGGTGGCTCTTTTAAATTCAGCAATGATCTCACATTTCTTTCCTAAGATCGTCTTTATATTTTTTAGATCTTTTCGGGTTAAAGGCCGGGCAAATTCCTCTGCTGGAGGACGAACCACAGTGTTTAATTGGATTTTTTCGAGATTCATTTGCTTGATTACCCGGGCTGTCTTTTCTATTTCCTCTAGAGAATCATTTATTCCTTTAACCACCATAATCTCTAACCAGACCTTACCGTTAAACTCTTGAGAAAAACTGTCTATCCCGGTGATGACCTTCTCAATCTTCAGTGAGGGATGAGGGCGGTTTACCACCTCAAAGATTTCCTGAGTCACCGCATCTAAAGAGGGAATCACTAAATCTGCTTCCATCAAGTCTTCCCGCATCCTCGGTTGGTAGAGCAGAGTTCCATTAGTCAGGATGGCTAAAGGGATAGAGGTTAATTCCTTAACCCGGCTAATCATCCTCCTAATCTCAGAATTTAAGGTGGGTTCCCCGGAACCCGAGAAGGTAATATAATCGATCCTTTTTCCTTCTCGAAGAATCTCTTCTATCTCCCTTAAGATATCATCGGCAGCTATATACTCCCTTCTTTGGATAGTCTTATTGATTGTCCTTCCCAGTTGACAATAGATGCAGTCAAGGCTACAGGTCTTAAAGGGAATTGTATCTACACCTAAGGAAAAACCCAGTCTTCTAGAAGGTACCGGTCCAAATATCTGACTCATTTCATACCTCTTTCTTTTCTTGGTCTATCTTCTCCATGATTTTTTTTACCGAGACAAATGCTGGAGAGTCTTCAGGTAAATCAAGCAAAGATTTTCCATTGAAAGTATGTTCTTCGAGGTTTTTATCATAGTTTATTTTTCCCAAATATCTTAGCCCTGTTTTCTTTTCAACCAATCCCCCCATGTCTTGAGGAAACCTATAATTAGCCACAACATAGAAGTTGTCATATTTTATTCTAATTTCATCCATAATTCTGCCGGCTCTTTTTATGTTATCGAAAGATTTCTTTGATGGATCAATTATGGCAAATATGTCATTTACCTCGGACGTCACTTTCCTGTTCAGATGTTCCAATCCTGCGGGAGAATCAATAAGTGTATAATCGTAATTTATCGATAGTTTAGGGATAATTAACTTTAAAATGTTGTTTGGTTGACAGTAGCACCCAACTGTCCATTTCGTTCCCAGGGAAAACAGGTCAAATCCGGTACCTTCGTATAAACAGGTGTGAAACATATATTCAATTTGATTTGGACGAGGTAAAGATTTCAGTTCTTCGGGAACTTCTCCTTTCTGAATATCAAAGAGCACACTCGATACTGTTTTTATCTTCTCTTCTTCTAAATTAACGCCTATCATTTCAGCTAGATTCTCATCTGGATCTGCATCAATCATAAGCAAGGAGTTTTTGGATCTTAAATATTTAGCTAACAGCGCTATAAAACTGCTTTTTCCGGATCCGCCCCTGCCCGTTGAAACTATTGATTTCATCTTTGTTCTTCTAGTAATTCGCTAATTTAAAAACTGGCAGTTCTTTGAGCACTGTAATGTACCTTCCCTCCCTTTACCACCACTTTCCTCTTTCTTTAAAGGTTCTGATGAATCTTTCGATGGAGCGGTCATAGGTTCTCTCTATGTCATCAGGGAAAAAACAGGCCGGTAGTTCTCCCAATCTCCAGTGATAGGAGACACACTCACAGCAGATTCCCTTTTTGTCACAGGGCTCATAAGTACAGTTGCATTTTTTCTTATTTTCCTCTATACTGCATTCCCGCATATTCTATCCTCCCCCTTTCTTATTATAAGAAGCTGTAGCTGTGCTGGATATACCTCCCCTTATAGCAAACTTTGCCACTACGCTAATCTCTATGGGGTCCAGAACAACCACCAGATCCTCCAGAATTTTATTGACCACATGTTCATGGAATATTCTGACCTGCCGAAAGGAGTAAAGATAGTACTTCAAGGACTTCAGCTCTATACATAATTTGTTGGGCACGTACTTAATAGTTATAGTAGCCTGGTCAGGAAGTTCGGAGAAAGGACAAAGGCAGGTAAATTCATCTGTAATGTGCTCCATCTGAATGGGTCGATAAGGATATTCATAGGAAAAAGTCTTGAGAATAGAACGATCGATAACCGAGGGTTCAAAACTTTTCCCTACCGCTTTTTTTGCTTTTAATTCCTCTTCAGGTGAAAGGCGATCTTCATATACCATTTTAAAATCCTAAAGATCTTCAAGAGAATATGATGATTACAGGATAAGTAAAATCCTTGACAGTTAGAAAATTGATGGTCATCATTCAGATTCCCAGAGAATAGAATACCAAAAATAATGAGAATGGGCAAGAAAATTATTAAGAATCATAAGTTTTCATCTTCACCGCTCGGGTGACATAATCACCCACCGAGGGGGTCTCAGTTCCAAGAGGAATCACGTTTACCTCCATTATAGCCATTTTTATCTCCCTCCTAACCAATCTTTAGAAAATCGCCTTATATCGCGGTCAGGGTCGTTTCTTTTTATTTCTTCTTCGCTAAAGCAGAATCTGTATTTTTCAACGTAGTTCATAAGAATCTTATAGGCCTTATTGATCTGGGTCATTTTTTGACTGAGCTCTTTTCTTTTTCCGGCCCTCTGTTTATCCGGATGATACTCTTTAGCTTTTCTCCGGTAAGCATCTTTTATTTCACTCAAAGTAACTTCCCGGGGAAGTCCAAGGAGTCTTCTCGCTTTATTTATTTCCTCAAAGTTTGGCAAACTGACCTTCCTTATTTATTTTCCTGCTTTCTAGCTTCTTTTTAATCCTAACAATCGGTCTATTCTTCCCTTATCAAATCCGACAATTTTTGCCGTGCCGATTAAAAGAACCGGTACACCCATCTGACCAGTCATTCTTACTACATCTTTAGCGGCATCCGGATCCTTATCTACTCTTACCTCCTTTACCCTGACCCCTTTCTGGCGAAGATAACTCTTGGCTCGACCACACCAGGGACAGGATCCTGAAGAAAATAAAATGACCCGGGGATACCTTTTCGTTTCCATATTAGCCTCCTCTGGTTAAAACCCAAGTTTAACAATTGCCTCCGAATTTCTCCTTTTAAAACTGGTTGAATGATTAGCAGCGCTGGTGGCTTGTCCTTTTAGGACTATATCTCCTGCTTTGCACCCTAGATCCTTTGCTATTACAGGACATTTTGCTTTGAGGAGAAAAAAAATAGGTTTATCCTCTTCAGAAAGAGTTTCATAATTTCCTTGTCCCTTGCTAATTATTAATTTAGCTTGATTAAAGTAACTGCGAAACTCATTTGTAGCCAGGGAGAGAAAAGTTCCTGGTCCATCTGAGCCGGAAGAGATGATTCTGGCTACTTTGTCTATTCCGCAAAATAATGCATCCTCTATAGTGGCGTCATTTATGATGGGTTTTTCTCTCACCGCATAGGTCACTTTCTTATTTAACGCGTCTGTTATCAATTCTATCAATATGCGATCAAAAGCAACTTCACCGCAGTTATCCGCTAAATATAAGAGCTCATCAGTATACTCTAGTGCTTTTTTAAATGGGATATAATCAAAGATGGCAAAATCTTGCTTCAAAATCTGCTCTATTTCTTGTTCAATATCAATATGAGTATTTACTCCAAAATCAATGATATTCCCGGCGATAGCTACCCTTATACTCATAAGTAGGGGATCCTTCGTCTTTCTCGTGATTTCTCTAAGTTTAGGATAAAGCCTTAGAGCAATTTTATTATATTTATCTTTGATCTTCTTATAGGGATCGGATGAGCCTGCAATCCGTTGAACAATTTTATGGATTTTTCTGCCCATTTCTGGTGGACTACTATTTAAGGGAATTTGGGGCAGCTCTTTTGCTATCTCATCCAGAACTTTTCTTTGTTTTTCCTCATCGTCTGTGACCATTCGAGCGGCTTCCAGCCCCTGCCTGAAAAAGCAAGAGATACAATCCAAGTAAGTTTTCATTTTTTCCGTTTTATTGATGTTAATATTTCTGGTTTATTTTCTCTTATGGCAATGGTATGTTCAAAATGAGCAGAAGATTTGCCATCTTTTGTTACTACCGTCCAGTTATCCTTTGTTGTTTCAACTTCAAAACTTCCCATATTGACCATTGGTTCTATTGCTAATGTCATTCCTTGTTTGAGCTTTGGACCTTGATGAGGCTTGCCAAAGTTAGGTATGGGAGGATCCTCATGAAGATGTCTTCCAATCCCATGACCAACAAGAGCCCTGACCACCGAAAAACCGTTCTTTTCTACATGGGACTGAATAGCATAAGAAATGTCGGATAATCTATTTCCCACTTTTGCCTGTCTGATTCCTTCATAGAGAGCATCTTCGGTAACCTCTAACAATTTATTAACTTCACCACTTATCTCACCTAGAGCTACAGTAATAGCAGCATCTCCATAATATCCGTTTAATTTTGCTCCTAAATCTAAACTTATAATATCTCCATGTTGCAGTTTATAATCACCAGGAATACCATGTACAACCTGCTCATTAACAGAAGTACATAAGCAGCAGGGGAATCCATGATATCCCTTAAAGGCAGGTCTGGCTCCTCGTTTGATAATCAAACTTTCTGCCAGCCTATCAAGCTCCTGCGTGGTCATCCCCGGATTTGTAATAATAACTTCCCGTAGCTCTGCAAGAACATCTGCTACAATCCCACCGGCTGCTCGTAGATAGATTAATTCCTCCTCAGACTTTAAAGTGATCATTTGTTCAAACCCCTTTTTAACAATTCGTCTTCATCTTCAAAATACATTTTCTCGGCTATCATATATGAAAAATTCTCCTCTCTTTCGTTGGGCTTAATGTGTTCGATCTTTCTAGCTATTTTTTCCGCATTTCTTCTCATCTCGCGGGATAAGATCATCTGCCTTGCTCCTGCCAGGGCGCCGTTACCGATCCTAACTACTTTATTTCTTGCTCTAGGAAGTAGGCCTATGAGGATAGCATTATCCGGGTTGATGAAGTTGCCAAAGGCTCCGGATAGATAAATCCTATCTATTTCCTTCAGAGTAACTGAATAGTACTTTATCAAAAGATCCTGATCCAGACGTAGGCCAGCCTTGGCTGTTATAAGCTGATATATATCTTGCTGGGAAATACCAATCTCAGGAGTGATAAAAAAATCGTCTTTCAGCTTTGCCTTCCTACTCATAATCCCATTCTTCAGTAGCTCCCCTAACAGATCAATCAAACCGGAACCACAGATTCCCAGAGGAGGCTTATTATCAATGGTTTCGAACTGCACCCTGCCATTTATTATCCTGATATTCTTTATCGCTCCTTCTACAGCTCCAACACCGAAACTTGTTGCTGCTCCCTCGTAGGCACCTCCGGCAGCACAGGAGGCGGTCAATATCCTCTCTTTATTACCGATGACAACCTCCCCATTGGTTCCTATATCTATGATCATAGATGGCCTCTCAGCTTTGTAGATCCCGGTGGCAATAATATCGGCTAAGGCATCTGCTCCGGCATGACCACCAATTAAAGGAGCTCCATAAACATTGGCCTGGGGATTAATCTTTAGACCCAACTCCTCAGCCCTCCTGTTTATAGGCTCACAGGTTGAAGGCTCAAAAGGAATCACTCCCAAGGAGGAGACATCAACCCCGAAGAAGATGCTGCGCATGGTAGAATTCCCTACCACTACAGCTTCATAGATATCCTCGAGGATTTCCCTTTTTTCTTCAGCAATCCTTCTAAGACCTGCATTTATTCCTTCGATAACAGTGTTTTGCAGCTCTCTCAGTCCATCTTTGTTCCTCATACTGTAGTCAATTCGCGAGATTACATCATCTCCAAAGGAGGCCTGAGGGTTCTTGTCAGCCAAAGTAGCTATCCTTTTGCCTGATTCCAGATCGATTATCTGCGATACAAGAGTAGTAGTGCCCACATCTATGGCCAGGCCGTAAATTCCATCTCTGGATTTGTCGAGTTGTCTATCTTGCCAGAAAACCTTACCATTTTTTCTGTAGACAAAAGGATCTAGTTTTACTTTATCCTCTATAGTATCAGAAAGAATGGCATATCTGCCTAAGCTTTTAATGAAGACACGGATACTACCTCCTCGTATAACTCTTGCCTGACAAGCTAACCTTTCATCTTTGCCTAATTTGAAGTTTTTCTCTGCCTCTGTCCTTGGGTTTAAGACATCCTTTCCCTCAACCCTTACTCTACATTTACCACATAAGCCTCTTCCACCACACTCTGAAGGTATCTCTATGCCAACCTTCCTTGCAGAGTTTAAAATATTTCCTTTTTCAATCTCGATTCCCTGCTTACCTTTCTTGAATTGAGGAAAGAATATCTTGCTCACTTTGGCTATCTCCTTCTTACATTTTATTTTCTATTTTCTAGCTTTTCAAGCCTTTGCATAGTTTTGTTTATTTCTTCTTCTAAATTTTGGAGGACCAGTTTTAGTTCATCTAAGGGGATAGCTTTAATCTCTTCTTTAATTGCTCCCCTAGGGCAGACCTCCTGGCAACGATGACAGTTTGTACAACTTGTCTCGTCAATATGAGCCTTACCCCAGAAAATATTTATGGCTTTTTGAGGGCAAATACGGGCACAGAGTCCACAACCAATACATATCTCTTCCCTTACCTGAAGCACCTTTTACCTTCTACTTTTTAAAGCTCATCCAAGCAGCTTGCGTACTTGAATGGTTTCGCTCATCTCCTCGTTGAGGCAATTTCAGCAGCATTTATAATCTGATAAACTATGGGGGAGGCAGTTAGCATTGGATGAGTCCCCATCTGGAAAGTTGCTATTTCGTCTGCACGCATTTTGTGTTGAATAAGGGCACCAATGAAATTTATCAGCTCACCAACTGAGCTGCCTCCATAAACCTGACCACCTATGAGTAAACCTGTATCTTTCTCGAAAGTCAGCTTGACTCCCAATTCCTTAGCTCCCGGAATGCCGCCCGGATGTTTATCTGGAGCTGTAATCGTACTTGTCACAACATCTATATTTAATTCCTTGGCTCTTCTCTCTGTTAGGCCCGCAGATCCGACTGCAAGGTCGCCAAAACAAGTGGAGAATATACCTATGGCACATTCCATTCTCTTACGAGTAGTGAATAAATTTGCTCCAACTATCCTGGCTTCAGTAGTACCAACTGAGGCCAGCCAAATAGGCACTGGTGTACCACTTAGATAACACCTTTTCTCAGCACAATCACCACAGGCAAAAATACCCTCATCGCTAGTTCTCATGAAGTCATCGACCCATACACCCGCCTTTTTATCTACTTTTAAACCAGCCTTCTCGGCAAGTTCTACATTAGGAACAACACCTATGCCTAAGATTACCACGTCTGCTTTAACTCTTTCTCCATTTTTCAGTTGAACATGCTCTACTTTTTTTGTTCCAAGTATAGATTCCGCCTTCTTATCGGTTAAAAGATTTACATCTCTTTCTTTTAATTTTTGCTCTACACGTTTACATATTTCCTCATCACAAGCCAAAAGCAAACAGTGGTGAAGTAACTCTATTATTGTTACATGTTGGATGCCTCTCTTCTTACACTCATCAGCAAACTCTAATCCAATAAAACCCCCACCAATAACAACGACGTCTTTAGCCTTATCTAGGGCATCTAACAGCTTCTGTAAGTACTCTATTTCTTTTTTTACCACAAAGACATTATCTAGGTCCAAACCTTGCAGCGGAGGAACCAGAGGTGAGGAACCAGTTGCCAATACCAGTTTATCATAACTAATAGTGTTATGGGTAATCGTAGAGATAGTTTTCGCCTCTTTATTTATAGAGGTTACTTCATCCACAATTAACTCAATATTGTTTTTTGAAAGCACTGTATCGGGAATAAGGTTCTTCTCTAGAAATCTAACAGTCCCGACAACATAAGGTATGCCACAGGGAATTAGAACTTTCTCTTCCTGACGAATGAGCTTTATACTAGCATTGGGATAATACCTTCTTGCACTAATAGCTGCCGTAGTGCCGGCCGGTCCTCCTCCTATTACAACAACATTCTTTTCCATAAGTTATCCCTCCTTGTATTGTTTAATCTGGATTTGACAATCTTTATTGGTCACATTGGATTAGTATTTTAGGCCGTAATTATTTTACCTGCTCCGCCCTCTTCACTTAAAACCTACTTATACCAAATGTGATAGTGGCAATGACTTATAGTAGACTCCTTGATTTCATCTTTTTCACCTCCCTTCATCTTTTTTTAACTCCCTCGTGGGGAATGAGTCTATTTTGTTATTCTTTTTAATTATTAATAATCATTAAATCTTAAATGTTTATAAAGTTTTTTAGCTAAATTCCAATAATGATCAATATTGACTTCACCTTTGGCATAAGCTTCGTGCCATTCTTTAGGAACAGGCATATCTCTATATAAACTTTTACGTTTGGCTTCAAGCAACATTCTTGGTTTTTTCATAAAATCAGCCCCGCATATAACCTTTCTTCCTGTTTCAGATGATAAATGTTTTAACCATCTAACTCCTTCATAACTCCTCATTAAATGATGATCAAGAATTAAGATATCAACCTTTTGTGAAAGTTTTATGGCGTTATGCCAAGCTCTTTTAATTTGTTCTTGAGAAAGTTTAAATAAATAAAAAGGTGGCCCGCCAGCTAATACTATGTTAGGCTCCCAGTATAATATTTGAGAAATAGATTCGTTATTAAGAAGTTGAATATCAGGGGCATGCACAAATACATCATCTTCTTCTATTTTAGTCATCATTACTGTTTCTAAATTATTAAATGCTTCTCCGTGAGGCATTGATTTAGAAAAAGTCACCTCTCCTTGTTTTTTCCCTTCTCCTGAGATAAAATCCTTTTTTAAAATAAGAGAAAGAAACTCTGCTCTTTTCTTTTCAACTCGGGAAAGATGTGATGCATCCTTAGTCCATATCCTGACATTTGGATTTAACCCATCTACTCTTTTAATATTAAGCTGATACGGATTCGCATCTACTAAAGGGGTGTGATCACCATGAAAATGGCTTATTATTATATCAGTAGCTTTCTGCCATCTGTCTATAATCTTTTTTTGTATTCTCTCATCTATGGCTATTTGAAAAGGATGAGGAAGTAATTTGTGTCTTATATAACCTAAAGCTATACCCGGGTCGATTAGTATTTTATGGTTTTTCGTCTCTACAAAACAACTCAAGCCTCTTACCCCCAAGGATTCAGTTCCCAAAATTTCAATTTTCATATTTTCTTTCTCCAAATACAATTGTTCCCAACCTGATCATATTGCTTCCTTCTTCTATTGCTACTTTATACGAATTTGTCATCCCCATAGAAAGTGCTTTCATATTAACATTTGGCAGATTAAGAGCTCTAATTCTTTCAAAAATATCTTTTGTTTTTCTGAAATAGGGCCTGCTATCTTCAGGATTCCCAAATCTAGGACCGATGGTCATTAAGCCTTCTAAACTTAAATGTTTAAGTTTTGATATTTCTCTGACTAAACTTTCAATAATTTCATAGTCTGGTTTTACACCATCTTTTGTTATTTCACTGCCGATGTTTATTTCTATATAAACAGGAACTATCTTTTTTCCTGCTTTTTCTACCCTTCTATCAATAGCTACAGCAGTTTTTGAAGAGTCAACAGTTTGTATAACATCAAAAATTGGAAGAGCTTTGTTTATTTTGTTTTTTTGTAACGCTCCAATCATATGCCATCTTACTTTTTTTGCTCTTTCACCTAGAGAATTATAGATTCTTTCAGCTTCTTGTATATAATTTTCTCCGATATCTGTAGCTCCTGCTTCTATAGCTTTTATAATTTCTTCTGGAGTTCTTGTTTTACCTGCTAAAACTATCGTTACATTATCTGGTATTTCTTTTCTTATCCTTTGATAATTTTCTGTTATGCTCATTTCTTAATTTTACCTTTTTGTAAATCCTGTAGCAAATTCTCCTTCGACATATCTCTCACTTGTTTTTCTAGTTTCATCTAATTCTTTAATTTTTCTTTCCTGACTTCAGCATTGCATTCAAGGCCTTTTTTGCTTTTATGGCTATCTCCTCTGATATCCTAATTTGAAACTGCATATTCTCCAGTGCAGAAACTACATTTTCTAACTTCGTCAATTTCATATCTTGGCAAACCGCAAGTGGTGATGGTGAATAGAACCTCTTGTCAGGATTCTCCTTTTGTAATGCGTGAAGCATTCCTCTTTCTGTACCAACAATGAATTCTCTGGATTTATTCTTAGCTACATATTCTGACATCTGGCCGGTGGATCCCACGAAATCGGCTAGATCTATCACTTGAGGTTGACACTCTGGATGTACCATAATCTCTGCTTGCGGGTGCTTTATCTTTATTCTTTTAATGTCCTCCGGCTTAATGTTGTGATGATGTACGTAGCAAAAACCATCCCACAGAATAACCTCCTTTTTTGTTTTAGAAGCTACAAACCTGCCCAAATTTTTATCGGGTAAAAACAAAACCTTATTCTCTTTTAGCGAATTTACTACCTCAACCGCATTAGAAGAAGTACAGCAGATATCAGATACTGCCTTAATCGAAGCGGACGAATTTACATAGCTTACCACGGCCACCCCTGAATATTCTTTTTTCTTGATTAGTAAATCTTCAACCCTAGCCATATCTGCCAGAGGACATCCAGCATCCTTTTGTGGTATAAGCACTACCTTATCAGGATTGAGTATGGCTGCGGTCTCGGCCATAAACCTCACTCCACAAAAAACGATTACCTTGGCATCTGTATCCACAGTCATCTTACTCAATGCTAGAGAATCACCGGTAAAGTCAGCCGTATCCTGCACTTCCCCTCTCTGATAAACGTGAGCTAAGATAAGGGCTCTTCTCTTCTTTTTGAGGTCTTTTA
>Ga0307429_1001160_pt1 | contig 13009 bp, 10 predicted proteins | sample SalMarWE160230MG_FD_202151 | JGI IMG/M metagenome (GOLD analysis project Ga0307429, IMG submission 202151) | Salt marsh sediment microbial communities from the Plum Island Ecosystem LTER, Massachusetts, United States - WE1603-230 | ecosystem: Environmental > Aquatic > Marine > Intertidal zone >...
GAAACTCGCCCTTTCACTAGAATAGTACCAAAAACACATGGATTCGTGCCACAGAAATTCGATTTTCCGGAAAAATCGGCGCGATGCGCCGGCTCTACCACTCCACTGGGGGATAAGGTGCAGATTTCTCGGATTCTATTGGATTTGCTGGCACAAAACCCCGCATTTCTGGTACTATTCTAGTGACGGACATTCTGCGCTACCATACAAACCCGTCTTTCGGAGTTCACACATGCCGACAGTCACCGAAGGTCTCCGGCGCTTTCTGGCCGCCCGGCCAGACTTACCCGGCGCAGACCTGATCGAACGCTATCTTCACTTGGGTCCCAAGAATCTTGAAACACAAGTCAACGTCGCTGCGGACGACGGGGACCCGGTTGAAGGCCGGCGCAACACGTGGACGGACGGGCTCTCTACATGGTTTCACATCCGCATCCCCAAGAATGCCATGTCGGTACCCGAATGGGACGACTATGAGCTTCGCTGGGCCCCAGAACAGCACGCTGAAGCAATTGGCAGCACAGGATGGGACTGGCAAGCCCTTCGTTCGCGTTGGGTTGGCTTCGACTTTGACACAATCACTGGCCACGCCAAGGGCGTTGGAATCAGTGACGAAGAGTTGGAGCATATTGCTAAAGTGGCGCAGGCTCTTCCTTACGTTGAGGTGCGGCGCAGCACCGGCGGCAAGGGACTCCACCTCTACGTGCTTTTCAACGAAGATGGTATCCCGACAGCCAATCACAACGAGCACGCGGCTGTGGCCAGATGCGTGCTCGGAATGATGACAGCCGAGGTGGGGTTCGACTTTTCCAGCGCGATCGACGCCTGCGGCGGGAACATGTGGATTTGGCACCGCAAAATCACCCGCGAGAATCAAGGACTCTCACTTCTCAAGGCGGCCACTCAAACTCTCAGCACCTCAGACCTACCATCCAATTGGCGGGATCACATTGCCGTCGTCACCCGCCGCTCCAACAAGATAAAGCTTCAAGGGGTCACTAACGCAAACAGTGATCCCTTTGATGAATTGACATCGGCCCGTCGCATCATCCCTCTTGATGACAATCACAAAGCAATCATCCAAGCCCTGATGGAGACTGGACACTCCACACTTTGGATTCAGGACCACCACCTATTGCAGACGCACACCAAGGCGTTGGCGACTCTGATGGACGACCCAGAGGCACGCACCAAACTCAAACTCATTGGCCACTTCCAGACCAACAGCCCTGGCAAGGACCCCGGCAATCCGAACTGCTTTCTCTTTCCACTGAATAATGGCGGCTGGCGGGTCTATCGTTTTTCGCAGGGTATCACTGAAGCTGAGACATGGATTCAAGACGGAGCAGGTTGGACTACTTGTTATTACAATCGACTGCCCGACGTTGAGACAGCGTGCCGATCATACGGCGGAGTGCGAATTGAAGGGAAGCAACATTACACTTTTCCAACAGGAGAAGACGCAATCAAAGCAGCCGAGGCTCTTGGGCAGCGACTTGATATTCCTGTCGAGATGCGCAGCCGTGTTGTAGAGATTCGCGTCAACAACGGCTATCTCACAGTCTACCTGCAAAAAGATAAGACGGCCGACGCCAATCGCGACATGAAAGGCTGGGTTGAAAAGCGAAGCCATTGGGTGCGTGATCTTGATAAGAAAATCACTCAAGATGACACAAGTGATGTGGGTATAGTTGACTTCGACGGGTTTCTCCGTTCTATGCGTTCACCTGCCGGAGAGGTGGCTGGCTGGACATTCAAGACGACACAAGGTGACTGGTCCTACACAAGCGGCAGCCAAATCAAACTGATTCTCCAAGGCAAAGGGAAAGCGAAACCCGAAGCCGAGATCATCATGGGACAATGTGCTATCAATCCGTGGAAGATAGTCTGCCAGCCGTTCCAAGACGAGTATCCGGGTGGTCGCTGTTGGAATCAAGGGGCACCCCAACTCCGTTACGCACCGGCCCAACTCAGCGACAGTGAGAAACCTGTACACCCGCACTGGGACAAGATACTAGAGCATGTCGGTACCGAGTTGACACCTGCAATGCAGAATCATGGTTGGTGCGTAAAACACGGCGTAACGACTGGGGCTCACTATTTGTTACTGTGGATTGCGTCCATTTTCCGTGAGCCATTCAAACGGAATCCCTATCTCTTCCTGCATGGCAACGAGAACTGTGGCAAGTCCATCTTCTATGAAGCCATCTCGCTGCTGATGACAAAAGGTGTTGTGAATGCCAGTAAGGCGGTCACTACAAACAGTGATTTCAACGGGGAGCTAGCCGGGTCTGTCCTGTGCTACATCGAAGAAGTCGATGTGTCACACCACAAAGTAGCGCTCCCGCGCATCAAAGACTGGACGATGGCAGAGTTTCTTCCAATACGCCAGATGCGGAAGGATGTCTATCTGCTGGCAAATACAACACACTGGGTGCAAATTGCTAACTTTCGTGACTACTGTCCAATCCTTAGCGGTGATACACGCATCACTGCAATACAAGTCCCAGACTTGCTTCCGGAACAGGACATAGCGAAGGAAACTCTCAAGCAATGCCTGAGGGATGAAGCCCCGCATTTTCTGCACACTGTTCTCAATGTCTACCTCCCGCCAGCCATTGGTCGTCTGCGAATACCAGTCATTGAGACAGACAGCAAACTTGAGGCTATCGAATTGAAGCGTGACTTGCTCGGAGACTTTGTTGATCTCTTCTGTGAGAAAACTGACGGCGAGGACCTGAACTTCGCCGTATTCTACGAGGCGTTTATCGGGTGGATACCTGAGGAAGTACGCTCTGAGTGGACGCTGCAAAAAGTGGCCCAGAAACTAACGTGGCCGCGAAAAAGAATCAAAGGTGCAACTCACATCCTGAACATGGCAATGAAATCGGAGACACAGAAGAATGGCAAAAGCGAAGAAGCGTAGTTTCTATGCCGAAGGTGATGTCAATAGCACAGCCAAGGGATCAGGAGCCCGAGCTAATCGAGGCAAACCGGCCTTGTCACTTGTTCCTCTACATCTGTTCGCCGGCGCGGCCCGAGTATTCATGGGTGGCAAGTTGAAGTACGCTGAGTGGAACTGGGCCAAAGGAATGAAGTGGTCAACTCCAATGGATTGTCTCCTGCGCCACTTGTTCAAGTGGTGGTATTTTGGCGAAGAGACCGATCCGGAAAGTGGCGAACATCATCTGGACTATGCCATCTGCAATCTGGTCATGCTTCGCCACTACGTAACGGCCCACCCTGACGGTGATGATCGGCCGCCAACAGACCTCACCGGATTTGGCACGGCATGGGAAGACTTCTGCAAAACATTTGATGAGGCGGATTTCCTTAAACGAAATCCTGCCATACGCGAGCTACTCGAAGAACGAGCAAGAGCCGTCAAGAAAAAGTCAAAGAAGAAAAAGAAGAAGAAACGATGAGCAAAATCTACCCCGGTATGACGCATCTGACCGGAAGCCTGTTGGCGGCCATCGACTTTGAGACAACTGGCCGGCGACCAGGCTATCACGAGATCATTCAGATAGCCATTTTGCCGCTCGACCACGAGCTACAAGTCAACACAGACGTGCCGACTTTCTACTTGAACATTCGGCCCGATTATCCGGAGCGATGCGAAAAGGGAGCCTTCTATGTTCATGGCATTGATCTCGACATGCTTCAACTGCACGCCCCGAGCCAGGACCGAGCAATTGACTTGCTATGCGACTGGTTCAATCAGTTAGACTTGCCGCAGAATCGCGTCGTGGTCCCTCTGGCGCACAACTGGGCTTTCGAGAGCGCTTTTCTGAAAGGCTGGCTTGGGCCCGCTCTCGTGGACCAGATGTTCCACAGCCACGGGCGCGACTCCATGACCATGGCGGCAGCCATCAACGACAAAGCCTTCTTCAAAGGCGAGAAGCTCATCTTCCCGAAGCTAGGGCTTGTCCCTCTGTGCGCCCAACTCGGCATCCCCTACGAAAACGCCCATGACGCCCTGGCTGACTGTCAAGCGACGGCCGAACTGTACCGCCGACTCTTGCTGACCCATCTTTGATACCCCACACGAACTATGCGTAACCACCAAGACGTAGTAACACAGATAGAGGAGACCCTTCCCCCTTTTGTGGAGGGTCGTGATCGGCCGTTCCACTTCGAGCCAGATGGGACCCTCGTCTATGATCGCGCAGACGGCCCAGAGGCCGCTGAAATCGACTGGGAACCGCCACGACCTATCGACGGCTTCGAGGCCGACCCAGAAGACCCCTGGCGACTGAGGCCGCTGTGGGGCCACTGTGGGGCTCGTATGCACACTGCCGTCAGATTCACTGCCTGTGGCTGCTTGGGCCTCATCACACGCTGCACGGAGCCGGGAGTTCACTTCCTGTCCAGAGTGAGCTACGAGATGTGTCAGCAATGCCCACTCGCAGCCAAAGAGAGCCAAGAGGAGACAGACCATGCCGTGTGAAGGCTGCCCAGACGACGCCCAGGCGATCCAGCCGGTGCCGTCACCGGTGCCGCCGCCCGCCGCACCGTGCGAAGGATGCCCAGAGTACCTATCTGCACGCGACGGGACTCGTGGTGCGGCGATAATCGTTTACACAGGCGGGCCGCCAGCTTATGCAGCATTCGCAAACGTCATCCGGGCTCTCCCACCAGACGTAGATGGGGTCGTGACCAAATGGAGCCGCCCGACCGTACACCCAAAGGGCGAAATCGAGTACCAACAAAATGAGGCGGAGCCTCCGGGAATAGAAGGCTATGAACGCGATGCCTCCAATTCCCGGCTACTCCGCCCAATCTGGCCACCGTGTGTGTGGCGTATGCTCCATGTCTGGCGCGAAGACACGGGCGCTGTCTCAATCTCTGCCGGCTGTCTCACGCCGGCCTCGGGGGTACAGGTTCACGAATCGTTGAGACTGAACCAATGTGCAACTTGCACCGCGCGCTCTATTTGATCTATTCCTCAGTCTTCGCAACAGGTGACACTTGTGAATCAGTCACCAGTTTGAAGACACGGCAGTCAGAGAAGTCTGTCAGCTTGCACCGCGAAACGAAGACGCCAAATTGTCGGAGTTCCCTGCGTGTCGCCTCTGTCAAACGATCATTCAACTGATCGGCCGCTACCATATCAAGTATCTCTTGGAAAGTGTGCCCAGCTATCACACTCACCACGGCCGCCTGTGTGATGTCATTGATCGTTGTATCAACATCCCAGTTGATCTTTCCTATCGCCTGTACAATGTCTCTGATCTTGTACACTACGACCAAACCAATGACAACCTTCTTGTTGTCCTTGATAGTCAATATCTGTTTCGGCGGCGCAAGTGTCTGGCGTGCTGTGACAATCACTTCAATCTCTGTCACAAGTGGCCAGTAGATATGTAACCCTGGCATCATCGGGCGAACGTCACTTCCATGCCTCCATTTGACGCCACAATGTGTTGCCCGGATAATCAGAATCCGAGGGATGAACATCAAGATGGCTTCAAAAATCTGGCCAAGCCAAGCAAACGCAGCTTCCATACATCACCTCGTTGGTTGATTACCCTTCTTCCGCCACACGGCCCTGCCAGTTAATCGTCACGGAGGAAAGCGGTGCCTGCGCCCCACAAATCGTAGTCGTCGGCCCACTTGAAGTCAAAAATCTCGCCATCTGGATGCTCATCATCAGCAATCTTGGCAGTCTTCTTCAGCGTCAATTGTTTGGACTCATTGATGCCATATATGAGACTACTCAAATGAGCATACGCATTTGGCGAGTCTTGACTGTCAATGATATGCGTCTTGCGGATGTCAATCACTACCGCTGTCTGCAAATCAGACGGGCTATCCGGATTCGTTGGCTCTGCCATGAAAGTGCGCAGATTCAAACGTGGCTTTGATACGCCAGTCACTTCCCCGTAGCTGGATGTGTTGACCACTTCCTGTGCAGTGAAACCGACATCAGTCGGGGTGCTGTCACCGCGATCACTCTGCGGTCGAAAGACTACATTTGGTCCGCCAACGATAACAATATCGTCTCCCCAATCCTCAAAGTAGCCAATGGGAAGACTCCCACTAACATCAGCCCCCTGCCCGTCACCACCGGCATCGCCAGCAGCAATCTCATCTGGTGGCGGCCACGTCAACAAAATAGAGAGTCCCGAGGGCCAAAACCAATCGTACTTTTCCATTTGCCCAGACTTCACAGGCACAAGACAAACAAAATCAATGCGGTTGGTGCCAGAGTTGTATGTTGCCTCCTCCACGATAGCTTTTACCGCACCGTCTGCTACATAATCTTGCGTGAAGTCAAGGGTCACACAATCGAATGGTTCGAGCCGTAGCTTGTGGAGAAAGGTACTGAAAGTGATGCGCTTCCACGTATTCGATTTTCGGATCAGCCAAAATGTGGCGGCTTTGTAAACGATGTCTGGCTGATTATACGTGTAGAAGTCAGTCTCACTTTCCTGTATGCCGTACCGACTCACATTGTGCCGCAAGATGATCTGCTGCTCGCTCTTGTCCTTTTCGCGGTCTGTAATGCCGGGACACCAACGCATCCTCCACTTGGCGCGCATCTTTGTCACGAGATTTTCTGTTGACGTAAGCTCAACACGAACACTCTGCTCTGCATCAATATCGCTGACGGTGATTGTGTCAATACTATCTGGTTCCTCGGGCAGGTACTTCAAATAAACCACCCCGTTACTGATCCACAAGGCGCAACGCGCCTGGTAGGCGATGTCCTGAAGCACTTCTACCGTATTCTTCCGATCAAGGATCGGAAAATTCATCGGAAACTGATTCAACTTCGCCTGCGTCTCTACAAACGACGAGGGGTCTGGTGTGAGATCGGTGTAATTCTCAATGATGTACTCCAGAATCTCTGTCACAACACCATCAGCAGTGATGCCAGATTCGACTGTGACATAGAGATCGTCCGTCCAGCCTTGGTCCTTGTAAGAACTGAGTGGCTTTTGCGTGACAATCTGGAGCGTGCGGAGATTACCATACGAGACATTCTGCACCGTGTAATAGCTAGACGGAACATCCACCAGACGACGCTCACCTGGAAACTCTTTGTAGGCTTTGACAGCGAGAACAGTCCCGGCCGAATAGGGAGCATAAGCGTGAGACACAATGTATGTGATCGGTTCTTCACTATAAATTCGGACAGTGGCCCCGGGCTCGGCCCAAAACTGTTGCGGTATCGGATCATCCGAAATCTTCGAGGCGCGACCGTCACCAGTCAGAATGAAAAAACCGTAGTGCCGACAGAGGCAGTCAGTGAAGAACTGATTGCCACAGCCGCAAGGCACAGGAATCCGGTAGTCAAACTTGTTGTTTCCACTGCCGGATGAAACAGCATACGGGCATGTCTCCTCTCTGTCACCAGCCTGATCGTCAGCCTCAGTCTCTCCCTCCGGCCATGACCGGCTATTGATGTAGAAGTTCTGACCTTCAAAATAACCAGTGAAAAGTGCTCCGTTGATTTCAAGTGTGAGCGATACCCCCTGAGGAAAGTCTTCGCCCCCGAGAACACGAAGGGGGTTGCAACCATATCCTTGCGAAGTGGCGTCCGCTAACTGTTTACTGCGCTGCCACTGCGCGCACATTTGCTGCGAGGCGGCTCGCGACACGATCTCCGCCCTTTGCTTGTAAAGCTCGTTTATCTGGTCCAACAACTCGCTGGCTTTGCCGTCGTCATACCCGCTGTAGCAGTAGCGTGCGCACCAAAGCGTACTGATCTGCATTGAAATCTGTCCGAGCGACACAAAGGTGCTCGAATCAGAATTTGATCCATTGCTGAAAAGAGGCATTGACGACAAATAACTCAGACCTGCAATCTCTCCAACTCCACACAAAGTGACACCGGAGACCGCCTCATTGATTTGCAGGGCCGGACAATCAAGCACCCTACCAAAAATCAACGGCCAAGGCTTACCAACCATCGCTGACGGAAGCCAAGTAAACTGCCCTTCCTCCGGACTGAAACCTACTTCCTTGTCTTCAAGCTGTGACACGACTGTAAACTTCACGGTGCGATCGCGCTCATCCCAAAGCACAGGTGAACTGATCTTCCCAGAAAAGAGAAGAAACTTGTCACTCAAAGCCAGGCCATGAAAATACTGGTAGACACGCACTGTGCGTTTGTGAATATCGTGACTATTGAAGATGGCTTTAATAGAACCATCAGTGTCATCCAAGACAACATCAATCTGTTGCGACGAGTTGTTTAGCGACACACCAACAACAGTGTCAAGTCCACCGACCTCCAAAATCTTGCCAGGTATACTTTCAACAGTCTTGTCAGCATACCACGCCGGCGGCGCAGCAGAGCCCATCCACTCTGCCGAGATTATGATAATCGGTTCTGTACCGTGTGTCTTTGCTAACTCTGTCAGCGCGTTTGCAGATATGTAGCGTGCCATTATTGCTCTTCTCCCTCGAACTCAATCTCGACGCTCATTGTCTCGCCACGGGGCATCGGATTGATAGCCGGAGCCGCCCGGCCAATAGCTTCAAATTCAAATGGGTTGCTAGTGAAATGTCCAATCCACGTCCGGCTTCGGTGGTCGGTGATGCGAATCTGTGAGGCAAAATATGATTTGAAGAACGCCTGCACTTCCAAAGCTTTGGGACGCGACAATCGAAATGTCCACAGCATCTTTCGACGTGTCCGCCGGCGCACATACGTGTACCGAGTACCATCCATTGCTGTGTTTCTACTCACAGTATTCAGATTCGTCTCTTGATCTGAAAACTGCGGGTTCGGCATCACAGTCAAGGTCTGTAATGACGGGTACGGTGCTTCCATCCTAAACATACTTCACCTCGCCTACGGGCTGTATGTCGCCAACTCGCCTTCAAACTCGAAACCAACACTATACTGACAACCACGCCCATCCTGAACAATTGGATCGTCAAGCTTTGTGATAACGCCACTCCAGAAACGATGCTCCCAGTCAAGCATACCGACTTCTTGTCCGAGGTGGTCATCCATGAATGTGTGCAACCCATCGGCTTCAGACCACGACAACCCAGAGAAATTGAGTACAAGAGTCTGAATCTTAGGCCATATCGGATCGGCGTAGACAACTAACGTCCCGCCGCGTGTCTCACGACTGATGCGATTCATTTGAAGACGATCACGGTTGCCAAGATTCGGCGCTCTCAACACAAGTGTGTCACTGAACGGGCCAACCACAGGGTAGACCAGTTTGAATGGATCAGTGATGCCTGGGATCGGGCCGTCAAGTTCGATGTCTGGCGGATCAGGGTTAGAACTCGGGCCTGTACCAACAAACGGATGATACGCATAGAGATAGTCTTCCAGCGCATTGTAATACAGAATCGCTTCGCCAATTGACAAAGTATCACTGGCCGAGAGGTTGTTGCGGACGATACTGAAGCTCGCGGTCTCAGTAAGCTCCAAATCCTCAACCAGCAATTTTGAGGACACGACCGCAGCCGTCTCTGTCAATGCGAGTGTGTCAGTTGCGTCACCAAGACGATTCCTAGATGCCTTCTCAGTCAATACCAGAGCATCTGAAGCAATCGCTTCTATTGCGCCAGCATTGATCTTAATGCACTCTGCGCGCTCAGCAGGGTACAGACGATCGCTGACTTCGCGCGCTGCCGATGGCACAAGAGCCGATGTGGCCGTATCCTGTAGACCGGTGTACGTAATGATTGGTTCATACGTCTCCGGATCATAATCAACATACTCTACCTGTACCGCATCACTCGCCTCAACACGATGAAAACCAGGCCAGGCTCGCTCGTCTAAAATCAGGCCGGCATCTTGTGCTCTTACATTTCGAGTGATATTGTAGGAGGCGACCTCACTCAGAGACAAATCGTCCGAGCAAGTAATACGATCGCGAGTTGCGTCCGCATACTCATAAAGCTCTACTGTCTCGATGGCATACTTGCACTTGTCTACGCTGGCCACATCAGTAATGACCAGCGTCTCCTCAGGCGCGTCGAAAATCACTGCGGCGTCTTCTAACAAACCGATAGCATCACTAGCGGCAGCGTCCAATTCGCGGTCAGTGTTTGCTTCGTCGGTCGCAGTGATCGTGTCCCATGCACTACGATAAAATACGCCTACATACGTCGCTCCGGTGTCGTCATCAAGCGTCAACTCATCGTGAATCAGGCGTACTTTTTCGGCGTCGGCTACATCAGTTATTACCAGTGTCTCTTCGTCTACGACACGGCAACGATCACCGATGGCATCTTCTACGAAACTGAGTGTATCTTCTTCATCACGCTGAGTCGTGTGACCCGGTGTGGCGGTCTCAGCAGAAGAAAAATCAAGTGTGTCACTAGCGGAGCACGTATGCTCGGTGGAGGAAGTTGCCTCGTCACTCAACACAAGCGCATCGCCAGAAGAAAGTATCCTGTCTGCAACCGCTGCTTCAGAAAGCACAAGAGAATCAGATGCAGTAAGAATACGGGCAGCCTGTTCAGATAGTGACAGAGCCTCAAAAACTCTGCGACGATACACAACAGATGCCGCAGCAGTATCCTGAAGCTGAGTCGCCAACTCATTGTCAGCGGCGGATCGAGGGTATACGCCAACAAAAGTTGCCCCGTCAGTATCGTTTACTACCAGATCATCGGTCACATGCCGGGTGACTTGTACATCGGCGATTGCTTCATCACTCAATGATAATGTGTCATAAGATGCACGGACAAGAACGGCCGCCGCTTGCTCGCCAAAAGATACCAAATCGAATGATACTACCTCAAAGACGCGCTGCACAAGATCATCGAGACTTAAACTCAAGCCATCGTCAATAGCAACCCGCTGATAGATGGCATTGCATAGCGGACCATCATCATCCAACTCAAGTGCATCAGAAGCATGGACATTATATGACGGAGCGAAAAGCGTTTCGGAACCCAATTGAAAACGCACACCGAGGAGAGAATTGAAAGTAGCCAACATACCGGTATAGGCGGAGACTGGCTCCTCATACACAGGAGCAGTAGGCTGTATCTCAGCAGGAAGACCGAGTGGGTGGCCAAGAAGAAGCGTCGAGCCGGCGAGAGAAGATCGGGCAGTTCCAAGTAGACTTGTGAACCCACGTTGAATGTTAGTAGCGCATACGTCCATCCACAACGCTGTAATACGCAATGAGGGCGCGTAATCATAGCCTGACGCCACCACGTCGATCCATTGATCTGTCACACGAAGATCAGGATCGTAGTCATAACCAGAAGCAAGTACGTCGATCCACTGATCCGTGACCCTGAGATCAGAACTCTCCGCATCGCCAGTGGCAAACTCGACAAAATGTTGAGTTACACGCAGTGCCATAAGTCACATCCTCGCCTAGCCAACTTCAATACCGAACTTAGCAGCATTGACAGTGCTGTATGTCCACGCGCCTGAGATGTCTGGATTTTCTGGGAGTAGCGCACTAACCAAATTGTACTCATCCCACATCAACTTCTCAGTGGCGGCATCGACCTCAGTTACATTGCTGAGGCACTTAGTCTTGAGAGTCATAAGTTGCGGGTTAGTAGTACGTACCACCGTATGAAGCACAACAAGATGGATTGTAGCACTACTGAATTCGCTCGGGAGATCGTCAAATTCGTACAAGTCTTTCGTTGTCGCCGTGTCCGAGTACACATAGTCAGTGTCAGTCCAGACATTCGTTCTGTCTGTCGGATGCACAGGAACATCGTCAACTGCCTCGTGGTTGCTTCCGGCTCCAAAAAGAGTCCAGTTTGTCGTGTGCGCTGCGCTCGGCTTCAAACTTTTGACTTTCACATCTCCAAGGAACCCGTCCTTCGAGATATAGATGTCATCGTAAATCGACTCGTTACCGAAACTCTTGAAAAGAATCGAAGTCCATCCATCATAGCCTCGATAACGTGTATCAACTCCAGAATCAGAGACAATAGTGTCACCATTAACGCGCATCTCATACGCGCCGGCCGTATCATGGATGTAGAAATAGAACTCCAAGTAATACCAACGGTACGGGGACAAGCTAGGCAGAAAACTTCCGGACGCAGCGGGATAGATACGCGCGCTACCGTCGAGCCACATGTTGAAATAGCATTGGTACTCGCTGTACCGCCGCACTTCGATAATCGTGTCGCTGTTATAGAAGCTATTGCCCACTCGCACAGCAAACCCGATGTAGACGCCAAATGTGTCATCAACAGTTTGCAGAGCGGGTGTTTGAAAAGACTGGCCATAGCTCTTCCAGAGAATGCCAGTTCCTCCCTGTCGGCCGTTTGTTGTTCTAGTGTCAACATCAGTCCCGAAATTAAGATCAGGATACCGCTTCGCCATCGCATACGCAAGCTGAGCGTCTGTGTCTATCGCCGGGTCAATCCAGTCAAAACCTTCCAACCAAAGAATTGCCATGTTAGCCTACCTCCACGCCAAACTCAGCGGCGTTCAAATCAGTGTGTGTCCACAGATTGCTGGTGTCTGGGTTGGTCTCTACAAGACTGATTTCAAGCCCGTAGTCATCCCACATGAGTTTCGTTGTGTCAACAACGTCCTCCCCTCCAGTTTGCAGGCAAATCATCTTGAGTGTCATCATCTGAGGGTTAGTGACACGCGAGACAGTTTGCAGTTGGATGGCGTGGATTGTCCCGTAAGCAAACTCATCTGACAAGTCCTCAAAGCCGTAGAAATCATCCGTGTCTGTCACGCTGGCTTCAACATACCCAGTCTCCGTCCACTTACGCGAGGTTAGCGGTTCGATAGGCACGTCTACAAGAGCCGCATGATTTTCACTCTCTCCGTGAGGTGTCCAGTTGCTAGTTAAAGTGGAGTCAGGTTTCTTAGTTACGATTCTCACGTCGCCGAGAAAATCATTGTTCACTGATCCCGAACCATTGAGAACGTAGAGATCGTCAAGAACGCAATCGTACCCGTGACTGAACAATTTGATACTGCTCCACCCGTCCCAGGACCGGTACGCCATATCCACGCCTGTGGCCTCAAGAACAGTCTCTCCGTTGACTCTTAATTCGTATGCGCCGCCCGAACTTTGAACAAGAAAAT
>Ga0307429_1001163_pt1 | contig 12978 bp, 12 predicted proteins | sample SalMarWE160230MG_FD_202151 | JGI IMG/M metagenome (GOLD analysis project Ga0307429, IMG submission 202151) | Salt marsh sediment microbial communities from the Plum Island Ecosystem LTER, Massachusetts, United States - WE1603-230 | ecosystem: Environmental > Aquatic > Marine > Intertidal zone >...
GGGACTGGATTCCTATATCGCTGGTGGCGCCGTCCCCCCCCATGGCAACACATATAATATCCCTTTCAGGCATCCTGCCCTTTTTCACCAGAATCTTTAGACCTGCTTCTATGCCCGAGATTTCAGCTGAAGTATTTTCGAAAAGCGTATGCATCCAGGGGATTCGCCAGGAGGTATACGGAAGCGGAGTGGTGGTTACCTCGTCACATCCTGTAGCCATAGCCATTATCACATTCTCTCCCAGGGCTTTCATGGCAAGCCTGATTGCTAAAGCTTCACCGCAGCCAATGCAAAAACTATGTCCTTCAGCGAGGAACTCCTTGGTAGTTACCAGCTTTTCCCCAAATTTTACAGCTTTCGTTGCCATTTCTTATCCCTTACCGACAGCTTTCAGCTGTCATCTTATGCCCACTGTCTCAAGCATCCTGTCTGATCCCTTTTCCGCAATTTCCCTGCCTCTATCAATGACATAGTCAAAATTCTCTTCGGACATATCCCTGCCACCCAAACCTCCTATGATACCGACTACTTTCGGCCTGGACTCTTCATCATATAAGGCAGACCTGATTTCGGAAAAGACCGGGCCTCCCAGGCCAAAAGAAATACACCTGTCGAAAACGATTATTAATTGTGCGCCTTTCACTGTTCGGCGAAATTCCTCAAACGGGAAAGGCCTCCATAGACGCAAGCTTATAAGTCCTATGGCCTCGCCTTTGTCTCTCCTCTCATCTATTACAATCTTTGCCGTCTCGGTGTAAGCGCCCATGGTCAGAAGTAATGTTTCGGCGTTTTCTGTTTTGTATTCCTCTACCGGATGATAATAACGACCAAAGATGTCGCCAAATTCCTTCCACCCCCGGAGTATTACCTCCTTGGAGTTCCTGAATGCCACTTCTTGAGATAATTTTGTTTCGGAGTATATTTCAGGCGGTCCAAAAGCTCCGTGAGTCATGGGCTTATCGGGGTTTAGGGCAAAGGGATATTGGAATCTGGGGAGAAATCTATCCACCTCACTTTGCTCCGGTAAAATCACCGGCTCTGTCACGTGTGATAGAGTGAATCCATCAAGGTGAACCATAACCGGAAATAAGACCTTAGAGTCCTCTCCAACCCGAAAGGCCCATAAGGTTAGGTCGAATGCCTCCTGGCCATTCTGGCAAAATACCTGTATCCAGCCGGTATCCCTGACAGCCATGGCATCGGAGTGGTCTCCCCAAACACTTAAGGGGGCAGAAAGAGCCCTGTTGCACACTGCCATGACCACAGGATATCTCATGGAAGAAGCGACATATACTACCTCATGCATGAGCTCCAACCCTTGGCCAGCAGTGGCTGTGAAAGTTCTGGCACCTACCGCGACAGATCCAAGGCATGTGCTCAAGGCCGAGTGCTCCGACTCCACCGGAATATAAGCAGAGGTTAACTCGCCATCGGCTACCATCTCGGCAAGCCGCTCGGGGATATGTGTCTGAGGCGTTATGGGATAGGCAGCAATAACATCAACATCAGCCATTCTGACTGCTTCAGCCACAGCATGGGAGGCCTCTAATGCGACTCTTCTGCTCATTGTTCCTCCTCCGCTATCATCTTTATAGCTCCCGCAGGACATACGCTGGCGCAAATACCACAGCCCTTACAGTAATGAAGGTCAGATTCATAATATCCTTCTTCAGAGGGCTTTATGGCGGCATCAGGGCAATAAATCCAGCACAAGGCGCATTTAATACACTTTTCCTTATCCAGTATGGGCCTTTCCGTCCTCCAGTCACCAGTCTTCCGAAAGCTGGCATTTCCCGCTTCTGTTATGATATTGCCAACTTCCAGGTCCCTCCAGGTTAACTCTTCTGCCATTGCTTACTCCTTTACTAATGTTTCATCGTAAGCCCTCTTCATGGCTTCGATATTCCCCTTGGCCCGGGGCCCAAAGCGCTCCTGCAACTGTGTCACCAGAGAGTCCATTTTTACAATCTCGGTAACCTTCATTAGCGCCCCAATCAGCGCAGTATTTGTTATAGGCAAGCCTATCGTTTCCCTGGCAATCTTTGTGGCATTAACCGCAAATACAGGCCACTTGAATCCAAATTCAGACTTCAGTTCAGCGGGTGATTTCCTTGAATTAATTATGATTTTGCCATTCTCCTTGAGTCCCGAGGTCACATCAACTGCATGCAACAATCCTGGGTCGAGCACAGCCACTACATCGGGCTTGTAGATAACTGTCCTGCTCTTGATAGGTTCATCGCTTACCCTGAGGAAAGCAAGAACCGGCGCCCCCCTCCTTTCGGGTCCAAAGCTAGGGAATGACTGAGCATATTTTCCTTCGCTTATGGCGGCACGAGCAACTAACTCCGCAGAAGTTACCGCTCCCAGCCCTCCTCTGCCATGCCACCTTATCTCAAGAAGCTTAGCCATAAAGAAAGACCTGTTTACCAATAGAAGCTGTAAAAGTTTAAGTTTTCCGAAAACCTAAACTATATTAAATCACTCCCCCGCTGTCAAGGGTTTTGTTTTTGGGGTTCAGTATAGTCTTGGTTGGCGACCTCGTTTGCAGCATAGTATAATAATATTATGTCAAAAGCAAATAAATGGAGGGATAGGTTAATGACCTTTGGTTCTGCCATCCTCCTTGCAGTTGTTCCCAATATATTACCGAAGAATATAGCGATAGTAATTTGCATAGTTGCAGGCATAGGGTTTGGATTTGGCATAGCACTATGGATACGTAGTCGTAGATTGGCATTAAAAGAGCAAAAGGAACAAGAGGCAAAATCACAAATTATCAGGGGGAGAAATAAAGAAATTGATGATATCCTAAATACCGTTGAGGCAATGGATAATCGCCTTTATGAATTATTGCCAAAGGCAGAACGGCGGATTTTACGAAAACCAGATTGTGAGAAGATATTTTCCCTTGGCAATAGCATTAGAGTTTTTTTCTGGTTTCTCCTAAATCGTCGGCATGGTCATGAACGAGTATCAGAATTTATGGATGAAAAAAAGGCGGGGTTAGAGCAATATACCAAAGATGATATTTATAGCAACCTTGATAACAAACTAAATCAACTTTTAAGGTTAAAACCTATCAGATTTAGGAATGAGGTTTATCAATTTATAAACCTTTTTTATGGATTTTATAGTGTGCTCTTGTATTTCAGCATATTGAAAGCCCTGAATACTTTGCCCCTACCTGCCACGATGGCTATAAGACGCATGAATAATGTAAGGAAACAAGGCATAGGCAATCACCTAACCCGACTAGCATTGAAATTAGGGGAATATACAGAATATGAACGAGATACAAAAACATTGTAAATATTGCGGTTCGCCAAACGTAATCAAATTTGGCACGTTTCAGGGCATACAGCGTTACTGGTGTAAGCACTGTAAACGGAAGTTTGCCGATAACCGAGCCTTGCCAAAGATGAAAACAGACACGAAGATAATATCGGCAGCCTTGAGTTGCTACTTTGGCGGTATGCCTTTAGATGCCATTCAAAGGCACTTACAGCAGCAGTTTAACGTCTATTACTCGGAAATGGGTATCTATAACTGGGTAAAGCGGTTTTCCCAAGAGGCGGTAGACAGAGTAAAAACCTTTAAGCCTATTACTGGGGATACTTGGGTAGCAGATGAAACAGTCCTGAAGGTGGGCGGTAGGAAAATATGGTTCTTTGACGTGATAGACGAGAAGACACGCTACTTACTAGCCTCTAGATTAGCTCAGAGTAGGACAATCAAAGAGGCAGCCTTAGTAATGAACGAAGCTAGACGGAGAGCAGGGAAATCACCAAAGAGGATTATTACCGATGGACTAGCAGCCTACATAGACGGGATTGAATTAGTATTTGGTGCTGATACTAAGCATATTCAGAGTAAACCATTTGTAGATATAGACTCAACCAACGTCATTGAACGATTTCACGGAACAATGAAGGATAGAACCAATGTAATAAGAGGATTTAAGAATATGACGACAGCCGAGCTATTAACCGATGCTTGGCTAGTCCATTATAACTTCTTTAAGGAACACGAAACGTTAGGCAATATACCCCCAGCACAAAAGATGGGGATAGCTACACCCTTTAAGGATTGGGCAGAGGTAGTAAGTAAGCCAAAGGAGATAGTAAGCAAGCCAAGGGTAGTAATATCTCCCAAGATTGAAATAGTCAGAGAGCCTACAAGGGTATTGAAACTTCGCCAATCACCACGAAAGCGGAAACGCCGTTATCCTGAAGGTATATACACGAACAAATCTTTATCTGTATTAAGCAGACATCACTTTCGTGGGGCAAGAAAATTGAGGGGCTAAAATGCTACGAATAAACCAACCACGATTATACTTAACCGTTTTTGGGGGGACTTACCTATTACAAAAACTGCCCCTGAAGGGACTCGAACCCTTGCACCTGGCTCCGGAGGCCAGTGCTCTATCCTCTGAGCTACAGGGGCCAAGAGTACGAAAAACAGCGAAATATGATAACACAGGACAACATTTTATTCAACGCCAATTCCTACTGATGCTTTGACACCCACCACTGCGTTATTGTATTATAACAACCTTGCCAGGCAAGAAAGAAGCAGAATGCTTAATGCCTTGTGGATAGTCCTGTTAGGAATGGCGATCATTTTCGCTGTCCTGGGAGTTTTACTCTTAGTCATGATTCTCCTGGGTAAACTGGTTAAACCCAGGGAGAAACAGGGGAAAAAAGAATAAACGATGGACATTGCTGCAGGCGAATTCCTCGGCTTTCTTCATCTGACTTGGCAAGCCGTGGTAATGTTAGTTATCGGCGGTGTCCTCATGTGGTTGGGAATTGCCAAAAAGGTGGAACCAGTTCTACTTGTGCCTATTGGTTTTGGATGTGTGTTAGCTAATATACCGCTAGGTGGGGCGGCGGAGGCAGGCGGATTTTTAGCTGTATTAAGAGAAGCTGGCATCCATACCGAGATATTTCCCCTGCTCATATTTATTGGCGTAGGAGCCATGATTGACTTTGAGCCTTTTCTACAAAGGCCCTATACTATTCTTCTTGGTGCTGCCGCCCAATTCGGCATTTTCGCAACTTTCCTTTTGGCTTATTTGTTGGGTGATGGTTGGCTCCACGTCTTGAATTTCAGCTTGCAAGATGCAGCTTCCATCGGCATAATCGGCTCTGCCGATGGTCCTACCTCGATTTACGTCGCGACTACGCTGCAATCCAAATACACTGCTGCCATTGTTGTGGCTGCTTATTCTTATATGGCTTTGGTGCCTATCATCCAGCCACCTATAATAAAGGCGATGTGCAGTAAAGAAGAAAGGGCTTTAAAAATGCCTTCTGTTGCGGGAACAATTTCGCAGAGGACAAAGATACTCTTTCCTATAATTACTGTACTTGTGGTAGGCTTGCTTGCCCCAAAAGCCACTCCACTTATCGGCTGTCTCATGTTTGGCAATCTGTTACGGGAATGTGGAGTGGTGGAGAGACTTTCCCTGACAGCTCAAAATGAACTGGCTAACATCGTAACTATTCTTCTAGGCATCACCGTGGGAGGAATGATGGCCGGGACTGAGTTTCTCAGACCCGAGACAATATTGGTGTTTATACTGGGAATAGTAGCTTTCAGTCTGGATACTGTGGCCGGTGTTCTTTTGGGCAAGCTAATGTGTGTCCTTTCGGGACGAAAGATCAATCCTATGATTGGCGCCTGCGGCATTTCAGCCTTCCCCATGTCATCCCGTGTGGTGCAGAAGCTAGGGTTGGAAGCCAATCCGTATAATCATCTACTGATGAACGCTGCAGGGGCCAATGTTGCCGGACAAATCGCCTCAGTGGTAGCTGGTGGAGTGATGCTTATGCTGGTGCCTATGTTCATTTGATGTAACATGCCATGTCTATAGAAAAGAATTGGCATAATCTAAGCGTAAGCGAAGTTATTGAGTCGCTAAACTCAGGCATCCAGGGGTTAACTAGAGAGGAAGCCGAGCGCCGTCTAGCCCAGTTTGGACCAAATGAACTGGTGGAGAAGCGAAAAACCCCGCCGTGGGTACTTTTCCTGGGACAGTTCAAAAATTTCCTCATTATCATTCTTCTCGTCGCTGCTGTCGTCTCTGGGGTACTGGCGTTCATGGGTGAGGGAGATATCTGGGACCCTATTCTTATTGTAATCATTGTCTTCTTCGCTGCCGGCCTGGGTTTTGTTCAGGAATCTCGCTCGGAAAAAGCCCTGGAGGCATTGAAACAAATGACTGCTTCTACCGCCACTGTGATACGAGACGGGGAGGAGGAAGATATCCCTGCCAGGGACTTAGTTCCTGGAGACATAATTTTGCTGCAAACCGGTGACCGCATTCCTGCTGATTCTCGTCTCACTGAGGCAGTTAACCTGAAAATTGACGAAGCACCTTTGACTGGAGAATCTATTTCTGTGGGAAAGACGAACGAAATTATCTCCGGTGATGTACCTGTAGCCGATAAAAAAAACATGGCATATACGGGCACTACCGTGGTTTATGGTAGGGGTAAGGCTCTAGTGACTGGCACAGGCATGTCTACAGAATTTGGCAAGATTGCCGGTATGCTCCAGGAGGTAAAACCACCACCGACACCACTGCAGGTCAGCCTGGACAAGATAGGCAAGATATTGGGAATTGCCTGTTTAGCTATCTGTGCCGTTGTCGCTGGCGTGGGGATTATCGTCGGTATATTTAGTCATATTTTGGAAGCCTTTATCTGGGGAGTTAGTTTAGCCGTAGCTGCTGTGCCTGAAGCTCTGCCTGCCGTGACAACCATTTGCCTCGCCCTGGGAGTGCAAAGGATGGTAAAGCGGCATGCTTTATTGCGCCGTTTACCTGCCGTGGAGACCTTGGGCTGCACCACCTACATTTGCTCTGATAAGACTGGGACACTAACCCAAAATGAGATGACCGTGCAAAAGATTTATGTTAATGGCGGGACAATAGACGTAGGTGGTGTAGGCTACGAGCCTGAGGGAAGTTTTTATCTCAAGGGCACAGAAATCATCCCGCAAGACGAACCTCACTTGCTTCGATTGCTTCGAGCAGGAGCATCGTGCAATGATTCCCGCCTTATTAATGCTGATGGACTTTGGCAGGTCAAAGGAGACCCTACCGAAGGAGCTTTAGTGGTAGTTGCTGCCAAGGCAGGAATAAAAAAGGAGGAACTAACTGTTCCCCGCATAGCCGAAGTCCCCTTTTCTTCAGAGAGGAAAAGGATGACCACTATTCATGACACTCCAGATGGCAAAGTGGCATACTCTAAGGGGGCACCTGAAGTTATCTTAGATTCCTGCGCTCGTATCTATTCCGAGGGCATAGAGCGAGAGCTTACAGAGCAAGATAGGAAAAGGATTCTTCAAGTGAACCAGAAGATGGCCGCAGGAGCTTTGCGGGTTCTTGGTCTGGCATACAAATCTGTGCCAGTTAAAGATCTGGGCAATGAGGTGGTGGAGGGAGCAGAAGAAGAAATGGTTTGGGTGGGGTTGGTGGGGATGATTGACCCGCCTCGGGAGGAGGTCAAAGGCGCGGTAAAGCTTTGCGACCAAGCCGGTATAAAGTCGGTTATGATTACTGGTGACCACAAATTGACAGCCGTAGCCATTGCCAAGGAACTAGGCATTCTAAAAGAACGGGGTGTGGCTCTGACTGGGGCTGAGGTTGATAAACTTAGTGACGAAGAATTTGAAGCATTAGTAGGCAAGATAGACGTCTATGCTAGGGTTTCACCAGCCCATAAGTTGAGAGTTATTGAGGCCTTACAAGGCAAGGGGCATGTGGTGGCTATGACGGGCGATGGGGTAAATGATGCCCCGGCTCTGAGCAAAGCGGACATTGGTGTAGCTATGGGCATCACCGGGACCGATGTGAGCAAAGAGGCCGGAGCTATGATATTAACTGACGACAACTTTGCCTCCATCGTGGCGGCAGTAGAGGAGGGGAGAAATATCTTTGCTAATATAAGAAAGTATCTCCTCTATCTCCTCTCTTGCAATATTGGTGAGGTCTTGCTGATGCTGATAGCATTTGTTATCGGCACGGCGACTGGATTGTACAAAATTGTGCCCCTGATAGCTCTACAAATTCTGGTTGTGAACCTGGTTACCGATGGTCTGCCGGCACTGGCTCTGGCAGTAGAGTCTGGCGAGCCGGGTATAATGCGGCGCCCGCCGCGTGACCCCAGGAGAAGTATCTTTGACAAACCTATGGTGAATTATCTCCTGGGAATAGGGTTCTGGACTATGTTAGCGTCGCTAGGTGTATTCCTATGGGCACTCAACTCAGGAAGAAGCCCCCTAGAGGCACAGTGCTTGTGCTTTGCTACCTTAGTAAGCGTGGAGCTCTTTAACTGCTTTAACTGCCGCTCAGAGAAACTTTCTCTGTTTCGTATGGATCCTCTGGGCAACAAATGGCTTTTGGCAGCAGTGGCTTTTAGCTGGGCTATCGCTGTAGCTATAGTTTATGCACCTTTCCTGCAAGGTCCGTTCCATACTTACTCCATGAGCCTGCAAGATTGGGTAATAGTAGTGCTGGCTGGCGTGTCAGTACTTATCCCGGTGGAAATATCCAAGCTTATCACGGCACGGCGAACTCGTCCCTCTCCCAAGGTGGTATAATAGCCACTGGGAGAGGTGACCGAGTGGTTTATGGTGCCGCTCTCGAAAAGCGGTCTCCGATTATATCGGAGCGTGGGTTCGAATCCCACCCTCTCCGTGGAGAGGTGCTGGAGTGGTCTAACAGGCACGCCTGGAGAGCGTGTGTCGGGTTTTCCCGACCGTGGGTTCGAATCCCACCCTCTCCGCCGATAATAAGCGATAATGTCTGTAGTCAGCGATTTTTCCCAGAGTTAAACTCGTGCTATACTTCGTGAACTCGACTGTAAAATTACTGGAGAGAAGAGCAATGATTGTGAAAATGCTGGTGGTCGGCCCTTTGGCCTCTAACTGCTATATCGTTGGTTCATCCTCAACTAAGCAAGGAATTATTATTGACCCAGGTGCTGAATCTGGGAATATTTTGAAAATGGTGCAGCAGATGGGATTATCCATATCCTTAATAGTGGTAACCCATGCCCATATCGACCATATCGATGCCCTTCGTGCGGTTAAGGAACGTACAAATGCCCCGTTTGCGATTCATGAGGCAGAAAAGGAATTATTATCTACCGCGCCTCCCATGAGTGTCGTAGCATCGCTTGGTCTCAGCCCCTTTAAGTCACCCCCTCAGCCCGATAGGTTACTCAAGGACGGTGACCGCATAGATGTAGGCGACTTACACTTTGAAGTCCTCCACACCCCGGGACATAGCCCTGGTGGAATTTGCCTTTCAGGGCATGGAGTAGTATTTAGCGGTGATACTCTATTTAATTTTGGTATTGGCAGAACTGACTTTCCCGGTGGCAGTTACGAACATCTGATGAAGAGTATTCGTGAAAAACTTATGGTCCTGTCTGATGAAACCATTGTCTATCCCGGCCACGGACCAGCCACCACTATCGGCGATGAACGCCGAGGAAATCCTTTCCTCCAGTGATTATCCCTGCCAGAGACTTCTTTAACAGCTCTGCGCTGTCGTTAATGTTGCCTCGTTTGCTCTGGGGTAATAGTGCTCAATTAAGATATGTTGCTTAAATAATTACGGTAATTTGCCAGGGTCTCTTTTAAGTTATCACCGCCGAATTTCTCCAGGCAAGCATCAGCCAGGACAGTGGCTAACATAGCTTCGGCGATTACCCCGGCGGCCGGGACGACACAAATATCGCTGCGCTCATAGTGGGCCTTTACCTTCTCACCGCTGCTAAGGTCTATAGAAGGTAAAGGGCTGGCCAAGGTAGCAATAGGTTTGACTGCTGCCCTGACTATTATGTCTTCGCCATTGCTTATGCCGCCTTCGATGCCGCCGGCACGGTTAGTGGCATGTTGCCAGGGAAGCTCCTTCGCTTTGCTACGTGGACCGGGTTCGATAACGTCGTGAGCTTGCGAGCCTTTAAGCTTGGCTAAAGCAAATCCCGCTCCGATTTCAACCCCTTTTACGGCATTGATACTCATTATCGCCTGAGCAATCCTGCCATCTAGACGGCGGTCCCAACTGACATGGCTGCCCATGCCGATGGGGACACCGATAGCAATCACCTCAAAAATGCCACCCAATGTATCCCCATTGGCTTTGGCCTCATCAATGGCTGCCATCATCGCCTTTTCTAGTTCGAAATGGGAACAACGGACCGGGGAGGCTTCTACTTGCTGCCAATCTATAGAGCTTGCTTCGCCTTGTTTCCAGTGATGTCGCCCAATCGCCAAGGTGTGGCTATGAATAGAAATGCCCAACTCCTCCAGTAATCTTCGGGCTATAGCTCCGACAGCTACTCTGGTGGCTGTTTCCCGGGCACTGGCTCGTTCTATAATCGGCCTGATATCTTTGAGACCATATTTAGTCACTCCAGCCAGGTCGGCATGTCCCGGTCGGGGACAGGTTACAGGCTCAACTTCTTTCTCTACCGAAGAAACGCTTAACTGTTCCTGCCAGTTTTGCCAATCCCGGTTGGTGATAAAGAGTGCGATGGGGCTACCTGTAGTGAGCCCGTAGCGAACACCGGCCATGATTTCCGCCTTATCCTCTTCAATCTTCATGCGAGGACCACGCCCGTAGCCCTGCTGGCGACGCTTGAGTTCCTTATTTATATACCCCTCTTTGAGGGGAAGGGCAGCCACCATCCCTTCCATGATGGCTACCAACCCCCTTCCGTGGGATTCTCCACCAGTAAGAAAACGAAAGTGTCCCACTAGCTTTGATACAGAAACAAAGGTTGCCTGTAATTGTGGTTCAAGATTTCCAACAAAATCATATCCTGGGCACTCAACCCTGATATTCTCGTCTTTATAGCATCGGCAAGCCCCAACAGCGACCATAGTGTTAGTTTAGGTGGTTGATAATACTCCACTATCGGTGTTTCGATACCAGCCAGTTCTGCTGCTAAGTCTATAGCTGTATCCAGATCACCCAGCTCATCAACCAGGCCCAACTCTTTGGCTTCGGTACCGGTATAAAGTTGCCCCGTAGCCAAATTTCTGACCTCTTCCTCGCTTAGCTCTCTCCCCTCAGCCACCACACCGATGAATTGATCGTAATACTCATCGACCATTCCCTGCATGATTTCCTCCTCCCCAGGCGTCAGTTCTCTGAATCCCCGATACATATCTTTATACTTGCCGCCCTTGAAGGTTTCTATTTGAATACCCAGCTTCTCTAAAAGCCCCTCGAGGTTCATTAGTTGAGAGATAACCCCAATGCTCCCTGTCATTGTGGTTGGAAGGGCAACGATTTTATCCGCTTGGGTCGAGATATAATAACCGCCTGAAGCAGCAGTGCCCCCCATGCTCACCACAATGTATTTTGTCTCCTTAACTCTTTCTATCTCCAGCAGGATTTCCTGGCAAGGCTCTATCTCGCCGCCGGGGCTCTCTATGCGGAAAACAATCGCCTTGACTGTCTTATCTTTCTCCACTTTCGTTAAATAGTCTCTCACCAACTTCGGGGTAATGGTTGAACCGGAGAGCAATGAAGAGTCCTCGGTGGTAATAGTCCCGCTGAGCGGGATTACAGCAATTTTACCTACGGGCGGTCTGGGAATTAAGATAGTCGGAATTAGTATTGCCGCCAGCAATACTAATACGCCCGCACTGATAATGATTGCCTTTTTTTTCAACTCTTTCCTCCTGTCAATATTTCCTTAGCCTTATCGAACATTATATCGACGGGGGCTTCCCTTCCTGTCCATAGCTTGAAGGAAGCCGCTCCCTGATATACTAACATAGGTAAACCGCCAAGTATATTGGCCCCCGCTTTTCGTGCTAGCCTTAACAAAGGTGTTAGCCAGGGGTTATACACCACATCATATACTAAGACGTTCTTAGGAATCACTTCAAGGCTCAAAGGTGATTGTCCTTCTTGGGGGCTATCCTTCATTCCTATAGTAGTGCAATGGACTATTAAAGCGCAGTTGTCAAAAGTTTCGGCCGAACTTAGACTCTGCCATTGAAAAGCAGTGACATCTGACTCCAAATCCTTCGAGCTTGGTGAAGCTCCTTTGATATACCTCACCAAATTTTCTGCCAGCGCTCTGGCTCGCTCAAAGATACCATCAGTAATGGCTAGTGAGGCTACCTTCCTTTGTACCAAGGTAAAACTCACTGCCCTGGCCACTCCACCAGCACCCAGGATTACCACCCGCTTTCCTTCAGGGTCAAAGTGTCCTTCTTTGTCCAGCGCCTCGATAAAACCATAGGCGTCAGTATTAAAACCCAGGAGCCTGTCATCTTTTTTGACTATGGTATTGACAGCACCGATCGAACCTGCCAGGTCATCAACTTCATCTAATAAAGGTAAAACTGTCTCTTTATGGGGCACGGTTACGTTCGCCCCAACATTTTGAGGTTTTCTTAAATCATTCATTATGTCTTTAAGTTGGGCTGGGTTTGTCTCCCACAGCTCGTAGCGAATATCGAGCCGATAATAATCCAGGGCCGCCTGCTGGAAATAAGGAGAGATAGAATGCTTAAGGGGATAACCGATGAGGCCTATGTATCTCGACATCGCTTAAGCTCCTTCGCTATTGCTCAGGACGGTGGCTATCTAGAAAACCCTGGAGAATTAAGGCTGCCGCTATGGCATCTACTTCGGCTTTAGCCGAAAAGCTGTGATTTTTGGCTCCTCTTTTTGCTCTGGAGCGCAGTTTATGTCCCTTGCTACCAGCCTCCGTCTTCAAGTGCTCGGCAGCTTTGGTAGAGAATCTTTCATCCCATAGTTGTACATCAAGCTGGTTGAAATTGCTTTGCTTCGCTCGCCAGGACAATTTGTCGGTGAAAGTTGTTACTTTACTGGCTTGCTCCCCAATCTCGCCGTTTAAGCGGCGAGGCAAGCCCACTATAATGCGCTCTGCCTTATACTGCTCTACAAGCTTGAGAATCTCATCTATAAGGGCA
>Ga0307429_1001164_pt1 | contig 12972 bp, 9 predicted proteins | sample SalMarWE160230MG_FD_202151 | JGI IMG/M metagenome (GOLD analysis project Ga0307429, IMG submission 202151) | Salt marsh sediment microbial communities from the Plum Island Ecosystem LTER, Massachusetts, United States - WE1603-230 | ecosystem: Environmental > Aquatic > Marine > Intertidal zone >...
TGAGCCTCCTACATTATTGCTTAGATTTACTGTAGCATCAAAGCTAGCTCCACCATCAGTACTTCTTTTGAAGAATATGTCAAAGTTTCCAGGAGTGTTATCTACCCACACCACATATACATTATTTCCAGATACTGCAATCTGTGGGATAGATGAGGTTCCAGTATTGCTGCTTAGATTTACTGTAGCATCAAAGCTAGCTCCACCATCAGTACTTCTTTTGAAGAATACGTCATTGTTTCCTGGAGTAGTATTTCGCCACACCACATATACATCATTTCCAGATACTGCAATCTGTGGGTCAAATGAGCCTCCTACATTATTGCTTAGATTTACTGTAGCATCAAAGCTAGCTCCACCATCAGTACTTTTTCTAAAGAATATCTCGCGTTCTCCCAGAGTAAGATCTTCCCACACCACATATACATTATTTCCAGATACTGCAATCTGTGCGCTAGATGAGCTTCCAGTATTGTCACTTAGATTCTCTGTTGGGCTACATTCAGGAACTGTTGTATATTCGTTTACTATCATACATGTACTTGATTCTCCAGCTTCAATGTTACCATTACAATCATCAGAGAATGTACTTTGCAATATTAGTCCAGGAGGTGTCTGTGGAGTACTTTCAGTGACTGAATATGGACCTGGATCTAATGTAACTACAGTACCCATTGAAGAACCCGGGAATGAAGCAGGAGATGGATTGGTACCTGCTACTTCTACGATAAAGTCTGAAGGAGACGGACAGACAAGGTCCTCAGGGCAAAGAACCATTTTTGTGACTTCCAACATTGCAGACATTGTGGGTGGTATAACCTGCGGAGGTGCAGTTTGCAATCCCATGATATTGGCTGCATTGTGATCACCTTGAATCTGTGAACCTAAGTTCTGACATAATACGTTTAACAGAAATTCATAGTTTCCACATTCATTGGTTTGCGAACTGGCCTGTGTCTTTGTATACTCCGCAGCATATGCTTTGTCTAGGTTCGTCACAGACATAAAAGAGGATGATGATGAATATGCGGGAATAGCGCCTACAACCAAAGTTACAAGTGTTATGAATAATAATGAACTACTATTTCTGCGTAACTTGTTCAATTTTCGATCATTATAATTTTCTAGTGTTTATTTATGATGCTGCATACCGGTATCTTAATTAAATCTGTTATTTAGCTAAGTTGAATCATCTATAACTAATAAATTTATACAGATGGGTCTAGAGGAAGTAAAATGAGGAGATGAATTCATTTCAACTATAGAAATAAAAAAGGAATAGAAGTCGCAAGAAGATTACTATTGTATACTTATACTGCTATTTAACCAAAAATGGCAACGTTACTGGAATAGAAAAGCTTAAGTTATGTTACTACATGCAAAATCTTCTTTTTGAACCGCTAGAGCGCTTGAGCCCACTGGCCCCATTATGTACGTGGGTTCATATACATGATAAATAAACTCAATCGCAAAGGAGTGAGCTAGGACTACGCCAGTAAAACTTTCTACGACGGTGGGCAAGATACAGTTAGTTCCAAATATATTGAACAGAGAAGTGATCAGAGCATTCCATGACTATCTGATAGGCAATGACCTTTCAGTCCACCATCAATAGTAGTCTACATCAATAGTAGTCTAAAAGCAGCTCTTCCGTTTGCTAACTACCTTGGCAGTGAATTGTCCTTTCAGGACATTGTAAGCAAGGAACAAGTCATCGCATTCCTCAATACTAAAAGGAAATCGATAGACTGTGACCCTTAGATGAAATTGATAACTACTTGGAATCATTATCTGATATGTTATAACAATCCTCCTTCTTTGTCAGTAGAACAGCTATTATCATTATCATCTGCGACAGGGAATGAATCCGGTCATTTTGTTTCTATTGCGGAGAATCCTGTTTTAGTATCAATATTACTCCGGACTCCCTTAGGCCCGCCCCACTACCAAGAATCTCGAAATGTCAAATAATGTGCATTGGGATAGATAGATTGAATCTGTCCATCGAATCGATACCGCTACAGTCGAGAATGGGTTCACGATGTTACTCGATATAGAATTAGATTCGTATTCTAGTTCATGTATCAGGAGACATCTCATCGACATTATGAACTATGACTTATCGCCACTCCTAAATCTCTATTATTTTTGTGTTAGAGATGAAATTATCATGTGTTCTCACTATGACCTCATAAGAAATCAGGTTCTAGTATTTCCTTCCGCCACTTTCTAATCTGCTTGCAAAATTATTTTCATGAAGAACCTTAAATATATCTCTCTATCATAAGACAAATAGCTCACGTAATGGCAAATATTTGGCATCGAGTAAGAATACGACGGGCATTGTACTGTATGGCAGAAAACGTAGTGCTTGCGTTCCTATTCGTGGTCGTAAACCCAGAGGTCGCTGCGAGATGACCATGCCGAAAGGATGGAAGACCCCATCATCTCACGCAAAAAGAGAGAAACCTGTGGAAGTTGGGGGAGGACAGAAAAAAAATATAAGTGAACGAGAGAACGTTACCGATAATGACAAGTTTATTTACGAACAGGTAAATCTAAGATATGACTTCGAACTTACTAGAAGTACTAACCTGGATAATAAATCCAGTAACCTGGTAGGCTGGATTGGACTTATAATTTCTATCCTAGCGTTAGGAAGTGGAATTCTGTTTGAGGCTAATACACCCCTAAAGATCAGTTTACACCAACTGGCACTATTAGTTAGTGTATTTGTACTTTTGTTGGGATCACTTTTTTTCAGCCTTGTTGCATATCGAGTGAAGAGTTATGAACTTGTCCCTAATCCTCCTACTTCCTTTATCAAATTATATAAAGAACAAAGTCATAAGTTAACATTGGTAGATGTTACAAATACAAAGGCCCATTCCACAGATAAGAATATTGGACAAAACGACAAGAAAGTAACTTTCATAAAGTTAGCGTGGGTATTATTTTTGGCTGGAATGATTGCGACTTCAATATCAATATTTACTATAATGAACATATTATTAGTGTAACCGAAGGAAATCCAATATCTTTTGGAGGCAAACTTGATCCTAAAAGCATGATGCTTATATCCATCTGTGGCGATACTGTAATGTAGCGTATGTCCGAACGAGCAAACCCAGGTGAAGGATCATCACCAAATACTTGGGATAGACCACCCAATCCAGGTATTTCAAGGCCTGTAGCGCTAAAGCACCGGAAATTTGAAGACTGGTGGAGCACCGTTCCAGAGGACTTGAAACAAAAGGCTCGTAAAGGAGATGAATCAAAGAAGATCTTGCTAAATGAAGTTAACTATGTCTTTTTGCATCTTCATTTAGCAGGCAAACATGTAGACAAGCCATCTCATGAAGAGTTAAAGGAGTGGCTGCACAGTGGTCAGGTAGATGTTCTTAGAATGAACAAGTAAAAAACAAGAACAAACACATTTTCTTCTTGTCGGTAACCTTGGACAATGCTTCACGATGACAAGTTCATGAAGCCAGAACTGAACTAAAGGAAATACATTGGCGGTTTTGTATTGAGTTACAAGAAAATTACAAAAATTAACTTCCCAAGTCTCAAAGCAGGCAATAACTGTAAAAGGTTTCGGAGGAAATCCATTGTGTCTTAGTGTTCCAACAAAATCTCTTTGAGATAGGCCTGCAGGATGAATTATTACCTTCTGACTACTCTGGTGTTGTAAGAACAATGCGGCCAAACATGATCCAGACGGAACTTGTTTTGTTGAATTGATCCACCCAAATCGAGGGTGATCGAATATTCATGAAACCAAAAATCCAGACGTGTGCCATTCATAAGTGGCAGTTTCATTGGATTGGCCCACCATGCCACGAATTTAGGAATATTTAAAAGTATGTGTCGTGATAAACATATTGAATCCTTTTATAGAATCGATACCACAGTGGGAACCACTGGCCCCATATAGTATAAGGGGTCAATTAAATCAGAAAGTCGCTAGTACTGGAAAGCATACTTCTCCCCGTAAAACCAACTGCAAGAGATTACGCATGCGGAGAAAAATGCCAATTCACGGCTTGAGATGGCAACAATATCTAGATTAGATGTTGACAGGCAGGGTTTCCAAATACAGAGCAATATGCAGATTGGAAGCAAATCTTAACGCGGCACAAATACAAACCATAAAACTGAACCAGATATTCGTACTTTGGTTGTTTTGAGCAATTTGATAAGGTCAAACCAATAGATAGTATAACTTAAACCATAGAAGCCCTCTAGGAAGTCTAAGAAATGTCCAACTGGAAACACCATACGGGTCCACTTGTTATCGCGCTAGGTCTGTCTCTAGGTATGGGGATACTGACATACCCAGAAAATGCATACATGTATGCGTCTACCATAGCAGTGAACTCAACCTATGAGGTCGAAGTGGAAAACATGACTTCAGAAGTGTTTGAGAGACTTATGGACGCTGAGTCAAAGGCAAACGATCAAACAGACGAAATACTAAACAGTATCCAGACTCTTGAAGGTCTTGACATCTATAGTAATGAATGTGGCTATGCGACGGAAACCAATCCATACAAAGTTATCGACTGCTACAACAAGAACCAGGACAGAATCGAAAATGCAGGCAATTCGACAGGTGGGTAGGCAGATAAGAAATGACTAAACTTTCTTCAGAACGATTGTCAAAAGCAGATTTGAAGTTTCTTCTAAACTTACTGAATAAGGCAGAAGAAGAAGCACAACTGAATTCGAAATAGATGGAGACAATGAATCGGAATCGGCTGCAGCATTGAAAAGAATTACCCGTATAAGACTAGCGGTGATTGACCTTTATAAGAAATGAATAAGACTAAAGAGGATGAATCTAGTTGTTGTACTCACTCACGTCACTCACTAGTTAACTCCTACTTTCCACAGATTGAGGACTAACTTTTCCTTCTAGCAATCTCCCGTAAGTGAGACTACATACTATCTAGTAAAATCTAGATATCTAAACCCTGAAGCATACTGATAATTTCGTAGATAGTTTTACTAATGATAAAAGAGATAGTCTTACCAATGGTAAAAGAGACATTAACGGAGTCACTAAAAAGGAAGATAATAATAATGTGCAAGAAGTTAATAATGAGATAGGTAACAAACAATATCTCAAATCAATGCAACTGCATATACACTTGAATTAAAGAATGTAGCAAACAAGACTATTCAGTTTTCAGACAGACCAGAGAGAATTGTAGAGACGGTTAGCACTTCTGACTTTGTTGGTAACTGGAGTACCGGTCCTGATAGTTTTGCAACAGATGCACCGAATGATGCTTTAATTGTAGAAAATACTCAGACCGGTAACCTGGAAAACTGCTGTAATAGAGGCATCTAATCCTGTCTATGATACGAATATGAATACGTTCACATATACAATTATGACAGAGAATGCATCATCTATCGATCTACCTAAAGAGTTCGGACAGGCTGTTTTGGTGATAGATTCCAGCGCCAAAAACGGCAGTATACAGGACTTGGTCAGGATTAAGGTGGACTTTTAAGTAGCAGTGGCTGCAGCTAAGTGCAGCTGCTAATGCACAGCAATCAGACCAATCAGGTATTGATATCCTGAATAGAGTTACCCTACCCTTGTTAATACCGGGAGTTTCCTAAACGCTTTCTCATTACCGATCTAAAAAACTCATCCTTCATAATGTCAGTTGGCCAACTGCAATCCGACATCTATATGTAGCTTCCATCGGAGTAGCTATTCGATTCTGATATCTAGTCCAGTGAATACCAGCTCTTATTTATGCTTAGGTCATGCTCAAACGGTGATTTCAGTTAGGGTTTAGTTTATTTCTCCTGCCCTGGATTGAAACGCATCGAAGGCATAAGGTAGTTAGTCCCTAAGGGTGAATACTCTTTCTGCGATTCCTGTTAGATGTATCTTGATATCAGGACAAAATTCAACACCTGTCTGCATGCACCACACTTCAGAAACTGAATTTAGATGAGTAATGATCTTTCGCCTGAAGCATGAATTGTGCTCATTTCGATACCAGACCGATACAGAAAATTACAGGAAATAGCACGTCAATATTACATAATACCAGATAGTAGCAAAAGTTAAATGCTTGAGGCTTCAAGTAATATAAAAGAGATGGACAAAAATCAAAAAGAGGCAGGTTCCTCTATAACAAAATATATGCCTCCCAATCTCTCTCCTCAATAAATCCTCAGTTATGGGCTTATTTTTTGATCATAATTAGCTTAGGTAACAGGAATTGGAATAGCGTTGATTGAATTAATTGCTACTTATGAAAAAAGTATATGTATATGGATTAATTGGTAGTTTTACGACTAGTTCTGTTGAAGGAGGCAGAGGTTGGGGAAGGTTTAAGGAAGGAACTGAGGCACAGGTTGGTGCACCTGCCCCAGTATGTAAGAAAAGATTGGAAGGCGGTGTGTATGAGGAGTGTGATTAGACAATGCGATGAAGACACTTATATTGTTTATGGATCCATCTATTCATTATGCCTCTCATACATACATCAGCTATGATGACGACATTAATAGTGCTAGCAGGCCTCATATCAATAATAATCACAAACACTGAAACGTTTGCGCAAAATCAAACTTCACTGAATCAATCTGGTGCTGGAGTGATAGATTTAACTGTACAAGGCGTATCTGCATTCGCTCCAGAAGGCAGAGATATCTATACAATAACCGGAGAAGTTTTTAACAATAACACCTTCCCCTTCAACGCTGTTCAAGTATCAACGACATTATATGATAACAATAGTCAAGTCGTAGGTGTAGGTTCAGGATATACTTCCCCATCAGGCATTCAACCTGGTCTGAAAGCGCCTTTTAAAATCGACATATTTGGAGGTGAAATAAGGGGAGGCATTGATGCAATCAATAACTACACATTGCAAGTTGCCGGAGACCTTCAAGTACAAGTGTTTCAGTGATATGCATATTTCAACTTCCGTATACGAGATCGAGTGGTAGCTTCCTTTAACATTGTTGCCATAAGTTTTCTTACTTTTTATTAGGATGCTGTCAGTATTTTTTCTGGAAATAATCCGTGCAGGGTAATGCACAGTTAATTATTTCGAAGCAATAAATAGGGAAGTAATTATAAAATGATATCATGGCTTCCGCTAGCAAGATAAACTTTGATGAACCGATACCAGAAATAATTAAACGGTTAAAATTAGAGCATAGGAAGTTTGATTAATAGAGCAAAACTGGTTCTGGGGACTGGTTTGATTATTAGAGCATAGGTAATTTCGCAGTAAAAACAAGTATTGAGAATAATAACGTTACTCTTGCATCAGAAATAATACAAAGCATTAGTGACGAAATCATTCATCATGCAGTTGAAGAAGAGGCAGGACTAATGCGGGTTATCATGCATAAACACTATCGGAAAAATGTGTGGTGTGCGTACTCTTATTTACTGCCCTCTAGTAGCAAACTGTTGCTGAACTGCTGAATAGGGTTAGAGGTCAAAAACTATTTCAAAGAACTTATAACAAAACTCATCGATAAAACACAGGACGAAATCACAACTAGTGTTAATCACAACTAGTGTTAAAAGTTATGCACCTACAGGGATTGCTATGATTTTACAACTAGTAGCTACGCTAGCTAGGTAAAGGTGCTGTGTTACTAGCTCAAGGCAAAAAAGTCATGATAATAAAGGGGCAGAGAATGTATGGCAAGAGTATCAAACCATTGCAAAAATGACAGATGTGGAAGAAGAAAGTAAAATATTGAGAAACTTCTTCCGTAGTAAGAGGCACATATTCTACAGTTATGTAATAATTATCCTGAAGTTATAGAAAAATTGGGAATCCCTTTTGAAGAACCTTTTTTTTACGTAGAAAGAAAACTACTATCTAATTTGACAGAGTCTATTACTACTAGAATTGATTCCGCTGTAATTTAATGCGCAGATTTCTGTTATTCTTTAGGCCAGATGCAACATCATTTAGATACTTATTAATTAGATAGGAGTCCGGGAGGTCTTTCCACGTAAATGTGATTCGTGGTACAAAATCCAGTAATATATCTATTGTTGCTCTCTTCGATTTATAAGATGATGTTAATTGCTGTTCAAGCCAAACTTACCAAATATCTGCAGGTGATAATGATTTTGTTAATGGATCCTAGTTATATGATGCCAGGTACGAGGTAGGCGGCCAATATTAAGGGGCCGCACCGCCCTGCGCTGTTCCCAAGGTAAGAGGTAAGTAGATTCTAAGAAACGAACTTATGGTGCACTACACCACTAATACTGTCAAATGTCTAATCATACACCTGAGGAAGTACTCAGTTCCGTTGTCGAAGGTATCAATACGGGAAACATAGATTCCGTATTGACGTTATATGAATCTGAGGCATGTTTTACTCCTAAGCCAGGACAAATTGTCAAAGGCCATCAAACTATACGCCAAAACCTACAGGGTTTCATCGACATGAAAGGCAAGTTGGTAAGTAAAGAGAGTACTTCAAACAAGTGATCTCGCTCTAATATTTAGTGAATGGTCTTTCAATGGGACTGGACTAGATGGTAATCCTGTTAATCTTGCTTCAACTGCTGCAGATGTTTTACGTCGACAGTCTGACGGTACCTGGCTTATTACAATTGATAATCCTTGGGGAACGGACTAGTCAAGCCATTCACACATCCTCCCAGATAAACAGAGTAACGATGAACTTAAGCATACACTGAAAATGAGATTGGTGCAAGGCGAGATCAGTAAGTGAGATTGGTGGTGAAGAAGTATTAGTAGTGGAAAGAGAGTAAGTTGTTATCCAACCTGTTGAGGCCCTTGAGATCCAGAGTAAGTTGTTATCCAACCTGTTGTATAAAAAGTAAAAGATAGCGTGAGGCTTATCCATTCGGCCTGTGTTTGCTAAATTTAAAAAATACCAATTGTCTACTCCACCATCATCAAATCCCCTTGCCATGCCTCAAATGCCCCATACGAAAGCCAGCGATGGATCAAGACATTTTTTTGAAATAGGTGGATCTTGATATCTATGGTATATGAAATATATCATATATGCGCTCATGTGGATTTTTGTACAACATGACTTCATCATTATTAGACGACAATGAAAATAGTCTTTCAGGGAGGCGGCGCCCTTGGTGCTTATGTTATACCAAGAATTTTGGGAAGGGCTCATGTCCCCTACAATTGCGGATAATCTATTAGCAATAGCCAAGAAAACATGGAAGCAAAAAGAGAGACAGGTGTTGAACTAGACAAGGATGAATTAAAAAAATATCTAGATATTGTCGTAAAGGAAGTAAAAAAAGGAGAACGAACTCCCGACTTGTAAATTATGGTGGTAGACCAATATTCGTGATTCCTGATTATTTTCGCTATATCAAGTGGCTATACAAAGAGCCTTGATGGTTAAGGAAACTGGAATTTCATCGTGTATCAGCGATGAGGATATTAAACAGCATTTACATGAAACTAATAGAAGTTAGCAAAAAAAGTCATCTGAAGGCGGTTAGTTGTAGATAGACACCACCTTAGTACGAGGTTATGAGTACCTTCTTAACTGCCTCGGCAAATTCATTCATGGATGTTAGTCTATCCATTCTCTAGTTGTCCCTTTGTTTTTGCTAACCCAATGACCTTCGTTACTATCTTTGATTTTCAAGATTGTAGTTTGTTGTTGATTGTTGTAGGTTTAAACGCTATAGGCGTTTTAATCAAATATTATGGCTTCCATAAAGACGGCCAAAGCGGAAGTCATTTACTATTAAAATACGCAGATGGTAGAATGGTAACAGATCTATCGCCACCATTATAATCATGGCCGGAGTAGTTTTGATTGTAAATAAAGGGAAGACCAGCAAGAAAGAACCTGACAGAATCTAGAACTATTTTCTTCTAATAGTAATAACTAGAGGTATTAATGCAAAGAGATTCAATCGTTGCAGTATATACGCCACCTACAACGATGTCTAGCCCTATTTAATTTTAGCAGCAACAGTGGAAGATCGACTGTTGTGAAATATCGGTCGATCACGCAATTTTACCTGTTCTACTAGTTTTCACAAAAAAATGTTGACGGCATTCTACGACTGGTAACTAAAGTTTAATTCGTGATCAGATCCACTTTCTATCTGATATGCATTTACCACGTCGTTTGTGCCATCAGGATACGCAACCATTACTATATATTCTCCTGCAGGCACATTGTTTAGGAAGTACTGGCCATTGATAGATATAAGTAAGTTTGCAGTATATCCTGTTTCTTGATTTGCAGCAATCACAGATGCACCTATGGCAGGCAGTCCCGTTGGACCATCAACATAGCCATGTATTGCACCTGGAGCAAGAGCACTGCTCTGAGTTGTTGTTGGCGTTGTTTGTGTTTCCTGGGGTGTGTTGTTTTGGTTAACATTTGGTAGCATACCTCCACTTATAATAAAACCAACTAGAGCAACTACTGCGACTGCTCCTATGGCTGCTACAGATGCGGTTCGATATCTGCGGCTGCTACTCTTTGTAGCCTTCTTTTGACTTGTTAAGGATTGATTTGCATCTTTGTTGCTGTCCTTATTTCTTCGTATGGTCGATGAGGACGTTTGAAATGATTGCTCTTCACTTTCATTTTTATGGCGCTGTTCAGGGAAGGTTTCATAACCCCTCAAACCACCAGCATATTTTCCGGTAATCTCCACGACTTCATTTAATTCTGATATGTCTTTTAGCTTTTCCAATGTAATCTCTAGAGTTAATACACAATGAGTATTGTTATCGTACATGGTCGGATTCATTCCTGTCTTCTTTTTTATAATTGCTCGCACTTCTTCTGTTTTTGCTCCAGGCTTTATGAAAAGTTCCACCATAAAAAGTGGAATCACTGATGGATTTTCCATCTGGCGTAAGAGAAGGTCGTTAATCAAGGCCGGATCAACTTTAGGTAAATAGAGATTATATTTTTCTTGCAACTCTCTGAATTGATTGTTGATCTCAGCAAACTGAGATGTCATATATGATTTATAATTGTTGCTTTAGTATATATATGATGCTCAACTACATATTACTAGTGACCAACTGCACTCGGAGCAGTAATACAAGATTTATGGCAGATAATTCATTTTTGTTGCTACTGTCACACTTTCACATTCAACCGGTTTGATTATGTATTCCTGTTAACTGGGGCACATTCATTAACTCTGGCACAAACTTTTTGACTTATAACCACAGATTAAAAGTGCTGAAGTACAGTAGTGCCAATTTTTGTTAAATGATGTGATGTACCTTTTGCCTTTTGATGTTAGCGCATTGATGTTATCGTTCTAATCCACCAGATGCCTGGGAATGGGATTGAGCCTTAATTACAAGATCACCATTAAGGACCCACTTCGCACTTCCAAGACTTTGTCCTCTTGGTCCTGCTGCTCTTGGTATTTCTACCTCTAAACCTCTGAAGCTGTAAGTGATAATTGCTTCCTTTCCAGTCATTCTATCAAAAAGTTGTCCCAATAGGTCTGGCCACTGAGTTGCCATATACTGTTGTTCAGCCGTTTCATTTTGACTCATATTATCGCATCTTATTAAATGACTTATAACAGTTACCATCATATATTCAATGGTGCCTAACTTGAGTATTAGTAGGTATTGTAATGATTTCATAGGTCATTATTAATATCACAACTTAATAGTACTAACTCTTGATACCGCTAAGAGATGCAAACATAGGAAATCAGTTAGGGAGATACATAAACGTATCAGTAGATTGTTGAAGATGGTACTGCTACAATCAGATAATTGTTGGATAGACGGTTATGATCGCTGGATCTGCTGGAAAATATGACAATGATAGAGATAGACAATGCTTAGAAAATGGAGATGATATTAGACATCACTCAGCTCTATCATTGCTCAAGTTATTATTTATGAGGGTTCAGGAAAAGAAGGAACCTCTCAGAGTCTGAGTGAAAATGTTGGCTTTTCAAACATTGCCCGTGTCGCCGCATGCACTAGATTGTTAATTTGATGATTTTCTGAGGAGCGATTGGTCTTCATATATTCAAGAAATTCGTATACTAATTTTCTGTTTGGTTCGTTACTACCCTCTTCTATTTTCTTTACTATGGTAGGATACTGAAAAGGCAATCCCCACTGGCCCCATAGAACTCTCGGTTCGAGTTCTTTTTGCATCAGTTTTCATGAAGTATCTAATAGCGCCGCTTGAAAATAATCCTTTCCTCTGATACCTGTGCTAAAGCCGATACCTATGAGTTCATAGGTAGGCCTAACGTCCTAATCTATGACTATGTTGGCAATTTCACAAAATCTACTCGCTTCATGCTGTTAAGGTGGAGGAACAAAAAGAGCGAGTTAGGAGGCTCTCCGCATTTCTTGATATACTTCTTACTCCTTCGTTCGTCTTAGCTAGAAGAACCAATTCATTAAGCAAAGCTATATCTTATAGACTACAACCAATCATTATCTCTAATACTAGGTGAAATCAAAAACAAAATACAGAATCTTGTGAATTTATGAGGGTTCGTTACTACTACCTTGAAGGTAGCTAATGAATCCTGGGCCTGTTGACAAAAGCATTAGTACTGAAAATGGGGTGCTTCGAAGCACATTTTAAGGTTCACTATACAAAGGGCTTTAGACTCACATATTCAACCCAACTTCCTACTTCACTAAAGGGTATTTTTGCCTTAGAGTGCCAATTGAACTCAGATTCGAGATATGATAGCTGTAATGTACTACGTTTTATTCACAATATGTTTCCGTCACTGAATAAATTTCAGTCAAGACAAGAAGACATATGATCATTTTTTCCTCCGATATTACATATTATTTTTTAATTGGCACTAAATGGCCAATACCAAAACGGCAATCATACTCGCTTGGCGAAAGTAGGATCATAAATCCATCATTTATATTATCAAGATAACTCAAATGACGTACAATAAAATATGAAACAAATCCAAATTATAATACC
>Ga0307429_1001166_pt1 | contig 12948 bp, 17 predicted proteins | sample SalMarWE160230MG_FD_202151 | JGI IMG/M metagenome (GOLD analysis project Ga0307429, IMG submission 202151) | Salt marsh sediment microbial communities from the Plum Island Ecosystem LTER, Massachusetts, United States - WE1603-230 | ecosystem: Environmental > Aquatic > Marine > Intertidal zone >...
TAAGCATCAAAGAACAATTAGTGGAAATTTTGGACGCAAAATAATGAGGTGTTCTAAGTGTGGTACAGTCATTGAAGTTGGCAATGTTTACTTCAGTAGAGTAACTAAACGACGCAGGGACAATACTGTTGAGCACATCTGTGAAAAATGCTACGAAAAACAGTTTATCACCGTTTAAGCATGTTTTATTTTTAATTTTTAATATGCGCGCGCGTTTCAATTTCGGGTGTTTATTGTTAATTGTATTGTTGAACCTAAAAAAGGAGAAAATAAAATGTGGGTGTTTCGGGTTTTGGTGTGTGTCCGTGTAGGGGTAGCCTAAGTCTCTAGGAATGAAGTCTCTCAATTTTGTTTCGGGTCGCGCGCGATGTGCTTTGGAAAATTATTTAATTGTAAACCCCTATAATGCAATGTCACATTTTAAAAGTTAAAGGCGAACCGTGAACCTATACTGCTATTTGAGGATTCCAAAAAATGAAATACAGAGTTTTGGGAAGAACAGGATTAAAGGTTTCTGAATTCGGACTTGGAGGACATGAATACAGGCGCTGGCTTCCAGAAGAAAGGGACAAAGACAAGTTCTTGAAGACTCAACCGCACAGGAACATACTGGTGAAAAGATTGATAGATGCCGGAGTAAACTATTTTGATACAACGGAATACAAGGAAGCTGAATCCTTAGGCTTGGCTTTGAAAGCTCTTGAAAAAAGAGAAAATGTCTACGTATCCGTCATGATAGTCGGTCTCTTCAAGAAAATGGAAGAAAGTCCTCCCGGGAGATGGCGGGATATTATTTTCGATGGGGTTCAAGAAAGGATGAAAGCATTACAAACCGATCGCATTGACATTTTTCGGATCTGTTCACTAGAAAAAGACTATTCACGTGATAGACTAGAGACTACTCTAAAGGTCTTAGAGGAAATTAAAGACCAAGGTAAAATAGGCTCAATAGGCGCATCAAGCCATGAATTGAGATTCTCAGCTGAATTGGTACGGAAGTATGATTCTTTCGACTCGATGATGATTCCCTACAACTATTACCTTCAGGAAGCCAAGGATTCCTTCTTTTTTCTTTGCAGAGCATTTAATATAGGCATAGTAGTCATGAAACCTTTAGCTTGGCCTTACTATGGCATATCCTTCACTCACTTCGGTTCTGCTAACCCTGAAAAAGGTGACTATAGTGCCGCTCAAACAAGTCTCAGATGGATACTTCTTTCTCGAGAAGTTGCCAGCGTAGTGGTCGGAATTAATAGCCTAGACGAATTAGAAGAAAACCTAGCTGCTTTCACTAAAGAAGGCAAGATCGACGAAAATATACTTGAGCAGCACCTTCAAGAAGCCAAGAATCAGCAAGGAAAAGAGAAACTCATTATGCTGCTTGAAGATCCTTCAATTGATGTTCGTAATTATGCCAAAAGAGCCCTAATGAGCGGACCTTGGCCTTGAAACGCCCAATACTAATTTAAAGTTTGTATCCTTAAAGACCTCGAGCATGTATACATGCCCCCGGCAAGCTCTTAATCCTTTCGTAGGCAGTCTGGTAGGCGCCTTTCACGGTGATGTTGTAGACGATGGCGCCGGAGCCTTTGAGATTCATGCATGTTGGGTAAAGTTTTATCCAACCAACCAAAGACGGTTGGGTTTGGGGGTTAAATTTTAATCCCAAACCCAAAATGTATTTCAGTCCTTGAAATAAAACAGAAGTGAGCAGTTATTTCATTTTTTTCTTTTCAGAATCATCTCTTTGCTAATGGTTCTGAATTTTTCTCCTGAATCATGAAGCAACGGGTTTATTTTATCTAGTCCATCTTCTTCTGCTTCAGCATGTACAACTTCTCCAACAAGAATCAAATGCGATCCATCATATTCCAGAAATCTGGATACTTTACATTCTAAAACTGCCATAGCTTCTTTAATTCTAGGAACGCTAACTTTTACTGATTTCTCTATTCTTAAACCATTTTTTTCCCAAAGCTTATCTCCAGATTTATGGCTTTCTTCGCAGTTGACTGCTTGCTGCCCAAAATTCTCCGAAACAACACAGACCACAAATTCACCAGTTCTTTTTGAATTGATATAACTCAATTTGTGTTTGCCACCTATACCCACTCCAATAAAGGGAGGACTAAAGCTGAGAGGAAAAATCAAGGAGTAAGGAGAAGAATTTAATTCACCATTCTCATCAACTGTGTTAATCAAGACGGTCAATCGGGGAGAAATGAGCTTGACTGATTTTGAAAGTGGAATCTCGATCATCATATCACAACCTTTATTCAACCATGGACATATTTATGAGATCCAAACAATAAGGTTTTTCCTGAACTTTAAGTCGCTATTTCAGCTGGGTTGGAACTCTCTCTAGTTGCTTTTGTCTCTATATCTGATGCGTGCGCTGATGGACTTTAGTCAGAATTTTAACTAAAAGCTAATTTATTCTCTCATCTGGTGACGGTTCTACAACTCCCCCTTTTTTCCTGACAAACTGCTCATAATCAATATTTTTGCTTCATAATTGTTTAAACGTGGAAAAATAATCAGCAGATAAAGTGATTGTTAGGTTCTGGTGAACCTAATGAGTCTGCAGGAAAGCCAACTAAAAATATACTTTGCCCTAAAGAATCCTCTTCGATGCTGGATTATAGAACTTTTGAAGTCTCACAGGGCTCTCAGTTCATCCGACCTCGCAAGTCTATCACACATTAGTTTAGGCAGATGCTATTATCATCTTGACAATTTGACTGGTTTAGTTAAACAAGATAAAGAAAAGCGATACTTCTTGAGCGAGGAAGGAATAGGAGCATTCCAATTGCTCGTTCAACCCAGAACCTAACACCCACGCATAGCATGCATAAACTGTTGTTTCAGTGTTTATGGCGCATGTTCAAATGTTTTTATCTGCACCATCTTTTTAGATAAGGAAACTTCTTTTTCAGTTGGGCTTTAGCTTGCTCAACGGTAATAGTTGGGTCTTTTTCTGCCCATACTTTTGCAGATATATCTAGTATTGTCTCCAAGGTTGCGTCAGGTTGAGTAAATGCGCCGTCCTTATAGCAACGCATACAGTAATGTTTGCTTCTTTTGCCATCGGCTTCGGTACCACAAAGTTCAGGCTGATTCAATGGCATACAGCAACTTTGACAAATCGGCTCCTTATTTTCCATACTCTATCATCACCAAAAATAACGGATTCGTACTACTTAAAATCATCATAAATTATACTCAACATTTAGCAATCAACCTAAAAGCTAATTTACAGTATCATCTGGTGACGGTTCAAAATCCCACCTTTTTTTATAATTAATTTTCAAAACGTTTAAAGAGTAGTCTAAATAGTAAGGTTGAAGAATTAGCATGTCCCCAAGAAATTCCCCTCAAGGAAAAGTCGAAAAATGGGCTTATAACATATATCAACAGCAGAGAAGAACCCTTTCAACAGGCCCTTATACTTGTCCAAAATGTGCAAAAACAACGTTAGCTATAGTCATTGATAAAAAGAAAAAAGTAGTTCATGGAAAATGTGCTTGTGGGTATGTTGAGTATGTTAGATTCTATGAAGCTTTTCAACCAATAGATTATTACAATAAAATAATTGACAAAAGTAGAACATCAACAAGAGTCTAATGGAAGGGCTCTTTGTTTCATGATGGTGATATCACCACTGTGTTTTTGCAAAACTCCCCCTTTTTGAATGTGTTTTTTTCCTAATCTATACCATGTTTATATAAACTCATCTTCTTTTTAATAGAAAAACAGTTACAATCGCAATTATTGCTAATATTATCATTATCAAAGCGTAAAAGATAGTTGAATCTGATCCAGATATTTGTGGTTGCCACATGTTTGTTTTTATTGCCAATAGGGTTGAAGTGTAATTATCTTCAGAATGGATCATTTGCACAAGAATCCCAGTATTTTTGTCCCAATGACACTCAAAATTTTCAAAAGTCGAAAAAACCACAGTCCTTTTGGCATCAGCATAAGTGACATATTTATTTTCAGTTAGTGGAACACTACCAAAATGTCGATGATAAAAATGGTCACCTATATCTAAACCTGCAGAGATAAAAAATAGATCTGTACGTCCTGTTTCAAGATCATAATAACCGATTTGGTTGCCGGATCTACCATCCAGACCCTCTACAGTAAAATTAGCTGTTATTTCAGTTCCTTGAACATTTGTGACCTCAATTCTTGTCCATTCTGGATACATTTCAGGTGGATTTCCAGTATAACTAGTAGCATATTCTATCCAATCTCCTTCTTTAACTCCCACGGATACTTGGGCTAAAACAATTGTTGAAGACAAAACACCTACAAGGAAAATAACGGAAAAAAGTAAAGAATGAAACTTATTCAAATCTGTCCCCAATAATAGTTAATAACCTTCATGTTTATGATTTGTGGTGGAACTAAAGTTTTAACCCCAAACCCAAACATTCACGTATTTTCCCATTCTCTCATATACATACATACACGTGTCCAAAACTCGCACCACACGCGCGCGCATATCAGAGAAAAATTTAACTGATAAACTCGAATATGTTTAACAAGGAGGGAGAAAATATGGGGGAGCTAAAAATAAAGTGGCCCACTTGTAACAGCATTATAGGAACTGGTATTTCGATGGATAAACAATCATTTGAATCTTCAACTCTTGCTAATAATCAAGTCAATTGTCCTGTGTGCGGTTCAATGGTCACATGGAACAAAGAAGACGTTATTAGTATGTAACCAAGATAAAATCGGATTTGGGCTACTTGTTCATTTTATAGAGGATATAATAAACGTAACAATGAATGATGTGTCTAAGACCATTTTATATTGGGTCTATAACAGGTCTATCTAACTTTTTTAATGGGAAAAACATGGGGAAAAATGGCAAAAAACAGCGTTCTCATAGTTTTTTAATGATTTTCTTAGTTAAAGTGGTTCTTGGCACATGCACGCATGCGTCGCCCTCGAATCGAAAATGCTAGAGTTTGTGAGTGGCGATTTTTTGTTTCCTGAGAAAATACCACATTAACCATGTAATGATAAAAATCGGGAGAACATCTGCGCCTGGCACTAACTCCACCAAGGACACTAATCCTATCCAACGGAACATGGCAAAGCAAACCAAGATTCCAACAACATCAAATAAATCACCTACCACTGGCATCGTCAACACTACTGCCACATACTCGATTACATCCAGCATCACACAAAAAATAAGCGATAAAAGTTCAATTTCGGTGAAGACAAAATATTGGGGAACACGAACGCCCCGCGTTGTTCTTTTAGGTTTACCAAAACCTAGGTCTTTTCTTGAAAAGATAGACTTCATGCTCAAATTCTATCGGATACGAAGTATAAAGCATAATTGTGAAGGCAAAGATTTCGTAGCTGATATTGGAGGATTTGATGTAGTGCAGAAAACAAGAAACTTGCTTGACTCTGTTTTTCATGTATAAGTAATGCGTTTGTATAGATTTTTTCGCATCTGCTTTTTAGTTCCAGAAGTTCTAGTTCCACCCATGCCTTCAAGTTCTGTAATCGGACATAATCATCCTTTGAACAATTGTTAATTTTTTCGGTTATAATTTCTTGATATTCTTTGAAGCGTCTTAACCTCTTTTTTATCTGGTCTAGTTCGCTGATTTCTTGTAATGAGACTATTTCCATTCTCTTGATTCTAACTTTTCGACCACGCTCTTGACATTGGCAGTAAACACCTTAGCGTTCCCTATCACAGTATAATTCAACTTCTTTTCCAACGCAAGTTCCATCAAAATCAAAGTAGTTGTAGGATATGAGATGCCTGTTTCCTCAGCAACGTCCGTTATGCTCATTGGTTTTCCCTTTTCAATAAGTAGTTCTAAAATCTGCTGCCTATACTCCCAATGTACCAGCCGCAAATTTTTGCCCTTGACCTTAAAACCATTACCACGAGGCATTTAATCACCCAATTATTTTTAGGCATTATTTAATAATAATTAATATCTAGTATAACTATTTTTGGAAAAATGCAAAAGACAATGAAATCTTTAAGCTTTTTAACAAAGACCCTTAATTTCCTAATCTTTGAATTTTACTATAAGCAAAAATAATAATTTATTTGTTTAAAGTAAAAATCTACAATCATGCTCCCACCAATAGAATATACTAGATATAGCATAATCAACAACTGTTTTCAAACACCATTTTTCCTAAACAAAACACCAGTTTTTAGCTCTGTGAAATACCCCCCTAATAAACAAAAGAAGGCAGTTAAGAAACAAAAACCGACTTTTGATAAGCAAAAATTCAAAAATTTAGGGTAAGAGATTTAGCTTTGAGGATTATTACAGTATATGAAAGCTTATGCCAACTAGGCGTAGAAGGAATAAAAAAGAGTGACAAGGATATACAAAACAGAAACGTGATAATTCCTAAAGTTTCAATTCTGAAATTCATGTTTTTACCCATCCATTATCCATCTTAATGGATATTTAATGTGCAATTAGCTTTTATCGTTTTCCGTCACACTCACAAAATCAAGTGATCTTTATGGTAGAACTGCGAGTAACCGTTGACGAACAATTCAATAAACTTCTTGACAAAGTAGTAGAATCAGGAGTTTACCAAAGCAAAGCAGAACTCATGCGAAGCGCAACAGTCTACCTACTAATCCAAATGGGCATCCTAAAAGAACACATCGAAAAAAGCTAACCCCACAGAGAAAGTGCCAAAAAAGGTGTTAAACCGTTACAAAAATAAATCGTCATCTACAAATTGGTGAAAGAAAAAACATTATGCTTTATTAAGACATAATATTTAATAATTAGTCTGTTCAATTGTTATTCATGGTTAATTTTGACCCAAAGTTCACAGAAGTCATTTTTCTCGACATTGAATGTTATGTTCCACCAGAGACTAGACAGCAACCTATGGCTTCATTAATCTTTAATCCGGGAATCAATAATCATTTTGTTTTGGGTGGTGTATTCTGCCGTATGTTTCCTCTACAAAGAAAGAGGGACCCATTCTGGCAAGTGTGGAATTGGTCAAGGGAAGAGGAAAAAAAGACTCTTCAGCAAATCTACAACTACTTCAAAGAGTCTTGGAAAATGATCGAAGGAAAGACAAAAGAACACCCTGATTTGATTCTTGTTGGCACTGGAATATCCAGATTCGACATCCCCGCCATTTATGTGCGATCTACACTCCATAAAATTGATTCAGAAGCGGCACTTTATGAAACATATTTCAAAACTAAAATCGTGGATTTGAGTGATGTGGGCATTCCATTATTCAGGAAAAACCCAAACATTTACAGACTGTATCCAAAAACTACTAATGCTTTGAAAGCGAGATTCAGAATAGAACGACCCAAAACCTCGGGCAAAACCGTCTGGGATCTATACGAAATGGGACATTTTGATGCGATTAAGGAACGGACAACCACAGAGGTTAATGAAATAATCGCAATAGCAAATAAAATCAATGCACTTAAGTTGCGCTGAAATATTCACTCTTTTACATCGAAAAAGAGCTATTATGCTGTGTTTTAAAAGCCGAATTTACTAATTCATATTCTTCATCTATAGGCCAAAGGGAGTTGGTTCAAAATCCACAGAGAAATTTTAACCACAGTTTAGTGTATTGAAGTAATTCTACATATAGTTAAGCATCCAACAATTTTTCTGCAATTAACTTATAGGTGAACGATAGAATTCCTACTAAAACACATTTTAAACATTGTTAAGCAAAAACTGATAAATCGAAAAAACCATAACTACTTGATTATACTTTGTCAAAACCTAAGCAGACAATTTGCGATCCATTGTATGGTATGATTCAACTTACAGATTCTGAATTGTCAATGCTAAAGACAATTCCTGTCACTAGGATGCGCTGGATAAAACAAATGGGATTAGCGTGCCTTGTTTTTCCAGGGGCTAATCATACTCGATATGAACATTCTTTAGGAACAATGTATGTAGCAAAAAGACTTGTTGATGCACTTGTAAACAAAACCGATGACAGTTTTGTAGAAAAATATTCTCAAACAATAAAATTTGCTGCTCTATTACATGATCTAGGGCATTCACCATTTTCACATGTGACTGAAGAATTTTTCCAAAAAAACCCCGATTATCTACCAGAATCTGGAGTACATTATGATCATGAAAAATATACCGAAGAGATAATAAAAAAAAGTAGATCAATTAAGAACGTCTGCCGAAAAGAAGGAATTAACGTAAGATTTTTGAGCAAACTGGCCATAGGTAAAACCGGAACATTTCTTGATAGCCTAATGTCAAGTGCGACAGATTTTGATAAGATAGACTATGTAACACGTGATAGCTATTTTTGTGGTTTACCTTATGGACGAATAGACCTTTCAACCTTGGAAGATGGGATAACCATCACAAGAAACAACTCGAACAGGAAGGTCATTGTTTATGAAAACGCAAGCAGACACGTTTTAGAAGGAATATTGATGTCCAGATTTTACTTAACAACAATAATACATGTCGATAAAAGGAATTGTGCAGCAAATCAACTCTTGCTAAAATCAATGAAAACAGCTTATGACCAAATTTTAGATGCCGTTGAACCTTTAGATATTGCCTTCGAAGTTAAGACATTACTTCTAGAACGTCTTCATCATCAATGGGTAGATCACGATTTAGTCACCTTCCTTCAGGATCCATTACAAAGATTGAAATTTGCTGCTGTTGAAACATCTTGGAAGAAATTCTCTTCTCTAACTGAAGACGTGTTACAAAAAATAATTGATCTACAAGTTAAAAAACGAAACAAACGTTACTACAGCCATGAATTGTTAAACAAAGTTCTTCGAGGAAAACTGCCTCGGCTTCGTCAAGATATCCCTTTGGTTACATTTTCTCCATCCGCCAAATATGGTATTTATGTTCTTCATAGCCTGTTTCGATATACAAATTGCCTAAATGATTTTAAGAAAGAGCTCCAAAAATTCCCATCTTGTAAAGGAAAGGAAATCTTTTTTGATATAGCTTCACCGAAAAATCTGGAGATAAATGTAAAAATTATTGGGGCTGCAGAAGAGCTGAAAACATTATATGACCTATCGCCTTTGATGCGGAGTCTTGGTTCTGAAACAAGAAACAGAATTTCTCTGAGAATATTTTCTAATAAAACAATAAAAAAAATTGATTCTTGGGAGCTTGAATTTCTAATTGAGATGTTTAGTCAGAAAGCTAGAGAAATTGCTCTAAAGAACAAGAAATACTTAGGTTCAGACCTAATTCTCCTGGTTTATTACTTTTTATATTCAGATCGGGAGTTTTTTAAGGGGGATACAAGATTTCAGGGGTTTTTTTCTACTGTATTTAAAAGAATTTTGTCTGAATTAGAAAATCCTTATAAAGAGCTTGCTAGACTTCCAAAGAAATTTGGTGACTTATGTGAAGGACCTAACTATAGTATATTTAGTGACGAAGGTTATCCTGAGTTTTTCAGCGTTAAATTTGCTCAAGATTTAGATGCACTTACAGAAATGGGATTAATATATACACGATATAGCCCTGTTGGATTAATTTCAGAAGACCTTTTCCCGCTCAGAAAAGAACGTCGTATCTCCCGTTTTGGGAGGAAATATGTAGAGAACAATTTGCTAAAAACTATTCCGTTTTCGAAGAAAATTTCAAAAAATATTGAAAACGTTAAATCAACAAGAAGTAGCGTATTCCTGGTGGGAACTTAAAATTGAAAATAGAACAAGAAATTCTAAATATTCATGACAGATTCTGTCAATAAAGAAATAACCTAAACCTAGCTTGATCGTCAACTAATATCCTGCAACTTGAAGTTCTTTCTTAATCATGTCTTTAGCGTCAGTTATTGAGTCCTTAAATGGAATATAACATATTCCAGCAATATCTGTTGGGGCAATAACTCCTTCTTGTATTAACACAAGAATTCTATCTCGTCCGAGCATACCCATAAAGTATCCAAATTCGACAAGCACGTTTTGCGATGCTCTAAAAAGATTCTTAGATGTCTGATCGTCGCGACCTAGGATAACAATTGCAAAACCAACGTTAGAATATTTTTCCAACTTCTCTACAATAGTTCTTCCCTTTATTGGTTGTTCGTGAAAAATAATTGGAGATAACTTAAGTTCTCTCAAAATGTTTTTAAGTTCTGCCAATTGGGTTGAATCTCTTGAATTAATTATGACTACGCTTTTATTTGGTCCAACTTCTTCCAAAGGCTTTTCAGGGCTAAGTTTTCCCACTGATAAATATTTCAACTCTGTTAGTTGCTCAATTAATGCTAAACTAAAAATACTAATTATTCTTTCATATGTTTTTAGATTAATGTCTGGATTAAGTCTCAATTTGGTAAATCTTGGCTCAAGATTAAGTACATTAGAAATTAAATTCACCATTTCTGAAAGAGATAAACTTCCAAAATTATCTTGAACCGATCCAAACAACGCTAAAGTAGATTCTATAAACTTCTCCTCTTTCAACAATGACAAAAGGTTGTATCTTTTCAATAGTGTCCTATCAATTTCACTTATTAGGGGTAAATTTGATTTTTGGGAACTCAAATTATCTCACCTTTGATATCTTTTTTTTCTCTTTTTCCCATTTACCTAATCGTTTATGGACTCCGAAGTAGAATAAACCAATTCCAACTATAATCAGAATAAGTCCGATTATTGAATATAATATAAAATTTGGATTAATTGGATTTGTCGTAGTTATGACTCCCAAAAATATTCCTCCAAAAAGCATTGAAATAGAAGATAAAAATTGATAAACTTCCATTCCCTGTAAATCATCACAGGGCACATAGGTTACTTTTTTCCTCACAATATACGATATTGTAGGATCTAATCCTTTCTTCCTTAGTGTGGTATCGATATCATCTTTTTTTGGGCTTTTAGGCAAAGTTAAATCGTTTAGATCTTTCTCTAGTTAGTTGTATAAAAATTGAATCCCGGCAAAAACACAATTTGAAGCAAGACAATTTTTTACGGTAGTTAAACCTTCAAAAACATTTTTTCTGCGATTAACTTCAAAGAAAAATAGAATACCGGCTAAAACACAATTTGATGCCGAAGATTATTTTTTACGGTAGTTAGTCTACCAAAACAAGCTTTTTCTGGAAATCAGCTGTAACCGCTGTAGGGGAAGGACAATTAAGAGGAAACGGAGCACTTTTAGGTGATCGAGGATGAGTGAGGCAAAACCAGTAAGATGTCAAAAGTGTGGAAAACCGTTAGGCTTTGTAACCGTGCTTGCAAAAGGTTTACTGGGCTTACAGCAACCTCTTCAAAACGTGAAGCTGGTTGCCGTTTGCATGGAATGTTTCCAGAAAAACTAGAAGAAATGACTGGTTACCATTGGATTTCTAAGTCTTGCTTGATTTTTCCATTCTAAACGTTGAAGGCTGAGGGACAAATCTTGTTCAAACTACACATGTTGCATTTTGGTTTTCTTGCCATGCAAACGTTTCTTCCATGAAATATCAGCAGGTTCGTGATTCTTTTCCAGTGACTCTTCGGAACTATCAGCATAAGGTCAGCTTCGATCTTGTTTGGATTCTTGTTCTCTGTTAGCCCAAGCCTCTTGGAGAGCCTGCGAACATGGGTATCCACAGCTACTCCTTCAATAACACCGTAGGCGTTCGACAGCACTATGTTAGCGGTCTTTCGGGCAACACCCGGCAACTCAATCAGCTCACTCATAGTCCGAGGAACCTGCGAATCAAACTTTTCAACCAGCATCCGACCGCTCCTCTTTATGTTCTTAGCCTTGTTTCTGTAGAAGCCCGTGGACCTCACAGCCTCCTCAAGCTCCGCTAAATCCGCGTTGGCATAATCTTCTGCAGTTCGGTACTTTTTGAAGAGCGATTTCGTGACAATGTTTACCCTTTTGTCGGTGCATTGAGCTGAAAGCATTGTGGCTATTAGAATCTCGATAGGGCTGGTGTAATGTAGAGCTGTCTTCGCCTTTGGATACTCCTTCTCCAGCAACTTGATAATTTTCATCACCCTTGTCCTCTTGTCAAGCTCTGTCTCAGTTTCCATCCTATTTTTTCCTCCAAAGCATCATTTTAGCGATCTTTTCAGGGTCCTCAACAGAATTGCATGTTCCCTCAAAGCAGACATACGCTGTCGGCACATCTGCAACGGGATACCCAAGATTCTTCAACCGCTCAGTGTCAGCAGTTGAGTCAATAGCCTCCACGACCTTCAGGGGATTATAGGCTCTCAGGCTCTCTCCTAAGAATCGACGGGTCACATCATCTTTCAGGGAACCCACTATATGTATCTGCATTGGATGAAGATACAGCTCAACAGCTAAACCATAAACGGATCCCATAATACCATATCGCTGAATGTTCGAAGCAAAAAACTCCAACGCTTTCCTAGCAGTTTCTAAGTATTTTTGTTCACCAGTTAAGTGGTGAAGCCTCAAGAAAGAATCGGCGGCTACACTGTTTTCGTTAAGAGGCTTATCCAAAAGTTTCAAAGCTCCAAAGGAGCCTGCCCCTTCTGGCTTGTCATAGAATCCTCCAGTGTCGCTCCAAAGCTTGTCTAGCATGAACTCTGCAAGGCTTTCTGCCCGGTCCAGAAACTTTCTGTCCGACGTTATCTGGTAACTGTCTATCAGGCACTGGATCATGTGAGCCTGATCGGTGAGAAGACCTGAAAGATGGCTCTTGCCCCCGATGAGGTAATGAGACATTCCATTTTTTGGACTGAAGCTCGTCTCCAAAAGCATGTTCACTGTCCGGAGAGCAAAATCCTGATAGGACTGATCATCAAAAACCACCGAAGCTAACAGATAGGATGAACTCATCATGGCGTTCCAGTTTACGAATAAGGTCCTGTCTATTCTAGGGGGCGTTCGTTTCAGACGTTCCGGTAGACTTAGCTTATAGTAAACCTCGTCAGCGTCTTGGCTACCGTAAAATCCGCCATTA
>Ga0307429_1001170_pt1 | contig 12908 bp, 9 predicted proteins | sample SalMarWE160230MG_FD_202151 | JGI IMG/M metagenome (GOLD analysis project Ga0307429, IMG submission 202151) | Salt marsh sediment microbial communities from the Plum Island Ecosystem LTER, Massachusetts, United States - WE1603-230 | ecosystem: Environmental > Aquatic > Marine > Intertidal zone >...
TTACATCGGCGGGGTCTTCGCCGGCCGCGAAGCGGCCGATCAGCTCGGTGGCCCGATTCGCATTGCCCAAGTGTCCGGCCAAGTGGCGAGCGCCGGCTTCGCCGCGCTCATCCATTTGACCGCCGTACTGTCGGTTTCGATCGGTCTATTGAACCTGTTCCCCATCCCATTGCTCGACGGTGGTCACCTTTTGTTCTATGGAATCGAGGCGGCCCGAGGCCGGCCACTATCGGACCGGGCCCAGGAGGTCGGATTCCGTATTGGGCTGGCGATCGTCGTCATGTTGATGATTTTTGCAACCTTTAACGACATCCTGCACCTAGCCACCTCATAGGCGTTGCAGACGTGCAACTTTTTGAGGGGAAAGGAAAACTTGGCCGGGAGTATCGTTTGCACGGCCCCTGAAACGCTGTACAAAGCGGTCAAAGAAAGCCTGCCCAACAGCTCTCTCGAAGCCAGCCGGGGGCGGCCGCAAGGATTATAAGGGCGCGTAGCGCATGGGACTTTGTGTGCGGTGGGCGCGGGGACTGGCCCTGAGTTGCTTGGTCCTCGGGGGTGTCCTTATCGGTGGCGGGCTGGTGACCGTGGCGTCTTTGGACGTTGCGGTTGCGCAAACCTCCAATTCCATAGTTGTGCAAGGCAACCGCCGGGTCGAGGCGGGCACCATTCGCTCCTATTTCAAGCCTGGCCCCGGCGGCCGCGTCGGCGCCGCTGAGGAAAACGAGGCGATCAAGGCGCTTTACGCGACCGGGCTGTTCTCCGATGTCCGCGTCAGCCATGCCAGCGGCCGGCTGGTGGTCTCCGTGGTCGAGAATCCGGTGATCAACCAGGTCGCGTTCGAAGGCAACAAGAAAGCCAAAGACGCGCAACTGCAAGCCGAGGTGCAATCGAAAGCGCGCGGCACCTTGTCGAGGCCGACCGTGCAGGCCGACGTGCAGCGGATTATCGAAATCTATCACCGCACCGGCCGCTTCGACGTGACCGTCGTGCCCAAGATCATCGAACTGCCAAACAATCGCGTTAATCTGGTCTTCGAGATCAACGAAGGCGGTAAGACCGGCGTGAAGGAAATCCGCTTCGTTGGCGCCCAGGCGTTCTCCTGGGGTCGCCTGAAGAACGTGATCAAGACCACCGAGACGAACTGGCTCTACGGCTTCCTGCAAACCACTGACATCTACGATCCCGACCGCGTCGAAGCGGACCGCGACCTGCTGCGGCGCTTCTATCTCAAGCACGGCTATGCCGACGTGCGTATCGTGTCGGCGGTCGGCGTATATGATCCGGCTAGGAAAGGCTTTGTCGTCATCTTCACGATCGACGAGGGTGCGCAATACCACGTTGGCGCCATCGACGTTATTTCGAACGTGCATGCCCTCGATCCCGCCTCGTTGCACGATGCGGTCAAGCTCGGCAGTGGCAATGTCTTCAATGCTGATCTGGTCCAGAAGAGCGTTGAAGCGATGACGATTGAGGCCGCCAAGCACGGCTATGCTTTCGCCACTGTGCGTCCGCGCGGCGACCGCGATTTTCAGAGGAAGCTCATTAATATCGTATTCGTGGTCGAGGAAGGCATCCGCGCCTATATCGAACGCATCAATATCCGCGGCAACACGCGCACGCGCGATTACGTCATCCGCCGCGAGTTCGATATCGGCGAGGGCGACCCATACAACCGGGCGCTCATCGACCGCGCCGAGCGGCGGCTGAAGAACCTGGACTATTTCAAGACGGTCAAGATCACCAACGAGCCCGGCTCGGCACCGGACCGTGTCGTCATCGACGTCAAAGTTGAGGAAAAGTCGACCGGCCAATTCTCGATTGCCGGCGGCTACTCGACGGCTGACGGATTCATCGCCCAAGTCAGCATTGCCGACCGCAATCTCATGGGCCGCGGCCAGTTCGCTAAGGTTTCGGTGAGCTATGGACAGTATGCGCGCGGTTTCGACTTATCATTCGTGGAGCCCCATCTGCTCGGCTACCGCATGGCCGGCGGCATCGACCTGTTTGCGCGCCAGAACCTGGCGTCGAGCTACGTCTCGTACGACACCAAGTCCATCGGCGGCAATTTGCGCCTCGGATTTGCGCTGACTGAGGAACTGGCGCTGCAACCACATTATTCTCTTTACCAGACGGAGCTCGAAATTCCGAGCCAATTCAACTGCTTCCCCGCGTCAAGCACCTGTACGCCGGCGTCGCTGCCGGTGCGTTTGGCAGTTGCCGAAGGCCCCACGATCACGTCACTCATAGGCTACACGCTGACCTACAATACGCTCGACAACGTCAATTCGCCGACCAACGGCCTCTATGCATCGCTCACGCAGGATCTGGCCGGTGTCGGCGGCGATGTGAATTTCATTCGCACCATGGCGCAAGTGCGCAATTACTATGAATTGATGCCGGATCTGGTCGGCGTGCTCAAGGTGCAGGGCGGTCACGTTACCGGCTGGGGCGGCAAGAGCATGCGCATGCAGGACGAATTCCAGATGGGACCAAACCTCGTGCGCGGCTTTGCACCTGGTGGCCTCGGCCCGCGTGACCTGACCCCTGGAACGACGAACGATGCGCTCGGCGGCAGTTTGTACTGGGGCGCGACCGTGGAACTGCAGACGCCGCTTTTCTTCCTTCCAAAAGAGATTGGCATCAAAGTTGCGGCCTACGTCGACGCCGGCTCGCTTTGGGATTACCAGGGCCCAACATCTGGGCTGGGGCAAACTCTTATCGTTGGCCTCGACAACTCCTCGGATGTCCGGACCTCGGCCGGCATGGGTTTGATCTGGGATTCGCCGCTTGGCCCGCTGCGCTTCGATTTGGCCTATCCGCTGACGAAGTACTGCGCCACACCTCCAGGTGGTGCGCAGGTTTGCGACCGCACGCAGATATTCCGCTTCAGCGGCGGCGCAAAGTTCTGATCTTGGCCGCGCTTGGCGGTACGACATTACGATGAGCGAGCCGGTATTCTTAAGGTACGCCCGCGGTCTCACGCTTGATGAGGTCGCCGCTTTGACCGGCGCGGTCGCCCCGGCCGCGGCTCTGCGCGCGCGCCGGATCGTCAATGTCGCAGCACTCGACCGCGCCGGGCCGTCCGACATCAGTTTTCTCGACAAAAACACCTTCGCTGCCTCCGCCGCCGTAACGCAAGCCGGCGCCTGCCTCACAACCGCAGCGCTCGCCAAGGACTTGCCGGCCCGCGTCGCCGCGCTCATCGTACGCGAGCCCTATCGCGCTTTCGTCACGGTGGCGCACGAACTTTTCCCCCATGCGTCACGGCCGTCGTCACTTAATGCGGCCGGCGAGGTCGTCGGCGCCCATGTGCATCCAAATGCGCGGCTGGAGGACGGCGTCACCGTCGATCCTGGTGCGGTCATCGGGCCGCGCGCCGAAATCGGCTCCGGCAGCATCATTGGCGCCACCGCTGTCATCGGGCCGGAGGTCCGCATCGGACGCGATTGCTCGATCGGTCCCGGCACCACCGTCAGCAACACCTTGATCGGCGACCGCGTCATCATTCATCCCGGCTGCCGGATCGGCCAGGATGGCTTTGGCTACGTCATGGGGGGATCCGGGCACCTCAAGGTCCCGCAGATCGGCCGTGTCATCATTCAAGACGAGGTCGAGATCGGGGCGGGCTCCACCGTCGACCGCGGTGCCATCCGCGATACCGTTATCGGCGAGGGCACCAAAATCGACAATCTGGTCCAGGTCGGCCACAATGTCAGTATCGGCCGGCATTGCATCGTCGTGGCGCAATCGGGAATCGCCGGCAGCTCTGTGCTGGAAGACTTCGCCGTGCTAGGCGCGCGCGTTGGATTGAGCAACAATGTGACGATTGGTGAAGGCGCCCAAGTCGCCGCTGCCAGCGGCGTCCATCGCAACGTGCCGGCCGGCGGACGCTTCGGCGGGACGCCGGCGAAGCCGATCAAGCAATGGTTCCGCGAGGTGCGGGCGCTCGAACAGCTCACGCGTCAAAAGAACAAGATCGCAAGCGCGGACGATAGAGACATGAGCGATGGATGAAGTGCTGACAAAGCTGGAGATGGCCGATATCGCCGAGGTGCTCAAGCTGCTGCCGCACCGCTACCCGTTTCTGATGGTCGACCGGGTGATCGACATCCGCGGTGACGAACAGGGCATCGGCATCAAAAACGTGACTTTCAACGAACCACATTTTCAGGGGCATTTTCCCGACAATCCGGTATTTCCCGGCGTGCTGATGATCGAGGGCATGGCGCAAACGGCCGGTGTACTTTGCCTTGCGGCGACCTCGTCAAGTCGGCCGAAGTCGGTGTTTTTTCTGACCATCGACAAGGCAAAGTTCCGCAAACCCGTGCGCCCGGGCGACACCATCGAATACCACATGAAGAAAATCGCCCAGCGCAAGAACATGTGGTGGTATCACGGCGAGGCCAAGGTCGCCGGCCAGATCGTCGCCGAAGCCGAGGTCGGCGCCGTGCTTTCCGACGCATGAGCACCAGCATGATCGATCCCTCGGCGCGGATCGAGGCCGGGGCGGCGATCGGGCAAAATGTGTCGATCGGCTCATATTGCACCATCGGCCCGCATGTGAGCGTCGGCGACGGCTGCCGGCTGCATGCCCATGTCAATCTCACCGGCCATACCACCGTCGGCGCACGCACCGTCATCCATTCTTTCGCCTCGCTCGGCTCGCCGCCGCAATCAGTGAAGTATCGCGGCGGTCCGACGCGGCTGGTGGTCGGCGCCGATTGCGATATCCGCGAAGGCGTCACCCTCAACACCGGCACCGAGGACGACCGCGGCGTCACGCAAATCGGCGACCGCTGCTTCCTCATGGTCGGCGCCCATGTCGCGCATGATTGCCTCGTCGGCAATGACGCTGTCTTCGCCAACAACGTCGTCCTCGGCGGCCACGTCACAGTCGGCGACAATGTCATGTTCGGCGGCGGCGTGGCGGTGCGTCAATTCGTGCGTATCGGTGAAGGCGCAATGATCGTTGGCTTAAGTGGCGTGCGCGCCGATGTAATCCCCTGGGGCATGGCGCACGGCCCGCTTGCGCATTTGATTGGCCTCAACATCGTCGGCATGAGGCGCAGCGGCGTTTCCAAGGCGAAAATCTTGGCTGTGAGGCGCGCCTACGAGATGCTGTTTTTCGGCGAGGCTGAGTTCCGCGCGCGGCTCGATCAGGTCGAGCGCGACTATGGTGGTGATGCGCGGGTGCGCAAGATCATCGATTTCGTTCGCGCCGGAAAACGTCCCCTCACCATGGCAATCAAGCGCAGCGAAGCCGACGAGGACGCATGAGCGAGGCGCCGAGCTTGAACGCGGAAGGCCCGCTGGCTTTGGTATGCGGCGGCGGAAGCCTGCCCTTGGCGGTGGCGGATTTAGTTACCGCGCGCGGGCGCTCGGTCGTGCTGTTCCCGCTACACGGCGCCGCCAATCCGCTGTTAGCCATGCGGTTTCCGCACCACTGGCTCTACCTCGGTCAACTCGGCAAGTTCTCGCGTCTGGCACACGCGGCCGGTTGCCGCGATGTGGTATTCATCGGGTCGCTAGTGCGCCCGGCGTTCTGGAAAATGCGTTTTGACCTCACGGCGCTGGCGCTGCTGCCGCGCCTTGCTGCGGCATTTCGCGGCGGCGACGATCATCTGCTCTCCAATGTCAGCCGCGTCGTCGAGCGCCAGGGCTTCCGCCTGCTTGGCGCCCACGAGGTGGCGCCCGAGATCCTGGTGCCGCACGGCGCGCTCGGCCGCGCTCAGCCGTCCGAGCGTGACCGTGATGACACCGCACTTGGCTTCGACTATCTGCGCGCTGCCGGTTCATTCGACATTGGCCAGGCTGTGGTCGTTGCCGACAAGCGCGTGTTGGCGGTCGAAGCGGCGGAAGGCACCGATCAGATGCTCGCCCGCGTTGCGCAATTGCGCGCCATCGGCCGCATTGGAACAGCGAAGGGCGTTGGCGTGCTGGTGAAGGCGCCCAAGCCAAAGCAGGATCGGCGCTTCGATCTGCCCTCGATCGGTCCGCATACGGTCGACGGCGTTGTCCGCGCCGGCCTTGCTGGCATCGCGGTAGCAGCCGGTGAAACGGTCATCGCAGAACCCGACCGTCTGGTGGCGGCCGCGGACGGTGGCGGTATTTTCGTCATCGGCGCGCCTGCCGGACTTAAGCAATGAACCACGCACCGGCAGCGGGCGAAAGTCGGGCTCCGGGTCCGAATGTCTTTCTATTGGCGGGCGAGGAATCCGGCGACCGGCTGGGCGCCGCGCTGATCGCCGCGATCAAACGGCGCACGCAGGGCCGCGCGCGTTTTTCCGGCGTTGGCGGCGCGCACATGGCGGCCGAGGGCATGCCGAGCCTTTACACGCTTTCCGATCTCTCATCTTTCGGCTTTGCCTCGCTGCCGGGGCGGCTACCGACGATCCTGCGGCGCATCCGCGAAACGGCGGATGCAGCGGTCGCCGCAAAGCCGGACGTGCTGGTCATCATCGACAGCCCGGAATTCACCCATCGCGTCGCCCGCAAGGTGCGCGCCCGCGCGCCTGAGATCCCGATCGTCGACTATGTCTGCCCGTCGGTCTGGGCTTGGCGGCCGAGTCGTGCGCGCGCCATGCGCTCCTATGTCGACCACGTGCTGGCGCTACTGCCATTCGAGCCAGCCGCCATGCAGCGCTTGCAGGGCCCGCCGACCACCTTTATCGGCCATCCACTCGGCGAGCAGGTTGCGCTGCTGCGTCCGAATGCCGAGGAGGCGGGCCGAAGGCTTAGCAGTCCGCCACTGCTGCTCGTGCTGCCGGGCAGCCGCAGCGGCGAGATCCGACGCATGGTGGGCGTATTCGGCAAGGCTGTGGCACGCCTGGCCGACCGCATCGGGCCGCTGGAGGTCGTGGTGCCGGCGGTACCCCGGCTGGCCGAGACGGTGCGGGCGGCGGCCGCCAGCTGGCGCGTGCCGGCGCGCGTCGTGACCGACGCAGGTGAAAAGCATGCCGCTTTCCGCAGAGCGCGGGCGGCGCTGACTAAGTCCGGCACCTCGACACTCGAGCTCGCGCTTGCCGGCATCCCTATGGTCGCCGCCTACAAGGTGCCGCTGGTCGAAGAAATGATTGGCCGTCTGCTGATCACGGCCCACAGCGCCATCCTTGCCAATTTGATCCTGGGTGAAAACCTGGTGCCGGAGTTTCTGCAACGGGACTGCACGGCCGAAAGGCTCAGCAATGCCCTGCTGCCATTGCTTGGCGATACTGCGCGCCGCCGCCAACAGATTGACGCCTTCGCGCGGCTCGATGGGCTCATGGACCTCGGTAAAGCGTCCCCCAGCGACCGGGCCGCCGCCGTGGTGCTAGATTGCGCCTCTGGCCATACTAAACCTTTGCGCGAAGCCATGGCGCCGGCGCCGCCAACAGCGTAGTTTGCTACCCACCCGGCCAACTGGCCGTATAGATTGGCCTGAAAGCTGGGATTTTGCTGGTGAATATCCCCAACCGCGCCGCCATCACCGCTGTTCACGGCTATGTGCCGCCGGACGTGCTCACCAATGCCGATTTGGCGCGCATGGTGGACACTACGGACGCTTGGATCACTGAGCGCACTGGTATCAAGGAGCGCCATATCCTCAAGGGGCAAGGGCTGGGCACCTCGCATATGGGCGCAGAAGCCGTTCGGGGGCTACTCGTCAAGACTGGCACTAACCCGGAAGACGTCGAGCTTCTCATCTGCGCGACTACAACGCCGGATTTCGTGCATCCCTGCACAGCCAATCTGATCTGCGACATGGTCGGCATCCGCAATATCGGAAGCTTCGACGTGCAGGCGGCGTGCTCGGGCTTCCTCTATGCCTTGACCGCTGCCCAGCAGTTCATTGCGGCCGGCACCTACAAGAAGGTCATCGTGGTCGGCGCCGACAAGATGTCGGCCATTGTCGATTATACCGATCGTGCCACCTGCGTGATATTCGGCGACGGTGCAGCCGCGGTGATGCTCGAACCGAACGCCGACTACGGCATCATGGATACGGTTCTGCACTCCGACGGCTCGGGCGCGAGGTATCTCCACCAGAAAGCCGGCGGAAGCCGCATGCCGCCGACCGCTGAGACGGTCGCCAAGCGTCTGCATTACGTCCACCAAGAAGGCGCGCAGGTTTACAAGTTTGCCGTCGCCGGCATGACGGAAGTGACGCGCGATATCATGGCGCGCAACAATCTGACCGCCGACATGATTGATTGGGTCGTTCCACACCAGGCCAACCGCCGCATCATCGAGACGACGGCCGCGCGCCTTGGTCTGCCGTTCGAAAAGATAATGTTCACCATCCAAAAATACGGCAATACCACTACGGCGACGATACCGCTGTGCCTGTGGGACTATGAGCAGAAGCTCAAGACCGGCGACCGTCTGCTGCTTGCCGCGTTCGGCGGCGGCTTCACCTGGGGCGGTGCCTATATGACCTGGGCCTATGACGGTGCCAGCGCGCCCAAGCTCAACGGCGGCTCGCAAAACGGCAAGCTCGTCAAATCATCCTGGCTCTGAATTCTATTTCCGCCGCGAGATCGGGGCGTAGTCGCGTTTGGGTGCGCCGGTGTAGAGCTGGCGCGGGCGGCCGATCTTCTGCTTCGGGTCCTCGATCATTTCCTTCCACTGCGCGATCCAACCGACCGTGCGCGCCACCGCAAACAGCACGGTGAACATGGTGGTGGGGAAACCCATCGCCTTCAGCGTAATGCCCGAATAGAAGTCGACATTGGGATAGAGCTTCTTCTCGATGAAATATTCGTCGTGCAGCGCGATCTTTTCGAGCTCGATCGCGACCTCGAGCAGGTGATCGTCCTTGACGCCGAGCTCGTTCAAGACCTCGTGGCAGGTCTTTTGCATGATCTTGGCGCGCGGATCGTAGTGCTTGTAGACGCGGTGGCCGAAGCCCATCAGCCGGTACGGATCGTCCTTGTCCTTGGCGCGCTTGATGAATTCCGGGATGCGGTCGACCGAGCCGATCTCGCGCAGCATGTTGAGGGCAGCCTCGTTGGCACCGCCATGCGCCGGGCCCCACAGGCAGGCGCAGCCGGCCGAGATGCAGGCGAACGGATTGGCGCCCGAGGAGCCGGCGAGCCGCACCGTCGAGGTCGAGGCGTTCTGCTCGTGGTCGGCGTGCAGGATGAAGATGCGATCCATGGCGCGCGCCAGCACGGGATTGACCTTGTAGTCCTCGGCCGGCACAGCAAAGCACATGCGCAAAAAATTGGTCGAATAGTCGAGCTCGTTCTTCGGATAAACGAAGGGCTGGCCAATGGAATATTTGTAGGCCATGGCAGCCAGCGTCGGCACCTTCGCGATCATGCGGATCGACGCGATCATGCGCTGGATCGGATCGGAAATGTCGGTGGAGTCGTGATAGAACGCCGACAGCGCGCCGACCGAACCGACCAAGACCGCCATCGGATGCGCATCGCGGCGGAAGCCTTGGAAGAACCGGCTCATCTGCTCGTGCACCATGGTGTGGCGCGTAACGCGGTAGTCGAAGTCGGCCTTTTGCGCCGCCGTCGGCAATTCGCCGTAGAGCAGCAGGTAGCAGGTCTCGAGGAAATCGCCGTGCTCGGCGAGCTGCTCGATCGGATAGCCGCGATAGAGCAATACGCCCTGGTCGCCGTCGATATAGGTGATCTTGGATTCGCAGCTCGCCGTCGAGGTGAAGCCGGGGTCGTAGGTGAACATGCCGCTCTCGCCGTAGAGCTTGACAATGTCGACGACGTCCGGACCGATCGAGCCGGAATAGACAGGGAAGTCCCAGTTCTTGTTACCGACGGTTAGCGTGCCGGTCTTGGTCTTGGCGTCCGTCTTTGCGTCCATGGTCGAGCCCTCGAATTGGCTGCGAGCAGCGCGATTGAAAACGTCAGGGCCGGTGTGCCGGGTCTGGGAGTGCGGTTTCCGGCCGCTGTTTGGGTAGCTTATTCAAGTGTGCACTGCAAGATAGAGCCGATGCAGAGCTGCCCCGTGCCCCCCATATAGGCGCGATCCCCATAAATTTCGCGGGGGGTGCGTTGCTAAGCCGCCGGGTTGGCGCCGGCCTGGTCGCGCAGCCGCACCAGGCTCTCGTCTCGGCCGAGCACCGCTAAGACGTCGAAGATCGGTGGCGAGGTGGTTCGGCCGGTGAGCGCGGCCCTGAGCGGCTGCGCTACGGCGCCCAGTTTGAGTCCCGCGCGTTCGGCAAAATGTCGCACCACGGCCTCGACCGTGCCGGCGTTCCAGTCGGTGACGACCTCCAGCTCGGGCAGCAGCGTGGCGATGAGGCCTATGACCTCGTCGGTGAGCAGGGCCTTGGCTTGCTCGTTGAGGTCGAGCGGGCGGTCAGCCCAGATAAAGCGCGCGGCGTCGAACAGTTCGACCAAAGTCTTGGCCCGCTCCTTCAGGCCTGGCATGGCCGCGAGCAGCGTGGCGCGCAACGCAGGCGTCATCTTGGAGGCCAAGTCCTGGCCGCCGGCGATGTGCGGCAAGAGCTGTTCGAGTGCCGCCATCAGCTCGCCGTCCGCGCTGGCGCGGATGTAATGGCCGTTGAGGCTTTCCAGCTTGGCAAAATCGAAGCGCGCCGGTGAGCGGCCGATCTGCGCCAGATCGAAGGCGGCGATCATCTCCTCGGTGGTGAAGATTTCCTGGTCGCCATGGGCCCAGCCCAGCCGCACCAGATAATTGCGCATCGCCGCCGGCAGGTAGCCCATGGCGCGATAGGCATCGACCCCGAGCGCGCCATGGCGCTTCGACATTTTGGAGCCGTCCGGCCCGTGGATCAGCGGGATATGCGCGAAGATCGGCGCGTGCCAGCCGAGCGCGTCGTAGATGTGGGTCTGGCGCGCGGCATTGGTGAGATGGTCGTCGCCGCGGATGACATGGGTGATGGCCATGTCGTGGTCGTCCACCACCACCGCCAGCATATAGGTCGGCGTGCCGTCAGAACGCAGCAGTACCAGATCGTCGAGATCCGAGTTCTGCCAGTTGACGCGGCCTTGCACCTGGTCCTCGATTGCGGTCTCGCCGCTCTGCGGCGCCTTCAGCCGGATCACCGGCTTGACGCCGGGGGGCGCCTCGGCCGGGTCGCGGTCGCGCCAGCGCCCGTCATAAAGTTTGGAGCGGCCCTCGCGGCGGGCAGCCTCGCGCATTTCGGTGAGCTCCTCGGGCGTCGCGTAGCAGCGATAGGCGCGCCCGGCGGCGAGCAATTGCTCGGCCACCTCGCGGTGGCGCTGAGCGCGCGGATACTGGAACACGATCTCGCCGTCCCAGGTCAGCTCCAGCCAGGTGAGCCCGTCGATGATGGCGTTGATAGCGGCGGCGGTTGAGCGCTCGCGGTCGGTGTCCTCGATGCGCAGCAGCATCTTGCCGCCGAAGTGGCGTGCGTAGAGCCAGTTAAACAGCGCGGTGCGCCCGCCGCCGATGTGCAGGAAGCCGGTGGGCGAGGGTGCAAAACGGGTAATGACGGGCTCGCTCATCGCGCGCCCTGTACCACAGTTGGAGGCAAGCGTGTCAGCGCGATTGACATTGAGCCGAGCGCCGCGTCATGGCATAGGCCGCCGTTCGCGGCATCTTAAGGCCGGACCGGGGCGCGAGGAAGCATGGCGAAGGACGACAAGGCAGGCGGTGACGCGGTGGCAAGGGAGGCCGGCCGCGACTTCATCCGCGACATCGTCCAGGCCGATCTCGACGCCGGCCGCGTCAAGCAGGTCATCACCCGCTTTCCGCCCGAGCCGAACGGCTATCTCCATATCGGTCACGCCAAGGCGATCTGCCTGAATTTCGGCCTCGCCGAGGAGTTCGGCGGCCGCTGCAACCTGCGCTTCGACGACACCAACCCGGTCAAGGAAGAACAGGAATATATCGACGCCATCGAGGCCGACGTGCGCTGGCTCGGCTACGACTGGGGCCGGCACCTCTATCACGCCTCCGATTATTTCGAGCAGCTTTACGATTGGGCCGAGGACCTGATCCGCGCCGGCAAGGCCTATGTGGACGACCAGACGCAAGATCAAATACGGGCGAACCGCGGCACGCTCACCGAGCCGGGCAGGAACAGCCCGTTCCGCGACCGCAGCGTGGAGGAAAACCTCGATCTGTTTCGCCGCATGCGCGCCGGCGAGTTTGAAAACGGCGCCCGCGTCTTGCGCGCCAAGATCGACATGGCGAGCGGCAACATCAACCTGCGCGACCCGGTGATGTACCGGATTTTGCATGCGGCGCATCCGCGCACGGGTGACACCTGGAAAATTTATCCGAGCTACGACTATGCCCACGGCCAGTCCGACGCCATCGAACACATCACGCATTCGATCTGCACGCTCGAGTTTGAGGACCACCGGCCGCTCTACGATTGGTTCATCGACAACCTCAAAGTGCCGTCGCGGCCGCGCCAGTACGAATTCGCGCGGCTGAACCTGAGCTACACGGTCTTGTCCAAGCGCGTGCTCACGCAGCTGGTGCGCGATGGCCATGTGATCGGCTGGGACGATCCGCGCATGCCGACGCTCGCCGGCCTGCGCCGGCGCGGCGTGCCGCCCGAGGCCATCCGCGATTTCGTCAAGCGCATCGGGGTGGCGAAAGCCAACAGCCTGGTCGACGTCGGCATGTTCGAGTTCTGCGTGCGCGAGGCGCTCAACAAAAGCGCGTTGCGGCGCATGGCGGTGCTGCGGCCGCTGAAAGTCGTGATCGAGAATTATCCGGAAGGGCAGACGGAAGAGCTGGACGCGGTCAATCATCCCGACGATGCGGCCGCAGGCTCCCGCAAGATCAAGTTCGCGCGCGAGCTTTATATCGAAACCGAAGACTTCATGGAGACCCCGCCGAAGAAATTCTTCCGGCTGTTTCCCGGCAACGAGGTGCGCTTGCGCTATGCCTATTTCATCACCTGCCGTGAGGTGAAGAAAAACGCCAAGGGCGAGGTGACCGAACTGGTCTGCACCTAC
>Ga0307429_1001175_pt1 | contig 12898 bp, 9 predicted proteins | sample SalMarWE160230MG_FD_202151 | JGI IMG/M metagenome (GOLD analysis project Ga0307429, IMG submission 202151) | Salt marsh sediment microbial communities from the Plum Island Ecosystem LTER, Massachusetts, United States - WE1603-230 | ecosystem: Environmental > Aquatic > Marine > Intertidal zone >...
CACACTCCTTTGAAAACAGTCTGAATCCATACCACAATTATCGGACAAAAACCGGGAACCTCTTGAATTTATGACAGTATACTACGCGAGCACCCGTTAAATTCTTCATAATCCCCTTTCAATAAAGAGCTTGCGACAATTTAGCCCTACCGCAAATTGGCTTTGTTTTTTCAACTTGGCATACTTTCAAATATGCTTTCGATCCTGTCATTCCGCACTTGATGCGGAATCCATAACTACCCAAAAGACTGGATTCCCGTTTCCACGGGAATGACAAAACCATGACGCAGTACGCAGAACTCAGTACGAAATAATTGGGTTTGATTGGGTTTGTTTTTCGCTACCCAAAACCGCCAAAAACCACAAAAACCTCCATAAATGCTTATTATCATTGGATTAACACCATTTTACCCATATTAACATTGGGTTTGTTTTTTCAAATAGCCTGTTCACCACGAAGTTCACGAAGATCACGAAGAAATAGTCAATAACCGCGGATTTCGCTGATTACGCGGATAAAATAGTCAATAGTCAATCGTCAATAACCAATGATCAAGTTCTTCATTCTCAATTCAAAGAACGACATACCACATACGAAATACGAATTCGTTAAGTATTATACGAACCGGCCGGCGAAAAGGCGGGGAAATTTTAAAAAAATCTCCATGAGACGGCGGTCTTTATTATTTACCACGAAGGACACGAAGGGGCACGAAGGTCTTAAAAATATTTTAAAATTATATCAGTTTTCTGAATCTCTGTTTTCTTTGTGGTTTAAATTACAGAACTAATCGTTTTATGCCGTCTTTGAACCTTACAACATTGAAGTTTAGCAATAAGCCGGTTTTGATATTCGCCAATTTCATATACGTTAAAATCTGTGCTTCATGTATCGGCAACAGCTTATCAACCGCCTTCAATTCCACAATGAGCTTGTTATCGACGAACAAGTCCACACGATAGCCGCATTCGAGTCTCGTTCCCTTGTAGTCAATCGGAAGTTCCTTCTGAGTCTCGTGCTGTATCCCGGCACAAAGTAACTCATAAGACAGGCAACGTTCATAAGACGACTCCAGAAGTCCCGGGCCCAACTGTTTATGAACTTCAATCGCACAGCCGATTAATTTACTCGACAATTCGTCGAATTCCATGGTTCTTCCCGCCTTCTTTCAAAATGCTGATATTAGTGAATATAAAGTTCTTTTTAACGTGTAAATCACGAGTCGGCACGAATATTTAAAAAGATTTAGTATATATTATTCTTTCTTCGTGGTTCTTCGTGTCCTTCGTGGTAAAAAATATAAAAAATTTGCTTTTTTCGTGTTTTAGTGTATCATTTTTCCAAAGGCGTAATACACCAAAGAACGCAAAATTTCCTCGAATCGTTCGTTTGTCATTCCTGCGGAAGCAGGAATCCAGATGCAAGATACGACATACAGATGTATATGGGAAGGCTTTCGTGAATGAGAATTTTAATAAGACTGTGTTACTTAAATGTTAATAGGTGACAGTGGGACTTTTTCAAAAGACCCACTGTCCCTAGTTTTTTCCCAGAATCGCTGTATATATTAGATATAAGAAAGTAGTCTAATGCCCAAAATAAATCAGATCCAAAACAAACTCTCTGAGATCGATGGTGGTGTTTTCCAGAAGCTCTGCGATGCTTACCTTCATAAGAAAGGTTATGAAGCAATCAATTGTATTGGCTCTGTTATAGGATCAGACAAGGTAAAGAAGGGGACACCAGACACTTTAGTTATGCTTCCGAACAGCAAGTATGTATTTGCTGAGTATACCACTCAACAGAAAGGGCTCTTTGATAAAATCGACAGTGACTTATATAAATGCTTTGACGAATGCAATACTGGGATAGCTGTTGAAAAGATTGACCAAGTGATTTTCTGCTGTAATTCTGAACTAACTCCGTCCCAACTGGATGTACTTATTGAGAAGTGCTTAGCCAAACAGGTAAACTTGAGAGTGTTTGGAATGGGGAGTCTATCAAATGATCTATATTTGAAATACACGGGACTTGCACACGATTTCCTTGGCATCCAGGTGGATACAGGACAAATTCTTACTCAGGACGAATTTGTTGTGGCCTATAACAAGAGCAAACTTGCCGCTCCATTAGATACGACTTTTCGGTTCCGTGAAGAAGAGGTTACTAAAATCACTGCAGCATTAGAAGAAGGAGACTTAGTAATTGTGTCGGGACGCGCCGGTATAGGCAAGTCAAGACTGGCTTTGGAATGCTGCACAAGATTTACGAGTAGTCATATAGACTATCAAGTGCGCTGTATATTTAATCGAGGGCCAGACATTTTTGAGGATCTGAGAACCCATTTTACTGAAGAAGGTAATTACTTGATTTTTGTTGATGACGCGAACCGAGTAAGTGGATTTGGCTATATTATGCAGCTACTTCATCACTGTCCGGATGATAGCAAGATAAAAATCTTGGCAACTGTTCGAGACTACGCGATTAACAAGGTACGGCAAGTAGCAAGTCCCTATGGTGGAAGTATCGAATTCGAGATTAAGCCTTTTGATGATAAACAGATAAAGGATTTATTAAACGAGGAATATGGTATAAAGAATCCACTCTATCTTGATAGGATCGCAAATATATCAAAGGGGAATCCTCGTCTTGCTATAATGGCGGCTCAAATTGCATGTAAGGAAGATAAACTTAGCAGTATTAGCGACGTCACAAGGCTTTATGATGAATATTACAGTTCGATTCGACAAGATTTAAAGGATCTTGAAAGTCCGGGTTTTCTGAAAGTTGCTGGTCTGGTTGCATTCTTCAGAATCATCGATCGCACAAATGAAAGCTTGATTAGTTCTATTACAAATGCGTTTGGAATCGGAGGCGATGGATTTTGGGAAGCTGCGACACAACTTCACGAACTCGAGATATTGGACATGTATGAAAATGAGGTCGTAAGAATATCCGACCAAGTTCTGGGCACATACATATTCTATCTTGCATTTTTTCGAACGAGTATTCTCGATTTTTCAGATCTTCTTTTAAACTTTTTCCCTGAGCAGAGAAGGAGATTGTGCGAAGCTATCCATCCAATGCTTAACGCTTTTGATAGCAAAAAGATCATGGACGATATGAGACCGCACATCGATAAGATATGGAGGCGATTTGAACAGAAAAACGACCGAACGAATCTTCTTCATCTTATGAGCGTGTTTTGGTTCGTAAAGGAGACGGATGTCTTGCTACGTATCAAGGAATGGATTGAGGCTATGGAGCCTGTGGCCATTGACCCATTAAGTCTAGATTTCAGGGCTGACTCTAACGTTGATGCTCCTTCTATACTTGATGTTCTGAGTTCATTAAGATGGTCGAGCGAGAGAACAGTGAAGATTGCGCTGGGACTCCTCTTGGATTATGTTGCTCGCCAACCGGATGAACTTCCGAAAGTGCTGCATATTCTCGTTGAGGGCTTCGGATTCAAACCTAATGATAACTTGTACGGATTCGCAGTCCAACGCGACGTGGTTGATGTATTATGGGATCGAGCCTCGGAGGGTGAAGCGTTAGCGGCATACGTGTTCCTTGCTGTTGCAGAAAAATATCTATATACGCGATTTACCACGATGCAATCAGCAAGCAAGAGAGAGTTTATGATAACAAAATTTGAACTCCCTTCAACACCAGAGGTTATGGCGCTCCGAAAACTCATATGGAACGGAGTCTTCTCGTTATACAAAGATGCAACCTTTCAAGAACGAGTTCTGGGAGTTCTACTACACTATAGTAGATCGGCATATAACGTGTCAGTACGAGAAATAGTGGTCGAAGATGCTTCTGAGGTTCTGAAATTCATTGAGTCAGAACTAAACCCGGCTCTCTACACAAACTGCCTGTTTGTACAAGATTATCTAAATTTTTTAACTGAATGTAAAGTTCCATTTGACAGCTCATTGAAAGTCAAGTTCCAAAGTGACTCCTATCGAATCGTAGAATTACTAACGATGGATTACAGAAGTTACGTTGATAAGGTTGATAGCTATGAATCCTTCAAGAAGTTGAAAAGACAGCGCGTTGGGGACTTTTTTCTGTCCTATGCTCTTCCAGACTATATTCGTCTGATTCAGCAGTGCCGGGAGATCAAAGATCAGCTAATAGGGTATCATGGTGCTTATGTTCTACAAGATGGTGTAACATTAGCTTTTTTGGAGCTTTCAGACCGTAATGATGACCTGTTCGTTAAAATACTGATCCACTATATGAAAGAGAATGATCCGCTGAACATCCAGCCTTTTCAACTTGTTAAAAAACTTGCTATGCTGAAAGGACCTGATACTGCTTATGAGCTTATTAGCAATTCTAATTGTACAACGCAAGGCTGGCTCTCGTCCTTCTTCGAATGCCTTGGGCCTGACCAGATTACAAAAGAATGGACGGATAGGCTATGTGCTTTCTATAAGGAAACAGAGCCTTCAGCACTTCCGTACGGTATGGAATTTCTTCTCAATTATCTCAAGATTGATGAGCATATATTTCCTAACATCACGAAGATTATTCTGGACAGAAGTAAGAAGGAACACGATTGTGTCAATGCATTGTCTCTTCTCTTTAATCCAAACAGTGATGTAAACAAAAAACTTGAAACCATATTTGCGGATAACCTTGGTATACTAAAGCAGGCTTATATGGCAGTTGACATGACAGGAGATCATAGTGATTACGACGGTTCAACATTCGCTCGCATTCTTGAATTGGAACCTACTTTTCTAATTCAGTATATTGACGACAGATATCAAAGAGGTGATCATCCTAGCCGTTATGATGATACAAGGGATTATGCATTTCTTTGGAAGCGCGATGACTTCATGGATGTCATGACAGCACTAGTTGATCGAGCATATGAATGGGAATGTAAGTTAGAAACATTCTCTCACAGCTATTTGGAAGCTTTCTTCAGAGCGAAGGATTCAAATAAGCCCCAAGAGTTGATAAGAAAACGGCAAGATGAGGTTTTAATAGCGCTGATCAAACGGTCTAATAGTGACTCCCCATTTATGAAATTCATTTTTGCTCTTGTTGCCGAGTTACCGACTGCAAGAAGAGGTCCACCTATTGCATACTTCCTTCAACAAAACAATAACTATGAAATCTTTAAGAAGCTGACATTGGAACCTTCTTCATGGAGTTGGTCAGGAAGTGCAGTACCAATGTTTCAGGAGCGTGTTGAGTTCCTTGAGTCTTTGCTCACACATCTTAATAGTGTACAATTCCTCAAGCATCGTCAGCTTGTAGAACAGCGCATCGACTGGTTACGGAATCAAATCGAAAGGGAAAAGAAAAGCGATTTCATAGATGCCGATTGATGAAAACTAAGGAGAATTTAAGGTGTCAGGTACTTTTTTTGGCAGGAGAATTTAAGGTGTCAGGTACTTTTTTTGGCAAGTCAGTATCAATCTTCTTCATTTTTTATAGCTAAGCCAATTTAATTTGTTATGGCTAAACCATAAATTTTCTATACCCGCTTTCACGAGCAAAATATTGAATTGGTGCGATTCATCGCACCCTACAAAATTTAATTAGATCCCTCCGCTCGGCTACGCCTCGGTCGGGATGACCATGCAGGGCTGGCGTATCACGATGGATTTTCATTTGTTGGCTTGCCATTTACCGGTTATAATAATAGCCTATGAACGTACGCAGTGCGAAAATTTCGGATGCTAAGGCGATTAATGCTCTTATCAATTCTTACGCCGAGCGGGACAGGATGCTGTTTCGGTCTCTGGCCGATATCTATGAGAACTTGCAGACCTTTATTGTGGCTGAACTCGATAACAAAATAGTCGGCTGCTGTGCGCTGGAAGTCATCTGGGCGGATTTGGCGGAAATCAAATCATTGGCAATCGATGAGGCGTATAAGGGAAAAGGCATCGGCAAAGAATTGGTGGCCGCGGCGGTCGAACAGGCGGCGAAGCTTGGCGTGCCAAAAGTCTTTGCTCTGACGCTTGAGCCGGCGTTTTTTGAGAAATCAGGATTTGCAATAGTGGAAAAAGAGGCGCTGCCCATGAAGGTCTGGAGCGATTGCGCACGCTGCCCCAAGCAGCAAAATTGCGATGAAATAGCAGTAATAAAAAGAAGTGAGCTAAAGTGAACTAAAGTTTGGAGTGACTAAAGTTATGGATTACTTTACAATTTTAGCTCATTTCAGGCACTTTACATTTTAGGCACTTGTTATCCTACTTGCCTTCTTCCAGAGCCGACAGGCAGGATGATTAGTAGGTAGTATATCGTATCTCGGAAAAATATTATGGCTGAACATCATGTATGTCCGGTATGGGTTGGTTATCTGCTCGCAAGTCCTACCAGAAAATTATTCCAAAATCCTAACAAGATTCTCAAACCATACGTGAACGAGGCAATGACGGTTGCTGATATCGGCTGTGCGATGGGCTTTTTCAGTCTGCCCCTTGCCCGGATGGTCGGTCCGAACGGCAAGGTTATATGTGTAGATGTCCAGGAAAAGATGATCCGGTCACTCGAAAAACGTGCAGCCAAAGCAGGACTGTCCGGCCGGATTGAAACTGTTATATGTAAGGAAGATTCTCTTGGTCTGGACAATATTAAAGAAAAAATCGATTTTGCCCTTGCTTCAGCCGTCGTACATGAAGTTCCTGATGCTGCCGGATTTTTCTCAGAGATATACAGGGCGATGAAGCCGGCCGGCAGATTGCTTCTGGTAGAACCAAAAGGACATGTATCGGAAAAGGATTTCGAAACGACCATTTCGGTCGCGGAGCAAAATGGTTTTACAGCAGCATATAAGCCTCAGATAAAACGCCGCCGAACTGTTCTGTTACAAAGGAAGCCTTAAAATACCTGACAGGATCGCATCAACCTACCTGCCGGCGTTGGAATAGGGCGACGGCTAAAGCGAGGATGGCGCCGGTGTAGCACAAGGCGTATGAGGCTCCAATTAAAAGGTATTTCACAGGGACATCGTTACCTTCGTAAATGGCGTCGCTTATCCAGAAAATCTGGAGATTCGGCACTATATACCTGCCGATTTTGGCCCATAAATGCGTTTCGGCGAATCTGCCGAATGCGTAATCACTGACCAGACCCAGCAGAAAAATCCCGATACAGGCCGAGAGCGTCACCACAATATTGAACCTGGACGAAAGCGCCACAGCCAGGGCCACGATGATCAAAGCAGCCAGCAACAGCAGGACCGAGCCGTAGATATCGACTGCGCTGAAGCCGTTCTCCTGCGGTTTGAATTGCCAGTTTCGGTCGATGAATGTCAAGAAAACGATGCCGAATGTAGCGAATATACCGGTTAAAACCATCGCCGTCGAAGAAAATTTCCAGTCATAAATGTAATTAAAAAAGGCACTTAACAGCAGAACGGCCAGAATAATAACGCCTGCCGAGCCTAAGACCGTCCAGTCATGCGTATCGTTTACCGTTTCGAGTACGCCGTGTCTGATCGACATCAGCAGGGCGACCGTGCATATATAATGCGCCAGAACCACCGCCGCGGTCACACCTAAGAACTTCGCAATAATGAATATAGGACGCTGGACGGGCTTGCTAAGTACGGTTGTTATAGTCTTACTCTCAAACTCCTGTGCAACAGCTCCGGAAGCTGAAAAAATTGCTATGAACAAGCTGGTCAAAAACAACGTAGATAATCCTATCTCGCGTAAGAGCTTGTTGTCGTCGTCCATTGTGTACATCGTTAGAGATGGACTTATGAAAAACAATAACAAAGCAGCAACAACAATTATGGAGTAAATGGGCTGTCTCAGGGTTTCTATGAAAGTATTTTTTGCAATAGTAAATAACTTATTCATCTTTCAGTTCCGACTCGCGGCACCCATGCTCATTAAGATAAGGGCTTAAAATTTTTAACAATTGTCCCTGTACTAAAATAACATTTGTTGATATATTATGCAACTTATTACTTTTTGAATTCGGATAAGACATATATTGAATACTCTGTTAGAAATTTTTTGTTCAAACTGGAATACCGGGATATAAAATGACAGTATCATCCAAACGCCCCATACACGTAGCCTTGGTATCTTTGATTCTTAGCATCATATTTTTCGGCATTACTTTCTTCTTAGGTCGGTGGAGCGGTTTTTTCGCAGTCTCAGCGGTTAGCTGGCTGATTCTTTCAGTCGCTTTTATCTGGTTCGTCTTATGCTTGCAGTTCTATCAGCGATCCCTGGCCGAGCAGGAAAAACTCGATGCCGGCCAATTAGTCAGGGACAAGGAATCTTCCGCAATCTTTCAAGCTGGCAGCGAACGCGCCACTTTATTTTCCGCCGCCCAGCGCAGGCTTGAGATATTCGAAAAATGGTTCATTCCCATATTTTCAGCACTTATTGCCGTCTTCCAAATAGGTATCGGTCTATCTTTATTAAACGCCGTCGGCGCAGCAGCAGAGAACGAGCTGAAACAGCCCCTGCTGTGTGGAATTTGCATGATGGCCATAGCATTTATCAGCTTCTTAATTTCACGCTACGCTACGGGCATGTCGGCCCAGCCGGAGTGGAAACCGCTCAGGGCCGGCGGCAGCTCTCTGCTCGGCGTAGCGGTCTTATGCTTTGCTTTGGCCGTGATACTTGCACTGGTTTACCTGTTCAATTTCCATACCCCGGTAAACATCATAGCAATGATTATCCCGGTCCTGCTTGTTGTCCTTGGCGTCGAAACAGCGCTGAATCTCATAATGGACATATATCGTCCCAGACTAAAGGGCCGATACAGCAGAAGCGCTTTCGACAGCAGACTATTGGGAGTGATCAATGAGCCGGGCGGTATCCTGCGCAGCGCCGCGGATGCCATTGACTACCAGTTCGGCTTCAAAGCATCTCAAACGTGGTTTTATAAACTGCTCGAACAGGCGATAGTTCCTTTAGTCCTTTTTGGTGCCGTAACGCTCTATCTACTTAGCAGTGTTGTTGTGGTGGAACCCGACGAACAGGCGATAATAGAGCATCTCGGCAATCCCTTAAACAAAGCAGGCGAAGTCAGGCTTGTCGATTCGGGTTTGGCCTTGAAATGGCCCTGGCCGATCGATATTGCCTATAAATACCCCACGAAAATGATCTCGGAAATCAGTGTCGGCTTCATCCCTAAGGTTGATCCGAAAACGGGCGAAGTGGAGCGCACGCCTCTTCTGTGGGGCGAAAAACATTACGAGGAAGAATACCAGTTGCTGGTTGCCAGTGAACAAATCGGCACGGGATCAATGGCCGGAACTGTGCCGGTAAGTCTTGTTATTGCTGCCGTGCCCGTTCAATACAGAATAAAGGATTTGTACTCCTATATATATAATCATAACGAGCCGGTGAAACTGCTCGGATCCATTTGCTATCGTGAGCTGACAAAGTTCGCAGCGAGTGCAAAGATAGAAACCAACGACCAACAAGATAACGAAGACAACTTGCTTGGAACCGGGCGGGCCAGAGCCGGCAGGATACTCACCGAAAGAATTCAGAAAGCCGTCAACGAGCAGGATCTGGGTATTGAGGTTGTGTTCGTCGGATTGCAGGGTATTCATCCTCCGCCGGAAGTTGCAGCAGACTATCAAAAGGTGATTGGAGCCGTTCAAAAAAAGCAGGCGCTTATTCTTAACGCTCAGGCCGAGCGAAATAAGACCTTAGGGCCCATAGTCGGTTCCGTGGATAAGACCGAAAAGCTGTACGAGCTTTGGTTGAAATACCAGCATGCCGAAGATACAGACTCACTGGAAGACATAGAAAGGTTTGTAAAGCAACTGGATCATAGCTTTGAAGAGGCGAAGGGTACCATCTTTAAAACATTGAGAGAGTCACAGAGCTACGCTTTCAAAAAGGAAGTACTTGCCAGGGCGACCGGTGATCGATTCGCCGAGCAGTTGAAAGCCTACAGGGCCGCACCGGAAATTTATCTCCAGGAGCAGAGATTATCGATGCTCGAGGAGGCACTCGATGACATACGTAAATACGTGGTCGTAGCCGACCAGAACGATACTCAGATTACAATTATAGACCTCCAGGAAAAACTGGCGCCCAGTATCTATGATACGGGCGCCATAGAGGAGAGCAGAGAACAATGAAAAACATAGCCATTGCAATCTTCGTCATACTGATTATTATCACGCTGAGCCTTTACCTGATCTCGTTCCAGGTTAGAGAGACAGAATCCTGCCTGAAAACAACATTCGGTGAGGCCACGATCGAAGACGAGATTACCAAGCCGGGCTGGTACTTCAAATGGCCCTTCCCAATCCAGCAAATACACAGATTTGACTCCCGCATGCGGACTTACGAGGTTGAAAGCGAAGAGACAACCACGGCGGGTGGCGACCCAATTATTGTCAGCACATATGTGGTCTGGAAAATCGCCAGGCCGTTGGAATTCTTTAACGCCACCAAGACGGTAAAAAGAGCTCAAAGTGAGTTGTTACACAGCCGGATCCGCAACACTCAGAACAATGTGATTGGCCGCCATTATTTTTCCGAATTCGTAAACAGCGACCAGTCAAAAATAGCGTTTGAAGAAATCCAAAACGAGATGCTTAAAACCCTTCAGAAAGATATTGCTGATGTCAAGTGTGGGATTGAAATTATTGCTCTTGGCATCAAACAGCTCAAAGTCAGCGAGGAGGTCAGCAAAGAGGTCTTTGATCGCATGCGGGCTGAGCGCAACCGTAGAGCCGAAGTAATCACTTCGCAGGGAAAGGGAGAAGCAATTAAAATAGAGACGGATGCCAAATCGAAAGCGGAAGAACTTATTACGGCCGCCGAAGCAAGAGCAATGGCCATTCGAGGCAAAGGGGACGCCGAAGCCGCAAAACATTATGAAAAGCTCGAAGCCGATCCCGAGCTTGCAATGTTACTGCGGGATATCGAAGCACTTCAGAAAATATTTGAGAAAAGAACTACATTTGTCACACCAACCGACATGAGACCTTTTGAGCTATTGAAAGGTTTGCCCGAGCTTAAACCGACCGAACCAAACGAATCGGAAAAGTAACTTAGAATAATTGAAATTATGAAAGAACAAAAAGAAGATAATAAGGACTTGGGCGTTCCAGCTACCGAAGAGCCGGCTGTAAATGAACTTGACGCCGCCGGAAGAAGCCTTTCTGAAGCACTCCAGATCAGTTTCGTTATCCTGAAAGTGATAATGATCGTGCTGGTCGTTGCTTTTTTGGCTTCGGGAATCAAGACTGTCGATTCTAATGAGCAGGCGCTCGTCCTGCGATTCGGTAAGATTCGTGGTTTGGGCGAAAAGAGACTTCTCGGCCCCGGACTGCACTGGATATTCCCTTATCCAATTGACGAAATTGTAAAGATTCCGGTAGAGACCCAGGTTAATTTGCCCATCGACTCATTTTGGTATTTTCAGACACAATCAGAAATACTTTCCGGAAAAATGCGTCCGGTTCGTCCCAGCCAACCCTTAAATCCGTTGCGTGACGGCTATTGCATAACCCGAGGTGAGAACCAAAACGAGTCGATTGGAAGTTTTGCCGGCAGCGATTACAATATTGTTCATTCCAAGTGGCAGCTAACCTATCAGATCGATGACCCTGAACGGTTCTTTATAAATACTTATATCGAAGATGTCAAACCCGGCGATATTTACTTCAATGTGATCACAGAAAGCATAACGCCGCTTTTGAAAGATATGTTAGATGGCAGCGTCGTGACAGCAATGGTCAATTATACAATCGATGAGGCGATTTCCAGCCAGGACAGAATGCCGAAACACGTCAAAAGGCTGCTGCAGGAAAAGTTAGACAAGATAGAAAGCGGCGTAAAGGTAGTTTCTGTCCAGTTGACCAACAGCGAATGTCCCCGGCAGGTCAAAAAAGCATTCGAGGCTTCTACCAGGGCAAGCCAGGAAAGCGAGACTGAGATCACAAATGCAAGAACATACGCTGCAAACACCCTCAACGAGTCCGCCGGTCCCGTTGCCGAAGAATTGTTTGCCAGCCTGCACAATGAATCCATTGACGAACAGAACAGAGAGCTGCTTTGGTCACAGTTGGCCGGTACGGCCCGGGAGAAAATTGCCGATGCACGAACCTATCGAACAGAGGTTGTCGAGCGTGCAAGAGCCAATGCCGACTATCTTGAGAGCATTCTGCCCGAATACAGGCAGAGACCAAAGCTCGTTCTTCAAAAAATCTATCTGGACGCCATGGAGCAAATCCTGAACAACGCAGATGAGAAATTCGTGGTTCAGACTACCAAAGGATCAAAAGGAACACAGATTAGAGTGCTCCTGAACAGAGATCCGAAATTAAAGCCGAAAAGGAGCAAGGAACAAACAGAAGGGCAAAACCAACAAACAGCTAATCGCTGATCCACTATGGAATAGGACACGAGAAACAAGAGACAAAATTATGGCCCATGATCATCTACATTTTAAGGACGACATTGCCGCCGAACACACGCACGGTAAACAAATTCGCGTTAGCATGGCCCTTCTTGGGACCCTTGCCGGCGGAGTGCTTCTGATTAACAGCGGGATAGCAAAGTACATTTACGGCGCCGGCGATTTTAACACTGTGTTTTTGGCAATGGCTGGTGCAATCCTGCTTGGCGCCCCGATTGTCCTGCACGCCATCGAGAGCCTCATACGCAGAGAAGCACACATGGATGAGCTGGTAGCCCTGGCCATCATCGCGGCCTTCGCGACACAGGAATATGCCACGGCGGGCATCGTTGCATTCTTTATGCTTGTCAGCGAGCTGATTGAAACACGCACCGCCCTCGGCGCCCGCGCATCGATCGAATCGCTCATCAAGCTGACACCTACCATAGCAAATCTCATCGACGGGCAGCGCGGGGAAAAGGAAGTGAAAGTCAGCAGCCTGAAGACCGGCGATTGCGTACGTGTCCGGCCGGG
>Ga0307429_1001179_pt1 | contig 12856 bp, 14 predicted proteins | sample SalMarWE160230MG_FD_202151 | JGI IMG/M metagenome (GOLD analysis project Ga0307429, IMG submission 202151) | Salt marsh sediment microbial communities from the Plum Island Ecosystem LTER, Massachusetts, United States - WE1603-230 | ecosystem: Environmental > Aquatic > Marine > Intertidal zone >...
AGATCTACCTGATCAGACATACTTTCCCACCTCCGCCGATTCACGATATTCTATCCTAATCTCTGCCATCCCTGGAAACTTATCTTACCACGTCCAGTTTCCCTAGTCCAAATCCTTCTATCTAGCTTGAAAATCTAGTGAGCACTGAATCTCGGCACTCGACTCATGACGCTGGACTCCCGACTCTGGACCTTGGACGTATAACCTCGAACTTAGAACCTGTCCCCCATCACTATTTTCAAACCCTGACCGCTATCCACGAAAAAAAGCCAAAAAATAAGATCTGAACATCTCGAACCCCACAGAGCTTCGCAGAAATCATTCCTTTTCACCAGCAGAATCACCAACAATTAGTCTAACATATTTCGAAATTTGTAACTCTCGCTCAAAATGAGCTTCGAAGTACTCACGAGCGTTTTCGCCTAATTGCCGTACTAAGACAGGATCGTTATACAGGGATAATACTAGTCCCTTCAGTTCTTCCGTAGCCTGAGGCAAGACACAGAAGCCACAGTCGGCCTCCTTTACTATCCTTGCTATCTCCCCCTCCGAACTCCCAATAAAGATAACCGGCTTGCCAGAGGCCATGATCCCGTAAATCTTGCTTGGGATCATCAACCCTTCCAGTTCACTACGGAGAGTTACAATCGCAACACTTGCTGCACCCAACGTATAGCGAAGTTGTGACCGGTCCTGATAAGGAAAGACTGAGACGTTTTTCAACCCGTGTTGATCACGATACTCCACAATTTCTCTTTTGCGTCTTCCATCCCCTATAAACACAAATTTAATATCATTATTCTCCTGCAACTCTCGAGCCGTGCCAAGGAGCGCTCTAAAATCATGCCCTTCCCCTATATGGCCGGAGTACTGAACTACAAAATTCCCCCCAAACCCATATTCCTCAGTAAACCAACTCTCTTTCGGGTCTACCGGAAAAACCGACTTGCCATCCGCCCAGTTGTGGATTACCTGGATCCGAGAGTTTGCCACACCCTTCTGAAGGAGTCTTCCTCTCATTATATCCCCAATGGCAATAACCACGTCGGCCTTCTTCAGTATGCTCGTCGAAAGCCTACTAAGGAACCTAGCTATCAAGCTTTTCCTCTTCAGAAACCCAAGCTCTATCGCCACATCGGGATATAGATCCTCAACAACATAAATGAACCGAGATCCCTTGAGAAGCTTCAGTACCCACCCTACAAAAGCAATCAAAGGAGGACTGGTAAAGGCCATCACACAATCAGGAGAGGGAATGACGAGAGCCCGCAAGAGAGCTGCTGCGTGAAATACAAAGTAACTAAAGAAGTGGATTATCGAGCTACTCGTCGATTTGCGCCTAGCTGGGACCCTATAGATGCGTACTTGGGAGAGATAGCGTTTTGTAGCCTCTGGGGCTTGATTGGTGTTCCGTTCATATGTCGCTTTGCCGCAAAGAACACTTACTTCCATTCCATTCTGAACTAGATCTTCAGCCAAGTCTGTCATTAACTGAGCGACTGCGGCAACTTCCGGATAGAAAAACTGGTTGATTAAAAGGACATTCATCACGCGTTCGTTATGGACTGCCGGTACCAGCCAATAGTCTGCTGAAGGCCCTTGTGCAAGCTGGTCTTGGCCTCAAACCCAAACTTTTTCTTGGCCTTTGAGGTGTCCAATCTGCGCCGAGGTTGTCCGTCCGGCTGTGATGGATCCCATTCTACCGCGCCTTCAAACTCCGATAGTCCCTTGATCAAGTAGACCAGCTCCTTAATCTTAATCTCTTCGCCAGAGCCTAAATTGACCGGATCCGGTTTGTTGTATCGTTCAGTTGCTAACGTGATTCCCTCGGCCGCGTCCTCGACGTAAAGAAACTCCCGTGAGACCTCGCCAGTCCCCCAAGCCATGATCTTCTTATCCCCTTGGCGTTTGGCATCGACAAGTTTCTTAATAATCGCTGGGATGACATGGGAGAACTCCGGATCGAAGTTATCGCGCGGACCAAATAGGTTTACAGGTAAGAGATAGATCCCATTGAAGCCGTATTGCTGCCGGTAGGCCTGAAGTTGCACGAGGAGCATCTTCTTCGCCAGGCCGTATGGAGCGTTGGTCTCTTCAGGATACCCATTCCAAAGGTCTTCTTCTTTGAAAGGCACAGGCGTAAACTTAGGGTAGGCACAAATCGTGCCCACACAGACGAGTTTCTTCACGCCATATCGGCGGGCATGCTCGATGAGCTGGATTCCCATAATGGCGTTGTCGTAAAAGAACTTACCCGGATACTTCTGGTTGGCACCGATGCCACCTACTACCGCGGCAAGGTGAATCACGATATCTGGCTTGGAGTCTTCATACATTCGGACGATCGCTTCCTTCTCGCGCAGATCATAGTCTTTGCTTCGAGGAACAAAAATATGCTTGCAACCGCGTTCCCTCAGTTTCCTGACAACGTTAGAGCCCAAGAAGCCCGCGCCACCGGTTACTACGACACGTTTTTCTTGCCAAAACGTGTTAGTCGAGAGTCGGGGGTCTGGAGTCATGAGTCGATTCCTTTCAGATACTTTATGAAACCTGAGATAAGACGAGCGACTTGATCAGCTTCATCATACAACCTCTCGAATTCCTCCCTGTTGATGTAATCTAAGTCCAACGCAACGTATAGTTGGCTTTGCACCTCAGATGTTGAGCCTTTAGCGATATAAAGGAAGTGGATAAATTCCTGGTCTGTCTGCCGGGAGAACCCCTCGGCAATGTTCGATATGATTGAGACAGAGGCTCTCCGAATCTGATCCCTTAGACCGAAATCTTTGAAGAACCGATCTTGACCAGTAGCTCGATAGACTTCCTTGACAAGGCTCCTTGCTTTCTTCCACGCTTCTATATCCTCGAATCTCTCTATCTTAGTCATGAGTCGGAAGTCTTGAGTCTTGAGTTACAAGTCGTGGATCCTTGGACCCTGGACTCTGGACACTCGACACTTGACTCTGGTTCATCATTCCATTCCCCGCCTCACGTTCTCATACACCGCCTTCACGCCCGTGTCCCAACGATGCCAATCAGTGAAGCGCTCCTCCATAATCTGCCGTCCCTCTCCTATGGACTCCAAGCCCATTGCTTCCATATCGGCATCAACCATTATCCGCACGAGTTCTTTGAATGTGACCTTCGGTTCCCAACCGAGTTTCTCTCTGGCCTTCGACGCATCAGCAAGGAGCACGTCGACCTCCGTCGGCCGGAAGTAGCGCGGGTCAATCTCCACGTACTCTTTCGGGTCTAGCTCCACGTACTCAAACGCTTCATCAAGGAACTCTTGCACAGAGTGCGATTCTCCGGTTCCGATGACGAAGTCTTCTGGCTTCTCCTGCTGGAGCATGAGCCACATCGCCTCGACGTATTCTGGAGCATATCCCCAGTCGCGCTTGGCCTTGAGGTTGCCCAGGTAGAGCTTCTCTTGCCTTTTAGCCAGAATATTGGCGATAGCCCTAGTGATCTTGCGGGTGACGAAGGTCTCACCCCTCCGCGAGGACTCGTGGTTGAACAAGATCCCGTTACAGGTAAACAGATCATACCCTTCTCGGTAGTTCCTCGCCATCCAATAGGCGTACACTTTAGCGCAAGCGTAAGGACTCTGCGGTTTGAATGGCGTCTTTTCACTCTGTGGTGGGGCAGCAGCGCCGAACATCTCTGAGCTGGAGGCCTGGTAAAACTTTGTCTTGATCCCACTTCGGCGGACCGCTTCCAGAATGCGCGTCGTCCCCAAGCCGGTGACATCACCGGTGTACTCAGGGGTATCAAAGCTCACCCGCACATGGGATTGTGCCCCAAGGTGATAGATCTCGTCGGGCTTTACGTTATAGACCAGGTTTGAAAGCTGCTCGCCGTTGGCGAGATCGCCGTAGTGGAGAAAGAGCTTCGCAGCGGGGTCATGAGGATCCTGGTAGATATGATCGATCCTGTCAGTATTAAAGGTGCTCGCCCGGCGGATGAGACCATGAACCTCATGGCCTTTGGCAAGCAAGAACTCCGCCAGATAAGAGCCGTCCTGGCCCGTGATACCGGTAATCAATGCTCGTTTCATGGTTTTGTTCTCCTATCAGCTTAGATAGCTCATCTTTAACTTCTCGAAGCGCCAGAGAGGTTCTCCAAACAGACACCTGCTCTTATCCTTCATTAGGGACATACCCAAGGATCTGTTCAGGGGATACCGCCTCAATCTTCGGGATGCCTACAAAGTCAGCGACATTCCATGTGCAGATTTGCGTTATACCGTTATCGAGAGCAGTAGCAGCTAGATAGAGATCAAAGATCTTCGTTCTAGTCACGGACTTCACCTTCGACAACTCCTGGAGCGTACCAACCGTTGTGACCTTAGGAAAGATGACCCCTAAGGAAGCAGTGTAAATATCGATATTCACAAAGGCTTCTCGGAGGGATAGGGGATGTTCCACTTGCCTGGAATCGGTGACCACCGCCAAGTATTCCAAGAGGTTCTGATGAGCTAAGGCAGCTTTCACTCGGCCACTCATTGCCTGCTGCAAAAGCAAATAGGAATGTTTGTGTTGCTGCTCGGTTTTATCGTAGGAGGAGATAAGAACATTAGAGTCGATGAGGAAGAGCATCTTCGTAGAACTCCTCTCTCTTAAATGGCTTCTTCAAACCCAGTTCTCCTGTTGGTGGTTTGATTTGCCCTTTCCGCATAATCTGGATCCACTGCAAGAGCTTTTCCTGCTGGTCTTCTGATAGATCCTCGATCTCCTGACTGATTCTCTCCCTTAGAGACGTAAGCATATGGTCCACCTCCCCTTCTAATCTCAGTTTACAGCATAGTAACTAGGGAGACAATGCTCTCCAGATCAAGCGTTCACCCCGATTAGTTCTCGTGCCGCGTTCACAGCTTCCTTCGCTTGCGTTCCAAGTTGTGTATCAAGTTTGAAAACTGTTCCCCAATTAACAGGTCACCATAGTGCAGGAAGAGCCGCGCACCAGGTTCATGGGGGTCCTGATAGATATGGTCAATGCGGTCCGTATTAAAGGTACTAGCCCGCCGGATAAGGCCATGCACCTCGTAGCCTTTATGCAGCAGTAATTCAGCTAAATAAGAGCCGTCCTGCCCGGTAATGCCAGTGATCAATGCTCGTTTTATAGTTTCCCTCCCTTACCCTGATCGGCTTAGATGGGCCATCTTCAGCTTTTTGAAGCGACGGTGAGGTTCTCCAAAGAAACGCCCCTCTCCTTAATCCCTGGTATTAGCTCGCTCGCGTCCAGCACCTCAATTGCCACAACGCGTCCACCTGGACCGATATCCACTGCCACCTGATCGCTAAGGCGAATCGTCTCACATTCCACCCTCTCCTTAACAAAACGGATGCTCAGAGCATCAACAGTCGGGTCATAGATAATATCCATGCTTCATCACCTCACCTAAAAATAGTATACAAACACCGTCACTACTACCAGCCGGTTAGGTTCTTCTGCAACAACGGGAGCTACTTGCTTGATGGCATAGTGCTTACCTCGCCATTGGTTGCTAAAGGCAAAGTTCTTTCGAAACATGAAGCGTTCTTTCCGCGCCGGTTCAGGGCTACCGGTGCGAATAGCTGCTTTGACCTCACTCTCTGCAGCCCCACGATCCAGCATTTTCTCTCGGGCATGAGGACTAAACTCAATCGGCTTTTGTAGGTTTACGGCCTTGTCTAGGAGCAAGACTCCACCTCGTCTAGAGTCTTAAGTGATCGATACAATCGGTATTGAACGTGCTTGCCCGCCGGATCAGACCGTGGACCTCATGGCCTTTGTGCAGCAAGAGTTCTGCCAGATAAGAGCCATCTTGGCCGGTGATTCCCGTGATAAGTGCCCTTTTCATCGTCTGTCTCCCTCGATAACCTCTTTACTAGCTTCCCGTACCGATCCTGAAACCTCGCTATAATGTAATGCTTCCTCGTGCGTTAATCTCCACCAATCGTAAATTCGCATCATGCGATCCGATTGTACACCTCCAGGGTCTTCCGAGCACTCTTCTCCCAGGTGAATTCTTTAGCCCTTTCCTTCCCCTTAGCCACCAGGGTGTCTCGTAATCTTTCGTCCTGAAGCAGACGAATGATGATTTCCGCCATCTCTTCGACATTTCGGGGATCAAAGTACACCGCGGAATCGCCGGCAATTTCGGGCAGAGACGCCGCGCTTGACGAAGCCACAGGAGTTCCATAGGTGAAGGCTTCCAAGACAGGGATGCCAAAGCCTTCATACAACGAAGGGAAAACAAACAGCTCAGCATGAGCGTAGAGACTGGGAAGCACTTCGTCTGGCACATAACCGGTGAATAAGACGTTGTCTTGAAGCTTTGTCTGTTTGATAAGAGCATCTAGAGAACTTTTGTCTGTCGGAGGATGTCCTGCTAGGACCAATTGCAGTTCTGTGAATCCTGCCTCTTTGACCAAGACAAATGCCTTGATAAGGGCGGTCATATTCTTGTGAGGGCTAAGACTGCTAAGACCAAGAATATAAGGTTTCAGAATGCCGTATCGCTGTTGAAGTTCGGCAAAGGGTAAGGCGCCCATCGTTCTTTCCTTGACAGCGTTATACGTTACTGTCACCTTGCCTCTTGGGATCCCAAGAATCTCCTCGAGTTGAGATTTGCCAAACTCGGAAACGGTCAGAATATGGTCCGCTTTTTTAGCACTGCGTGTGATGAAGAAACGCAGAGCGGTTCTCTTTACGGAAGAGAAATACGGCGCCAAATTATAGAAATTGAGGTCGTGGATGGTAACGATGGATGGACAGGGTAGGTACAGAGGTTGCACATAACCCAGGGAATGCAGGAGGTCCAAATGATACTTCTTGGCTTGGAACGGAAGCACGGATTGCTCCCAAAGGTACCGCGCCGCACGAAATCTTGCAGGAACGGCACAAACGACTCGTTTGAAATTAGGGTTTTCTGGCAACTTTAGCTTCGCGGACTCTTTGTTGAGAAAGACAAAGTACTCCTTTTGCCGATCTATCTGGCTAAGAGCCGCTAAAAGCGAACATGAATATATTTCCGTGCCGCCAACAATCCCTGGCAACAAGAACAACAGATTAATACCTATCCTCATAATTTATCTCCTTATAGCTCTCCTTGCAAACCCGATCATTGACTCTATGCGTATTCATGGTGGCCGCCCTCAGGTTGGATCTTATGCCTAACGAGCTAGATCGCTTACCCTTCCCGAGTTCCTGCTCTGAGTACGCTCTTGTGACATGATACGATAAGAAGCTACAAGCATTGCTAGAAGCAGCCAATAGTACATATAAAGCAACGAAGATTCCGACTTGGCAAATTGCATGAGCCCAAAGAGCGTGCCAAAAGAGGTGAGCAAGCCCAGAGCGATACACTTGAGATCGCTATTCCGAGCATGTTGGTAGACACTTAATCCTTTGCGAAAGACAACCCAGTTCATAAGGAAAAATGGCAGAGTGCCAAGCAAACCAACGTTGGAGAGCAAGAACGTCAAAAGTGTAGAGGAACGATTACTGCCGTAGCCCACCCCAAGCAACGGATGTTGAGCAAAGAGCTCAAATCCATGGGAAGCGATCTGCCACCGGATGGGTCCGGATCCGGCCATTAGTAGAAATTTTTGTATGTGCTCATGGTAAAGATACTGAAACAATGGGACTTCAAAGAGGAATGGAAACAATAAGGAGGCAATCACTAAAAGAACCATTGTACCCCCGATTACTCTGAAAACGGATCGCCAACGGGATCGCCTGGATAAAAGGATAACCAGAATGCCTGCAAACAGAGCAAACCCAGCATATGTCGTGGTTCCGGCACTGAGCAGCAGTGTTAGAATGACCGCAATCAAGAGGTGCTTAGACAATGTCTTTCCCCACAATAGCTGGGTCCTGTCCAGCAATACAGGTGCCAAAGCTGACCCTAAAACAAATAAGAGATAGGCTCCGGTGTAGCCAGGTTCGCCCGCAATCGTGAACATGCGAGGCAAGACCCCACCAAATGAGAATGGCCTCACAGGGAACTGTGCATTCCCGGTTAAAAACCAGTATACAGCGCTCAAGGCGCTGGTTTGGCCAGTCATTAGGGAAAAGTTATACAAAACCCCGCTTCCAACGACGAAGAGCGCTAGACCAACGTTGAGCCGGAAAACGCGCCTCAGCGTATTATAATCCCTCAGTTCTTTTATCATAACCAAAAACACCAGCCCCATAAAGAGTGGATAAACGAGCTGGGTCAAGTTCGTGCGACGAAACTGCTGGGTCTCCAACACAAAGGAATCGAGAGGGGTGTCAATGGGCTGAACCAACACCTTGCCTTCGAGCAGCAAGGGCATGATCAATGAAAAGCTGATCACCAGCCAAAATAAGAGCAAATATCGAGTTTCTCGACCTTTAACCGATGTAAAACGCCCTGTTACAAAGCCATCCAGGACTTGTCGCATTAGGAGTAATCCACCAAAATAAAAGCTTGGACGAATCACCGCAGTGATGGCCGTCAAGTGCAACACATAGGCATCAAAAAACGGGATTGACACTACCAGCGCCCAAAACAGCGCACGCCGTCCCCGAATAAACAGAAAAAGTCCAAGCGGCAAGACGAGATAGCCAAGCGGTGTGATTTCCACAGTTACCTACCTCTCTGTCACTTCCAACGCCGCGCGCAGACCCGCAATGAAGTTTCGAATCCCCATCTCATAATTCCAACTGCGAATGATCCTGCTCGACTTCTGCCCCATCCGTTCCCGTAGCTCACTATCACCGATGATCCTTTTCATCGCTTGATGAAGTGCACTTAGATCGTCCACCGGCACGATATAGCCGTTCTCGCCATCTCGCACGATGTCTCCGGCGGCGCCAACCCTCTCAGTCACCACAACCGGCAAGCCACAAGCCATCGCCTCGTTAACGACAACCCCCCACGTCTCATGCTGGGAGGGGAGCACGAACAGGTCGCTGATTGCGTAGATCCGGGGCAGGTCCCGTGGTTGCTGAAACCCGAGAAAGTGCACGTTGCGGATCGCCTCCTCTCGAACCCTCTCTTCTAGCTGCTTCCGCTCCGGTCCGTCACCAACCAACACTAGCCCTATATTGATGCGGACCTCCGGATCGGTCTGCAGTTGACAAAAGGCACTTAACAGGAGATCTACCCGCTTGAGCTGGACGAACTTCCCCACGAAGCAGATTAACCGGTCTTCACTAAGATTAAGTTCGCATTTGACTTCCGACTCCCGCTTACGATAACGTGCGCTTTCTGCGGAAAACCGATCGACATCTGGCGTGTTGGGAAAAATAAAAATGCGAGCCTCAGGGACACCGTAGTAATTCAAATACGCCTTGGCGTAGCTCCCAATCGCAAGCCCAGCAGAGGCACTACGCAGAAGTGGGCGCAACAGGAACCATTTCAGCGTTTTTTTAACTACGCCACGTGGTTTTCTCAGATTACTTTCCGAGAGCACAATATACGGAACACGATGCCACCGGGCCCAAAGTAACGCCGTCAGCATAGTTAGGTGAATATACCCTCCGGTGACAATCACATCAAAGTCGCCGTCTCGTAGCACGCGCAGGATGCCCGGATTCCAATGTAGATGGAACTCCTCACCGAATCGAGGATGCCAGGCAGGCAGGATCTGAAAGGCCCCATCTTCAAGGGCGATCTCCCAGGCCTTGTCAACCTCTGTTTCGCTGCAGTAGAAGACCTTCATCTCCAGGTCCTCACGATGGACCAACTGAACTTCCATTGGTGTGCGATACGAGGTCGGGTTGTGTTGTATGTAGGCGACCTTTATCGGCCTAGACCTCTGGTGAGCCATCTTTGAACTCGCTCTTGGACTCTCAATCAACCTCGATTTCCCTCCTTCCGATGCCGAGCCTGGGGAACAGCTTCTGCGGTAGTACCAGCTTCCCAAGAGCCCGGCTGATCGGGCTGAGGACGTATCGGTCCCAAGCTGTCGGGGACCGCCCAAACACCTTTTGGAACAGCCGCTCTCTGTCTTTCCAATACTCGGATGCCAACCTTCCCGACATGCTGATGGAAGCGGGGTGATGTCGGAACCCGGCTAAAAACTGATTGACATGCCGAAATTTCGCTCCTTGCAGCGCCATGTCAACCCACAGTTCGGCGTCCCAGCAGGTTTTATTTCGCGGGTTGAATTCCCCAACTGATTCGAAGAGGCTCCGATGCCAAAAGGTCGCCTGCTGGGCGATATCGAAGCCTCCTAACACGTACAGATAAGGGTTGAAGAATGAGGCCGAAAACATCTTTTGCAGTACTCGATTATTTTCATCGATGATGTAAACATCGCCATAGACGACGTCGACACTGGGCTTAGCCATAAAAACGCGGACAACTGTTTCAACAGCATGTGGTAGCAGGACATCGTCTGAGTTCAGATAGCCTAGGATTTCGCCATTCGTATGCTGGAATCCTTTGTTACAGGCATCTGCTGGGCCCTGATCCGGTTCGGAAACCCAATAGGTGAGTTTATGGGAATATCGTCCTAATACATCAACGCTTCCATCGGTAGAGCCTCCATCTATCACGACATACTCGATGTTATCATAGCTCTGATTGAGGACGGAACGAATAGTCTGCTCTAGAAACTGCATCTGATTGAAGCTGGGGGTCACGATTGAGACAGTTGGGCTTAAAGAACGGTTTGGTACCTCATTATTAGTGATGGATATTTTTGCTACACCCCATCTTCCTGGTTCGAGTCGACTTGATAAGCCGCCGTTCAACTCCAGAATACAGTCTTTAACGCCCTTTTCCATGCCCATCCTCATTTCTTCCCGATGTGCGGATTTGAATCCGTCACTTACGCCTTCAATTGGGGAACTAATCATCGCCTTGTTGCACGTTGGGGCACACAAATATAGCTGAGCACCTTGCGCTACACTAGGTTCAGCAAATAGACCAGTCCCCGTGCCCAGATCTGCTTCCCATGATACGCTCCACCAAGTTATACAGTACCCATACCCTTCCCGTATCTAGCTGTCAGCTCATGATCAGGTCGGCCAGTAATTGGACACCTTCTTCACTGTCATCCCGCTCGATACGTTAGATCTTTACCACATTGGATGCCTTGAGTCCTTTGGTGACGTTGCGTATGTCGATCACCAGATTGGAGGCCTGGAGAATCTGCTCGACCGGGTAATAATCATGATCAACGAGTATCACTGTTACGTCATAGTCCCGGAACAGACACCTTTCAAGCGGCAGACTTCGGAACGTTTCCCCACCGATTGCCACTTCTGGGACATGATCGTCATTGTAGGCGATCATCGCTCCCCGCTCCTGCAACAGTTCGGCAATCTTCAACGCCGGAGAGTTGCGGATATCACTGACGTTTCGCTTGAAGCTGAGCCCTAACAATAGGAGCTTGCTGTGGCTTAGGGGTTTTCCTCGTTCATTCAGGGCTCGAGTAATTTTGTCAACGACGTAGTACGGCATGTTGTCGTTCGTCTCCGCCGCTAACTCGATGAAGTTCACATAAAAATCGTACTCCCGTGCCTTCCACGACAGATAGAAGGGGTCTACACAGATGCAGTGCCCACCTACCCCCGGCCCCGGATAAAAAGGCATGAAGCCGAACGGTTTAGTCGAGGCGGCCTCGATGACTTCCCAGATATCGATGTCCATGCGGTCGCAGAGCATCATCAGTTCGTTGACGAACGCGATGTTCACGTTCCGAAAAATATTCTCCAACAGCTTGGTCATCTCGGCGATCCGGGCTGAGCTGACTGGCACGACGTGGTCGACGAACTGCTCAAAGAAAGTCACCGCCATCTTGGTACAACGTTCGGTGATCCCGCCGACGACTTTGGGGATGTTCCTCACGCCGTACTCTTTGTTTCCTGGATCGGTCCGCTCTGGAGAGAAGGCCAGGTAGAAATCTCGGCCAACCCGGCGATGCTCGTATTGCAACCTGGGCAGGATGACCTCTTGGGTGGTCCCCGGGAACGTGGTGCTTTGACAAATGATCAACTGCACTTTGGCCATGTGTTCGGAAAGCCCCTGAACGGTTTGCTCGATTGGGCGCAGGTTAGGCTCTTTGTTGCGGTTCAATGGGGTCGGGACGCAGATAATGATCACGTCGAGATCCCTGACAGCACTGTAGTGGGTTGTTGCCGTGATCTTTCGGCTCTCGACGAACGGAGAGAGCTGCGCGTCGCTGACGTCCTCAACGTAGCTCCGGCCTGCATTGATCGACTCCACTTTGTCCTCAGCAATGTCAATTCCAGTGACTTGGAATCCGACCTCGGCGACCGCGACCATCAGCGGCAGGCCGACATACCCCATCCCAAGCACCCCGACCCGGGCCGTACGGGTCTCAATCTTCTCCCTTAGCCGCTTTTCCGAGGCGTCACGGAAGGTCAAGAGCGCTTCTTCCAACTCTTCCGCACCCACAAAACCCTCCTGGACCAGAATCTCCTCCAACCCCTTCTCACCACCTCCTTCCAGGATCTGGAACACCCGGCGGAGCGTTTCCTCTGTGATCCTATTCTGCTTCAATAGTCGCTGACCCAGCTCTTCATTAGTAGAGTGCATATATACCTCCCATACCTCCGTAAGATTCGGCCCCTATCCCTCAGACAACCGATAGCACACCACCCAGATATCGCAGTGCTTTAGGAGCTCGGTTGTCAATCTTGAAGTTCTCGGTTCTTGGTATCTTCGGCGATCTCCTCGATGATCCTGACCAGATCCGTGTCAGGATGATAATCGATAAACCTCTGGATCTTGGAGATGTCGGGGAGACGACGCCGTATGTCTTCGAAGTGTTCTCCGTAGACCTGTTCGTAGGGAACGTGGATAATTTTGGATCGGCTGCCAGTCACCTGTTTGATGAGATGAGCCAGCGCGTTAATGGTAATCTCTTGATTG
>Ga0307429_1001183_pt1 | contig 12848 bp, 14 predicted proteins | sample SalMarWE160230MG_FD_202151 | JGI IMG/M metagenome (GOLD analysis project Ga0307429, IMG submission 202151) | Salt marsh sediment microbial communities from the Plum Island Ecosystem LTER, Massachusetts, United States - WE1603-230 | ecosystem: Environmental > Aquatic > Marine > Intertidal zone >...
CGCCGCCCTGCTCACCACCGAGGCGGGCAACCACGACAAGCTGGCGCGCTACATCGCCCACACCCCGCAGCTGGGGATCGAAGTGCTGCCCCCCGACGTCAACGAGTCGGCGCGCGACTTCACCCCGGTCTCCGAGGGCATCCGTTTCGGTCTGGCCGGCGTCAAGAACGTGGGCGAGGGCGCGATCGATGCCATCCTCGAGACGCGCGCGGAGGGAGGGCCGTTCCGCAGCCTCTTCGACTTCGCGAGCCGGGTGGACGGCCGGCGCGTGAACCGGCGCGTGGTCGAGAGCCTGGTGAAGTGCGGCGCCTTCGACACCCTGCACGCCAACCGCGCGGCGGTGTGGGCCGGGCTCGACACGGCGCTCGAGGCCGGCGCCGCCGCGCAGCGCGATCGCCTGGTCGGCCAGGAGAGCCTCTTCGGTCCCAGCAGCGGGGCCGGCGTCAGCGAGCCTCCGCTGCCCGAGGTGCCCGAGTGGACCGATCGACAGCGCCTCGCCTCCGAGAAGGAGGTGCTCGGATTCTACGTGACCGGCCACCCGCTCTCGGCCTTCGCCCGGCGGCTGGAGCGCTTCGTCGACACGCGGGGCGGACACGCGGAGGGCCCGGCGGGACGCGAGGTGCGGGCCGGGGGCCTGCTCACCGCGCTGCGCGAGACGCGCACGCGGCGCGGAGCGCTGATGGCCTTCGGCACGCTGGAGGATCTCGAGGGAAGCTTCGACCTGGTGTTCTTCGCCGAGCCCTACGCCCAGTACGGCGGTCAGCTGAAGGCCGCGCTGGCCGAGAACCAAGAAGAGGGTCCGACGCCGCTGCTGGTCTCCGGGACGCTCGAGCCGGGGGATCCCCCGAAGATCCTGGTGCGCGAGGTGCTGGAGCTGTCGCGCGCGGACGAGCGCCTGGCCTCGCAGCTCGAGCTGCGGGTGCTGGCGGAGGAAGCCAGCCGCGACCGGCTCCAGGCGCTGCGGAAGCTGCTCGAGCAGCATCCGGGCGAGTGCCAGGTGGCGCTGCGTCTGGTGATCCCGGGTCAGAGCGAGACCGTCGTCGCGCTGCCGGAGCTGGGCGTGCGGCCGGCACCGAACCTGCTGGAGGACCTGGTGGGGCTGTTCGGGCGCAACGTGACGGAGCTGCGGTTTTGAGGCGGGGCGCAGCCTGTCTCGCGCTGCTGCTGGCGCTGGCTGCGTCCGCTGACGCCGAGGTGCGTCCGGTCGAGGCGCTCGGCGCGGCTCCGCTGCGCTCGGACGAGCCGACGCAGCAGGCGCCGCGCGACGTGGCGCTGCACCACGCGCTGCGCGAGGCGGTCTGGCGCGTCGCGCTCGACGAGCTGACGGAGCGCGACCGCGCGCGCTACGAGGACCGCCTGGAGGCGGTGCTGGGCGACGCGCCCCTCGACTACGCCACGCGCTTCCGCATCCTCGAGGATCGCGGCGAACGACCGGCGCTCTTCACGAACGACCCGGAGGTCGAGCGCGAGTACGTGGTGCTGGTGGAGGTCCACGTCGACACGGATCGCGTGCGGCAGCGACTGCGGCAGGCGGGACTGCTCGTGCAGCCCTCCGGGGAAGGCCGCCGCCAGCGGCTGCACGTGGTGCTCGAGGGCGTCGAGAGCTACGCGACCTACCAGGCCGTGTGCACGCTGCTGAGCGAGATCGGCGTGCCCTCGGCGCTGCCCGTCGAGCTCGAGCGGGGCCGGGTGGTGCTGGAGATCGAAGCCGGCCGCTCGCCGGACCAGCTGCTGGCGGCGCTGGTGGCGGCGGCGCCGCCGAACCTCGGCATCGCTCCGCTGGCCAGCGATGCGTCCAGCCTGACCCTGCGCGCGCGCTTCCTCGGGGGGCCGGCGGAGCTGGCGCCGGGCGCCGGCGCATTTGACACTCCCTGACCAAATCGGTATTGATTTCGCGTCCTTAGAGGATACCCAGGCACGTAGCTCAGTGGCTAGAGCGCCACCTTGACACGGTGGAGGTCGGCGGTTCAATCCCGCCCGTGCCTACCAAACGGTCGAAACGAGCCGAACCGCAGTAGAACGCGACAGATGACCCGCCCGCGAACATGAGCGAGATCCAGGTCCGCTTGCCGGATGGCAAGGCGCTGGCGGTGCCCGTGGGTTCGACGGTCCTCTCCGTGGCCGAGCGGATCGGCCCGCGTCTGGCGCGCGCGGCCCTTGCGGGCCGCGTCGACGGCCGGCTCGTCGACTTGCGCACGCCGCTGCGCAGCGACGTCGCCATCGAGATCGTGACCGATCGCGACCCTGCCGCCGGCGAGGTCATCCGGCATTCCGCGGAGCACGTGATGGCCGACGCGGTCAAGCGCCTGTTCCCGCAGGTCCAGATCGACGTGGGGCGCACCGATCACTCGGAGAAGTTCCAGTACGACTTCCTCGTCGAGCGCCCCTTCACGCCCGAGGACCTCGAGCAGATCGAGAAGGAGATGTCGAAGATCCTCGCCGAGAAGAGCGTGTTCAGCCGCGAGGTGGTGAAGCGCAACGAGGCGCGGCGCCTGTTCGCCGAGCAGGGCGAGAAGCTCAAGCTCTCGCGTCTCGACGATATTCCCGAGGGCGAGGAGATCACCGTCTTCCAGCACGGCGGCTTCGCCGACCTCTGCCGCGGTCCCCACGTGCAGCGAACCGACCAGATCGGGGCCTTCAAGCTGCTCGAGGTCGCCGGAGCGTACTGGCGAGGGGACGAGCGCAATCCGATGCTCCAGCGCATCTACGGCACGGCCTTCGCGAGCCGTCGGGAGCTCGAGGAGTACGTCGAGCGCATCGAGGAGGCGCGGCGGCGCGACCACCGGCGGGTGGGCGCCGAGCTCGAGCTCTTCCACGTCGACGCCATCTCTCCTGGCTCGCCGTTCTACCTGCCGAAGGGAATGGTCCTCTACAACGGTCTCGTCGAGTTCATCCGCTCGCTCTATCCGCGCTACGGGTTCACCGAGGTGATGGCGCCCCAGATCTTCCGCACCGAGCTGTTCAAGACCTCGGGGCACTACCAGCTGTTTCGCGGGGACATGTTCCTGATGCAGGGAGACGAGGGCGAGGAGCTCGCGGTCAAGCCGATGAACTGTCCGGGACACTGCCACCTCTTCTCGCTCCGGAAGCATTCCTACCGCGAGCTGCCGATCCGGTACGCGGAGTTCAGCCGGCTGCACCGCAACGAGCGAAGCGGCACGCTGACGGGCCTCGCGCGGGTGCGCTCGATGGCGCAGGACGACGCGCACGTCTTCTGCGAGCCCGAGCAGGTCGACATCGAGCTGGACGCCTTCTTCGAGATGACGCGGGAGGTGTACCAGGTGCTCGGGCTGGAGGGCATGGAGGTCCTGGTGTCGACGCGTCCGGAGGAGTCCACCGGCGAGGCGGCCGACTGGGACCGGGCGACGGAGCAGCTGCTCGCCGCGCTGGAGCGCGCGGGCTTCGAGCGCCGCACCAAGCCGGGTGAGGGCGCCTTCTACGGGCCGAAGGTGGAGTGCGACTTCCGGGACGTGCTGGGCCGTTCCTGGACGCTGGCGACGCTCCAGATCGACGTGTCCATGCCGACCCGCTTCGGGCTGCGCTACGTGGGTCGCGACAACCAGCCCCACCAGCCGGCCATGCTGCACCGGGCCATCCTGGGCTCGCTGGAGCGCTTCATCGCCCTCTACGTCGAGACCACCGGGGGCGACTTCCCGTTCTGGCTCGCGCCGGTCCAGCTGGTGGTGCTGCCCATCGCGGAGCGGCATCTGGCCTACGCTCGGAGCGTGCAAGAGCGCTGCCAGGCGGCCGGGCTGCGGGCGACGCTCGACGAGCGCAGCGAGAAGCTCGGCTTCAAGATCCGGGAGGCCGAGGTGCAGAAGATCCCGCTGATGCTGGTCATCGGTGACCAGGAGCAGGCGGAGGGAAGCGTGACGCCGAGGTGGCGGCACGGCGACAGGCAGGGCGAGGGATCGGCGTCGGTCGAGCCGCTGGTGGCCGACCTGGCCCGGCATGCCCGGGAACGACGCCCACCGATCCCGCAGCGAGGAGGAAAGCGATCTGGCTGAGTTCAGAAGGGCCGTACGCAAGGACGTTCCGAGGGTCAACGAACGGATTCGAGAGCCGCAGGTCCGGGTGATCGGCAACGACGGCGAGCAGCTCGGCGTGATGAGCGCCGAGGACGCGCTGTCCCGGGCGGTCGACGCGGGCCTGGACCTCGTGGAGGTGGCGCCCGGTTCGTCGCCTCCGGTCTGTCGGATCATGGACTATGGGCGCTACAAGTACGAACAGCAGAAGAAGCGCAAGGCGGGCAAGGGCAAGGGTCACGCGGCTTCGCTCAAGGAGATCAAGCTGCGACCCCGCACCGACGACCACGACCTCGAGACGAAGCTCAAGAACGCGCGGCGCTTCCTCATCGAAGGCGACAAGGTGAAGGTCACGGTGATGTATCGCGGGCGCGAGATGGTGCACCGGGAGCTCGGCAGGCGTCAGCTGGATCGGGTGGTGGAGATGCTGGGACCGATTGCCACGGTGGAGAACCCGCCCCGCATGGAAGGACGCTTCCTCTCGATGATCCTGGTGCCCAACCGGGAGGAGGTGGCGGCGGCGAAGCGGCGGGCCGTGCAGGAGGCCAAGGCGGCCGCGGCGGCGGAACGGGAAGTGGCGGCCGACTGAGCCGCCCGGAGAGGTGGAGCGATGCCCAAGATGAAGACCCATCGCGGCGCCGCGAAGCGCTTGAAGCGCACCGGCACCGGCAAGATCGTGCGAGCGAAGAGCAACAAGCAGCACATCCTGACCAAGAAGTCGTCCAAGCGGAAGCGGCACTTGCGCAAGAGCGCGCTCGTCTCGGCCGTCGACGAGAAGCGCCTGAGGCAGATGCTGCAGAACTAGAAGGAAGGAGGGCAGGGACATGCCCCGGGTGAAGCGAGGCGTCGCCGCGAAGCGGCGCAGGAACCGGATTCTCGGCGAGGCCAAGGGCTACTACGGCGCACGCAGCCGTCTGCTCAAGACCGCGCGCGAGGCCGTGGAGAAGGGCTGGAAGTACGCCTATCGGGATCGCAAGCAGCGCAAACGGGAGTTCCGCGCGCTGTGGATCGCCCGCATCAACGCAGCGGCCCGCGAGCACGGGCTCTCCTACAGCCGCTTCATGCACGGCCTGTCCCAGGCCGGTGTCGAGGTGGACCGCAAGGTGCTGGCAGAGTTGGCCGTCTCGGATCCCAAGGCCTTCGGCGCGCTCGCCGAGACGGCGAAGTCGCAGGCGGGATAGACCCCCGTACGGCCGCCCATGTCGGCGGGAGCGGACAGCCTCGCGGAGGCCCTCGAGCAGGCCCGCAGCGAGATCGCGGAGGCCGCGACCCGCCAGGCCCTGACGGAGGTGCGTGCCCGCTACCTGGGCCGCAAGGGCCGGGTCTCGGACCTGCTGCGGCAGATCGGCCGCCTCTCGCCCGCGGAGCGCAAGCAACAGGGCCAGGCGGTCAACGCCGCCAAGCAGGACATCGAGCGCTGGGTGGCCGAGCGCCGTGCCGCGCTCGAGGCGGGCGAGCGCTCGCGGGCGCTGGCGCGCGAGGAGATCGACGTCACGTTGCCGGGCTGCGCGCCGGAGCTCGGGCACCTGCACCCGCTGACGCACGTCACGCGCGACATGGTCGGCTTCTTCACCTCGATGGGCTTCTCCGTGGAGGAGGGTCCCGAGGTGGAGACGGACTGGCACAACTTCGAGGCGCTCAACATCCCTCCCGAGCATCCGGCCCGCGACGAGCAGGACACCTTCTACGTCGAGGACGGCCACCTGCTGCGGACCCACACCTCGAACGTCCAGATCCGCTGCATGACGGGACGCACGCCGCCCTTCCGCTTCATCGCGCCGGGCCGTGTCTACCGCCACGATCTCTCCCCGAAGCACAGCCCGATGTTCCACCAGATCGAGGGCTTCCTGGTCGACGACCGGGTCAGCTTCGGGGACCTCAAGGGGCTGCTCTTCGCCTTTGCGCGCCACCTGATGGGCCCCGACACGCAGCTGCGCTTCCGGGCCAACCACTTCCCCTTCACCGAGCCCTCCGCCGAGATGGACGTGCGCTGGGGCGAGCAATGGCTCGAGTGGGGAGGCTGCGGGATGATCCATCCCCGGGTGCTCGAGCGCTGCGGGGTCGATGCCGAGCTCTGGCAGGGCTTCGCCTTCGGCATGGGCATCGACCGCACCGCGCTCCACCGCTACGGCTTTCCGGCCCTGCGCATCCTCTTCGAGGGCGACGTGCGGGTGCTGGAGCAGATCTGATGCGCCTCTCGCTGGACTGGCTGGGCGAGTGGATCGCGCTGCCTCCGGCGGATGAGCTGGTCGAGCGCCTCGACCTGTGTGGCTTCGAGGACAGCGTCGTGGAGCGGATCGGCCCCGATCTGTCACAGGTGTGCGTCGGCGAGGTGCTGGCGCGCGCGGCGCATCCGAACGCCGACCGCCTGTCGGTCTGCCGGGTGGACGTGGCAGCGGGCGAGCCGCTCGAGATCGTCTGCGGCGCACCCAACGTGGCCGCCGGCCAGAAGGTCGCGGTGGCGCGGGTCGGCGTGGGCCTCCCCGACGGATCGCGGATCAAGAAGTCGAAGATCCGCGGCGTCGCCTCGTTCGGCATGATCTGCTCGGCGCGCGAGCTGGGGCTGGGGGACGAGCACGAGGGCATCCTGGTGCTCGAGCCCACCGCGCGGATCGGCGCCCCGCTGTCCGAGGTGCTGCGGCTGGGCGAGCCGATCCTCGAGGTCGGGATCACGCCCAACCGCGGGGATACGGCGTCGCTGCTGGGCGTGGCCCGCGAGGTGCGGGCGCTCTTCGGGGGCGAGCTGCAGGTGCCGGAGGCGGCGCCGCCCGAGCTGGGAGCACCGGCCGCCGAGGCGATCGGCGTGTCGATCGAGGCGCCCGAGGACTGCCACCGCTACGTGGCGCGGGTGGTGCGCGACGTCCGGGTCGGCCCGTCGCCGGCATGGCTCCAGCGCCGCCTCGAAGCTTCGGGGCTTCGCGCCATCAACAACGTGGTGGACGTGACGAACTACGTGCTGCTCGAGTTCGGGCAGCCACTGCACGGCTTCGACCTGGCCAGCCTGCGCGGCGCGCAGATCCGGGTACGCCGGGCCAGGTCCGGCGAGAAGCTCGCCACCCTCGACGGCGAGACGCGCGAGCTCGACGCCGACGATCTCGTGATCGCCGATGCGGAGCGGGCCATCGCGCTGGCCGGCGTGATGGGCGGCGCGGACACCGAGGTCGGTGAGAGCACCCGCGACGTGCTGATCGAGAGCGCGCACTTCCGGCCGGCTTCGGTGCGCGTCTCGGCCCGGCGCCACGGCCTGCGCACCGAGGCGAGCTACCGCTTCGAGCGGGGGGTCGACCGCGAAGGCGTCGGCCGGGCGGCGGACCGCTGCGCGCGCCTGCTGGCCGAGCTCTGCGGGGGCCGGGTGGCGCGCGGCTGCGTCGTGGCGCTCGGCGAGCCGCCGCCGGCGACCCTGGAGGTGCGGCTGGAGACGCGGCGCGCCAACCGCCTGCTCGGCACCACGCTCGGCGCGCAGGAGATGGCGGAGCTGCTCGAGCGCGTGGGGGTGCGCTGCACGGAGCCCGAGCCCGGCGTGCTGCTGGGCCGCATCCCGAGCCACCGCAACGACCTGCACCTGCACCAGGACCTGACCGAGGAGGTGGCCCGCATCTACGGCTACGATCGGATTCCCACCAGCGAGCCCGTGGGGCCGCTGCGGCCCGTCGAGCTGCCGCTCTCGCTGACGCTCGCGGAGCGGGCACGCGACGCGCTGGCGGCGGTGGGACTGCTCGAGACGGTCTCCTTTCCCTTCGTCGCCCCCGGCGAGATCGCGGCGCTGCGGCTCGACGAGCCGGAGGGCCGCACGCTGGGGCTGCTCAACCCCATCAAGGAGGAGGAGCCGCGGCTGCGCCCGCTGCTGCTGCCGACCCTGCTGCGGCTGGCCCGGCAGAACTTCGACCGGCAGGTCGAGCGGGTGCGGATCTTCGAGGTGAGCCGGGTCTTCCGCCCCACGGGAGCCGGGCAGCTGCCCCGCGAGCCGCTCCAGGCGGCCGCGCTGCTGGCCGACGGCGGCGCCCGGCAGCTCTGGCGCGCCGCCCGGCCGCCGCTCTTCTACGAGGCCCGGGGCGTCGCCGAAAGACTAGTAAATCAGCTAGGTTATGTGGCAGTCTTGCAGCGGCAGGGAAGCCCGCCGTATCTCCATCCCGGGGCGGCGGCGGCGATTCTGACGGGAGGTCGGGTGATCGGCGCAGTCGGCGAGATCCATCCCGAGGTGGCGGCGACGTTCGGGATCGACGTGCCGTGTGCCGCTCTCGAGGTCGACCTCAGCGCGCTCGCGGCGATCCCGCCCCGCCTACCGCGCTATTCCGAGGTATCGCGCTTTCCCCAGATCCGCCGCGACCTTGCCGTCGTGGTGGAGCGCAGCGTGGCGGCCGGTGAGCTGCTGGCGGCGGTGCGCGAGTGCGCCGGGCCGGACTGCACCGGCGTCGAGCTCTTCGACCGCTACCAGGGACGCGGCATCCCCGAGGGCCGCGTCAGCCTGGCGTTCCGGCTGGTCTTCCAGCGGCCCGATCGCACGCTCGAGGACACCGAGGTCACGCCCGCCATCGAGCGCGTGGTGCAGATGCTCTCCGATCGCTTCGGGGGAGAGCTGCGATAGCCGATCCGCTTTCCAGGGGGTAAGGGGGAGATGACGAAAGCCGAAATCGTCGAGCAGATCTACGAGCAGGTGGGATTCTCCAAGAAGGAGTCCGCCGAGCTCGTGGAGAAGGTGTTCCAGACCATCAAGGAGACCCTCGCAAGGGGCGAGAAGGTCAAGATCTCGGGCTTCGGGAACTTCGTCGTACGGCCCAAGAACGCCCGCAAGGGCCGCAACCCCCAGACCGGGCAGGAGATCCTGCTGGAGGCCCGGCGGGTGCTGACCTTCAAGCCCAGCCTCGTGCTGAAGAACATCCTGAACGACGAGCCGGTGGACGGGCTCGACCTGCGAGAGGAGAATGCCAGCTGAGCGGGACCGCCGCGGCGGTCGAAGGGGGAACGGCATGAGCAGCGGCTCCGGGGAGACCCAGGACAAGCGCTACTACCGCATCGGCGAGGTCAGCAAGCTCACGGGCGTGAAGCCCTACGTGCTGCGCTACTGGGAATCCGAGTTCCGTTGGATGGCGCCCCAGAAGTCGAAGTCCAAGCAGCGCCTCTACCGCAAGCGGGACATCGACATGATCCTGCTGATCAAGAAGCTCCTCTACGAGCAGCGCTTCACCATCGCCGGTGCGCGCAAGAAGCTGCGCGGGCTGGGCACCGGGCGCGCGCTCGAGGAGGGCAGCCTCTCCATCGAGACGGATCATCTGGCGCGCTACCGCCGCATCCGCGAGGAGCTCGAGCAGATCCGCGCGCTGCTATAGCGGCAGGGGGGCCACCGAGAGCCCCCACACGATCAGCCACAGCAGCAGCGCCGCTCCGCCGAAGGTGCCGATGGCGCGCGCGGTGGTGAAATCGAGCGCCTGCCGCAGCGCCACCACGCCGGCCACCACCATCCACAGCCACGCCAGCAGGTCGATCGAGAGGCCGAGCGTCGCCGGCGGCAGCCAGGCGAACACGCGCAGCAGGCCGGGGGTGAAGGCGAAGCCCGTGGTGCGGAGCACCTCGGCGAAGTCGGTCTCGGTCTCGGGCCCCCGGAAGAAGCTCGCGCCCACCATGAACGCCAGGGCCGAGCCCGCCAGCCAGACGATCAGCGGCAGCAGCATCGAGAGGCCCACCTGGAAGCCGACCTGCACCGGGGCGATGCCCGCGCGCGTGCCCTGGATCCAGCTGGCGAGGCCCATGGCGGCCGCCGCCAGCAGCACGATCAGGGTGGCCTGCCCGAGGGAGCTGCGATCGGCCTCGACCTCCTCGTAGGTGTCGGCGTCGAGCAGCGCGGCGCGCAGCATGCGGCGCGGCAGCGAGCTCACGAGTGGTCCCCGCCGAGGATGCGCTCCAGCAGCCGCTCGAGTCCGCCTCGGATGCCGACGTCGTCGGCGGTGCTGTCCAGACCGCGCAGCACGGCATCGGTCGAGTCGCAGGCCACCGGCGCACCCCGTGCGTCGCGGCACACGAGTCCGATGGGCGGCGCGTTGCGCCGGAGGTCGAGCGCCGCCTCGCGCACCGCGCCCCGGAAGGCCTCGTCGTCGCCGGCGGCGTCGTAGGCCTGGGCCAGGATCGCGTTCCAGCGCTCGAGCCGCGCGGCGATCGCCGGATCGACGTCGGGCGTGGCCGCGGCGCGCAGCGACAGCCGGTAGTAGCCATAGGCGAGCGAGGAGAGCGCCAGGTAGGCGGCGCCCGAGCGCGTGCCCGCCTCCAGCTCGCCCTCGACACGGGAGAGCGGCTGCTCGTCCTCGAGCCGTCCCTGCTCCACGGCGTCGAAGAACTCGCCGTACTCGGCGATCGCCGGCTCCAGGCACCTGGGCGGGTCCCCCGGCTTGGGAATCGGGCAGTAGGCGCCTGGCTCGCTCGGACCCACGTCGTCGGCCCGGGCCACAGCGGCACCGAGGGCGAGGAGCGCGACGAGTCCGGCCGCCGCGCCGCGCGGTCTCATCCCGTGGCGTCGATCCGCGGAATCTCGAAGAGGACTCCGCAGACGAGCCCGAGCCAGAGTGGCCCGCGGCGCGCGAAGCAGGCGGGCTTGGGCCAGCCGGTGGCCACGACCTCGACCGCCACCTCCTCCACCTTCAGGCGATCGTCCATCTCGCCGAGGCCGCGTACGTTGGGAATCGGCTGGAGGCCCTTGCGCAGGTAGACGCCGCTGATCGCCTCGACATCGAGCTCCGGCCGGGTCGGATCGTTGAGCTCGGGGTGCTGCACGTTGGTGGCCGGATCGTTGGGCGCGCCGAGCACGTAGAGATCCTCGGCTCCGCGGCGCAGGCTGCGGCCGTGGGCCAGCTCCAGCCGGAACTCGCGTCCCCCCGGCCCGCGTAGCCCCAGGAATACGGGATCATCGGTCGCGGCCATCAGCGCGTCACCGACGCTGATGCGGACCTCGATGCGGAGCACCGGATGCCGGATCGGGGGCTGGACCACGTTCCCCTCCCTCGGCGCAGGAGGGTAGGGCGCGCCGCCACGCAGGGTCAAGGCGCGCTGGCCTACACTGGGCCGCATGGATCGCACCACGTGCCATCGCCGCCGGGTCCTCCTGGCGGTGGCTTTCGCGCTGCTGCTGGCGCCGCTGGCTCGCCCCGCACGCGCCGCGCGCGAGGTCTGCGCGCCGTGGCCCGGAGAGCCCGATCCGCTTCCGACCATCGACGACGCGGATTCGGCGCGCGCGCGCTGGGCCGAGCTGCGCATGGTCGAGCTGACGAGGGTCGCGCAGCAGCTCGAGGCTCGCGCGAGCGTGGAGAGCCATCGGCTGTGGCGGCGCGTGCTGTGCCTCGATCCCCGCAGCGAGCTCGGCTGGCGCGGCGTCGCGCGCACGCAGCCGGTGCGCGTCTACCGGCCGCCGTTGCGCTGGGGCGCGGGCCGGGCCGCGACCGGAGATCCCTGGACGTCGCTCGCCCACCCCATCCGGGTGGCGCGCCCGGCGCCGGCAGCACCCGCCGAGCCGCCGCCCGAGCTGGTGCGCGCCGCCGAGTTCGTCGAGGAGGGGGAGGCCAAGCTGCGCGGTGCGCGCTTCGAGGAGGCGCTGGAGCAGGCGCTCGCGGCGCGCCGCGAGCTCGAGGATCTCGAGCCGGCGCCGGCGGACGGCGCGCTGCGCGTGCGCCTCGAGCTCGTCGCCGCGGTGGCGCAGGTGGCGCTCGGCGACGAGGACGGCGCGCAGGCGAGTCTGGTGCGCGCGCTCGCGGTGGATCCGGCGCTCGATCTCGATCCCGCCAGCACCTCGCCCAAGGTGCTGCGCGCGCTCGAAGCGGCGCGCACGCAGCAGGGGCCGACCCCGTGAGGCGTCCCGTCGCGGCGAGCGTGCTCGGCGCGCTGCTGGCCTGCGCCGGGGTGGGACCGCAGCCGGATGCACCGCCGGCCGAACTCGCCGTCGAGATCTGGTCGGGCTTCCAGCAGCCGCCGTCGCTGGCGCCGCCGCCGCCGCTGCGGGTCGAGATCCTGCTCGACCTGACGAGCTCGATGCGCGCCCACGCGCCGGGCGCGCCGCCGCGCTACCTCGGCGCGCGGGAGTCCGCGGCGCGGCTGGTCGAGTCGCTGGCCGGGGACACGCCGCTCGGCGTGCGCGCCCTCGGCCTGACGCGCGGCGTCCGCTGCAGCCAGGCCACGCCCGTGGCGGAGGGCGCGGTGGCCGCGCTGCGCACGCGGCTCCCGGGGCGCCTGCGCGCGCTCGCGCCCGCCTCGGAGGGCTCGCTGGCGGCGGCGTTCGACGCCGTGCGGCGAGATCTCGCGGGTGACCTCGAGGGTGCGCGCATCGTCGCGCTCACCGACCTGGACAACGAGTGCGGCGGCGATCTCTGCGCCGCGGGTGCAGCGCTGGTGGGGGCGGGCGCGCGGCTCGAGCTGATCGTGCTCTCGAACGCGGCGCTGCCCGATTGCTTCCTCGACTTCGCTCCGAGCGGGCCGCCGCGGCTGGCGGGGTCGTCGCCTCCGGCCGACGCACCGCGCTTCCTCGTCGAGCGGCACAACTCGGGACGCGACGAGGCCGGCGAGGTGCTGGGGCGCGGGCGCGCGGACGGGACGCCGGTCACCGTGGCCTCGGGGGCCGCGCTGGTGACGGTCGAGATGGAGCCCCCGGCGGTGATCGGACCGATGCGGCTCTCACCGGGCACGCGGACCCGCGTGCGGGTGCTCGACTTCCCGCTGCTGACGCCGCGCATGCGCGAGTGGCGCTGGGACACGGAGCCGATCGGGACCGAGGTGGTGCGGAGCGCTGCTCCATGACGGGCGCCTGGGAGCTGCCCGATCCCTTCGGTCTCACCGCCGACACGCGGG
>Ga0307429_1001188_pt1 | contig 12830 bp, 12 predicted proteins | sample SalMarWE160230MG_FD_202151 | JGI IMG/M metagenome (GOLD analysis project Ga0307429, IMG submission 202151) | Salt marsh sediment microbial communities from the Plum Island Ecosystem LTER, Massachusetts, United States - WE1603-230 | ecosystem: Environmental > Aquatic > Marine > Intertidal zone >...
TAGCCCTCCTTTCCCGCATCAAGATTCTGTCCGATTTAAACATTGCCGACCGTCATCGGGCTCAAGACGGCCAGTTTTCGGTCAAGGCTAAAGGGAGAGAGATAGATATTCGTGTCGCCACCACGCCTACGGTTACCGGCGAGATGGCGGTACTGCGTCTTCTGGACAAGTCGGTGGCGGCTTTAGGGCTAACTGAGCTTGGCATGTTACCCGATACCAAGGCAAAGTTTGAAGCCATGCTCAAGATTCCCTACGGCATGCTTTTGACCAGTGGTCCTACCGGAGCGGGTAAGACCACAACCTTATATGCCGCAATCAGCTCCCTAGACTGCCTGGGCAGAAACATAATTACCATTGAAGACCCGGCCGAATATCGGTTTAAGGATATTAACCAGATTCAGGTCAATACCCAGGCTGGCATTACCTTTGCCAGCGGGTTGAGGAGCATACTTCGTCTTGACCCCGATATAATAATGGTCGGTGAGGTACGCGATGCGGAAACTGCCAACATAGCGGTTCAAGCCGCCCTCACCGGTCACCTGATGCTATCCTCCGTCCACTCCAGTGATGCTCCGGGCGTGCTCTCCCGCCTTACTGACCTGAAGGTAGAGCCCTTCTTGATCGCCTCGGCGGTTATCGGGGTTATCGGCCAGCGGATGGTACGGCGTGTCTGTCCCGATTGCGGCCATCCCATTGAGGCGCCGGTGGTGGAGCAGATGGCTTATGAAAAAGAAATGGGGGAGAAGATAACTGAATTTGTCTACGGCACCGGTTGCAAGTCATGTGCTTATACCGGTTATGTAGGTCGGGTCGGAATCTTTGAGATTCTGGCCATGAGCGATACCATCAGGATGATGGTCACCAACCGGGCGAACAGCAGTGAGATTCGTGCCCAGGCCATTAAAGAAGGCATGGTAACGATGATGAAAGACGGTATGCGCAAGGTAAAGGAAGGCTTAACCACTCCTTCCGAGGTTCTGCGCAATGCCTATTCTGGAGATTAACGGTCTGTGGAGGAATTATGGATTTTCAGTATATAGCTTATACAGCGGATAAAAAACTGGTCAAAGGCAAACTTTCCGCCACTGACGAAGCAGCTGCGGCCAGCCTGCTTAACTATGGTGGCTATCAGCTGGTCAACCTTAAAACGGTAACCCCATTCCTCAATGTGGGCAGCATAGGCGGGCGCTTTTCCCGAATAAAACAGAGAGAGATGGTAATGTTTTCCCGCCAGTTGGCTTTACTGCTGGAATCCGGTACTGATATCGTTACCTCTTTAGAGCTGTTGCAGAGCCAGATAACCCATCGCGGCTTCAAGACGATACTTGGCCGGGTAGCCTCTGATATTCGCGGCGGCACTTCGTTATCCACGGCCATGAGCAAACATCCACAGGCCTTCTCTGAAATGTATCACCGGACAATATCCGCCGGTGAGCAGGGGGGTAACCTGGAAATAGTGCTGCGGCAGATGGCCGATCATATGGAAAGGAGCGTTATCACCGAAAAGAAGGTCAAGAGCGCCCTCAGCTATCCTCTTATGCTTGCCGGTGTAGCTGTTGTAGTGGTAATCATAATTGTCGCCTTCGTAATGCCCACCTTCATTGACCTTTACGAATCTTTTGGTGCCGAGCTACCGATGGCCACGCAAATGCTCATTGACGTGTCAGAATGGCTTCTTGATTACGGGCTTTTCCTCTTGCTGGCGGCGCTGGCAGCTGGTGTTCTAGGCTACATTTACATCAAAACGCCAGCTGGCAGATATCAGCTTGACAAATTAATGCTCTCTTCGCCGGTAATAGGTCGAATTAATATACTCTCTGAGCTTGGCCGCGCCTGCCGGACTATGGCACTTCTATTCAAAGTTGGCTTACCCTTACCCGAAATTATGTCGATGGTGATTCACGGCAGTAGCAACAAGGTTATGGTCGAGGCTATGACCGAAGTCCAGCAGGAATTAATCAGGGGACAGGGCTTATCCAAACCCATGGCTAAAAATAAACTCTTCCTGCCCTTGATGGTGCAGATGGTCGGCGTTGGTGAGGAAACCGGTAACCTGGACAACACCCTGACCACGGTAGCTCAGAGCTACGAGGTCGAGGCTGATGACAGGACGAGTTCAGCGGTAGGCCTCATTCAACCGGCTATGATTATAGTTATCGCCGTGATAATTGGCTTTATTGCCATATCTCTACTTTCGGCCATGTATTCCATCTACGGACAAGTAACTCTATAGGAGCCAAAGTTAGTGAAAAAAGCAAGGTTGCTAAAAAAGGAAAAAGGTTTCACCCTCATCGAGGTTGTGCTGTCCCTGGCGATACTGGGCATAGTAGCGGCTGGCTTTCTCAGCGCCCTAGCCTCCGGCTCCTTGGGGATCTCCAAGGCTGATGAGCAAGCCACAGCGGAAAGCCTGGCCCGGACTCAGATGGAACACGTAAGGGATCAGGATTATATTGATTATTCTGAAGCCTCGCATGCCGTTTATTCTACGATAAGCACTCCCGCCGGTTATGGTGTGGAACTTAGTGCAGTTCCTTTTGACCCAGATACAGGTCAGCCCTATGGTGCGTTGGGTGGTGTCTTTGACCAGGATGATGGCATCCAGAGTATAACGGTGACTATAAAACACCATGGCAACCCGGTCTTTACCTTGGAGGATTATAGGACATTACGATGATATTTCACAGACTGCGTAAAGTGATCAAAAATCAGGCTGGTTTTACCCTGATTGAGTTCGTGATGGCTCTTACCATCAGCGCTGTTATTTCCGGAACCATCACCGCCACTATTTTCCAGGTGGTTACCAGCAGCGGTCGCACCAACAACCATATGATTGCAGTCAGGCATGCACAGGAGGCTGGCTTTCAAGTCAGCTGTGATGTCCAGCAGGCACGGGTTGTTACGCCGACCGCCGACCCGGACGGGTTTCCCCTTGTTTTAACCTGGACTGATTGGAGCGGTACAACGAGCACGGTTCAGTACAAAATAGAAGGTACGGAACTACAGCGTAAGGTTGATAGCGGTAATTGGGGCCGCATAGCCCAGTATATCAACACGGACCCGACAGAGACCTACTGCAACTTTACCGATGGCAAGTTTACCTTCCAGGTAACGGTTACTGTGGGCAGCGGCTCAGAAGTACAAAATGAGACCAGATTATATGAAGTTGTTCCAAGACCAGGCTGGCAGTAGCCAGGATAGGGGAGACAAATGAAACAAAAAAGGTTAAACAGACTAATATCGGGAGAGAAGGGCCAGACGCTGATTATGGTCATGGTTATGATGCTCGTCAGCGCCCTCATTATAGCCCCAATGTTAAGCCATGTCGGCACTGGGCTAAAGACGGGAAAAGATGTCTATGAAGAGCGCATGAAGCTGTTCTATGCCGCCGATGCCGGGGTAGAAGACGCCCTTTGGTATTTACAGAGTGAGGCGCGTATGAAAAGTCTGGATACAGACTGGGAGCCGGATGACACCGACTGGACATTAGATCCTCCCTATGAAGTGACTGACGATGACTCCGGCGCGGGCTGGCCGGATGACATCAATGACGACCAGGTCGAATTTACTATTTCCTACATCTGGCTCCTGGATGGGCTGGATAACCCCACCCCCGAGGTCAATGATAAGGTAACGGTAGCCGGTTGCTTCAACACTGACGACCCCACCAACTACATTGCTGATTTCATCACCGAGGATGCTGACTGCGGTTTAAGCCGGATAGGGGTCTGGCTGCCCTCTGGATATCAGTATGTTAGCGGTTCGCTGACTATTAACGGCGTTCCAATTGGCCAGAGTGCAATGGCCTACCCGGCTGGCTCTATAAGGGACCGCATGTCGGAAATCCTGCACCTGGTCAAGAATCCGACTCCAACACCCCACCGTGACGGCACTGCTCTGCTCTGGGATTACTCCGCCAAGAAGTTTGAAGACCTCTCCGATTTAATGCCTCCCCCCTCCGGAAGCGGCATGACCCCCGGCGAGCAGTACCCGCCCACCATAAGGCTGGCCTTCGATTTTCAATATCCAACCGGCGTAACTACACCCGAAGTCTTCTTCCCTTGGATAAAGATTAATACCGGCATAGCCTGGGACCCCGGTGTCGGCTTCTATCATATAAACTCCGTAGCCACCGCCCCTCCCAGGGGAGGGGCTACTGAAGGCAAAACCGCCAGCAATGACGTCTATATTTCCTGGGGCACACCCAAATATGCCTCAACCGGTGGCGGTACCAGCTCATCTCTGCAGGGAGATTACATCGCTATTGGTAATAGCCTGATGACGGAGTGCTGGCAGCTCTACGGCCATGGGCATCATCAGACTATTATTCCCGGCCCCCCCTGCAACTATAGCTGCGACTACAACTGCCGCGGCACCTATTTTAACGAAAGCGCTGCCACCGTTGATAGCGCGGCTGTGCCCTCTGATGCCGTAATAAAGAAGGCATTTCTCTACTGGACAGCCTGGTGGACTACTGACGGGGCTGATGAGTACATTACCCTCGAGGTTAATGACACGCTGATAACGCCGACCAACGGAGACGGCATAGCCGGCACTGAAGATGACGACCCCGGCGGGGTATTCCGCGATAGGTTCTATGTGCTGCCTACCTCCGGTTCCAACGGCTATGAGTACTCCTGCTTTGCCGACGTCACCGAAGAGGTTATGGGGGTAACTACTGCTGTAAATAACACCAAGTTCACCATCGGTGGGGTAGATGCCATTCCGGCTGATACCTGCGCCTCTAGTCCCCTCTGGTTGCAGGCGACCAATGCCGGCTGGTCGATGATAATCATCTACGCCAGCGAACAGGAGGAAGGGCATCAAATCTATCTCTATGACCAGCTTGCCTACCTCTGGGGTACACATGGTGCCTCTGCCGAGTTCACCATACTCGGCTTTGAGGCTCCGACCGATGACCGGGATGCCAAGCTCACTGTCTTCGCCGCCGAGGGCGACGACTGGATTTCCCCCGATTATACCAAGTTTAAAGGGCAACAAGATGTCTCGTGGCGTGCTCTGGGAGATAGCAGCTCGCACGACCCCAACTACTATAGAAACGTCTTTAACGGCTATTCATCGGCCACGGGGTTCACCCCGCAGCAGCTGGACGGTCAGCCCCCGGGAGAAATCTCCGGCGTTGATATTGATACCTATACCCAGACCAGGACTGGCACCCCTCTATCAAGTATCGTGCAGCCTGGTGATACCCAGGCAAAGATTCGTATTAAGACCGTAGGTGATGGCTATGGCTGCGATGGCATCATGCTGAACTACGTGGTCTTCTCGGTGCGCAGCACTCTGGTTACCGGCGGTGAGGATTTCGAAGTAGGCACCATGAGCTATGAAATCAACTAAGGAAGGACTAGACATATGAAAATAAGCAAAACGGCCTTATTAGTTTTAGGTGTTGGCATTTTCATCATCGGCTTTGCCGCACTGTTCAGTCTTTATTTAGGGCAGACAGGGGAGCAAGGCGGGTTAAATGAAAATCTGGCTTCGGCTCAAAGCCTCCTGCCCAAGCTTATCGCGGAGAGAGATGATTTAGAAGGGCAGGTCTCCCAGTGGGAAGGTGAACTGGCCAAAGCCACGGCGGCACTTAACAGTAGTGAGGCAAAGTACCCCAAGTCGGTGGAAAGCATTGAATGCGATGAAGTAATGTTCAAGCTTGCTGCTGATTGCGACCTGATGATAATGGAGCTTTCCGCTTTTGAGCCGTATGACGAAGATGTAGAAGACACCGATATTGCCTATTCGGTTGGCGTTGCTGAAGTAAAGGTGCAGAATAACGAGCTACCACCCAAAATATTTGGGGATTATGAGCAGTATGTTGACGATACGGTGGACAAGATGCTTGCGTTCATTCACCTCATAGCCGCCAGCGGAGAATTTGACATCGGCACTATAAGGCTGGTGAATATAGAAAACCTCGGATCTCCGGAAGAGGGAGCGCTGGAAGGCGCGGAAACCGATGCGACTAGGAGAGAGGTAGCTCCGCAGGCTACCATTCAAATCTTAATCTATGCATTTCCAAGGTGATAAAGATGGCTAAAAGAATTAAAACTCTGTTTATAAATGATAACACGGTTAACCTGGTGGTGGTTGAGGGCAGGAAGGTCAAGAAGTGGGCCAGCCTGTACCTGGAGCCGGGCCTGGTCAGCCAGGGGGTAGTTGTTGATGAAGCTCAGGTATCTGAAAAAATCAAAGAACTACTCAGGATGATAAAGGAAGCCGGGGGCAAATACGTCGTTGGTTTAAGCGGTCTCAACTCACTCTACCGTCTCATTTCCCTGCCCGAACTGCCCGAAGCCATACTGCCCGAGGCGGTAAAGCAGGAAGCGGCCAGAGTGATACCGGTACCTTTAGATGAGGTCTACCTTTCCTACCAGCGTATTCCGTCGGCGGTGGGGGAAACAAGCGTTTTTCTGGCTGCCTTTCCCCGCAATGTAGCTGACGCTTCATATCAGACGCTAAAAACAGCGGGTATTGAGCCATATACTATGGATTTAGCCCCCCTGTCTTTGTGCCGTCCCCTGAATGTACCCCGGGCGATAGTTGTAAACACCAGGCTGGACAGCCTTGACATTATGGTTATCGTAGACAGGCTGCCCCAGTTAATCCGCACCCTGTCCCTGCCCGGTGAGGCGGCACCGCTGGCGGAAAAAATACCCACCATTACGGAAGAAATTGACCGTACTGTGGCTTTCTACAACGCCAGCCATAAGGAACAGCCCTTAGACGCAACGGTGCCCATGTTCGTCTGCGGCGACCTGGCGCAGTCACCGGAGAACTGGCAGACGCTGTCGGGCAAGTTAAACTGCCCGGTGTCTATACTGCCCTCGCCGGTGGAATCGCCGGAGAGCTTCAACCCCAGCGAATTTATGGTTAATATCGGGCTGGCGTTTAAGGAACTATCACCAGAAAAAGGAGAAGCTAGTGTTTCCCTGGTGAACTTTAACGCCCTGCCCCAGATGTATTTGCCCAAAGCTGTCCCCTTATCCGCCTTCCTGGCTCCGATTTGTATCATTATCGGTGCTGGCATACTGGTTTATATGGGGTTTATGCTCCGCAACAGCATGGCGCAGAACGATATATTGCGTTCTGAGCTGGCAAGCACTGAGGGCCGTGTTCTTCAGGAGCGCGTGGAGATAGCCACATTAACCGAGCAGGTCTCCCAGATGGAAGCAGAGCTTACACCCATAGGGGAAAGAGCTGCCGTTTTTGAGAATACCTTCGACTCTCTGGGTGACGGCCGAGCGCTGGTCGATAATCACATGGATGATATTGTAAGGCTGTTGCCGCAGGACGCCGACTTCATCGAGATTAATCACGAAGATGAAGTGGTAACGATTGGAGGCCTGGTAGAGAAGGAGGCTGATGCCGAGGACGATATTTTCGACTACGCCAGAGACTTGAGGGAGCAGTTCTTGAGAATCATTATCTCGTCAATAGAAGCTGTTGAGAACGACGAAGGAGAATTCATAGGTTATGAGTTCGAGTTTCTTCTGGAATAGGTGGTGAACATGGATATTTTTACATTACTTCATACAGCCAAAGCCAAGGCCGCCTCTGATCTACATATGGTGGTTTCCAGCCCGCCGTTGCTGCGGGTCAATGGCTCTCTGGAGTCGCTAAACGGTACGACGCCATTAACCGCTGAGGATATCAGCCAGGCTTTCCTTCAGGTAACTACTCCCGAGGAAAGGGAGGAGTTCCACCGTCATCTGGAGCTTGATTTTGGCTATACACTAGACGGTGTGGGACGTCTGCGCTGCAATGCCGCCCAGCAACGGGGGTCTATCAGCCTGGCAGTGCGTTTGCTGCCGCCGGAGATACCCACGGTAGAGGACCTGGAATTACCCTCGATATACAAAGAGCTGGCCCTGAAACCCAGGGGGCTCATCGTAGTCACCGGTCCTACCGGCAGTGGCAAGAGTACTTCGCAGGCGGCTATGATTAAACACCTGAACAATAATGAAGCCCGCCATGTAGTTACCATAGAGGACCCTATAGAGTATGTTCACCCCTCAGTCAAGTGTGCCATAACCCAGCGGCAGCTGGGCAGTGATACCCTTTCCTTTGCCCAGGCGCTTAAACATGTCCTCAGGCAGGACCCCGACGTGATTCTGGTGGGTGAGATGAGGGACCTTGAGACGGCGTCGGCGGTGTTAACCATCGCCGAAACCGGTCATATGATAATGTCTACCGGCCATGCCCCCAGCAGCCCCCAGGCGGTAGAGAGGATAATAGACCTGTTCCCGCCCCACGAGCGCTTTCTGGCTCAGACTCGGTTAGCCTCATTGCTGGTCGCCGTGCTCTGCCAGGTGCTTGTCCCCAGGGCTGACGGCTCGGGGAGAGTAGCCGCGGTGGAGGTTATGCTGGCTAACGCGCCGGTAAAGAACCTCATCCGCGAAGGCAAAATCTACCAGTTGCCCAATGTCATCCGTACTCACCGGGAAGAGGGCATGATTTCGCTGGATGAAGCCCTGGTTAATCTCTATCTCAAGCGGCTTATCACCGGGGAGAACCTGCTCGCCTTCTGCAACGACCGCCAGGAAGTAGAAAAGCTCATCGGCAGGGTAGAGATTAAGTAGCTTTAGAGCGGGGATAAGGTGACCCCATCCCCGCTTTCCCCTTCCCCTGTTAAGGGGAAGGGGAATTTCTTTATGAAGAGAGGGAGCCCCGTATTCGCCCCCTCGTAAACAGCTTCGCCCCCCACTCATAAACAGCCCCTTCTTTCCTCTTAGACTCCCTGTAATATCTCTAGGGCTTTACCCTGTCCGTCTACCTATAACTGGGTATGGGTTTTGTTGTATAAGCCCCTTAAAATGGCTCTCAGGGCGTCATCTTTCTACATGTAATGTAGCTTTTAAGGCTACCCCCCTTTATCCCCCCACCGATATGGTAAAAATAAAAGAGGGGCGTTATAGCCCCTCTTAAAATCCCTTTGCAGGAGATATTCTAAATTGCTTGGCTTAAATTAAGGCTTGACTTATGCGCTGATTATCTTCTTGGCACTGCTGGCCCTGAGCAACCTGGCTCTGGTGCGACTGGTACTGGTTCTAGTGGGTCTGGCGCTGATGCTTCGTCTTTTTGCCACTCGTGGTCGGCATCGACCCATACGATAGTGTCTGCTGCCGCTTTTTCAGTGACGCTGGTTACCTTACCAAAACTACCCGCACCAATGTCGTAAACAGCATATTTCGTAGCGGCGCTGAGGTAGTCAGTTTCCAGGTCATCCGAATCAGTGGGCCAGACTCCATCGTGGTCGGCATGATAGGCTAAGGCTGCCGACTCAATATTTGCCACCTCGGTGTTAGCCGCGGCGACGTTACCGGTGCCGAGGAAGCCGGCCAGGTTAGGCACGATTACCATTGCCAGGACGCCCAGAATGGCCACCACAATCAGCAGCTCAATCAGGGTGAAGCCTTTTTCCCCTTGGTTCAGCCCTTTCACAAACATTTTTTCACCCCCTAGGTTTTAAATGTTTCAGGGGGCACTGGCTTTTTTACGTTGTTTAGAGCTCAGGGTTTCCTGGTTGAAAAAGCCTACCGATAGAGCCGGGATTAAACCCCAGCCCTACCGATAAGCTCTTCTAGATTAACTTACTTAATCTGAAGCTTCAGGTTAAGACTATACTATCTTCTTAAGCTTTTTCCCACTTGTGGGCACCAGCGTTCCACACGACATCAGTGTGGTCAGCAGACCACGCTGTGGCATCTGTAACAACAACCTTGCCATAGTCATCAAATCCGTAATCGTATACCGGAGTAGCGCTGAGATAGGAATCTGCGGTGGTATCACTGTATAAGTCACTTGCCGCATCGGGCCAGTCTCCGTCGTTGTCGGCATAATAAGCCAGGGCGGCTGACTCCACATTGGCCACCTCGGTGTTGGCCGCGGCGACGTTACCGGTGGTCAGGAAACCGGCCAGGTTAGGTACGATTACCGCTGCCAGGATGCCCAGAATGGCAACCACAATCAGCAGCTCAATCAGGGTAAAACCCTTCTCCCCTCTTCGTAAACCTTTCATAAACCTCTTCATTTCTTTTTACCTCCTTTCTTGGTTATTTGGGCTTAAGTTAGACAAGCTCTGGTATGTTTAGGTAATTAAATGATATGGGATGGGTAGCGGAGGGTCAATAGAAATTTAGTCATGGCGTAGTTGGGCTATGACCTTTGTACTATGTATGGCAGGCGGTAGGCTTCAAGGTGGACAGTGTTGACTTTGGCAGTGGGGAAGGCGCAAAATAGAGGCTAATATGGAAGCCGGTCTTGCCGTCATTTTCGTCATACTGGGGATGATAGTAGCCAGCTTCCTCAATGTCTGCGCTGACCGCCTGCCGGCCGGTCAATCGCTGGTCTATCCGCCGTCCCACTGCCCGGCCTGCTCACGGCGTTTGGCGGCAAAGGATCTCATACCGATATTCAGCTACCTGTGGCTGCGCGGCCGCTGCCGCTACTGTAAGGCTCCCATCCCCAAACGGGTGCTGTGGGTGGAGATAGCCACGGCGGCGCTGTTCGGCCTGGCTTACTGGCAGTACGGCTTGAGCATCGAGCTTCCCATCGCCCTCTTCTATATATCCCTCTTTATGGTAATCTTTGTCATAGATTTCGAGCACGGGCTTATCCTCAATAAGATAGTTTACCCCGCACTGGTAGTAGCTTTGGTCATCAGTATCTTCTTTACCATCTTCTTACCCGATGTAAGCATTGTGCCCGGTATCGCGCGGGCGGCTATCGGCGGCGGCATCGGTTTTGTCGTCTTTTTTTTGATAGTTATCGTTTCCCGTGGTGGAATGGGCTTTGGCGATGTAAAACTGGCGGCGCTCATCGGACTGGTCACTGGCTACTTGGTAGTTGTTGCCCTGCTCATGGGCATTATTCTGGGTGGTCTGGTAGCCGTAATACTGCTCGGCTTTAAGATAAGAAAGCGCAAGGAGGCTATCCCCTTTGGCCCATTCTTAGCGGTGGCGGCAATAGTCACCCTGCTGTGGGGGAGTGATATTTTCAGCTGGTATTTGGGCATCTTTTAGCCTGTGTTTTTCGTCCCACCCTCCCGCCCAAAAAGGTTTCACCTCTTTACAATCTCCATACCCCACCCCCGTAAAGGAGAGTAATGAGAGGCAGAGCCTCTTTAGGGTGGGTCAGGGTGGGTAGCTTAACACCTGCTAAAAATCTGGTTAGACTTCCCCTTATCTCCCCACCCCCCAGTGTCTATCTTCCCATAACCACCCGCCCAAAGGGCTTTGCCTTTTTCGTCTCTTAAACTCTACCCCCCCCCAAGAAGAAATAGATAGAAGTATCACTTCTGTAGGGTGGGAGGGTGGGAAATAAAACGCCCTCAAGAAATCGGGAAAACCCCTTTTTGTCCCTGACCACTTGACATATCTTATACTTAGTTGTACAATCCTCCCACGCAGTAAGTACTGGCTGGGGGTGGATGATGCTTAACATCAGAAGGTCAAATATAGAGATAATAGCCGATATGTTAAGGGTGGGGAATAATGGCAATGGCGCGGGCAAGACCGAGATTATGTACAGCGCCAACATGAGTTATGCCCAGATACAGAAGTACCTCGCCTTCCTGATGGACCAGGACTTAATTTCCAAGGTAGAGGTGGGCAACCCCTCAATAAAGTACCACGTGACCGATAAAGGCACCAAGCTGCTCAAAAGCATTGAGGATATAATGGAGATGCTGGGGTTGGGTGAGGGTATCGATTTTTGATGATTGAGGCCTGATTTTAGGGGGGGTAACCCGAGGTCTCCGGAGGCGGTGGTTGCCCCTCTTTTTTATAATAAAAATAACAGGAGTCTCACATGGCAGAGAAAAGAATGTTTATCATTGATGCCGAAGTAGCCCGGAAGGTAGACGAAAGCCGTGGTGAGATGAACCGCTCCGAATTTATTGACTTCCTCATTGAGGGTCAGCTATCGGAAGATAAAGAATCCAAGCCGGATACGTTAAATCATAATTACGTAACCAAGGCGGAACTGCAGCAGTCCCTGCAGGGAATCAAGGAGCTGCTGCGCAGCTTCCTCGAGTTTTTCTTGAGCTACGGACTGGAAGTGGGTAAGCACTCGGATAAGAATTTCAACGAACTGAGCCAGAAACTGCAGGAGCTGACCGGCTCCAGCAACAAGACCAAGGAATCCTAACCCAAACAGCTTCACCAAACAAGACAATTACCCCGAGTAGCGGCGGAAGACAAGCACCGAATTATGCCCCCCGAAGCCGAAGGAATTTGACACCACCGTGTTTACCTTGGCCTTGCGCGCCTTATGGGGCACATAGTCCAGGTCGCACTCGGGGTCGGGGTTATTAAGGTTTATCGTTGGCGGTATAACCCCCTTATTTATGGTCATGATAGAGATTACGGCTTCCAGAGCCCCCGATGCCCCCAGCAGGTGTCCGGTCATGGACTTGCTGGCTGAGGCCGGTATACGGTAGGCCAGTTCGCCAAAGACGCTCTTGATGGCGTGGGTTTCGGCAGTATCGTTAAGCTGGGTGGCGGTGCCGTGGGCATTGATGTGGTCGACCTCATCGGGCCCGATTCCCGCCTTCTTCAAAGCTATGTCCAGGGCTTTGGCGGCGCCCACGCCGTTGGGTGAAGGCTGGGTGATGTGAAAGGCGTCGCTGGTAGCGCTGTAGGCCAGCATTTCGGCCAGTATGGGGGCGCCCCGCTCAAGGGCGGAATCAAGACTCTCCAGTACCAGGGCGGCGGCACCCTCGCCCAGGACGAAGCCGTCGCGCTCGGCATCAAAGGGTCGGCAGGCATTCTGGGGCGAGCTGTTCTGGGTTGATAGAGCCCGGGCGGCGTTAAAGGCGG
>Ga0307429_1001197_pt1 | contig 12754 bp, 13 predicted proteins | sample SalMarWE160230MG_FD_202151 | JGI IMG/M metagenome (GOLD analysis project Ga0307429, IMG submission 202151) | Salt marsh sediment microbial communities from the Plum Island Ecosystem LTER, Massachusetts, United States - WE1603-230 | ecosystem: Environmental > Aquatic > Marine > Intertidal zone >...
TACATGGACACTCAACAGGCTATCAACCTGGCCCTCTACGAGCGCTTCGAGAAGGAGGGAATTAGCTTTGCTTATCCTACCCAAACCCTTTACGTAAGCGCAGAACAAAGGGCAGCGCTCACTGAGTTGGAGAGGAGCGAAGATTGAAGTGCGGGTAATGTGACGAGCGGTTGTTCGGCGCTCAAAAATATGGTTATTGGGAGTAGTGGACAGCTTTCGAACTCCGTATGCTCACCTGCTGAATCTCCTCAGGAAGCGCTAGGTTGTGCCAGCAGCGTAGCGACTGGCATCACGGGGTGCCGTACCCGGCGGCTTCCCGCAGAAGAAGTGGTCTGCGCCCGATCCATCACGTCTGTGTACATCTGCGACGAGCTGACCTAGGGCAAGGCCGACAAGAAACGAGCGCCTGGCGACGGCTGGATCGTGCTGTGAGGTAGTGCCGTCGTCTGATACAGATCGTTTCAGCCCCGCATACCCGACCCAAACAGCAAGCTCCCTAGCACTGGCAAGCTTCGTCATCCACTCATCAGGGCTTGCAGGATCGGCGATACCGAGTCCTTGCCAATGCAAGAAGTGCGCGAGACCCAGGAAAACCAAAACGGTATATGCGTTGGCCATCTTGACCTCAGACTCACCAAGCCCCAGGAGTGCAGTCGTTGATCGTTGTTCCGCTATCAGGCCATGCCCAACAAGCTGATTGGAGTACAGCCAGTCCGCAGATTCCGCCATCTTGACTACCTGTGGGTTTGAGGTGACGAAGCGGTCGACGTAGGCATCAAGCCTCTCTACATGGTTCAGAACGCGCCCAAACAGCTTCCAGAGGTCAACTTTCTCACCTGTCTCTGATATCCCTAGCTCTCGCATCTTCACTCCCATCCGTGATGGAGATTCCGCTTAACTGCCAATTGATGATGCCGCTGCGCACTCAGAGGGCCACCGCCCCAGCCTAGGGGTAGGCTACAGGATCCGCCAAGAACAGTTCCATCTCCTCCAGACATGCCCTTTTCCGCAAGATGCCCAACAGGAACCCAAGATACCGGTGATTCTCATTGAACAGGCTGAAAGCCGAGTTCAGACGCGACTGGACTGCTTTCCTAATCTCTCCACGTCCGGGAAGATGAGGCTTCGATGAGAGCAATTGAACGAACTCCCGGACGCGTGTCTCCGGCTGCGGGTTAAGAGGAACCGGTGTCACGTGGTATAGCTCGAGACCCGAATCAACGAAGAACCGCTCCCAGTCCCGACTGCTCCACACCGGTATCGGGAACCCAAGCTCAGCCGACAGATCATCAATGAGTTGGCTCGGTGGCGCCTCTCTGTAGAAGAGCGGTGAAACGCATACGAATCCCCATGGGACAAGAACCCGGACGATCTCTGATAAAGCGCGTCCACGCTCGACAATGAAGGACAGCGCCCCTCCGCAAACCACAACATCGAACGTCGAATCCTCATACGTCAGGTTCCGAGCATCACCCACTTCGAAGCGAACAGAATCTTGCACCCATTTGACATCTCGGGACAGCGCCCCACGAGCTTTCGTGACTGCAGCCTTGCTCACATCCACACCAGTCACCCTGCAGCGAGCCACTCTTGCGAGCTCCAGAGATGTGAAGCCTGTATTCGACCCGATTTCCAGTACGTGCTTCGAAGAATCAACCCGAGCAATGTCAATCCATCGCCGTACAGTTCGCTTCCCGCCAGGGGGGCGGTTGGCCTCGTCAACCAGCGAGATAAGGTCTACGTAGCTCATGTGCTTGACGCTCTCGATACTGATGTCATCCCATACCATCTTGCCCTCCCTATTGCCCATCGTGATCCTACGCGTAATCATATGAGCACACAGCCCTAGCGGCAAGCGGTTGCAGCACTCCAGCGTAATCCCACTAACAGCTACTCAGGAGCTCATTCCACCATCGCGTGCCCCGGATATCGTCCGAGCCCATGAGAACCTGAATAAGCCTTTGAAGGCTCATCCCAATCCCAACACAAGGAGGTAGCCCAAGATAAAGCGCAGAAGAGAAGTTCCCGTAATCCCTTAGCACAGGGACTGCCTCTCGGCCAGCTTGAGCTTGAAGCTTTGCAAGCACAGCTGAAGGAGCAACCTCTTCCTCGCAGATGTCAGCGACCGCCACACCGCACACATGAAGCCATGAACGACGCCCATCTCCCTGAACGGCAAAGGGGGTCGTGGACGTGGGGATGTCGCCAATCAGATGGACTCCCGGGAGTCTCGACCTGAGGTGGTGAATAAGAGCTGAACGGACAGCCATTGTCATGTCCGCGTCATTCTTGATCTCTCTGCCAAGCAGTGAGGCCAAGCGCTCTCGACCAGCAGCCATTCTTAAGTCAATGGAAAGGAACTCCCTGAACGCATCTTGCACAGTGCTTCGCACAACGCCAGGCCATGGATCGGGGCGTGTTACCTTCCAGGCGTCCTTCACGACAGAGATGGCGATGTCCTCCATCCAGCACAGGGTACGCCCCGCTGCGTAGGCCTCAAGCATCAAGAACTCAGGCATGTGGCTTCTGTCCTCGCTCTCATTCCGGAACGACGGGCCAATCTCGTACAGCTTCGAGAATCCGCCGGCAAGGAGTTGCTTATGCAACAGCTCCATCGTAACGCGGAGGTAGCAGTCGTGTTTGTTATGGTAGCGGAGAACTTCAAACGGTCTCGCGAAACCGCCACCAAACGAGTTCTCGATTACCGGGGTCCAGACCTCACGGAATTGCTCCCGATCCATGGTGCGACGAACAACGCCCAAAACCTCGCTCCAGATTGCCGCCTTGTCTGAACTTCGCACCAGAGCATCCGAAACCCGGCTAGGAAGAGCGTTTCGAGAAATCCACTGAATGGTCTCGATATCAATGGATGGCTCCCCTGCTTCCGTAAGATACGGTTGGCCTTGAATAGACACTCGGTCGTAGATGCAGAGCGAGTTCTGCAAGTCCGCGAAGCGGTCCCCAAGGCTTGATCTCTGGGCAGTGATTTGGAATCGATCGGCCGAGAATGGAGGATCGAGGGGCTGCAGATCATAGAATACAATGCCGCCATGTCGACGGATTGAACGAATCCTTCCTGTGACGCAGACTGGGGAGGAGCATCGCCCTCCTGCGTCTTGCGCAAGGTGCCTTGCCACGGCAAAGGGAGCTGGCTCACCAAGGAAGAGATCTCTCTTGAAGCGTGATTCGTGCCGCGGCATCCCTGCACTCGGCAGCCCGCGCACCCAGGGATCAGAGAGCAGAGCTTCGCGAAGAAGCTCTGCCGTACTCCCTGAGTGGCGTCTGTAATCTTGTAGGCACCACAGTGCCGCTCGGACGAGCCTATCGCGAATCTGCGGAGAGCGATGCGGGAAATGGAATGGATTGGCAAGGATCATCAGCCTCCACCCGCAGAAGAAACCGGTCGCCCACGAGCGCATCTCCTTAGCAGCAGATGTATCAAGTGCATTGAGTAGCATCCAACTAGGTACCTCATCTAGGGAGTGCGCCGCAGCTTGCTCAAGGGCCTCAGTCGCGAGGTTCACCGATAGACAGCACCAATCATCCTCCGGTGCTCCATAGCTCGTGTGTAGCGCCCCCGTTGCATGAATCTCGTCGCTGGTCGAATCGTAGAAGAGGTTCCATGGATGGAAGTCACCATGTATTTCGACCATCTCGCGCTGTAGCAGTCTATTCCTCCAGCGCAGTGCATAGGCCGCGAAACGCTCGAGAACATCAGGGTGCACAGCACCAACCGGAAACGCATCGATGGTAGCGAGGATGCCAAACGAACCGCCAAAGAGCTGGCGCACGTAGTGGTGAGGCTTGTTCTCCACTGGCTTGTGCTTGCCCGCCAGCCACCTGGCGATTGCATCTGCGAGTTGAGATACTCCTTCAGTGGATCTGAGAGCACGAATCGCTTCGATGAGAAGATCTCCCGGCATTTCAGGCTCTAAGAGATAGATCTGATCCGGCAGACCGCCCACGAAAGCAACGCTGCCGTGCTTGATGCTCGTGATGGCCCACGCAGTCGTTCCGATGGTAGCAGCCCTGAGTTCTGCCTCCAGTGCCTCCAAGTCCTCGAGCCGCTGGCTGTGGCGTCCCGTTGTCTTCAGGTAGTAGCATTTGGGCAGGCCATCGCAGGCAAACGTGACGCGCCAAAGAATCTTGGTCCCGGCAGTCTTCTCTGCAACGTTGGAGGGGACGCGCTCGATGCTAGCATTACCATCGCCACAGGCATCGCGAAGAAACGACAACAGCAGGCCCACTACTTCGTCAGGGAGTTCTTGTTGAGCGTCTTCGGAGCTCATGAGACAGCTCCTTCAAGCAGTGCGAATCGTACGTTGGACCCCTCCACAGACAACTCGGCCTCAACCCCCATGGGAATCGTGAGCATGGGTTCGGTATGCCCAAGATCGACGTCCCATGCAACTGGAATCCCCGAGCGTCCCATGCACTCAGCCGCGACGTCGGCAAGCGAGGGCCCGTGAGCATAGGCATCCTCCCTGGATGGACGAGACATGCGCCCGAAGACCAGCCCAGCGATGCCATCAAAGGCGCCCCTCAGCCAAAGAGAGGTGAGCAAAGCGCACAGTTTGTCACGACTCACGCCTTCCTCTTCAAGGAAGACCACATGGCCTGTAAGATCAGGCATGTAGGGTGTACCCCAAAGCAATTCGACTGTTGACAGACACCCGCCAGCAATTGGACCTCTGGCTTGCCCATCTCTTAGGCCCAGCCAGTCTGCCTTTCCTCTCGGTTTCCTTGGCCTGCTGTCCTCAAGATCCCAGGCAAGCAGTTCATCGGTCCAGTCTGAGGGGGGATTTAGTTCCCCTGGAGGGTCGGGGTTTTCCAGAGTCCCAATCATGCTGCTGATCGTATACTCTTGCGGACCGCCGAATTCCCCCAACTCGGGAAGCAGCGTGGGGCCATGAAAAGTGACTAGATCTGTTCTGGCATACGCCGCAAGCAAGAGAGACGCCAAATCGCTGTATCCCAAAAGTATCTTGGGCTCCCTGCTGAGTAGGGCGAAGTCTATGTGCGGCAGAATCCGAGCTGTTAGCCAACCTCCGACACTTGACATGATGCAGCGAACCGACGCATCGGCAACTAGTGAATGGAACTCACGTGCCAGCATCTTTGGTTCTGCCGTAACATACCCATTGTCCGAAAGGCACGACCGAGAGACCCTCACGCTGTACCCAAGCGCCTCAAGGGCTTGTACGCCTCTTCTGAAACGCCTTGGGTGACGGGCAGGACCTGGATAGGATGGCGACCAAACGGCAATAGTGTCTCCCTTGCGTAGTCGTCGCGGTTTAATCAAGGCTTGCTTGGTCATAGCCGGGTCTCTCCGTATGCCGTTGCCGAGAGAGCGTTCCGGATCGAGGCAAGAAGGGATTCAGGATGGTCAACGAGGGATCCCTCGCGCCCCCAGCCATTCCTCGTCCCATGATGGTCACTGCCTGCAGTAACCAGCCAGCCCTCGCTCTCCGCTACCACAATAAGCTCCTCGCGGAGCGAGGAGCTCACTCCGCCATGAAAGAGCTCGATCCCATCGAGGCCGGTTGCCATTAGGTCGAGAATATCGTGTCGTGCCAAGTTAGCCGGAGGATGTTCATATACCGCTAGTCCCCCCGATTGATGGACTAGATCGAGAACCCGATCAATGGCTGGCAATTCGGGGTGCCCTGCTTGCTTGACGAGGCGATCGTTGATCGCGTGCGCCTCTGACGAGGATGATGCAAGCCCGCACTCCTCCAGTAAGCGAATGAGGATCCATTCGGGCACGTATCTGTGTTTCCGTTCTGGAAAGTCCGGGAAGATCCACGCGACCCATGAAGCCAGAGCACTGCGGATCTCTCCAAGCCCCTCCTCTTCAGCAGCAGCCATCCAATTGCGTTGGAAAGCTAGATCTTCCTCAGCAACCAAGGTGAGGAACTCTCGGAGCGCTCCATTCCGCGGATCGAGGCCGATGCCAAGGATGCCCACAGTTAAGCTTCGCCAGTTGGTCGTGATTTCGATTCCTGGAAGGATGGAGACGTCGGAAGTAGCCCCGAGCTGTTCCAACTCCGCCCAAGAATCGAGATTATCATGCTCAGTAACCGCGATTAGCTTCAAACCCAGTACCTCTGCGCGACGTAGAAGCGTAGCTGGAGATGAGAATCCATCAAATGACCAGTAGCTATGCATATGAAGATCAACAGCTAGCAAGCATCCCCCTCACGGCACTGAGCGAAAACCCTTTGTTCGAAGCAGAATCTGCACATCCCTGATGTCGGTTGCCCCGATGATCCATGCCAATAGCCGCTCGACCCCCATACCGAATCCCGCAGTCTTAAGCGGCATCTGCTCCTTCATCGCCAAATACCATCCGTAGTCGGCGCTGGGTATCTCGCGGCTCAAAAGAGCCTCAATAATGTCATCAGCGGAAGTCTGCCTGGCTCCCGCGCCAACCACTTCACCAATCCCAAGGAGCAAGTCAGCGGCAGAAGCTGACTTGCCATCAGGCTCGCGGCCTTGATAGAAGGGAGCAGCCATGATTGGCGGATGGCACACCCATACTGGGCCGCCGAAGTGCTCTATCAGCTTGCGTTCTCCAGTTGCTGTGATCAGCGTGAATCCCGCAGGGTGAGGGTTGAGCGCGGTAGCAGTACCAGAAAGCCGGCCAACGGCTTCCGAGTAGTCTATGAGGGGTGCCCTGTATTCATCTGCCATTCGCTCCAGGTGCCGAAGCCCCTTTGCATATTCTGCTATCCGCCCCGCCATTTTCGCTAGCACCATCCGCGAGATGATCATGATCAAGTTGTTTACAAGGTCAATGACATCGCCTAAATTCCCGCGAACTTCTGCTTCCATGTGCGAAAACTCGTTAAGATGCCTCGAATCAGGGTCCTCGCCCCGGAATGATGGCATCGAGTACCACACGCCTTGGATGTCAGGACGTAATCTCACTCCCAACTCCAAGAGGAATTGCCCCGAGTCCGAGAGATAGACATCCTGACCGAAAAGCTTGGTCATGACGGGAATCGAGTCACTCCCCAGCCCTGCGGGTGAGCTGACCGAATGAGTTGTGATAGGCAAGGGAAGACTCTCGATACCAGCGGCACTAAACACCGAGTAGGATGCGGATTGGACCACGCCGTGCAGCGTGGCGAGAACAGCATAGTAGGGATTCGAGAGCAACTCCGAGAGATGCCTCTCTGGATTCCTCCATGTACTAGGAAATGGCTCGGGGCAGCTCATACTTCACCTTCGTCTATGGTTTGATTGCCCCATCAGCTGACGCTATTCTAGCACGTCTCATCATCGAGAAGAACACCACGTCACGTAGCGAGTCTACATCCGTCATCAAGGCGACAAGTCGATCCACCCCCAACCCCAGGCCAGAAATGGGAGGCATCCCGTATTCCATACACTCGATGTAGTCCTCTTCCAGCATCATTGTCTCGTCGTCCCCTTGTTCGCGATAGGCGAGTTGCCCAAGCATTCTGGCCCTCTGGTCTACAGGATCAACGAGTTCTGAATACGCTTTCACGATCTCACGCGTGTTGACGACCACCTGAAACATGTCGAGGATTTCAGGGCGGTCGCTATTCCGGCGTGCGAGTGGCACAAGAACCGTGGGATGGTTCAGTAGGAATGTAGGCTGCACCAGGCTGGGACGAACAGTGGTCTTGTACAGCGCGTCAATGAGAGCAGGCAGTGAAGGATAGCGATCGGCGTCCACCTCCGCTTTGCTTCCCTTAACTGCCTTCGCCAACTCATCGCGTGTTTCGTAGGCAAGGATATCGATATCTGTTGCCTCCCTTAGGGCATCGCAGTAGTCAATCTTTTGCCATTCACCGCCGAAGTTGAGAATTGATCCCTGGAATTGCACGGTCGTAGTGCCAAGAGTTTCTCGAAGCACATGCTGAATGAGTTCTTTAACGAGCACCATATTGTCCTGGTAGCTCCAGTAAGCGGCATACCACTCGATCATCGTGAACTCTTGAAGATGGGTCGGATCGAGGCCTTCATTCCGGAAGTTCTTCCCTATCTCGTAGACTCGCTCGATTCCGCCAGCAACAAGCCTCTTGAGGTACGTCTCGGGGGAAATGCGTAGGTAGAAGTCTTCTGCCAGGGCATTGTGGTGAGTTATGAAGGGGCGTGCAGCAGCACCTGATGAAGCTGCTTGCAGGATTGGTGTCTCCACTTCCATGAACCCTCGAGCTTCGAGGAACTGCCTCATTGATGATATCACGGAAGCTCTCGTAGCAAAGACCTCCCGCGTCTCACGACTCATTGTCAAGTCTAGGTAGCGCTTTCGGTAACGCACCTCACGGTTACGCACGCCATGCCACTTGTCTGGCAAAGGGCGAATTGCCTTGCTGAGAAACTCCATATCTTGAACATCGAGGGTCCTCTCACCGGATTTGGTCGTATACATGTGACCTTCGACCCCGACGAAATCGCCGACATCAAGGACACTCTGGCGAAGCCATTCAGCGGTCTCCGAGGTGCCCCCTTTACGAAAGCTTATCTGTCCTTTGGCACTGCGATCCTGCAAGTCGAGGAAGGCCATTCCCCCGAAGTCGCGAATGGCCATGACACGTCCTGCGATCCGCGCGAAATCGCCATCCGGGAGGCTCATCGCGCTGAGTACCGTCTCGGTGCACTGATACCGATCTGCGTAGGCGGGAATCCCATGCTTGGAGAGGATCGCAAGCTTCTTTTGTCTGTCCGAATCTACATTTGGTTTCAAAGCAATCGTACCCTCCTCACGGGTCAATACATACACACCCAGCCCGGGCCTCCGACCAGGACGCATGAGGACAACGCTTACAAGTGCTAACACCAACAACACCTGAAGCTGTCGACCGACAAGATCACAGCCAGGGGCGATCATCTTGCATCTGTTGTACCATTGTACGGTGCGATCAAGCGTCCAGCAACCATGCAAGCATCTTCAAGGCAACATGGCTGCCGGGCCTGAGCAATTCCGGAGATCTCGTAACAGGACGCCAATCAGTCTGGCGTGAGCATTCCCACGATGTACCGCTCAAATGCCCTTGATACATTCAGTGTCGTGCGCGTCTTCCCTTCGAGGGGAAGATCTGCACTGATCTCGAGGTACGAGGACAAACGAGGGGCGCTCATCCGGAGGATGCGGAGTTTGTTCGGACTCAAGTCTGGGCCGTCAAGAGCCGGTTCGATGTCGACGATCTTCTTGAACTTGCTGGACTGATCCCACTGGTAGCCGACCTTGCGTCCTGGCTTGACCCTCGCGATGAGCTCGGTATCCCAACACGTGTAGTGTTTTCCGTCAATGCATACGCTCGCGTAGGGAGTGCCGTTCTTGACCTTCTTCCTGGTGATATGCTTGATCTTCCCGTTTGCCGTGTCCGGAAAGAGGAGTAGCGGCACAGATGGAAAGGTGACAGTGATAGAAGAGAAAACGTCCCGTGAAAGGGCACTTTCTGCACTGGTTGGGAGAGGAGGATTCGAACCCCCACTGACAGGGCCAGGGCCTGTTGTCCTACCTTTAGACGATCTCCCAGGGTTTCGCATTATGTTAGGCAACGTAGCTTTCGCTGTCAAGCACTCAAGTTGCGTTATACTCTGCGGGAGTGCTAGAATGGGCTTATCATGACCTCAATCCGCGAGCCGGTTGTCGCTGGTGCCTTTTACCCTGGGAGTCCTGCAGCATTGTCCGCGGAGCTTAAGCGGCTCTTTGGAACACCGGTACACGTTAGCGAGCGTTCGCTCACCTCGCCTGTTGGATTGATCGCCCCGCATGCGGGGTATGCCTACTCCGGGCCGGCAGCGGCGTCGGGGTATCGGCAGCTGGCCACCCTGGGGCAGCCGAAGTGGGCGATCGTCCTTGGAGCGAACCACACCGGGCTTGGGCGTCCGGTCTCGCTTGCTCGCGTGGGGATCTGGCGGACCCCGCTTGGCGATGCGCCGATCGCCACCGAACTCGCCGATCGCCTTGTCGCTACGGGAGTGGAGGTCGCGGATGAGGCCTTCCTTCGCGAACACTCGATCGAGGTGCAGCTTCCTTTCCTGCAATTCCTGTTTGGAGCGGAGATTCCTTTCGTCCCAATCTGTGTCATGCTTCCCCCACTCTCTGAGTTGATGGCGTTCGGGGAGGCAATCTCACAGGTTATCCGCGATGAACCAGGGGTCGTGGTGGCAAGCAGCGACTTCACGCATTACCAGCCAGAGGAGGTCGCTTGCAGGATTGATCATGAAGCGATTGAGCGAATCTTAGCCCTGAACGTAGAAGGCTTCTATCGCAGCCTGGTCGAGGAGCGGCTTTCCATCTGCGGGGGTGGGGCGATCACCATTTTGATGACCATTGCCAGAAAGCTTAGTTGGAACGACACTCAACTCTTATCTTATGCCACCTCTGGAGATGTCACCGGGGATCGCCGTTCGGTGGTTGGGTACGCAGCGGTCTCCTTTTTGGGGAGGGGACATGGTTAGAAGCATGACCGGTTTTGGGACTGGGACGCTAACCGAGGGCGGCTGGCGCGCCGAGGCGACGATCCGCACGCTGAACCACCGCTACCTTTCGGTCCACGTCCGCACCCTGCGCGATCGGCCACAGCTTCAGGTGCGCCTTGAGGAGGCGGTGAAACAGGCATTCCGCCGGGGTGAGATCGATGTGTGGATAGCTATCGATAGGCAAGGGGATCCGATGGAGCCGTGCCACTTTGACCACAAGCTGGTGGGAGATCACCTGACCGAGCTTCGCCATATCGCTTCTGAGCTATCCCTTCCTTCACCACCGACCCTCGGTGACCTGATTCAGGTCGGGGCGTTCCAGGCAGCGAGTACCCTCGACGAAGACCTGTGGCCGATCGTTGAGCCGGCCCTGCAGATGGCGATCGAGGCTGCGTGTGCGGCACGGGCGAAGGAGGGCACACTCCTGGCCCAGGAACTTGAAGGGATCCTCAAAGAACTCTCTTTACTCCTTATAAAGGTCAAGGAGCGGCTCCCAGAAGTGGTAGAGGAGCTTCGCACTCGCCTGCAAGAACGGGTCGCTGCCTTAAATGTGGAGGTTGAACCCAACCGATTGGAGATGGAAGTTGTCCTGTTAGCGGAACGGTTCGACGTGCGGGAGGAGGTAACCCGCCTGGAAGCTCACCTGAGTCGAGCGAAGGCCCTCCTTGAGACCGGTGGTGCGATCGGAAAGAGGCTTAACTTCTTGAGCCAGGAACTCCTCCGTGAAGTGAACACCCTTGGAGCTAAATCGCGCGACCTTGATATCAACTCCCTTGTTATCGACATGAAGATGGCAATCGAGCGCTTCAAGGAGCAGGTACAGAATGTCGAGTGAGTCAATCACTGGGCAGAGAAGGGGCGTTGGCGGTGGGATCGCATTTGTCGTTTGTGGTCCCTCAGGCGCAGGGAAGAACTCAGTGATCGAGGGGGCAATGCGGAGTCTTCCTGGCCTTTCCTTCTCTGTTTCCTATACCACCCGACCGCGGCGCAACGGGGAGGTAGATGGGGTCGATTATCACTACATTTCCCGTCAGCAGTTTAACCGACTTCTCGCGCAAGGGGAGCTGGTCGAGCATGTTACCTACCTTGGCGATCAGTATGGGACGGCACGTTCGCAAATCGAGGAGGTCTTCGCCAGGGGAGAGGACGTCGTCTTAAACATCGACGTAGAAGGGGCGAGAACCCTGCGAAAACAGGGCCTCCACGACTTTGCCGTGGTGTACGTCTTCCTTGCGCCTTCCTCCCTTAATCTCCTCGAGGAGCGCCTCAGTGCTAGGGGAACTGAGGATGAGGAGCAAATCCGCGCACGACTCGAAGTAGCCGCGAGGGAGATGAAGGCGCTTCCTGTATTTGACTACCTGGTGTTAAACGACGAACTTGATCACTCCATAGATGAGCTACGAGCGATAATTGTTGCTGAAAGGTGCCGGGTCTTTCGCGAACATGATTAGGGTGGGTATCGACGCGGTCGACGTATCGCGAATAAAAAGTCTGTACCAGCGCTATGGGGAGCGATTCCTGAAGCGCCTATATACACCGAGGGAGTCCTCCTACGCACTGGCCGCCCACGAGGATCGATGCTTCGAGCGGCTCGCCGCTTGCTTTGCCGCTAAGGAGGCGTTGATCAAAGCCGCTGGTTCTCCACTCGCGTTCACCGCAATTGAGGTAAGCCACAGCCTCACCGGTCGTCCGCATATCACCTGCGCCTTGATTGAGGGAAAAATTGAGGCCAGCCTCTCTCATACAAGGAGGCTGGCCATCGCGTGTGTCCTTCTGGAAAGGGCTACTTCCTTGCCACGCCCCGCCCAGTAACCTTGAGATTCTTCTGGATCTGTCGCTTCAGTTCCTTGCCCGGCTTAAACAGCGGGACAACCTTTGCCTCGACCTGAATCGGCCTCTTCGTCTGGGGATTAATTCGGCTGCTCGCCTTACGCGCCCGTACGTCGAACTTCCCGAATCCAACGAATTTGACCTCCTCTCCCTGCCGCAGGGTATTTTGGATGAGGTTTAAAACCGAGTCAAGAAGCTTTCGGGCTTCCTTCTTGGTCAGCTGCGTGGAATCGGTCAGCCGATCGATGAATTCGCCTTTGTTCATAGTGTATTCCTCCTTGCAATTTAGATTGTTTGCTCGTTTTATTCCTCGTCGTCGAGGCTATCTTCCAACATATCGCGCATACTCAACGTCTCATGTCCGCCCTCATCGAGGAAGGGTCGTTCATCAACACGGTCCCGCTTTCGTGAGCGCTTGCGGGGAGAGCGGGAGGGTGGGACCGGAGGTGGCCCGAACAGG
>Ga0307429_1001199_pt1 | contig 12743 bp, 11 predicted proteins | sample SalMarWE160230MG_FD_202151 | JGI IMG/M metagenome (GOLD analysis project Ga0307429, IMG submission 202151) | Salt marsh sediment microbial communities from the Plum Island Ecosystem LTER, Massachusetts, United States - WE1603-230 | ecosystem: Environmental > Aquatic > Marine > Intertidal zone >...
CTAATTGATCTGTCAGATGACAGTCAAAAGGAGTAGTTAATTTGTCTTTCTGCCTGGCTTTATTTGGTTAATATTCTATAGCAATAAATATTATTAATAAAATTATTATCTTATTATACGAGGAGTCTAATTATGAGTAAGAAAAGGGATACGGTTGTATATGAACTTTATGATAATAGAAAGAAAGTTTATATTGGTATCACAGATGACCCTATAAGAAGGGAACAAGAGCACAAAGATGAAGGTAAAAATTTTAAAAGCATGAAAGTGGTTACTCCAAAGTTAAAAAATGAATCTGCTATAGAAAGAGAGGAACAGATGATTGAAATATATCAAAAAAATCATAATGGGCGAATGCCTAGGTATAATAAAAAGAAATAGTTTTAAATTATAATATATTTAGAATAAAAACGTTCCCGGATTTTATTAAGATAGAATATTGTGAATAAGTTTCATAGGGAGACGAAGATTGATAACACAAGAGCTTTTAAAATGGGCAGCTTATGAGGCATTATGGACAAAATGGTTAGCAATTGCAACTTTTATAATGTCAGGTGCTGTGATTGCTGCTGCGATTATCGCAGTTTGTACTATTATTGTTACAAAAAATATTGAGAGAAATAAATTTAACGTTAAAAGAAAAAGTATAGCAAGAAATCTATTATTTGAAGTAAACGATGATAATTATAATATAAAAACATTGGAATATATGTTTGGAATAAATGATTTATTGAAAGATAATAATGATAATGTTTGGAAAGGGCCTTTTTATTCTGATGTCTACCAAGATAATTTTAGTAATATTATTTATAATAATTTTATAGAAAGAAGTCTAGATATTGATTTCAATCAAGATGATCTGAATCCTTTGTTGCGAAGATATTTTCAGGAAGTTTCAAATATTAAAAGTTCAATTAAAAATTATAATGGAGTAAGAATTAATGATAATACATTGGCTATGAAAAAATTATTATTTACTTTGTTAAGACAGTCTATTTATCTAATCAAACATGACAATTTACATATTAACGTATTTGATAAACTTGAAAAAGAAGCAGATTTCTCTTTAAGAAAAAAAAGGATTTTATAAAGATTTTAAACCACAATTATCAATTGAAGAGTTAAGGGAAAATATTATAAAAAAATAATAAATAGAAGGTATTTTGAGTAATTAATTTAGACTATGATTAAGCTTCTACAAACTAATCTATTTATAGGTTCTTTGACTGATTTATATCAAACCAATGAACAGGATTGGGCTATTGTTCATGCAACACAAACTATTCATTATCAACTTTTTGGTTGGAATAGAACAACAAATAAGCCAGATAAAGATCACCCAAACTATATTTTTTATGAGAAAGACAATCTACTCTCCCTAAATTGGGTTGATGGTGCAGCATATCTTTATAACTGGAGTGGTGTAGAAACTTTTATAAAAACTCTTAATTTTATTGATAAGTGGGTTTCTAAAAAGAATGTTTTGATTCATTGTGATCAAGGTCAGTCCAGATCACCAACATTAGGATTGTTATATCTTGCTAAAAGAGCAAAAAATATTTCCAATGATTCATTTATAGCTGCAAAAAATGAATTTATACAGAATTATCCTTACTATTTACCGGGCGGTATAGGAGAATATGTAAAACAGAATTGGAATGGAATTATTTAGATTAGTAATTTATTACAAACAATGTGAAAAAAATTTACTAAGTGAATACAAGTAAAAAAATATTTTTTGGGTACCTAGAGAAGCTTGCTGTCTATATCTTCACTCGCGTGCAAAACTTCCAACTACCAGTAAGGACTTGGATGAAACGATGCAAGTAATCGAAAAGGAAAACTCTACACTTAAAGGTATTTTGCCAAAAGTTTACGCAAAACCTAATCTTGATAAATTCTCACCAGGAGTACTTATTGACCTTATTGGTAATATTGCTCTTGGAGATGAAGCAGCAAAATCAAAAGATATTCTTGGTAAAGCGTACGAGTACTTTCTTGGTGAAATTGCTTTAGCAGAAAGTAAAGAAGGTGGACAATTTTATACGCCAAAATCAATTGTAAAACTTTTGGTGGAAATGATTGAACTAAGTCAGGACCATGTTTATGATTCATATTGTGGTAATGGTAGTATGTTTGTAATGAGTGAAAAGTTTGCAGAAGAACACTAGGGGCGGCTTGATGATATTTCCATTTATGGATAAGAAAGCTGCTATCAAACAACTTACCGTTTATACCGAATGAATCTTGACATTCAAGGGATTGACGGCAGTCAGGTGAAATGGAATAGTGAAAGTTCGTTTTTAAGAGATACTCATCCTGACTTGAAAGTTGATTTTATTCTTGTTAATCCACCGTTTAATGATAGAGATTGGAGCAGTGGGCTTTTAGAAAATGATGACAGGTGAAATATGGCGTACTTCCGGCAAGCAACGCTAATTTTGCATGGGTTCAGTATTTTAATATGGGGATTTGGTTTTTTCTGTTCTAGAGTAGTAGGAAGTGAATATGAGCTCAGTAACACGCTAAACAAAAACTTGAATGATTCTTAAAATTTAGTAAATAACTTTGGAGCAGGAATTATAAACGCGTGTCAGAATTGTCAGAACTTTGCTTAGTAACGTGTATTTGGTTTGGGATTTATCTCCACCCAAATTCTGCTTTGCAGGATTTCAGATACACACAAAACGTTATACACAATAAACTTGATGTTTTAAATAATACAAAAAATGGAAAATGAATTAAGGCCAAATAAGGTAGAAATAGAATTTTTATCACTGGCATACAATAGGTTTTACGATATCTTCGAGGAAGTTTTTAAAGATGATTTCTGGAAAAAAGATCCTTACTATCGATTTTCCAAAGTAAAGGATGCGTTTTCAATATATGCAGAGTTATTAAATTATGAGCCAATTAAGTGGGTAGTTGAAGAAATAAAGAAAAAACGCCCTCCGATGGAAGGTGAAATTGGAAGTGAATTATTTAAATTTGTCAGAAATATTATTTTACATTTTCCATTTTTTGAATCCTGGGATAATACATGGGTAAATCAACAAATAATAAACTGGTATAAAGAAGGGCAGTCTATTGATCGCTTTCTGAAGAAATATTGCGGAGCAAAAGAAGTAAAATATAGGTTTTGGGAAGCCGAAAAAAAGAAAATGACATATTTGAGTATAACATTTCCCACTGAATACAATGAGAAAACGAAGATTTATCTTAAAGATATTCTCACGGAAAGAGGGGGAATAAAATTCTCCTTTATTTTAATGAAACAAATAATGGATACACAGGTGGTTAATGAATGATTCAAGTTTACTGCGCCTGACAACAGCGGATATGTGGCTACGAGTTTTCAGCCTTTGCCAAAATTGCTTCCTTCGGTCGCAACTTTTTTTATACACAAAACGTTATATTCAATTGAATTCTCGCTTATTAAAAAAACGGAATGAGGCTTTGTTTTCAGTAATATTTATAAGGGATGTGTAAATATTTATGATTAAAAAAAGGTGGAGTGAAGTGGCAAGTAAAAACATTACTTTGAAAGTTGATGGGAAGCAGTATAATGCTTATATAAAATACTGTAAAGAAAAATAATGTAAAGGTGGGAATATGGGAAACTTTCAAGAAAAGATAAGTTTTATATGGGACCTGGCGGATTTATTGAGGGGCGTATATAAAAGAAACGAATACCAAAAGGTGATTCTCCCTTTTACAGTGCTTAAACGATTTGACTGTGTTTTAAGTGAATCCAAAAAAGCAGTTCTTGAAACTTACAACAGGTATAAAGGCAAGTTTGAAAATATGGAACCTGTTCTTTTAAATGCTGCAAAGGACACAAAAGACAATCCACTGGGATTCTACAACTACTCAAAATATGATTTCAAGGCTCTGCTTGAAGACCCTGAACATATTGAGCAGAATTTGATGCACTATCTTGATTGCTTTAGCAGGAATGTTCAGGATATTTTTGATAATTTTAGCATCAAAATCCATATTACCAGGTTGGCTAAGGCAGATCTATTGTTTCTTTTAATTAAGAAGTTTTCTCAGTTGCAGGTTGATCTGCACCCTGATGTTGTTTCCAATCATGAAATGGGAACTATTTTTGAGGAATTGATAAGGAAGTTTGCAGAACAATCAAATGAAGAAGCCGGAGAGCACTTCACTCCTAGAGATGTTGTTAACTTAATGACAAAATTAATTTTCATTGAAAACGGTGAAAAACTGAAAAAGAGGGATATTATTAAAATTGTGTACGACCCTGCTTGCGGCACAGGAGGCATGCTTACGAGTTGCAAAGATTTCATAATGAACATAAATAAGGAAGTTGATGTTGTTTTGTTTGGCCAGGAAGTAAACGAGGAAATATATGCTATATGTAAGGCAGATATGTTGATGAAAGGAGAAAATGATAAAAATATCAGGGGTCCTTTCAGCACACTTTCTAAAGACCAGTTTCCTGATGATAAATTTGATTTCGTTATCTCTAATCCGCCTTATGGCAGGAAGTGGGAGCAGGATGAGGATTCTGTAAAAAGAGAGGCTGAAAGAGGATTTGAAGGCAGGTTTGGGGCTGGACTACCGAGAATAAACGATGGGCAGTTGTTATTTCTACAGCATATGATTTCCAAAATGAAATTTAATGAAAAATCAAGGATCGCGGTTATTACAAACGGATCTCCATTGTTTACAGGAGATGCTGGGCAGGGGGAGAGCGATATAAGGAAGTGGATGATTAAAAACGATTATGTCGAAGCTATAGTTGCTTTACCCAATCAGTTGTTTTTCAATACCGGAATTCATACCTATGTCTGGCTTTTAACAAACGAAAAACCTCCTGGGAGAGTTGAAAGGATTCAGCTGATTGATGCTACTTCTTTTTTTAAAAAAATGCGAAAGAGCCTGGGGAACAAAAGAAATTATCTCGGGGATGAAGACATTGATAAAATTGTTAAATTATATGATGATTTAAAGGAAAGTAAATTCTGCAAGATCTTTGATAATGAAGAGCTTGGTTATACAAAGGTAATTGTTGAGAGACCCTTGCAGTTGAATTATCAGGTTGCAGAAGAAAGGCTGGAGAATCTTTATTCTGCTAATGCGTTCGTAAAACTGGCCGGTAGCAAGAAGAAAGACCCAGAATTAAAACTAAAAGAAGAAGAGGAAGGCGAAAGAAAGCAGGAAGAGATTGCTAGCGCTTTAAAGGGTATTGGAAATCATTTATACAAGAACTGGGACGAATTTGAAGCAAAGGTAAAAGACGCATTGGATGGTTTTGATTTGTCTCAGAATTTCATTAAAAACATTATTCTTGCTTTGTCTGAGCATGATGATTCTGCTGATTATGTTCTGGGTAAAAAAGGTAATAAAATGCCTGATCCTAATTTGAGGGATTCCGAGAAGATCCCATTAAAGGAGGATATTAAGGAGTATTTTAAAAGAGAGGTCAAACCTTACTATCCTGATGCCTGGATGGATAGGAAAAAAGATAAAATTGGCTATGAGATCAACTTTACAAAATATTTCTATGAATACAAGCCCCTGAGGCCTCTGGAAGAGATTGAAAAAGATATTGAACAAGTTACTGCTGAGATTAAGGAACTTTTGTAGGAAGAATTATGAGGGCTGATTTGGAATACCTAAGGGAGAAAATAACAAAATGCGTTGATGATTCTATTTAAATGAATCCGACCTTCTAGAAAGAGATAATTATGAAGTTACTATAAGTTCTAAACTTGCACAATACATCTTTAATGAATTCCCTAGATATGATGTTGATTGCGAATATAACAAACACTTAGATGGTGAAAAAAAAGTTGATGAATTAAATCAGAATATTAGACCAGATATTATAATTCATAGAAGAGGCACTGATGAAAATAATTTAGTTTATATTGAAATTAAGACAGACCATAATAGAGAATTAAGAACACATGATTACGACAAAATTAAAGCCATGACTAAACAAAAAGGGAAATATAGATATAGCTTAGGTCTTTTCATAGATTTTAATAGAGATAAAGAAAAATTAAATATAAAATATTTTGAGGATGGAAAAGAATGCAATTAAAACTCTACCCAAAATACAAGGATTCAGGCATCCAATGGATTGGCAAGATTCCGGAGGGGTGGGAGGTTTATAGATTAAAGCATATTTTAAATCTAAAAAGTGGAGATTCAACAAAAAATCTTAAAGATGGGGAATATAATATTTACGGTGCTAATGGGATAATTGGCAAATGTGATAAATATAAATTTTATAAAAAGAATATCTTAATAGGAAGAGTTGGAGCTAGTGGGAGTATTCTTGAAGCAAGAGGGAAATATTGGGTTTCGGATAATGCTTTGCTTGTTATTTTAAACAAAAATAATGATTATAAATTTATTAAATATAAGTTAATTTCTTTGAATATATCTGATTTAGCAAATAAAAATGCCCAGCCTTTAATAACTGCTACACAAATTAAGAATGTTATTACTCAAATTCCTAAAGGCCTGAAAGAACAAACTGCCATCGCAAACTTTTTAGACAAAAAAACCGTCGAAATTGATTCTATGATTGAGAAAGACAAAAAACTAATCGTGCTTCTGAAAGAAAAGGGAACTGCCTTAATAAATCATGCTGTGACAAAAGGACTTAACCTGAATGCAAAATTTAAAGATTCAGGTATTCCCTGGATTTGCGAGATTCCTGAAGAGTGGGAGATTAATAAAATTAAGAATACTTCTTATGTGAAGGGAAGAATAGGATGGCATGGCTTAACTTCAGAAGAATACTCTGATAAAGGAGCTTATTTGGTTACTGGAATTGATTTCAAAGATGGAGTTATAGAATGGGAAGATTGCCACCATGTTGGTTGGGATAGATATAAAGAAGATCCATACATACACTTAAAAGAAGATGATTTATTAATAACAAAGGATGGAACTATTGGAAAAGTAGCACTAATTAAAAGTCTTCCTGATAAAGCCACATTAAACAGTGGTATATTCTTAGTAAGACCTTTGAATAAAAAATATTTCCCTAAATTTATGTATTGGATGCTAAATTCTGCTGTATTTGAAAGATTTTTTGATTACATAAAAACAGGAGCAACAATTTCTCATTTATATCAAGAAACATTTGAAAGATTCTTTTTTCCAATACCTAAAAAAGAGGAACAAGAAAAGATTATAGAATATCTTGATAAAACCACTTCCAAAATAGACAAAACTATTGAAAAAATCGAAAAGAAAATAGCCCTATTAGGAGAATATAAAAAATCCTTAATTCATCATGTTGTTACAGGTAAAATTGATGTAAGAGAGGTTGAAGCATGAGAGCAGACGAGACACAATTGTTAAAATTCATGAATGGACCAAAGCAGTTTATTATCCCTATTTATCAAAGAACATATAGTTGGACTTTAAAAGAATGCAAACAATTATGGGAAGATATAATTAAAGCAGGAAAAGATGGAAATATATCAAGTCATTTTCTTGGTTCTATTGTTTATGTTGAGAAAGGATTATACCAGATTTCAACCATTCCAAAACTTCTACTAATAGATGGTCAGCAGAGATTAACAACAATTTCTCTTTTTTTATCAGCATTAAGTAAAGTTCTAAGAGAACCTATAAATGGGATGAGTTCTGATAAATTAAAAAATTATTATCTGATAAACAGAGATGAAGAAGAGGAAAAACGCTATAAATTAATTTTAACAAAAAGTGATAAAGAAACACTTTTTAAAATAATTGATCATAAAGAGTTGTTTGATGAAGATTCTCAACGAATTAAAGACAATTATAAATTCTTTGCCGAACAAATATCTGAAAACAACATTGAAGAAGTCTTCAACGGCCTTAATAAACTAACTATTATTGATGTATCGTTGGATAGAGAAAGAGACAACTCCCAGTTAATATTTGAAAGTCTGAACTCAACAGGTTTAGAGCTTACTCAGGCGGATTTAATTAGAAATTATGTCCTAATGGGACTTGAAAAGCAAGAACAGGACAATCTCTATAACGATTATTGGTCTCCAATGGAAAAAAGTTTTAGTTATGCAAAATATTCCACGTTATTTGACAGATTTATGAGAGATTATCTGACAATCAACACAGGAAAAATACCTAATATCAAAGATGTTTATTCTGCATTTAAATTATATACACAAAATAAACATATAAAAGATCTTGTTGCTGATGTTTACAAATATTCTAAATATTTTGTCAATATAGCTTTAGAAAAAGAAGAAGATAGTGAAATAAAAGCAATTTTCTCGAACATTAATACATTAAAAGTTGATGTTTCTTACCCTTTCTTATTAGAAGTTTATGAAGACTATATACAGGAAAGGATAACAAAAGAAGAGTTTATGCAAATTCTTAAATATATAGAGAGCTATGTTTTTAGAAGAGCTATTTGCGGAATTCCGACCAATTCTTTAAACAAAACCTTTGCTAATCTCTATAAAGAAATTAAGCAGGAGAATTATTTAGAAAGTTTTAGAGCTGCTTTGCTTCTTAAAGAGTCGTATAGAAGGTTTCCAAGAGATGAAGAATTTAAAGAGCAGTTGCTTATCAAAGATGTTTATAACTTCAGGAGCAGAAATTATTTATTAAGAAAACTTGAAAACCATAACAAAAAAGAGTTAGTAAATGTTGAAAGCTATACTATTGAACATATAATGCCACAGAATGAAAATTTATCTTATGAATGGAAGCAAGCACTAGGCAAGAAATGGAAAGAGGTACATGACAAATACCTGCATACAATAGGAAACCTTACCCTAACAGGATATAATCCTGAATTGAGTGATAAGCCGTTCAAAGAGAAAAGAGATATGGAAGGAGGATTTGCAGACAGCCCAATAAGATTAAATGGCTCTTTAGCAAAACTTGGCAATTGGAATGAAAAGGAAATTCTAAATCGTGCCAATATTCTTTCAAATTTAGCTGTTCAGATATGGAGTTGCCCAGAATTAGCTGAAGAAGCTTTAAATAAATACAAAATTATTGAAAAGGAAAAACATGAGAAGACATATACAATAGGAGATCACCTATACTTAGCAGAGGGGGAGGCTATGCGACCCTTATTTGAAGAAATCAGAAAAAGAATACTTAATCTTGATTCTTCTGTTAAAGAGGACATTTTGAAACTTTACATTGCATATAAAACCACAACTAATTTTGTGGATATTGTACCTCAAAAAAGTAGATTAAGACTTTCCTTAAATATGCAATTTGATGAAGTAAATGACCCAAATGGGATATGCAAGGATGTTACAGATAAAGGCAGGTGGGGTAACGGAGATGTAGAGATTGGAATATCTAATTTTGAAGAGTTAGGTTATATTATGTTTTTAATAAAACAGGCATTTGATAAAGTTTCGGAGGAAAGAGCATGACAACCGACACATCAGAAAAAGCGTTTCAGAACGATATAATCGCTCATTTTGTCAACACGGGCTATCATAAAAGAGGCAATGAGAATTATAACGGGCCGTCATGTCTTGATCCTGAATTAACATTGAAATTTATTCACGACACCCAGCCAAGGGAATGGAGGAAGTTTGAGAGGGTTTACGGAGATGATGCAGAACGAAAATTCTTCTATCGTTTGGTGAACGAGGTTGACAAAAAAGGGACAATCAATGTTTTAAGGAGCGGATTCAAAGATGTAGGATGTGCATTTAAATTATTTTATCCAAAGCCGAACAACAGGAAAAACCCTGATTTGTTTGAAAAATTTGAGAAAAACATCTTTTCTGTCATTGACGAGCTGGAATACGAACAGAAAGAAGACGGTAAAAGGCTGGATTTGGTCATTTTCATTAATGGACTGTCCATAATAACTATTGAACTGAAAGATACATTTTCTCAGGGTGTTGAAAGAGCAATAAAGCAATACAAACAGGACAGAGATCCAAGGGAACTGATATTTAAAAGATGTTTTGTTCACTTTGCCATAAGTGATGAAAAAATCTATATGGCAACCAAACTGGAAGGACTGAAAACCAGATTCCTGCCATTTAACAAAGAGCTTGAAAACCCAGAAGTAAAAAACGACTACAAAACATCATATTTGTACAATGATATCTTGCAGATAAACAAACTCTCAAAGCTAATCTCAAATTTTGTTTATGTAGAAAAAGATGAAAACACAGGACAAACAAAACCAATTTTTCCAAGATACCACCAGTTGGATTGCGTCAATCTACTTTTGGCAGATGCTAAACCGAGCAGAAACTACCTGATAGAACACAGCAATGGAAGCGGGAAAACAAAAACCATTGCCTGGCTTGCGCATGGCCTAATAAATAAATTTGATAGGTCTGATAATAGAGTTTATGATATGGTAATTGTTGTTTCTGACAGAAGAGTTATAGACAAACAACTACAGGAACAGGTGCAATCTATTGAAAAAGTAAAAGGAATCGTGGAAAAGATAGAGAAACACTCTGAACAACTAAAGGAGGCACTGGAGACAGGAAGCAATATTGTTGTCACAACCCTGCAAAAATTCCCCTATATTTTGGAAGAAGTTAAAGATTTACCAGAACGAAAATATGCAGTAATAATTGATGAAGCTCATTCCTCTCAAAGCGGGATTACGGCAAGGAAAATGAAACAGGTTCTCAGCACAAACAGCCTTGAAGAAGCAGAGACCCTGGAAACCGAAGATATGGATGAGGTTGATGAAGAGATCCTTAAGGAAATCGAATCTTATAGAAATCTAAAAAACATTAGTTTCTTTGCATTTACAGCAACCCCCAAAAGTAAAACCCTGGAAATGTTTGGAATGCCCAATGAATATGGCCATTATCATCCATTTCACACATATACAATGAAACAAGCAATCAGAGAGGGTTTTATTCTGGATGTTCTTAAGAATTATCTAACTTATTCGACCTACTTCAAATTAGTTAAGAAAATACAGGATGACCCTGAATATGAGGAAAAAAAGGCAAAGAAATTGCTGAGAACGTTTGTAGAGGAACATCCTGTCGCAATAGGAAGAAAAACAGAGATTATGCTGAATCATTTCATGAGTTCCACAAGATACAAGATAAAGGGAAAAGCCAAGGCAATGGTTGTGACTAGATCAAGGCTTCATGCGGTTCTTTACAAAAAGGCATTTGACAAACTGATTAAAGAAAATAATTATCCAATTAAGACCCTTGTGGCTTTTACAGGCATAGTTAGACATGATGAACAGGAATATACTGAAAACTCTATGAACGACCTTACGAGTAAAAAAATAATCCAGAAGGCCTTTGAGGAAGACTCTTATAAGATATTGATTGTAGCAGAGAAATTTCAGACTGGCTTTGACCAGCCCTTATTGCACACAATGTATGTTGACAAAATGTTAAATGGAATTACTGCTGTTCAAACGTTATGCAGGGCAAACAGGATACATACAAATAAAAATAACACCTTAATTCTGGATTTTGTAAATAAAACAGAGGTAATCCAAAAAGCATTTCAGCCATACTACGAAGCCACATTTCTTAAAGAAGCCACAGATCCACATAAGTTATATGAATTAGAGGAGAAATTACTGGATTATCAGGTATTTGACCAGTCAGATGTTGGAGCTTTTGTAAAAGCATGGATGGCAGGAATATCACAACCCAAGCTGCACAATATCTTAAGTCCGGTTGCAACTACATTCAAGGAAAAAACAAAAAAGGAGCAGGTTGAATTTAAGAAAACATTGCGAAGGTATCAAAGTATCTATTCCTTTCTGTCACAACTTATCCCTTTTTCAGATGTTAATCTTGAAAAGATATATATATTTAACAAATTTTTAAACAAGAAACTGCCAACGATAAACGATCCTCTTCCATTCAGTGTTTTGCAAGATGTGGATATAGACTCATATAAAATCGTAAAGAAAGGCAAAAAAGAAATTTATTTAACATCATCTGAAGAGTTAAACCCAATTTCAAGTATTGTGGGAGAGTTTGGTCCAGAATTCAATGAAGCTCTATCAAAAATTATTAAAGACCTTAATGATGCATTTGGAACAAACTTTACAGATGATGATAAGGTTTTCTTAGGAAGAGTTAAAGACAATCTTTTAGAGAATAAAGAGTTAATAAACAAGATGGAAAATAATTCAAAAGAGAATGTTAAAGCAGTATTTGGTAAATATTTCAATCAAGAAATGAATAAATTATTAAACGGTAGTATGAACTTCTATAAAAGAATAGTTGATAATGTAAAATTAAGAAAGAGGCTTAAGGCAGATATATTTGATCTTCTGTATCTTGAGTACAATAAGATGAAGAAAAAGGAAATAAGCGGAGATTGGGGATAAAATAATAAGAAACTTGTTGAGTGAATTTATGTAAAAATTATAATAAGGAAAAGTATTTTTTGAATTAATTTTCTGAAATAATTGAAAGTGTAATAAATCAGAAAGAGTATTTATATTTTTTACATTTACAGGCTCTCACAATAGTGGCCTCACTAGTATTTAAGCCTTCAGCTATCTTCTGGTAAGACATTCCCAAAGTATGTAACTGTTTTGCCTTTATAGCCAGTTTTTGATACAAAGGAATCTGCCTTGTAGGTAATATTTTAATATGAGCGGATATTTCAGAAATAGTTCGAATTGGTTGTATCCGCGTCCGCCATAAAGCTGATGAAATCTACCTTTTGTAAGTTTAAAAGGTATTCTGGTTTTCCTTTTTAAAAGATAAATAGTATTTTTTTACCGCTCTGAATAAATATGGCCCCTGCTCTTA
>Ga0307429_1001201_pt1 | contig 12716 bp, 14 predicted proteins | sample SalMarWE160230MG_FD_202151 | JGI IMG/M metagenome (GOLD analysis project Ga0307429, IMG submission 202151) | Salt marsh sediment microbial communities from the Plum Island Ecosystem LTER, Massachusetts, United States - WE1603-230 | ecosystem: Environmental > Aquatic > Marine > Intertidal zone >...
TTCTTTAACCTCAAACTTACTTAAATCGGTTTTCTTTATACTGGTAGGAATCTGAATTGCTTTTACGGAATTAAGTTTTTTAATGTCATACCCCATTATATTAAGCCATTCTTGTGCTTCTATATCGTTTCTCCAAGAATTAAACTTTTTACAAATTGCCTTTTCGTTTGCAAATCCTCCTTTTGCAGTTTTTGAACCAAGTTCAGTTTTATTCATAATTTTACCTCTTTAAGTAAACTTTAGGAGATTTAAAATAATTTATAAACTATTATTTTTTGGAAATGTATTAAAATAACCAATTATTCTCTCTTTTTAGTAAAAAAGGAGCTCATATTATTTAATGATTTATTTTAAAACAAGCTTATTTAATATATCATTTAATTTGTAGTCAATACCTTCTAAGCACTTTTGAGTTAATTTCATTGTTAGCAGAGAATGATATTGGTAATCATCAATCTTTTTAGTACGGTGTAATTTGTTTATTATAAGATTAAAATCTTTAAATTCTTTATCAATTTGCATTATTTAGGCCTCCCATTAAAAATATTTATACTTATGAGCTCCTCAATAATTATTATTTCTACTCCTTATAACGCTTCGCGGACATGCGAAGCGCGAAGCGTAGCCGCATGTCCGCTGTTATCTGCAGGCTTAAAAAGATGTGAATTCTATTCATGATTCTTTATAACGTCTTATTAAAAGTCCTTTTGCAGGAATCCCTAATTTATATTCTATTTTTTTACTGTCTCCATATCTAGTTGGATGTAAAGAAAAATGATTAACAACCATAAACTTTACTACTCCTTCAGCTGTTTGAGAAAAGTCCTTTTCCTCAATCCGTTGCGCAATCTCATCAATTTTCAGATTTTTATTGTACCACATTAAAATTCCGTGTTTTATGATGAAGGAAGCTGGAGTATTCATTTTATCACAAACTTTCTTAAGAAGATTTGTTAATTTATCTGAACCCAATGAATGAACAATTTTATCAATAAATGCATAAACAACAAAGAAGTTCAAATTCCAGAAGATAGCTGTTGAAATTTTTTCCAGCTCTTCAATGCTTGGTTTTCTCGCTTTTTCTTCAGTAATTTTTTCTAATGTTTTAGATATAAAATCAACTATAGCTTTTTGATCTTCTTTATTCTTTATTGCTTCAAAGAAAGAGGACAAAATCCTTAAATGCACAAACATTGCTTCTTTAAATACCTCTTCAAGTTGTGTCTTTTCTAAAGACCCAACTCGGTTTTTAATAATACATCCCATAACCTCTACTGTCTTGATGGCTCTCCTCAATTCTATTTCCAAAAGATTTTTTTTATTCATATCATCCTTTTTATCTACATTTTCTTGTGATTTCTCTATCTCATCTTGAATTTCTAATCTTTTAGCTCTTTCTTTTTCAGGCATTGTATTAGCGGGTGGCAAAGCCGCTTTAATAATAATATCTACATGTTTATCAAAAAATTTAACTTCTTCTTTTGTCAGGGTTGCAGGGTTATATTTATCAAACAAAAGCAACGCATTTCGTTTAATTTCTTCTATGATTTTGATATTTTTAGAGTGATGAGCTAGGAATACTGTAATATAGGCATTTTTATTTATATGAAGATTATTAATTATTTTATCAATTTCTTTTTTTGTATGCCTATCTTCAATATGCTCGGCAAGATATTTAGCAACGAAAAAGTAGTAAAGGTATGGGTATCTAAATGAATAATTATTAAAACTATCTTTTGAAACTATTTGTATTAAATTTTCAAGTAAGATTTCCTGTTTTATAGGGAGGATATATTTCTCCAAATACGAATTCATAAATAAGGTAAAATCATCAGGCGATAGCTCATCTTTCTTTTCTCTGTAAAAATAGAAAGCCAGCTCTGTTAAGAAATTTATGTATATATCAATCTCATCATTTTTTACACCCATTTTTCTTAAATAAAAATATATAAGAGCCTGGTAGCAGTAACCTTGAGATGTTATTTCTTGATTAAGTGGCATAAATGTATTATAGGCAACTATGGCAGATAAAATAAAAAAAGGATATGCAGGCATAATTCCTTTACCAATAATTTTTCCCAAAGTGAAATCTATTAATTCTGTGGTTTTATCAATCTCCTTATAATTATCTCTCGTTTTTTTATCCGCCAAACATATCCATTTTTTAATTGATTCATATCTTAATGAAGGTTTGTATTCTTTTATTTTGAAATATGCAAACGAACTAATAAGTTTTTCATCCTTAATGTTCATGCTAAAAATATCATCAACAATGATTACACAGTAAGAGTATTTAGATAAAACTTCTATATGCTTTTCTTTATTCTTAGCCAAATAAAAATCATCTATTATCGGGATTATTCGCTCTTTATTAATTTCGTTTATACGAAGTCCCTCATATTGTTCTTGAAATGAACGTAATATTTTATTTTCTATTTTCCCTTTAGACCGATTCTCTGTAACAAATACATAAACAGGAATGAACTTCTTTTTTCGCATCTCTTTAAATATCGTTTTACACAGAGTCGTTTTACCTGATTGGCCTTCTCCAGCAATAACAATCTTTGGATAATCCAAAAGATTTTTCAATAATTCCTCTGAGTTTATTTTTTCTTTGTACCTTCTTAGATAATCATATTTATCTAACTCTGGATATATAAATATGTCGTCTAAAAAAACTTTTTCTTTTTGAGAATGCGCTTTTGTTAACATCGCTGTGTCTTGCAAGAAACTATCGAATTTTTCTGTTATTTTTAATTGCCTGATTTTTGTCTCTTTTTCAACTATTTTTTTAAGTCCATTGTAAACATCAAGCCAAGCCTTATTAAAATCTTGAAAATTTGAAACAGGATCTCCGTCTGTGGGCAAAGCCAATAATTTAGAAATGTCTTTATCGTCCTTCCATCCACAATGAGATAAAATGATTGGAATAACTGAAATACCTTTCTTTTTTCTTAATTCCAATGATTTCATTTTTTCTTTCATACAGCTATCTGAAGAAAGAAAATTTGCTGAGATAAATAAACAAATAATATCTGCGTCCTCTAAATTATTATCAATCTTATTTTGATAATTTTCACCTGGAAAAATTTCACGATCATACCACTCTTCTATTAAACCATTATTTTTGAGTGGAGCGGTATGTCTTTTAAATTGCTCAATATAAGGATTATCATCAAGATTGTCTTGGTGTGAGTAGCAAATAAAAAGCTTTAACTTCTTGTATTGTTCCATGGCATTATCCCCCATACTTATTTTAGCATCTATCCCCATTATATAAAGTATCAATGAAGCTATATTTATTTTTAAGCTTGTAAATAACTTAAAATAACCGAAGTATTTCGTTTATGCACGGCGTGCTGTATAAAAAATACAAGTTATTCATTTTAATTACCACTTATTTAAAAATTCCCTAATAGCATCTTCCGGGGATAAATTTAGGTAAATTTCTGTAGTGGCTAACCGATCATGACCTAAAAGAGATTGAAGGGCTCTGGTAGAAATGCCTTTTTTAATACAATTTACTGCAAAAGTATGTCTTAATACGTGGGGGCTAACTTTCTTTGCAACCCCTGCTTTATCAGCTACGTTCTTTACTGTTCTCTCGATTGTCCTTTTGCTCATTCCGATATTGTTATTTTCGGCAAAATGGTATTCAATTAACCTTCTAACTCTGTCTGTCATAGGAATTATTCTTCTTTTTGTTTTTTTGCCGTAAGGACCGCCCTTGCCGTAGATAACAAGTCTTTTTTCCTGCCATTGAACGTTTTCTTTTTTAAGATCAGCAAATTCAGATAATCTTAATCCTGTATCGAGCATGGTCCATATAACAAATTTTTCCCGGAATGTATTACAAGAATTAGTTAATTTATCCACTTCGTCATTATTTAATGGTTCTCTTTTATATTGGTATGGCATAAATTTACTCCTGACGGTTTGTGGATAAAAAAAGTTGTCAAAGGCAATTTGGGGAAATCTTTTTATTTCCGTATAATTTCAACTGTCTTGTCAATAACTTCGTTGAGTCTGTTGACTGTAAGACTGCCAGCTTTGTAGAGAATAATATGGCTATCTGCTGTGAATATACGGTTTGGTCTCACATTGCTCGACTGCTTTAATTCTCCAGTTTTAAAGTCCTTATCCTCGAGAGGGATAGCATAATTGTCTTTAATGGTTTGGCTGGTTATCTGACAGAGAATTACATCATCTCCTTCTAATACCGAGACGACTAAAGCAGGACGTCTTTTGGTTTGGGTAAAGTCAGAGAATGGGAATGGAATAACTACGACATCACCTTTTATAAATTTTGCCATGCTTTATTTTCCTCTGGTTCCAGCCAATCCTTTTTAAGAGAAGATTCGCTTGCAATAGCTATATTCATTCGCTCTTTGATAACCTTTGTCTTTAAAAACTTAATAAAATCCAATACCTCGTCAAGAAAAGGTTCAGGAACTTGTTCAATTTCGTTTATAAGCAATTCCTTTTTACTCATGACTCTCCTTTTTGCCTGTGCGCGTACGCACGCAGGCAGGTCTAATTTATTTATTTTAAATTATAACACAGGTTTATGCCTTCTATTTGGCTCTAAAATTCTAAACCCTAGCCTTTGTTTTTAGTTTATCTTTTACATAGGTATTTGTCAACATTGAGTAGAAAATACGCCAAGATGGCGCGATAAATAAAAAGGAAAGCATTATAAAATATAGATTGGCTTGGATGATTTTTAGGCAAATGGCGTACTTTTATACAGAAGGCGACAAATATGTATTTTTTTTAACAACTTAATCTTACTTTTATTTTATAAAATTATTGCTATTAACAAATGCTTTTAAAAAGATATTTAACGCTGAGGGATATCTGCTTGGATTATATACCTCGCTGCCTATCTCTAATTAAGATTGAATTTTCTTTGTTCTTAAGATAGAAAATATTTCTACAACGTATTTATTTATCTTTTCTTGATCAACCGCTGCAAAAGCATCCATAAATAATAAAAGACCCTGAATTGACACATGCATTTTTTCAAATATTACTAACTTATTTAAGTCAATATCGTTAAATATCTCTTTTATTCTGTTTGAAAAATGATGTTCTTTATCGTGGGTATCTTCTTTAATTTTTAGTAAAAAAAGGTTAGTGTAAATTTTAGTGGGGTAGTTAGAAGAAGATTAGAGAAAAAAGAGATAATTATTGTGATTAGATGATGTCCATGTTATAATAATTAAAATTAAATATAGACAACAATTTTGGTTTCGAAAGAATTAAAAAGGAAAACGGTGAAAGACCGTTGCTATTGTCGTATCTGTAACCGGCATAACCTTGTATCATTCACTGCCTGATGAGCGGGAAGAATGATACGCTCTAAAGGGCCGGGAGCCAGAAGACTTGCCATAGTTGTCTGCTTGACTATCCTCCGACATAGGGGTAGAGCAGTTGCTATTTTATTAGCGTTTATCCGTCAATTTTAAGGCTGCTTCCTATTTAGATAGAGGAAGCAGCCTTTTTTTATTTGTAAGTGATATGCGATGGTCGGGCGGGCATTGTAATCCAATTACGAATATATATTTAATTTTTAATGATAAAAAATTAAAGGAGGTCTACTGCATGTAAATAAATTTCTCATCATGTTTATCTTTTACATTAATAAGATTTAAAAAAGTTTAATTTATATTTTATAAGAAAGGAATTTATCCATGAAAAATAAAAAACATTTTTTGCTTATAATAGGCATAATTTTCTTAATTCAGACCATTACAGTAATACCAGGATTAGCCTCAGGAAATGAAAATCAGATATTCAGTCTGGATGAAATTGTGGTCATTGCCTCTAAATATCCAGAAAGAGCGTTGGATTCGATTGCCAGTGTAGAAGTTATCAATGAAGAAGAAATTGAGGCGGCTCAAGCGGAAAATCTTGCAGATATATTAAGTGCTATTACTGGATTGGAAATCAGTGATTACGGAAATGCCGGCGGAATTAAAGCCATAAGTATTCGCGGATCATCTCCCGAACAGGTTCTGGTCATGATTGACGGACGACCAATGAATGATCCTCAAACCGGAAAAATCGATTTAGGGCAAATTCCCTCCAATATAATAGAAAAAATAGAAATTTACCGAGGACCAGCTTCTGCCATTTATGGGGCTAATGCTCTTGGTGGAGTAGTAAATATTATCACTAAAAAAGGTAAGGGTGATTCCAAAGGTGCGGTAAACGTGAATGTGGGGACATATGGTGCCCAAGATTATGAAGCTTCTTATCAGGGAGTAAATGAAAATCTAAGTTATTATTTTTTAGGCAACTATTTTACTACTGATGGAGATCGAGAAAATAGTCAATTGAAGGAAATTGGGTTTTTAGGGAAAATTATTAATCAATTAGACCAACAAACCGACCTGGGTTTAACGCTTCGATATCATGATTGCAACCGAGGGTTACCCGGTTCAATCGATTATCCAAGTCCTGAGGCCATTCAGAAAGATCGAGATTTTAATTTGGATTTAACCTGGCAGAAAAAAGAAGAAGATAAAGATGTTAATGTCAGTGGTTTCTATTCTTTTCATCGGGTCTTTTTTGATAATCCGGGAATGTGGGGGCATACCGGTCCAAGCATTCATAAAACTAATTCTATGGGATTCTCTTTCGATTGCACTGATTATAATTCCACTTTTGGAGATAATAATTTTGACAGTCAACATGTTTTTACCTGGGGAGCAGAAGTGAAAAATGATCAGGTTGACAGCACGGATATTAGTGAACACAATTGCTTGAATGGAGCTATATTTATTCAAGATGTTTGGCAGCCTTCTGATATGGATGACCTGAAAGTAACGGCAGGAATTCGTTATGATTACAATCAAATTTTCGGAAATCAAGTTAGTCCTCGTATTGGTTTTTCTTACCGTCTCCAGGATGAGTTAAATTTCCATGCATCTGTGGGAAGAGCATATAGGGCGCCTAATTTTGATGATTTATATTGGCCTGCAGATTCCTATGTCGCCGGTAACCCTGATTTGGTTCCGGAAGTTGCATGGGCATACGAAGCAGGATTGCGATATATAAATGAGGAAGGTAATTTTACAGGAGAATTCAATATTTTCCGTAAAAATGTTGAAAATTTAATCAATTGGGCTGCTGGGGATGACGGAATTTGGAAACCGGTAAATATCGGTTCAGCAAGAGTTGATGGAATAGAAGTTATTTTCAAAAAAGATTTAGGTGACCATTTGAGGGCTAATCTTGGTTATAGTTATCTAAATGCTGTTGATTCAGATACAGATAACCAGCTCAAACCTCATTATAAATATAATTTTGGAGTTGGCTATTATGACAAAACCGGTGACCATCAGGATGAATTCTGTGTTCAATTAGAGGGTTATGCCATTACTGAAAGACCAAATGATCTACCAAATTATTGTCTAATTGATCTGAATGTGGGAAAAGAATTGACATTAACCAAAAAGGATGGGCAAAAAGTTAAACTTGATTTTTCTGTGAAAAACATTTTAGGTCAACAACCGGAAATGGTAAGTGGATTTCCGATTACCGGAAGAACATATACCGCAGGTATAAGTTTTGAATTTTAAATCAATGTCAGGGCAAGTCCTGCTGATTGGATTTGCCCTGACAAATTCAACGGAATAATGATTCCATCAACAAGAAGATGAAAAGATTAATAAAAAAACCTAAACCAATCTGGATTTGTTTAATATTGTCCTTATTAATTCATTTTTTTTTAATTAGTTGTTTTATTTATTCATTAGAGGTTTCATCCAATAAGAAGATAATAGAGAAATCTCATATTGCCCGCATATCCCTAAAGCTAAAAACGGATCTTTCTTTCCCGATTGAAAATTCAGGGGTTTCGAAACTGAAATCAGTTCCTGATTCTCAAAATATTGAGAATCGTGATACGGAAAAACAAATCCTGCAGATGGAAGAAAAAATCCTTAAAAAACAAGAGCCGGAAAAAGAGCTGCCATCAAATAAAATGATTCCTGCTGAAAAAGTGGGAGAAGAAGCCTTAAGAGAAGATAAAAAAAATTCTATGGATAATAATCAGCCGGATAAAAATAAAAAGGCAAAACCAGAGACGGAAAAATCTTTGGCAACTGGGAATAGGGAAACGGGAAAAGAAGCAGAACAAGAAAAAGAACGGAATCTTCCGAGCCAAAGCAAAAACAATGAATATTTTAAAGAAAAACCTGTTCAGGAAGATTTTAATATTGCTTCCCAAGAGGTTGATTATAAAGAGGAAGGCCAAACGGAGAAAAATCCGGAGATTGATGATACCCTTGATTTTACCAAAAACAATTATCCGGATAATGTAAATCCGCCTGAGTTGCTTGAATTTCAACCTCTCGTCTATCCAAAAAATTTAAGAGAAAGGGATATTGAAGGGAAAGTCATTCTTAAAATACTTATTGATAAAGAAGGCAAGGTACAGGAAATTCAAATTTTTGAGTCATCAGGATATGAAGCCTTTGATCAAACTGCCGTTAAATCAGTCTGGCAATGTCAGTTTAAACCGGCGAGAAAAGGAAATCAACAAAAGGAAAGCTGGGTGTTAATTCCCATTAATTTCCAAATAAAGTGAAAAAACAAGAGGTGATTTTAATGTATAGCATTTTACAGCAGGGGGGAACCATCATATACCCACTGCTATTTATTTCCATTATTGCATTGGCGATTATTTTAGAACGTTTCTTTAAATACTATCGAATTCCGAAAGAAATATCGGATGATTATATGGTGGCCATCAAGGAAAATATCCGGCTGAATAAGAAAGATGAGGCGCTAAAAATTTGTAATGATATAAAAAATCCAATTGGGGGAATATTAAAAAAGGGCATTTATCATTTAAATGACGGTGTTGAAGAAATGTATCAGCAGATGGATGAAGCCAAATTGCATGAATTTCCCAAATATGAAAGGCATTTGGGATTATTGAATTTTATCGGAAAAATAAGCCCGACCTTGGGATTGCTGGGAACAGTTACCGGTATGATAAAAACATTTCATTATTTGTCATTAAATGTGGGGGCGCAACAGCTGGCTGAAGGAATATCTGAAGCATTGATCACCACCGCCTTTGGTTTGATTATTTCCATTCCCAGTTTGGGTGCCTACTACTATTTTATAAGTAAATTCGAACAAATAGTAACTCATACGGAGAAACGGGAAATAGAATTAACGAATTATGTCAGAAAATCAGGAGTTCCTTATGAGAAAGTATCGAGTTAAAAAAGCAGATTTGGACATGAATTTAGCTCCATTGATTGATGTTGTTTTCTTATTGTTGATCTTTTTTATGGTAGCCTCAACAATTAATATGAACGAAGTACAGGCAACCATAAAATTGCCCGGGACTGATACGGTAGAAGGAAAAAGTATGAAAGAAATTGTATTATATATTACCAAGGAAGGGCAAGTTTTTTTAGAAAAGGAAAAAATAGGATGGGAGCAGCTTCCGGATATTTTATATCAATGCATGATAAAAAATGAAGCAAAGGAAGTAACGGTATATGCGGATAGAGAAGTGGGCTTCCAATATATTGTGAATATGTTGGATATAGCAAATCAATTAAAGATTAACCAAATTCAATTCTCCCTTCATCATCAGTGATTCTTCATGAATTTCATCGGAACCAATAGGTTGATTTAAGAGTATAGAATTGTTATCCAGAGTCAATTTGTATTTTAATTGTTTTTTATTTTATTATTTTCATTGTGTAAAAAATTGTAATATTATTTACCTGTTGTGTTATGTTGCGTCTCCGAATAGCTCCAAAAGTTAAAAGTTCTCTTTTCATAGTACTTTAGAGTTTAACCCAAAGAAGTTAGTATATACTCAATTAAAGAAATGGGTAAAAAGTCATTCTCAAGAAAAGTACTTTCGGAAGAAAAGAAAATAAAAGTTAAAGGGGTATTTTTTAATAAAAAAACGCTAAAATAGCGTTAAATTATGAAATTGGCTAATGGCATGCTTTTACATAGAAGGCGACAAATATGTATTTTTTTTAATTTAGCGGGAATTCCCCATCTGTTAAGGTGGGGATGAGAGCAAATTCCCGGTAAACCGGGGCAGATAATAGTCTGTTAAGGTGAGTACCACACCTGTAAAGACGTGGGAGTCTATTCATTTCTCTTGATGCATCCAGCGCATAAACTTTTCTTACCTTTTTTGCAATAGGAATAGCAAGCCTCCCTGTACCACAGCCAATATCAAGCACTGTATCTGTTTTTTTTAAATTAAGCATTTTTAATTGCTTTTCAGTTGCTACTCTATTTTTAGAAATCCTTTTGAAACACTCTGCTGCATTTTCTGTCCCAATAGTCTTCTACCTTGCCATTTTCTATCCACATTGGATATTTTTCAATTTTCCAGATTGCATTCCAGTTAACTATACACATCTGCAATCTCCTTTTTTCCATATGGCAAAATAACAGTTATGCCTCTTATATTTTCTACCGTAACAGGTATTCCATATACTTTCTCTATATTATCTTTTGTAATAATTTCTAATCCACCTTCTGCAAAAACTTTCCCTTCCTTAAGCAATATAAACCTATCAGATAACCTCACTGCAAGGTTTACATTATGCATCACAATGACAGAGGCAATACCCTTTTTTTTAGAAATTTCTTTTATGATATCCATTACCTCAAACTGGTTCTTTGGATCCAGGTTATTTGTTGGTTCATCCAGAAGTATCACCTTTGGCTGCTGTACCAACGCTCTAGCAATAACAACCTTTTGGAATTCACCCCCACTCAGCTCATTTATGTATTTTAAAGAAAGTTTTTTAAGTCCTAAAATACTCAGCACTCTCTCAGTAATCTCGATATCATTTTTTGTTACGTCCCATTTTATATAGGGCTTTCTTCCTAAAAGCACTGCATCAAATACTGTAATAAAACTTTGTTCTGACCGCTGAGGCACGTATGCCAATGCTTTTGCAATTTCTGTTCTACTTGTTCTTTTAATATTTTTATGGTCTATAAAAATTTCGCCTTTTTGTGGCTTCAGGATGCCATTAATACATTTAAGCAGCGTAGATTTTCCTGCACCGTTTACACCTAAAATGGAAACAAGCTCCCCTTCCCTCACATTAAATTCTATTCCTCTTAATACAGGAGAACCATTATATGCAAACTCAATATTTTTTAGTTCTAAAATCATGTTCGCCTCCTTGCAAGTATATATAAGAACAGTGGGCCACCTATGAATGATGTAATAATACCAACAGGAATGATAATCGGTGATATTACGATCCTTGCGAGCGTATCAGAAATAAGAAGAAGAAGAGCACCAAACAGAGCAGAAATAGGAATAAGGAACCTTTGATCATTTCCTATTATTCTTCTTGTAATGTGGGGTGCAACAAGACCGATAAATCCAATGACCCCCAAAAATGCAACTGCAACTGCAACAATGAGAGAAGAAACAATCATCCCGTACAATCGTATTTTTTCTGTATTCACACCCAACCCTTTTGCTGTTTCATCTCCACTTTCCAATGCATTATAGTTCCATCTGTTCAGAACAAAGTAAATAAATCCAAAAGTTGTAACAATAATCATAATTCCTACTTCTCTCCACCCCGCCCTTCCAATATCTCCAAACAGCCAGAATACAACGGAAGCAACCTCTGTATCTGTAGCAAAGAACTCAATAAATGTTATGGCGGCATTGAACATTGCCCCCATTGCAATACCTGCAAGAATGACTGCTTCTGGTGAAAGCCCCCTCCACTTTACAAGGAGAAGAATAATAAAGATACCTAAAAGTGCCCCAATAAAAGCAAAAGTTGTTGTAAGATACGGATTGTTTATAAACACTGCATCCGTGCTACTTGAATGAATTTCGCCTGCACCCAGCACAATGATTGCAAACGCAGCACCGAATGCAGCACCCTGTGAAATCCCCAGTGTAAAAGGAGAACCCAGTGGGTTGCGTAATACATTCTGCATTACAGTGCCAGAGACTGCAAGCCCTGCCCCGGCAATGACTGCAGTAAGTACCCTGGGTAAACGTATATTAAAGGCAACAAGCGTATTTACACTTGCACTTCCATTTAAAATAAAATTTAAAATATTCTTTAACGAAAGCGCCTTTAGGACTTCTTCTATAGAAATAGAAAGAGGACCCAAACAGATAGCAAAAAGAGAAAAAATAACAATCAGAATGATAAGCAGTAAACCAAAGTATGCTTTTCTTTTTGTGTAACTTAAATAGCTATTTGAAGAATTATTTATTTCCGGCATATTCTATTTTCTTGAATCCTCCAAAATCTCTTTGCATTTCTTTGTAAACAGGTTTTCCAACCAGGAATGTGTAGATTTCATCTGCTTTCCTCTCAGGGTCAATATCTTTGAACCTGTCAGAGCACAATACCTTCCCAATATAATATGCATCTGCAAATGCTGTACATATATTGGTTGCGTAAAAGTTATACGGAAGTATTCCATAAAGATCACTACTTTTTACCGCTTTAAGCAATTTCATTGAAGGTAGGTGTAAGTCATTCATAACAAGCTGGTAACCATACTCATCAATGAAGATATAATCAGGATTCCATTTGATGAGTTGCTCTTTATCAATGAATAACTGTCCATCTTTTCCAAGTTTATCCGCAACATTGTTTGCAGAAACTGCAATAAATGGAGGATATTTGCAGCACGTGCTTTGAACACCATGCATCCCTTTCTGCCCA
>Ga0307429_1001202_pt1 | contig 12715 bp, 14 predicted proteins | sample SalMarWE160230MG_FD_202151 | JGI IMG/M metagenome (GOLD analysis project Ga0307429, IMG submission 202151) | Salt marsh sediment microbial communities from the Plum Island Ecosystem LTER, Massachusetts, United States - WE1603-230 | ecosystem: Environmental > Aquatic > Marine > Intertidal zone >...
TTTAATGCTCAAGAAGGAAGAAAACGGTATTTTAGGGTAAGGTTACACATCATATAACATGTTGAAAAATCAAACAAAATAGGAGTCAATTTTACTAACTAGGAAACTCGGGCTAGGATCTCTTTTGTCCCTGCGTCCTTTAACTGGACAAGGTAGTTCAGGGCCTTCTTTGACACATCTGAAAAATCAGTTGGATATAGAATCTTCTTAAACATCTTCACCCTCCCTTTTTATTGTTCATTACAGTTTGATTTACCAGGTACTCTCCTGCGGTAGCCCACTGCTTTGATGGCCTTTTTCTTTACTTATTAGTGACATATCATACGATTTTTTTAATATGGTCAATTCGGCTTAATCCAGATTTGCCCTATTTTTTGTGGCATTCGCTGCATTTGGTTGGCGCGGCCTTGCTCCCAGTGGTTGCCCCCTTTTTATGACACGCAACGCATTGGTCCATGGCCTCTTTTTTCTTTACCTTCCCTTCGGCCTTGAGTTTCTCAATGCTCCCGGCAACCTGCGGAAACAACGTATGCAATGCCCCTCTCTCCCCAAAAGGAGATGGCTAATGCTGTCGCGATAGCGGACATGGCCACATTCACCAGGTTGTTTCCCAGCAAAATGGTCCAGATGAGCTTCTCCGGCTTTTTTAATATTCGTTCCACGATGCCTGCCCGCCTGGGCTTTTTCTCGGCAAGGTGTCTTAAGCGCAATCTGCTGATGGCCATAAGCGCTGTTTCAGAGCCGGAAAAAAAGGCGGAAAAACCAAGGAGCACCACCAACAGTATAAGTATGTATATGAGATGGGCTTGTCCCATAGCTTATGCCTCCAATGATACGCTATAAATTCAATAGGAATAATGGATGACCGCAATACGAACTGGTGAGTAACGGTTCTCGCCCTCTGAGAAGGGAGCGGCTTTACGATTTATCTAATTCCAACGACGAAAAGGCTATTGAATGCGTTTTCGCCAATTTATAAAAACTACCTTTCTCATAAAAGTTACTGAGAATAACATTTTTTGAACTATTCTCTCTTTCTCTTGCGTTGATTTCCAGTCACCTTTGAAACAACGAACCCGACAACAAAGCCGATTGCCATGGTAAGCGGTATCAGTATGATCTGGGACATGCCCACTTTCCAGAAAAAAAGCTGTAAGGTGACCACCTGGATATTCTGGATAAGTATGATAAGGAATAAGGCAATTAAGACTAACACTGCTATAAATTTTGGTCTCATCATCAATCCTCTCTTAGGATTCTCTGTTGAATGGGCGGAAAAGAGCCCCAGGGAGAAGGGACGGAAGCACCTTCTCCCTGCAAGGCGTTCGATAGACCCTGCAACGATTATTTCCTCGCTCGGGGCCTATTTCTTAGCCGGGGCCTTCTTCTCCTCGAGCCAGCGCTTCAGGTATTCAGCTGCCGCATCCCTTCCGCCCAGTCCGAATGCAAGGGCAAGGGCCAAGGCAGCCGCGCCAAAGACGAGTCCAAAGGCAGAGGCTACGATCTCCTCGCCAATACCAAGTTGGATAAGGGCAATTGCCGATACAAACACCACAATGGCGTAAAGGGAAATCTTGCCCAGCCCCTCAGCGTTTTTCAATCCCGCATTGGATGCGGCTGTCCTGACCACTGCGGCGAGCAGGTTACCCATAAGGAACCCCAATACGAGCACGATGATCGCTGCCACTACGTTGGGGATGTAGAGAAAGATGCTGTTGAGCATATCCGAGACAATCGGCAAGCCCAGTGCATCGAGTGAGGCGATGAGCACCAGGATCATGATAAACCAATAGACGAGCGTTCCGACGATCTCAGAGGGGGCCTTGACGATCTCCCCCTTCTTCAAGAACTTATTTACTCCAGTCTTCTCCGTTGCCGTGTCAAAGCGCACCAGCCTGAGAAGCTTCTCAACGCCCACTTTCACCAATCGGGCGATGATCCAACCAACTACGAAGATGATGATCGCCCCGATCAGTTCGGGCAGGAATGCCGTAATCTTGGTAGCGAATGCGTTCCACGCACCTGTGACAACTGTTGTTACTTCCATAGCTCTACCTCCTAGTTTTAAGGTTAGTCAAAGGTTACCTCATTACTGTCCTTGTTGTCAAGCCTGGGGAGGGCCGTGGGTAGGACTGATACTTGTTTTTTTCCCTTATTTAACCTTAACCTCTATCTTTTTCTTCTTTGCTTCCTCCACCTTAGGTAGTGTTACCTTCAACACCCCCTTGTCAAAGGCCGCCTCATTAAATCGTATTTCTTTTGCCATTTAAATGTCCTCCTTTCAAGTCTTTACTGCTCAACGATACCCAGGATATCATTCTCACTCACAATCAGGTGCTCATCGCCTTCAATCTTGATCTCGGTGCCGGCATACTTGGCCAAGAGCACTGTGTCTCCTCTTTTGACCTCAAGGGGGATGAGCTTGCCCTCTTTGCTGACCTCACCCTTCCCCACTGCGATCACCTTGCCCTGCATGGGGTTTTCCTTGGCAGAATCAGGGATGATGATCCCACCTTTGGTCTTTTCTTCTTCTCCTACTCTTTTACAAGGATTCTATCATGTAAAGGCATTATCTTCATGACCTGCACCTCTTTATGTTTTGATCTGGTTTCAGAACTTGGCCGCCTGCGGCGGAACTTTTTTGACAGGCCCGCCCTGGCGCGACTTCCTTGGAATAAATTGTATTCGCTGTAAGGTGCCTCAAACAGATGCCATAGATCAAAGCCCCGTCAAATCAGGCCTGCCCGCCATCCGGCAGGCGGGTCTGGGCCAGGGATTAACACGATTAACAAAATTTTCTTTATATCCCCTCGACAAGCTCGGGGCCTGAGCCTGTCGAAGGCCTGAACATCCCGTCTATTCTGTCTAAAAAATGGGATTTTCTATACTATTCAATTAAAAACAGCAATACTCATGCCAGATTGATAACAGGTTGACATTTAAGAACTTATTGAATTATAGCTGATTCATTATCGGAACTATCGATTCAGATGCTTGCTGGGGACCATGGAGCTCGATTAGCATAAGAATCTTTATTATTTTTTAACGCATTAAAATAAAAAGAAAATTCAGAGATAGGAATTATAAGTTCATATGTCCTCGAAAGGCCAGAACTCAAAATTCCTTTTTTATTCTACTCTTATTTGAACGCCTTAAACCTTTTAATGTATACCACAAGGGGGCAATTCGCATATTTCCCTTTACTCATTGGAACTTAGAGTTCTAATGACTACTTCTTAATCAATCGTATAAACCACTAAATATAAATAAATTAGAAATATGGCATATTTATTGCTGATTAAGTTAGAGAGTCCAATCCTGGTCGAAAAATCATTTGGAGGGAGGTAATCGAAGTGAAAAGAAAAAAGACCAAGGGACGAACAATCAGTGGCATTATTATTCCGGGGGAGTGGGATGAAAATGGTAAAATCATTGGTATCGCTATAGAAACTACAGATGAGGAGAAATATATTGTCTATCAAAATAATAGGGTAAAGGAATTGTTTGAGTTCATCCATCATAAGGTGGAGGCTACAGGCACTACGAGAGCAGACGAGCACGGTGATATGACCATCAAGGTAAACAGGTATAATTTAATAAAAGGTAATGATGAGGAGGAGGAAGCTTATGCATAGCATAACCCGGTAAAGCCTGTTTCAAGCGAGAAAATCAAGGCTCTCCAAAAGGCCTTTAACAATCTCGGTTTCAAACTCAAAATAGATAGTCTTAGGAACTGTGAGTTCCGGTATTGAAAGTATCGGAACTCAGAGTTCCGAGCATTGAATCCTTAATAAAAGTAATCAGTTTCGCTTTTCTATCCATACCCAAACAGAATAGCCATCCTTAAATATCGGAACCACCAGTTCCTATAATATTATCCTAATAATCATAAAAATCCTGAAATATCAATAAGTTAATAAACTGGCATGGATGTTGCTCTATTAAGATATAATCTAACTCCCTGTCTAGGATTTGAAAAGAGGTAATATAAATGAAGATCGCTATGATGTCGGCATGGAATGAGGATTCAGGTGTTTCCATTCATGCCGAATTGATCGGCCGTGAGTGGGTAAAGATGGGTCATGACCTAAAGGTATTCTCTTTTTTTCCACACGACTTTCACGGAACCTCAATTGTAGGCAAGGATGAAGACTATGTGGTGAGGTGCTTTACAACCTCTAGGGCCGAGCATCCGTATCTTGATCCTCGCCCTATCCTTGAGGCCGATTTCGAGGTTTTTGTGACGCAAGATCTGGGCATGCTGCCAAAGGATTACCTGGAAAAGATATTTCATCTTATTCAGAGAAAGGCGAGCACGCTCACGGTAATCCACGATAATAGCCCTTCAGCTGATCCCTCCTTCTATAAGTTTGATTGGGATCGCATCGTGTGCTTTGACCATCGTTACGAGGAATTCTTAAGCAGGTATTATCCCGAAGAGAAGATCTGCCTGATACCTTTTCCCTGTATGCCATTACGAAGAGGGGATAAAAAGGCCGCCAGAGAAAAATTGGGTCTTCCTCAAGACAAGAAAATCGTTCTGATCTTTGGGCAGAGGCTTAAAGAGCATCTTCCGGTCTTATCCCTCATTCGAGAAGCCACTACCGATTTCCCCTGCCTGCTCCTGATAATCTCTCAAAAGGATATCGATTTACTGAAAGGACTGGAGATGGGGGATATGGAGATTCGGAATGAATCTCCTTCTATTGAGAGGCTCTATGACTATCTTCATGCCTCTGATGTCTTGATCATTCACCGTTCTCCCTGTAATGGTGTGGTTGTCTCGAGCATGGCCTATCAATGTTTGGGATCAGGATGTCCGATCCTTGCTTCGAATACCAATTTCTTCGAAACCATAAAAGATGTTGTGGTTACGTATTCCGATTCAGAGGAATTTAAGGTTAATCTTGTGGATATTCTGACAGAAGGAGAGAAATACAAAGCATCAGAAAGCGCCCTGGAGGGATTTTTAGAATTAAACTCAGCTGAAGCAATAGCAAGGCAGTACATTGATCTGTTTGAAATCATGCTGGAAGAAAGAAGAGTGGGGATATTGCCACAATTATTAAAACCCAGTCCTTATCCGGAACATATAGACCAAATGCATCCACAATTGGCCATTGAGCATCAAGCTACTAATCCTCAATCTCCATTTATAAAAGGAACATTCAAAATGGAAAACTTAAAAGGGATTGAATCACAACAAAGCACCATCCCATAGTGAAAGGAGTGGATTAGTTATGATTTACTTTGTCAGCACATTTCCCCCAATAATATGCGGTATAGGCGCCTACATGAGATATATTTCAGAGCATATACCCAGGAGTCAATGGAGGGTGATCTCTTTTGGGCTTGATGAATTCGCTGCATCCGATGAAGCCTTAACCCCAGACTTTAAGGCCCAGGTAAACTACTGCCTCTCGTTTCCTCATCCAACACTTCCATCCCTTTCCGAAAATGATCTTCTCTGGTTTCAACATGCCTTTGGTATGTGGGGGAACGTAAATGATCACTTCCTGGGACTCTTAGAAGAAGCAAAGAGAAGAGGTAATAAAGTGGCTGCCAGTTTTCATTCGATCCATTTTCAATCAGAAGAAACACCTTCTGGTATGAACAGAAAAGAAGAAGATCTGCTCAGGGAAACCTTACCTTTGGTGGATGCCCTCACCGTGTTTACGGATGGAGCTTACAGGGCTGTACTGGAAGCCTTTCCAGGTTATGCTGAGAAAATAGTGGTCCTTAGACATGGTGTTCACCTATATCCCAAAGTGAGTCCGCATGAGGCAAGAAAAAGGCTTTTCTCCTATTTGGTCAATCAGGCGGAGATAACACTCTCTAAGAAGAGAGAACTTAGCAAAGCAGAAGCCTTTTTCCATTCAAGAGATACCATTCTACTGGGAAACTATGGATTTATCACTTCTGATAAGGATCCTTTGCAGCTTTTCGAACTGGGCAGACTTGTCCAGGATAAACTTCCTCGGCATCGAGTGATAACGCTCTTTGCAGGAATAATCCAGAGAAATAAGAATATGAAGATCGAGACAAAAATTCCCATACTGGAAGCATTGAGATCCAATCACGATGGAAGAAAGGACTTCTTCTTTGAAGTCTATATTCCTGAAGATATTTTCCCGATGGCCTTCAGGGCCCTTGATTTTACTGTCTTTTGGTGCAACAATGCCACTCAGTCAGGAAGGCTGGCCCATGCCCAGGGTTCTGGATCCCTTGTAGTCGGAAGAAACATTGAGGGGATAGGAGAGACCCTTAAGCTCTCCGGCTTACCCGCTGCTGAATCCCTGGCCGAGCTTGCCAAAACCGTTGCTGATTTGGTTTTGGAGCCCGGCCTAAAGAAAGAAATAGATGATCAAAGCTGGCAGTATGCCCAGCGTTACTGCTTTGCAAATCAGGCAAAAAAACATCTGGCTATCGAGAATGCATTGGCAAAAGGGATAGATTTACCTGCCCTGGATTGCACAGATGTTGTGAAGGTTAGAGATTGGAAATGGGGAGGTATTTATAAGTATGAAATAGTTTCTAAAGGAGAAGAACCATGCACATTGCAATGATGACAGCCTGGAATACCGACTCAGGGGTAGCAGTCCATGCAGAGCCTCTGGCAAAAGCCTGGAAGGAAATGGGGCACGATGTGACCATATTCACCCATATAAAAAATGACTTCCATGGAGGAGGCCTTACCAGGGAAGATGATGAGGATTATGTGATAAGATGCCTTGGCACCCAAAAGACGAATTTTATTGATCCCCGCCCTATTCTTTCAACGGACTTCGATGTGCTCGTAGTGCAGGATCTGAGGATGCTTGCAGTGGAAAGTCTTTCAAAGATATTTCCCTTGATCAAACATCGTGCCAGGACAGTCCATGTGGTCCATGAAAATATACTCCCCAAAGAACCATGGTTTTACCAGTTTGACTGGGATGGGGTGGTGTACTTTGATGAAAAGCAAGAATTCTTAAATGATGTGTATCCCCATGCCAAACTTATTCCTTTTCCGTGTTTTCCAGCCAGAAGCGGAGATAAGAACGAAATCAGAAAAAAGCTCAACCTTCCTTTAGATAAGCGTATTATCTATGTCTTTTGTCATAGAGGCTACGAGCCATTTCTTAGAGATTTGAGGGAAGACCTTAAAAAGGAGGCTATCTTGCTTTATGTGGTCCCTGCTGGCTATCAAATGGTTGAAAAGGATGAACCGCCGCCATGGATGATCATCCGAGAGGAGAAAGTGCTTTCACAAGAGCGTTTTGATGATTACATTTTTGCCTCCGATTGCCTCATTTTGCACAAATTTAAGAGCCGCTATCTGGGTGTTGTCTCTTCCACTGCCTTTCAGGCCCTGGGTGCGGGGTGTCCAATCCTTGTGCCTGAAGGATCGGACTTCTTCACACCTCTAAAGAATGAGCTTTTATATTATAATGATGTTTCGGAACTCAACAAAATGTTGATCGAATTATTTCAAAATGAAAATATGCGTAAAAATGTTCTCGATGCAGCCAATGGATTTGTTACTATGAACTCTCCTGAAATCATAGCAAGGCTCTTTATTGATTTTTTTGTTGAACTTGGAAGGCCAAGATAAATCATGATGAAAGCCGAAGACTTCCCAGTTGGTCCATTTGAAGATTATCCTGGCAACCCGCTTTTGGCACCTTCAGAAGGGTTTCAATCCAGAGCTGTATTTAACCCCACTGTGATCAAGGAGGGCAGCCGTTTCCGGATGCTTTACCGGGCTGAAACTGAGGATGGTCTAACCGGAAGAATTGGAATTGCTCAAAGTAGCGATGGGTTTTATTTCACCCCTCATCCTGAGCCTATTTTGATCCCTGATAAAGATTTTGACAGGGGTGGCTGTGAAGACCCGAGGGTGGCTAAGGTGGGAGACACTTACTTTCTCTTCTATGTCGGTAACAGCCGGAAATATCATGCCTCCAACATCTGTCTGGCCACCTCAAAGGATCTCCTCCACTGGAGAAAACATGGTCCGGTTCTGGAAACGAGACAGGGGACATGGGACAGCGGTCAATTAAAGGCGGGTGTAATTGTCACAGAAGAGATAGGCGGAAAATATATCATGTATTTTATGGGAGAAGCTGAGCCCTGGGTCTCTGCAATTGGGATAGCCTACTCCGATGATCTCTATCATTGGGAGGAGCCACTGCATCAGCCAATTCTGCTACCACGAGATGGATTTTTTGATTCCCGGGGAATCGAACCTGGGCCCAATCCCATTATAACTGATGAGGGTATTCTTCTCATCTATAACGGATGGGGAGAGGATTGTATTTATAAGACTGGTGGCGTCTTGTTTTCAAAGGAAGAACCTACAAAGGCCATGAAAAGGACCGATGAGCCAATCTTGAATTTATCGCAAGACTATGGTCACAAATACAGAACTGGAAATCACTGCGTTGCTGAAGGGTTAATAAGCCACAACAATCAATGGTTTCTCTATTACGGTGCAGCAGATAGGCTTGTGTGCATGGCTATCTATGAGGAGGAAGAATAAATTATGCTGAAAAGATTCTTACAGAATCCGATTTTAAAGCCAAAAAAGGAGAATGTCTGGGAATCAAAGCTTGTATTTAATCCTGCGGCTGTGTATCACAACGGCCTCGTTCATCTCCTATACAGGGCTGTAGGGGATGATAATATTTCCCGGATAGGCTATGCAATCAGTTCCAACGGTTATGAATTCTTGAGGTTGGACAAGCCCGTTTTCATACCGAGAGGCATCCTTGAGAGCAAGGGCTGTGAAGACCCCAGGCTTGTCTACCTGGATAATCAATTTTACATGACCTACACCAGTTACTCCACCAATGGGGTTAGAGTTTCTCTGGCTTCTACCCATAATCTCATACAATGGAAAAGATATGGTGTAGTTCTGCCAGACATGGACACCAAGGATGCGGTTCTTTTTCCGGAGAAAATTAAAGGGAATTATGTCATGTTTCACCGCCCCATGACACCTCCTCGCAGTATCTGGATTGCCTTTTCAGAAGATCTTATCCATTGGCACGATTCCAAAATGGTGATGGCACCTGTCGAGGGAAGGTGGGATGGTGTCGGGATAGGAGCCGCAAGCCCGCCCATAAAGACTGAAAAAGGCTGGTTGCTCATATATCATGGGGTCGATGAGGATGCTGTTTACAGGCTGGGGGTTGCCCTTTTCGATCTGGAGAACCTATCTTCTCTCGTAAGTAGATATTCTGAACCGATTCTTGAGCCAGAAGAAGACTATGAACTTCATGGAGAGGTCAAAGAGGTGGTGTTTGCAACCGGGATTTGCGAGATTGAAGATACGTACTACATCTATTATGGCGCGGCAGACAGGGTGATTTGCGGCGCCAGGGTTGAAAAAGAGACGCTTTTGAGCCTATTTTAGGATGACCGAGACAATAAAAAAATAGCGAGGAATCTACGATGAAGATCGTGATGATGAGTCGCTGGAATATTCCATGCGGGGTATCTCTCCATGCAGAGCTGATTGGAAGAGAGTGGGTGAAGATGGGCCATGACTTGCAGGTCCTGGCCCCTGTAGAATTTGAAGGCTACCGGTGTGACGAGGATGAACCCTATGTGAAGAGATGCTATACCCTTCGTGATAAGCCAAACTACTTCTTTGACCCTAAACCATTTCTGAAGGAAGACTGTGACGTCTTTGTGGTACAAAACCTGGAGATTCTTCCCATGGAGGATCTACTCAAGATATACCCTGCAATCAGGGAAAAGGCTAAGACCGTTTTCGTGGTTCATGAAGGGAAGCCTCCACGAGATAGCGTATTCTATGAATTTGACTTTGATGCAGTCGTTTGTTTCGATGAAAGATACAAGAAATTTCTTAAGGATATCTATGGTGGAGACAAAATCAGAATCATTCCCTATCCCTGTCATCCTGTTTTACACGGTGATAAGGTTGAGGCGCGAAGGAAACTTGATCTTCCGCTCGATAAGAAGATCGTGTTCAATTACGGAATAGGTATATATCGTCACCTTCACCTTCTGCCTATTCTGGAACGCTTAAACCAAGAATATCCCTTGATCCTTCTGACCTTAACACATATTCAAGAATGGTATGACCTCTTCGAAGCAGCAAGAGGAAGATACCAATTCATCGAACTAAGAAAGGGCGACATTCCCATCAGGGAACTCTATGCTTACCTTCATGCCTCAGATGCCCTTCTGGTTCATAAAGATTCTGCAGAGGCCATCGTGGTTCCATCCACAGTAAATCTATGCCTGGGATCAGGCTGCCCCATCCTGGCATATAAAACAAACTTTTTCGAGACCTTTGACAAGGAACTCATAAAGTATTCTGGACTTGGAGAGGCACTCGTGGATTTGTTTGAAGAGAGCGAAAAGGTCAAGATGACCTTGCGTATTGCAGAGCAGTATGTGAGAGAGAACTCATCCTATGAAATTGCGAAAAGGTTTGTTGAATTATTCGAATCATTGCCGGAAATGACAGAAAAAAGGGCTTTGGCTTAAGGTTGATGGTTTTGTAAAAAGTCGCCGGTGCTGTCATTGCGAGCGTAGCGAAGCAATCTCATTGGCTGTAACTGCTTGAAATCAGGAGATTGCTTCGTCGCTTCGCTCCTCGCAATGACCGGTGAAAAGACTTTTTACGAAACCGTCAAGGTTGACAAACTCGTAAAAAGTCCCATTTCCCCTCCCCTGGTGGGAGGGGATTAAGGGGAGGGGGATGTAAGTACTTGAAATATTGCTTTATTCACCCTCACCCCAACCCTCTCCCATCGAGGGAGAGGGGGTTTTTCGACTTTTTACGAAGCCGTCAAGGTTGGGAAGTAAAATTTTTTCTCCAAGAACTCTGGTTTGTGATATAATTTAATGATATGAAGGTCGCTATATGATCCTTTGGAGTAGCAGATGAGATACATCCTTGTTGTTTCAAAAGAACAAGAGGTTTTCCGTACAATCTACACATGTTTTGGCCAAGGGCACAGGGTTGATGAGGCATCCAATAAGGATGCCGCTATGGAGATGCTTAGGAAAAAACGGTACGATTTCCTCTTTATCGATGTGGAAATTCTAAGAGAAACGGTGTCCGGTAATGGATACAAGTCGGCCCTGCAGCTATTCTGGCATGTGTATCCCACTATTGAAATCATTGTCATGTCATCTCAAGAGATGATCAGAGAGGCCGTGATGGCCGTGAAGGCAGGGGCCAGCAACTACCTTACCTATCCCATAAATCCTGATGAGGTGAAGTATGTAACAGAAAGTGTTCAGGAATCCTTAATTATGCAATCCGAACTCGACTACTTACGAGATCAATCCTGGCAGAGCGATTCATTGGAATTCGTTCAGACTGAAAGCACGTTGATGAAAAAGGTCTTAGACAAGGTCCGCTCTGTCGCCCCAACCAAAAGCACTGTTCTGCTTGTCGGTGAAACAGGGACAGGGAAGGGTGTGCTGGCCAAACTGGTTCATCGGCACAGCAATCGAAGGGATGCCCCATTTATCAGCGTGCATTGTGGAGCGATCCCGGATACCCTTTTGGAAAGCGAACTGTTCGGGCATGAGAAAGGCTCCTTCACAGGGGCTGTCCGGAGAAAGCTGGGTAAATTTGAGATAGCTAAGGGAGGGACGATTTTCCTGGATGAGATAGGAACCATCACTCCATCTGCCCAGATTAAGCTATTACAGATATTACAGGATAGGACTTTTCAACGCGTGGGAGGAGAAGAGACCATCGAGGCTGATGTGAGAATCATCGCTGCCACGAATGCAGACCTGAAGAAAATGTGTGACGAGAGGCAGTTCAGAAAAGACCTCTATTATCGATTAAATGTATTTCCGATTGAACTTCCTCCCTTGAGAGAGCGAATAGGAGATATCCCTCATCTTGTAGAGGTGTTTTTGAAAAAGATGAACAAATTCGATCAAAAGGAAATTCACGACATACATCCCCAGGTCTTGGAAGCCTTTAAAAATTATTCCTGGCTGGGAAACATTCGGGAGCTGGAAAACCTTATGGAACGGGCCTACATACTGGAAACCTCTTTTGTGCTAACTCCGGAGAGCTTTCCAGGGGAACTTTTCGAATCGGAAGCTACCTCGGCGAGTGTCTCGGTAGATACTTGCCTTACCCTTTCAGAAATGAGGGGCAAGGGCGTAGAAGATATTGAAAGGCGTTATCTGAAAGAACTGCTGGCCCAAAATAGAGGAAAAATAAAAGACTCCGCAGATGCAGCCGGGATTACCACTCGTCAGCTCCACAAATTAATGAAAAAATATGGCATCCGAAAAGAAGAGTTCAAGGCATTAGCGTAGCCAAAGCCCAGAGCCTTATTCTCATTCCTTTTGAAGCTCTCCTTTATAATTCCACAAAAAGGCTGATTATGACCAAAAAGGTCCTTCGGTCGGAACTGGTGGTTCCGATACGTTAAACATCGGAACCCAGGTTTCTTGTTTTAAGTTTTTTCTATTATTTCAGTCCCTTAACACGCCTTATCAACTCTTTCTTGGCTCAAAATCCCAGCTTTTGGTTAAGTATCAGAACCCATAGTTCAGTTAAGGATTTGCTCATAATGAAATAAATTTTGAAATATCAATAGGTTATCAACTTGGCACAATTACTGCTTCATTATTCTGTAGATCCAGATCAACGATGACAAAACCGTTTAGAAGGAGGTGATGAAAAGATGAAAAGTGGGTGACAAGCTGATCACAATTAGGGGAA
>Ga0307429_1001203_pt1 | contig 12707 bp, 10 predicted proteins | sample SalMarWE160230MG_FD_202151 | JGI IMG/M metagenome (GOLD analysis project Ga0307429, IMG submission 202151) | Salt marsh sediment microbial communities from the Plum Island Ecosystem LTER, Massachusetts, United States - WE1603-230 | ecosystem: Environmental > Aquatic > Marine > Intertidal zone >...
TTTCCGCATACATGAACTTGACATTGTTTTCAGCAATAACTTCAGTAATACGTTGGGTTTTGGCAAGTACTTTTCTAAGCATATGTCTTTTGCTTACCGTTTCTCCCGTCCATTCTTTATCTTTCTGATTTTCGCCGAAGTAACCGGTGAGGGGTTTTTCGCAAATAATGTGCTTTTTATTCCTTGCTGCAGCGATAATCACATCTTCGTGAATACCGGTGGGGACACATCCATCTATTACATCTATATCTGGAGAAGCGGCCATTTCTTCAAAGTTCTCATAAACCTTTGGGATTCCATAAATCTCAGCAAATTCTTCGACTCTTTTCCCTCCCTTTTTCGATGCACAAATACCTACTACCCTCGCCAGTAAAGAATTTTCTTTAAAAGCATTAATGTGGATATGTGCCACAAATCCTACTCCTACCATTCCTACCTGTATTTTGTCCGTTTTTCTTTCCTTTCTCTCAAATTTTTTGTTGCCTCGGGCGAAACGGATGTAAAATGGTGACAATAATACGGACGCTTTCGGCGAGTACTGAAAAAACCCCTGCATTACCCCCCGAACAATTTTAAGAGGAACCACTATTGAGGAAGTTGTCATTCTGGTACGCAATACCAGAATGACAACTTTTTTTCTCGCGTTTCCCCCCCCTATGTCTTAATCACCTCACTAAAAGGAAGACGCGGAATGACTAATCCTTCCGCTGACAATCTTTCTTCCTTGAGCAATTCAAAAACCTCCATACGTATTGGACTGATGTCCACCGACGATTATAACGCAGCGCTTTACTCCCCCTCTCGAATAGAAATCACGGTTAAGCGACTGCGTACCATTCGTCTTTGAGGTGTAAGCCTTCGAAATCACCGGTATAGCAAGCATGAAAGGCAATAATCCCTCCTTACGTTGTTGCTCCGGAAAGTATCCTTGAGAGCAAAGCATGAGATTATCTTATCCTCCCCAAAAAGAACTTTGGAGTGAACCCCTAAAGTTGGACAAAATGGGTTAGAGTTGTTAGTATTCCTGACAGGGTCAAATAAGTCCCCAAAGGGATGAAAAGGAGCCTGTCAATGAGAAAGCCAAGGACCTTTACGGCCGAATTCAAGCGACAAGTTGTGGAGGAAATGCTCAGTGGAACCACCGGTCCTGCCCAGCTTTGTAGAAGATATAATCTCTCATCGGGTCTTGTGTACCACTGGAGAAAACAGTATGCAAGGGGTAAATTGAATAATGAACCCACCCAGGAAGAGGCACTACTCGATAGGATCAATAAGCTGGAACAGATGCTAGGGAAATTGACCCTGGAGAATGAGTTTTTAAAAAAAGCCTTGCAAAACACCCTCAAGGAACAAGAGAAAAAAGAGAGTTCATTACCGCTCATAACTCCCTTGTCAAAAGTGTCCAAAGGGGGTGCGAATTGATAAAAATCGCCCGAAGCACCCTTTACCATAAACCTAAGGAAAAGTCCTTAGAGCAGCTTAAAGAAGAGATGGATCTACGGGATCAAGTAGAGAGAATCTGTCTGGATTTTCCCCGCTATGGATATCGAAGGGTAACCAAACAGCTACAACGAGAAAGCTGGATAGTTAACCACAAGAGAGTACTCAGGGTAATGCGAGAAAATGATCTCTTCTGCCGGATTAGAAAACGCCACGTTAGGACCACCGATGCTAACCATTCTTATCCCGTATTTTCTAATCTCATTAAGGACTTGGTGGTCACTTCCATAAATCAGGTCTGGGTCTCTGATATCACCTACATTCGGATTCTAACAGACTTTGTCTATTTGGCCATCATTCTGGATCTTTACTCCCGCAAGGTCATCGGATATGCTTTATCAAGACATATAGACACCAAACTAACCCTTTCCGCTTTGTGGATGGCCATAAGGGATAGAAGTCCAGCTTCAGGCTGTATTCACCATTCTGATCGAGGAGTTCAATATGCCTTATCTGAGTATGTCAATGAGCTGAAAAAATATGGTTTTCAAATCAGTATGTCCAGAAAAGGAAATCCCTATGACAATGCTACCTGCGAAAGCTTCTTAAAAACTCTAAAGGATGAAGAAGTATATCTCTGGGAATACAAGACCATAGAGGATGCTGAAAGAAGAATTTCCCATTTTATTAGAGATGTGTACAATGAAAAACGACTACACTCATCATTGGGCTATTGTCCACCGAATGAGTTTGAGGAACTATTGATGGAAAATCAAAAATCAACTGTATCCTGTCAGATCACTCTAACCTAATCTGTCCAATCACAGGGGTGCAGTCCAATTTAGCCTTTGATCAGTATCAAGTGAGAACTCTAAAAGCGATTAAGAGACACTGGTATTCAGTCTTTATTGCTCATCGCTTTTTGATGTGTAGCAAACTAAAAGGATCCTTCCAGAGGATACTCAAAACTAATCTAAATACTGTCGGGGACCTTCTCAAAGCTTTTAGAAAAATCAATCTCCTTTACTTTTTGAGGTGGCTAAAGCATCACTATAACGTATTTCGTCAGTATTTATGCGTCAAAGAGCCTATTTTTGCTTAACTTTTTGCCAAAGTCTTGATACTATATGATTTTCTTGAATGTCCACAGTTTCCCAGACTTTCAGCCTAACTATGAGAACATATAGCCCAATAGTAAGTTACTTTAACGCTCCATAGGTGAGACCCTTAACAAGGTATTTTTGTAAAAACAACATTATTAGAATGACGGGGGTAATGATCCCAGTCACTCCCGCTGCTGAGATAGACCAGTACTCTATCGATTCTGCTCCATATTCGGCGATAGCTACCGGTAAAGTCTTGGTCTCGGTTCCCGTGAGGATAAAGGCGAATAAAAAATCATTGTAAGCTAATAAAAAACTGAATATGGTGGTTGCCGCTATTCCCGGCAGTACTGTGGGCAGCACCACTCTTAGAAATCCTCCAAAACGGGTACACCCATCTACCAATGCTGCCTCGTCTAATTCCATAGGTACATTCAGGAAAAAACCCCTCATAAGCCAAATAGAAAAGGGTTGGTTAAAAGCAACCATTATAAGAATCATTATTATTTTAGTGTCATGCAGATGCAGGAATCTTGACAGCAAGTAATAGGGAATAACCAGCAATATTCGGGGAAACATCCTTATGGCTAACAAGCCCAACAGTACGACAAATGCTATTCTACTTCTGTGTCTAACAAATCCATATGCCCCTAAACAGGCAATAGGAATAGATATGCCCACTGTGCTGGCTGCAATGATTAAACTGTTCATCAGATACTTAGGGAAAAGCTCCTTGGTCCATATATGGATATGGTACTTCAAAGTAGGAGAAAATAACCACTTAGGAGGCATGGAAAAAGCATCTACTGGTTTTTTAAATGAAGTGAGTATTGTATGAAGAATGGGAAACATAAATATAGCAGCAATCAGGATAACGATAGAGTAAATCGTCACTTTTCCCATGATCTTGGTAGTATCCCGCATCCTTATCATCCTTTCTCATAAAGTAGGTAAAGATAGATGCCTATTGGACCTAAGAGGAAAATAAGAGTCCATACCCCTATCGCAGCTCCTTGCCCTATGCATAACAGCCTGAGGGCAACCCTGTAATTATATATCGTAATCACTTCCGTGGCAGTTCCAGGTCCTCCTCCCGTCATGGCAAAAACCGTATCAAAGACACGGAAAGCATCCATGGTTCTAATAATGGCAATGAAAAGGATGATAGGCTTCAACAGAGGTAAGATAATATGCCAGAGCATTCTGAATCCGGAGGCACCATCTATCCGTGCTGCCTCGATGGGCTCTTGTGGGAGAGAGCGAAGACCAGCTAACAGTACTATCACAACCAAAGGGGTATTCCGCCAACTATCAGCGAGCATTATTGCCACAAAAGCATAAAAGGGATGGCTTAGCCAAGGTAGTCCCTGAATATGCAAAAGCCCCAGGAAGTAGTTTACCATTCCCCATTCTGGAATAAACATCCACTTAAGAATAAGACCTGCTACCACGGGAGTAACCATGTGGGGAAGAAACACAATGGTGGTAAGAACTCGTCTACCTACTTCTATCCTGTTTAAGAGTAAAGCTATTACAAGCCCCAATACAAATTGCATGCATACAACTCCACCGGTAAAAGGAAAGGTTATCGCTAAGGCATGGAGCAAATCAGAGCCACGTATCGTGGAAATATAGTTTTTCAGCCCTACGAAAACAGGAGGAGGAGAAGGTAGGTAGTAGGAGAACAAGCTAATCCAGAGGGAATACGCCAGTGGGTAGACTAAAACGATGGCTAACACTGACAGCGCAGGGATAACAAAGTACAGATAGCCAGACTTATTCATCTGACACTCCTTCTCCGATTTATCGAGGCGTAAAAGTTTCTATTGAACATCTACAAGACTTTGGCAAAAATAAGCCCCAAAATAGGCTCAAAGCCTTATTAGTAAAAGGCTTACAACGTTAAGTATAAGGCTTTAGCAAAGGATCTTTGATAAAATGGCTCTAATCCCTTATAATACAAGAATTTAAAAATTCAAGTATTATAACCTGCATTCCGCAAAAAAGATAAAGAAAATTAGTTTTTGGGAGAATTTAAGGATCTTTTCAAAGCTTTCAGGAAAATCAATCTCCTTTACTTCTTGAGGTGGCTAAGGAATCACTATAGCCTATTTCACCAGTATTTATACGTCAAAAAGACTATTTTTGCCAAAGTCTTGATCTAATTCCTTTTTCGAATGGCTCCCTTGAGCAAGGGAGCCATTCGATATAATTTTATTAAACCGGGGGGGGGAATTTACTCTCTTAAGTATCCTCTCTTCTTCAGTAACTCATAAGATTCTTGAGCTGCCAAGTCTAAAGCTTTTTTATTCTTTAGTTCACCTACGAGTGCCTGAGCAATTCTTCTTCCAACTATCTCCGCCACTTCTATGAACCCAGGATGAGGGGGATACCTTGCAGCTGTCTGCATGGTCGCCCCGGCAGCCGGCCAGTGGCGATACTTGGCAACTAGCTCAGGGTCATTAGCTACTGATAACCTGGGGGAGAAAATTAACTCCGATCCTCTTCTCATAGTTTCCTTGTCAGTAGCTCGAGCAATAGTTTGAAAAATAATCTCTGGATCATGTTTGGTAAAGGAGGGTATTGCATAAGTGTCCACACTCAACACACTAGCAGGAACCCCTCCTTCCCCCAAGGAGGGTGGTACGCTCCATTGCACTAGATTAACCACCTTGGATATCTTGGGATCGTCCATAGGGGCAGCACGAGTCATCCACTGTATCATCATAGCAACCTTATCCTGCTGCATGGCTACCATACTCTCATCATTGCCGTAACTGAGCGCCCCTGGGGGTGCATATTTCATCAGCCTCTTCATGTAAATTAGGGCCATGACCCCCTCCGGTTCGTTGATAGCTGGTTTACCTTCCTCATTAAACCAGCTCCCACCACAGGCGTGAAGATATGAATGAAACTCACTTCGCACGGGATATCGCAGAGTCATAGAAATGCCATATCTTTGAGGCGTAGTTAACTTCGCAGCTACCTCCACGTACTCTTCCAGAGTCTTTGGTGGTTGCAGGCCAGCTTGTTTGAAAAGGTCATCCCTGTAAAAGAAAACCTCCATGGTGGCAGAAAGGGGAATGGCGTATATTTCTCCTTGATAGGTTACTACATCCCAGACCCTCTGGGGAATGTCGGAGAAATGAAACTCGTCTTCATATTTTTCAATGTACTTATTTAAGGGTATTAACCAACCTTTTGCCGCGAAATCCGCGACAGACGCATGATCAGCAAAGGTTATATCATAGGCACTTGACCCAGCAGAGAAGCTTATCCTCGCCTTCTCTTGCCACTTCTCCCAAGGCATAAGACTTGCTTCCACTTTAACATCTGGAGGAGCTTCCTCTGAGAGAGCCTGGGCATAAAATTCTGTAGCTGGGTATTTGTGGCTTATTAGGTGTAAAGTTATCTTCTCGGCTAAGGCCGGATAACCAACCAACAAGAGAACTACCCCTGTTATAAGAGACAACTTTCCAACTTTTTTCCTCATCACTTTATACCTCCTTCGGTGGTATTGACATGGTTCATTTTTTGTGAAAGCTCTCAAAAAGAGAAACTAATTGTTCAATGCTTTCTTAAAAAGCCTTCCTTTCCCAAGCTAATGGGCCTATTTATTTTCTTACTCTCTCACCTCCCTCGACCCTATTTTTTAGCTCTTCTCTTAACAACGATCTAACTTCACTATTAATTATTAACACATTTTTTTGTCAAGCAACTTATGAGCCCTACTATCTCTTCCACATCCCTCCGACAATCTTTTCCTTGCGTTACTATTGGTGCTTTTTACAGCTTCACTCGAAGCTTTGAGTCCTCCACAGATGCCTTCGTAACTCACTGTACAAATACGTACCTTCCTGACTTTTTATCTGCCTTCTTGGGCTTCTCTGTATTAGCCTCTGCGGCAAAGTGTCTTGCGCGATGCGTCAATCTTAGAATGTGGTCACAAGCTCTTGCGTTCTACCAGTCTCAGCCGCTTGGTAGGCTTTGATAATAATTTCTATTATATGACGAGCATGCTCACCACTTATCAGGGGTTTTTTATCTTCCAATATGCAATCTACTAGGTGCACAACACCGACACTAATATTCCAAGACTCCGAAATCTTCCGAAGCCTCGGTTCGTGACTGCCTCGGAGTGTAACCCGCCAACTTTGGAAGGAATTCGCCCTCGAGGTAAGTCAGCCGTTTAGCGGTGAACCTTCTTTATCGATATAGGCTTCAAACCAGAAATCTGGTCCGGCGCTTCGATTAAATACAAGATCTCCTTCGCTACCATAGAATTCATAGCTAGCTCCCTTGACTGCTCTTACACAAAAAGTAGCATCTACGGCAGCAAAGGTTGAACTACCGAAATCCAAAAGCAGCAACGTGTTATCATGCGCTTCCGTTTTCTGAATCATGCCTTTAGTTACCCCTCCACTAATGACACGTTCAGGAATTGCTATACCCGAGAACGCAGTAACCCTTTTGGCCGGACCCATAATACCAGTAAGAACGGTTAATGGATACACTCCCATATCAAATGCGGCTCCTGCTCCCTTCTTTATGAACCAGCTGGCGTCAGTCGGCCAATCTTCAACAACATCTATTCCTGCATGTGATCCATGGCCTCTAGCAAAACAAATCTTACCGATAATTCCATTCGAGATGATTTTTTTACCCCGATGTATAGCAGGATGGAGAAGAAATGGCGGGGCACAGGCTAGTTTGACCCTGTTCTTTTCTGCCTCCTCAATCAGGGAATCGGCCTCCTGCACAGTTGGAGCTAGGGGTTTTTCAGTATAAACGTGTTTCCCTGCTTGTAGAGCTGCCATGCTTACGGGTACGTGATGGAAGATGTCGGTTAAGTTAACCACCATATCAATGTCAGCTTCGTCGAGCATCTTCTCGAAATCATCATAAGATTCCTCGGCGTGAAATTTCTCCCTAACTTCCTCGGCTCTTTCTCTAACAGTATCACAGACGGCAACCAGATCCACTTTTGTAGTAGCTAACTCAGCGAGAGTAGGCATATAAATATTCTGTGATATGACTCCAACCTTTACTTTATCCATTTTTTCACACTCCTTTATCTGTTAGATTACACCTTTGGCAACGAGCTCCTTGTTCACGCATGAGATGAGGCAACTACGAGAAGGCTCGTAGGAAAACTTATTTTTTTAAGCCAGTCCAATTCTACTTTTAATTGTCCAATTTCTCTGTACAGCTCCTCAATAAGAAGATTTTTCCATTTTCCCTTCTTAAATCTTTTCTTTTTTTAGAAAGCTTTTCTTTATTCCCAGCTAACGACCTATTTATTTTCTTATTTCTCACTTCTCTCTGATGAGATTCCAAACATCTCACGCTCAGCTATGTCTAAGTGTTCGTACATTTTATTTCGGGCTGTCGTTCCGTCTTTTTTTATCAAAGCATCAAGAATCTCCTTATGTTCTAACAAAAGTTTCTGGGATCTTTTCCTGAAATCTGTAGTATGCATCTTCATCTCGATCCAGAGTTTTTCCCTTAAGCCAGCTACCATATATCTTATTATTTCTATAAGGACAAAATTATGGGTTGCTTCAGCAATGGAAAGATGGAACTTTATGTCGGAGCTAATGATGTCTTCCAATGTTAAAGAGGGATCAAACTTTTCAATCTTTTGCTTCATTTCTTGAAAGGCTTTCTTAGTAGTTTCTAAGTCCTTTTTGGTCGCTGTTTCAGCGGCTGTACGTACAATTTCCGATTCCACAATCTTCCGTGCTTGTAATGTCTCGTACGGTGAGACGTCCTTGCTAAGCTTCCTAAGCTGACGTTCATAGCGAACAGTATCTATATTAGATTTCACAAAATTACCTGTTCGGCCTCTTCTCTCAATTATGCCCAATATCTCCAAAGCACTTAGTGCCTCTCTTAATGGAGGTCGACTGGTGCCTAGCTGTTCCGCTAAGACTGGTTCCGTAGGTAATTTATCCCCTTCTTTGAGGATACCTCGTTCGATTAAATCCTCGATTTGACGGATGATCTGGACATATATCTTTTCGATTTTGACTTTAACAAATAGCTTTTTGTCCATTTATCGTCCTGTATTCTTGTCTTACCAAATAATTATATAACAAATATCTAAAAAGTCAAGTCCCCGCCTCCAGTTCTGAAAAATTGAAAGTAAACTTAGGCCTAAAGGTATTTTCAGGAGAAATAAAAGAGATATTAATTATTCTACCTTGAACGCACTCCTAAATACTCGCAATTATTTTACACTACGAGGAGTTTATTTTAGTCTGAAAATTCCTTTGGGAGAGCATCCAAAGCTTTCTTCTGTCCAGGCATAGATAAAAGGTCTACTTACCCGTGCTTTCTGGCTATAGGCTGAATCTTGCCCCCAGCTATTACCTGGCAGACTATGAGAATCTTTTTCTTGATAAATATAGACTTAAAATCTTTCATCCTTTTCTACTCGATGTACCATAATAGTCTACGAGAAAGAGCCTACCAAGGAAAAAGTGTAAGGTAATTATGAAGAAAGAACCTGAAACCTTAAGATAAACCAAGAGTATCTCAAAAAAAGAGCAAGGGCTTTTTAATTGGAAAGTGGCAAGAGGAGGGAGGGGATTTATCCGGTATTGGAGAGCTAGGAAGCGAATGGCAAGAAAAAAGCAACACCTTCCCTTCTGATGGGCAAAATAATCCCTTAAATTTGATAACCGTATAGGAAAATTACTCTTTCCTTAGTCTCTTTATAAACTCAGCTATTTTCTTCTTTGAGGCCTTTTCAACTAACATTTTCTCCAGTTCTTCGGCGATTTCTTTAGCATTTGATCTGGCAGTAGCTTTGGCAACAGTTCTAGCAGTGCGTTCAGCTACCAGATTAGCATAGCTAACTCCACTGAAGATCCCGTAATATTTATCTCTTCCATAAACTATTAAGGCAGAGCCGGAAAGATAAGATAACTCACCCCTTTATCTCATTTCATCCTTAAGCTTCTCCATTTTATCCTCATATTTCATCTCTAAAATCTTTACGGCATTGTAGAGGATAAGAATGGTCCAGATTCTGGCTTGGATGGAATTAAGCTTTCTTCCGGCAAAGTCTCTTAGGCTCCATCTCTGTGATAGATACCTTATTCCCTGATTCTCAATGGTCCATCTGTCTTTGGTTGGATATTCTGGTGAAAATTGCCATGCATTCTGGTTGAAAGTTGTCCACTAATCAACCCTTCACCTTCCCCAATTTTTATTGTACCAAAAGTGGCAACTTTATGTCAATTTTTCGGCATATTTTTTTCTTACCGACTCTCCTTTAAGTTCGATTCTATAGGCACTGTGTATTATCCGATCACAGATAGCATCAGCAATGGTTGGCTCCCCGATAATCTTATGCCAACTCTTGACTGGAAACTGTGAGGAAATCACAGTTGATCTTCTTCCGTGTCTATCCTCCATGATTTCCAAGAGGGATAATCTACTTTGAGTATCAGAGGGATGCAAGCCAAAATCATCCAATAATGTTGAGCTCAACATTAATGAACTCTTAACATAAATCAACAATGAGTAGATGTGCTCTAAAGTAACTTCTTCTTTTTGCCCTGGAGAATAGCTTTTCTTCATCTTCCCTTAACATGCGGATAAGATCATCCAATCGTTTAAAGGCGACCCGAAAGCCACACTGAATCGCCCTGACTCCAAGTGCAGCAGCAAGATGTGTTTTCCCTACCCCTGGAGGTCCAAGGAAAAGAACGTTCTCGCATCTTCTCAGGTACTCACCCGTAGCAAGAATCTCTATTTTTTTCCTAGAGATACTAGGCTGAAAAGAGAAATCAAAGTTCTCTATAGTTTTCCCGGGAGGAAGGGAAGAGAGGCGCAGCCACGTCCTGATTCTTTCCTCCTCTCGTCTTTGAAGTTCCTCTGTGAGTATACTATCCAAGAAGCTACTAAGGCTCATATCTTCTTTCACTGCCCTCTCTAGAAGCGGAGAGAGATTATCTGCCGTATACCTACATCCTATGTGCTCAAGTTTCTCTTTGGTATCATCCAGGCTTATCTTACTCATTCGATTACCTCCGAGGCTCTCTCACAGGCTCTTATGGCTCTTTTCTCTACCGGTATATCAAAGCAGTCCAAAAGGACTTTGGTTACCCTACCTAAGGGCTCCGGGGAGGCTATCCCTTCAATTGATTTCCCCTCATAATGGGAGGGATCTATGAGGAGAAGCTTTTCTGTTCCCCGCGGATGGGTAGCAATGAGTCTGTTACCTGCAAATATCTGCACTTTTCCTACACAGCCTCTTACCTGAACGTAGTCTCCTACATAGGGGAAGGGGCAAGAGTAGGAGCGGCCCTCAAAGTGAATGAGACAATCTATTCCTACCTTGCGATGCACTATTACATCAAACGGTTCAGGCAGGTTTGAAGGAAGGGGTCTTAAGCTTTTCCTTCCTCGATCATGCTATCATAGACACTTTTCCCGGTTGCCGGACTCCTGAGGCGTCTCATCTCTTTTAGAAGGGTCTCATCGGAAGCTTCTTGCAGTTCCTCCAGGCTTCTGAATTCTCTTCCCCTGGGAGATAGGTGTCTCTTTGCCAGCTTTACCTTTGCCTCTACCTTTCCTTTATCAGTGGCTGCTCTTACCCGGCAGGGGTTGATGTGAAATCCCATATCTCGGGCATAGTTTTGGTAGATCTCATTGAGCTTGCCAGTTGATCCTTGTCCTTTAATAACTGCAGTTTTAGTATTATCGGGTCTTAGAACTGCAGGGATTCCCCTAAAAACTCAAAGGTTTTATTGTGGCACCTGATCCAGGATAGCTCATCTTTTTTGTAGGACCAGATAACTGCCGTACCTCTTGAGTAGGATAGTGTCATCACCAGAGCATTCACTTCTATCAGCTTGCCATCAATTATGACAGAGATGCTCTCTGCCCAATCTACCTGAGCAGCACAGCCTGCGGGAAGCTCAACTCTTCTTCGAGGACGAACCCCAGGAGGTGGATAGTGTTTTCGTACATACCGAAGGACCGAGCGATAACCTCCCTCATACTCATGTTCCTCAAAAAGATACTCATAGAGCTCTTGTATGCTGGCCTGTTTTCCTTGCTATCCTTAATCCAGTGTTCTATAATATGAGCATAGGCATCAGCCTTCATGGGTTTATCTTTTCTTTTATCGACAGCACCTTCTTTTTCTCGCTTGAGGTGATACCGCACGGTTCTCTCGGTTACCCTAAATAGCCGGGCAACCTCACAGTTCGTCACTTTGCGTCCGTTCCTTCTTGCTACTGCCTTAAGTCCCATAACCTCCTCCTGGTATAATCTTCACTATAGGTGAAGATTGTTATTTGACTTTCTGTAGTTTCAAGATTAAGATTTTATTAGTTCTTTAAAAAACGCTTTTTGAGAAAACAGGAAGAGGGCTTGCCTCCTCCTTATGGCCTCTTGATAAAGATGGACCATTTGCCCTAAGACTGCCCCTTCCTTTACCTCTTCGAGTGTAAACATTTATTTAGTATGCTACGAGCCTATAATAAGGCATCGTTTATCAAATCCGTGAGGCTATGTGCTCGATAAGGATAAGGAAGCCTGTTTTCTTTCAAAGTAAAAATTCTCAAGGAGGTACTCATGTATTACCTAGGGATCGATATTTCAAAGAAGTCCTTCACGGTCTCAATCCTCGACGAAGAAGGTGAAGCTATTACTAAGTTCCTCACCTTTCCTTGTACTCGTAAAGGAATGGAGAAGCTGGTAGATAAAATCTCTTCCTTAAAGCTTGAGAAAGATAAGACTGTGATAGGGATTGAGGCCACAGGAAACCTGTGGGAGAATCTTTATTCCTTCTTAGAAGGGTATAAAGTTATCATTCTCAATCCCTATCAAACGAGAAAATATCACCAGGTGCTTTCTAAAAAAGCAAAGACCGATAAGGTTGACTCCCTGGTGATAGCGGGTCTACTGCGCTCCAAAGAAGCCCTGGCCTCCTATGTTCCTGAAGAAGAAGTTCAAGTTCTGCGGGAGCTAGTAAGACTGCGTCATCACCTTCAAAAAGATAAGAAGAACTATCTCAGAAAGGCCTATAATCTTTTAAATTTAGTATTTCCTGAGTATACCGATTTGGTTAAGAGTCCCTTTAAGAAAGTCTCTTCGATGATTCTTAAAAAATACCCTACAGCCGTAGATATGGCCAGAGCAAGGAGA
>Ga0307429_1001209_pt1 | contig 12656 bp, 10 predicted proteins | sample SalMarWE160230MG_FD_202151 | JGI IMG/M metagenome (GOLD analysis project Ga0307429, IMG submission 202151) | Salt marsh sediment microbial communities from the Plum Island Ecosystem LTER, Massachusetts, United States - WE1603-230 | ecosystem: Environmental > Aquatic > Marine > Intertidal zone >...
CCGGGGGCCTCGCGAAGATCGTCGGAGAGGAGGAGTTCCCCGTCCACTTCCACCAGGGACAGCGCGACAACCTGCACATCACGCTGATCGCGGGGCGCATCATCCTGGTCGTGATCTTCGACGATCGGAGCTCGCTCGGTCTCGTGCGCCTGCGCGTCAAGAAGGCCGGCGCCCAGCTCGCCAAGGTCTTCGAAGAGATCCAGAAGAAGACGGAGCAGACCCAGGCGACCGGATCGGCCGGCACGCCCTTCGCGGAAATCACGGACGAGGACATCGACAACCTCTTTTCGGTCTGACCAGCGAGCATGTCGTTCATCAACTACTCGTCGCGCGAGATCAACTGCAAGATCGTCTACTATGGTCCCGGCCTCTGCGGGAAGACGACCAATCTCCAATACATCTACAACAAGACGAACCCCGAGCTGAAGGGGAAGATGATCTCGCTGGCCACGGAGACGGAGCGCACGCTCTTCTTCGACTTCCTGCCGCTGGCGCTCGGCGAGATCCGCGGCTTCAAGACCCGCTTCCATCTCTACACGGTTCCCGGACAGGTCTTCTACGATGCGAGCCGCAAGCTCATCCTCAAGGGTGTGGACGGCGTCGTCTTCGTCGCGGACAGCCAGATCGAGCGCATGGAGGCCAACATCGAGAGCCTCGACAACCTGCGCGTGAACCTGGCCGAGCAGGGCTACGACCTCGACAAGATCTCGTGCGTGATCCAGTACAACAAGCGGGACCTGCCGAGCGCGGCGCCCCTCGACGAGATGCGCAAGCTGCTGAATCCGAACAAGCTCACCGAGTTCGAGGCCTGCGCCACCAGCGGCAAGGGCGTCTTCGAGACCCTCAAGGCGGTGGCCCGCGGCATCCTCCGCGACCTCAAGCAGATGTCGGGCTAGCAAGGAGGCCGACGAAGTCGGCCGACGCGCAGCGCGGCGCAGCCGCGCGAAGGCAGGCCCCTGCCGAACTGGAAGCCGAGCGAAGTGCAGGTCCCAGCCGGGCCCGCCGCTACACTGGCCCCCATGCCGCTCGCTGCGGTGCGGGGTCGCAAGGTCTACTACGAGAGTCACGGGCAGCACGCGGGTCCGCCGCTGGTGCTCGTGATGGGCGCGGGCGGCTCGTGTCGCGGCTGGCTGCCGCTCCAGGTGCCCGAGTTCTCGGAGCAGCGCCGCACCCTGATCTACGATCACCGCGGGGTGGGCAAGAGCGAGGATCCCGGCGGGCCCTTCAGCACCGCCGACCTCGCGGACGATCTGGCGGCGCTGCTCGACGCGCTGGAGATCGAACGCGCCGACGTGCTGGGGGCCTTCATGGGAGGCATGGCCGCCCAGGAGTTCGCGCTGCGCCACCCCGACCAGCTGGGGCGGATGGTGCTGGTCGGGACCTACGCGCGCCCCGACGCCAAGCGGCGCATGCTGCTCTCGCAGTGGGCCGAGCTGGCGCGCGCCGGGCTGTCGGACGCGGTGATGATCCGCGAGCGGCTGCTGTGGACGCTCCAGGACGAGACGCTCGAGCAGCAGGATCTGATCGACGCGATGGTCGAGTTCTTCAAGCGGGACGGAACGCCCGTGACCCCGGACCTCTTCGCCCGGCAGTGCGAGGCCTGTCTCCAGCACGACGCCGCCGACCGTCTGCGCGCGATTCCGCACCGCTCCCTGGTCATCTGCGGCCGCCACGACGCGCTGACGCCGCCGCGCTTCCACCGCGAGCTCGCCGACGAGCTGGCGGATGCCCATCTCGTCACGCTCGGATCCGGTGGCCATGCGGTGATGGTGGAAACCGCCGCCCAATTCAACCGCACCGTGCTCCAGTTCCTCGGCGAGGACCGCTAGCAAGCGCCGCCGTAGGCGGCGCGCGCAGCGAGGCGAAGCCGAGCGAAGGCCGGCCGCTGCTAGGCCCGCAGGGTTCGCAGCCGCAGCCGGGGCAGCGTGGCGCGCAGGATCGGGTGGCCGTGGACCGCTGCGCGCAGGTTCCGCGCCGAGAGCCGACGCGGCCCGCCCACGAGCACGCGGTTGTCGTAGTCCTCGACCTCGATGCGCAGCGTCGCCGGGAAGATCCGATGCAGCTCGCGGGTCACCGCGGCGGATTCGTCGATCGTGTTGCAGACGAGCAGCCCGTGGTCCGCGAGCCGGCGCGCGGCGAGGGCCAGTCCGGGTGCGGGCAGCCAGGCGGGCTTGCGCACCGCGCGACCCCGGCCGACGAAGATGTCCTCCACCACCACGTCGAAGCGCCGCCGGCTGCGAGCCAGGTAGCTCCGGGCGTCCGCCTCCACCACCTCCACGTCGACCGCGTCGAGATCCAGCCAGCGGCGCGCCTGGCGCAGCACCTCGCGGCTCCTCTCGACGCCCACGATCCGCGCCCGCGGCGCCAGCGCCCGCACCACGCGCGCGGCGCTCCCCCCCCCGAGGCCCAGGATCAGCACGCTGCGGCGGCGCTGACGCGGGAGCGCCAGCAGCGGCGCCGCGAGCGCATCCCATACCGATCCGGTGATCGGCAGGCCCGGCTCGTACCACGAGGCGAACGTGCCGTCGATGCGCAGCGCGCGGCCGCGGCGGCCGTGCTTCACCTCCACCCTGGGACTCACGCCTCGCCTCCGCGCCTGTACACTGCCCGCAGCGCCATGACCCAGCCCCTCTTCGCAGTGCCCGGCGACGACCTCGTGCGCCTCGCGCTGCCCGTACCCGCCGATGTGCTCTTCGACTACGCGATTCCGCCTTCCCTGACCACGTCGGCGCGCGTCGGCTGCCGTGCCCTGGTGCGCCTCGCAGGACGCACCCTGACGGGCGTGATCGTCGAACGCGCGCGGCGCGCGCGCAGCGACGCCCCGCTTCGCCCGCTCGAGCGCATCGTCGACGCCGAGCCCGTCCTGTCTCCGACGATGCTCACCATCCTACGCGAAGCGGCCGCGGAGGTCCTGTGTCCGGTCGGTCTCGCCGTCGCGGCCGCGCTGCCACCCGGATCGTCGCCGCGCGTGAGCCGCGGCTTCGCCCTGACGGCCCGGGGCCGCGCGGCGCTGGCCGCCGGCGGCGTCGCTGCCGAAGCGCGCGGCGTGCTCCAGGCGCTGGCCCGCGGCCCGCGCCGAGAGGCCGTGCTGCATCGCGCCGGATCCGACGCCTGGCTGGCGGACCTCGAGGCCGACGGCCTGATCGAACGCCGTGACCTGCAGCGCGGCCCCAGCGCCCGCGCCGCCACGCGCCGCTTCGCGCGGCTGGCGCCGGGTGTGGACGCGGGGCAGGCGGCGGCGAGCCAGCTCTCGCGCGCACCTCGCCAGGCCGCCGTGCTGCGTGAGCTGGCGCGCCGCGGGCCCACGCCGCTCTCGGAGCTGCGGCACGCCTTTCCCTCCGCCCCCGCGCTGCTGCGGCCTCTCGCGGACCGTGGTCTGGTGGCGCTGGAAGAACGCCCCGCCTCCCGCGACGTGCTGGGTCCTCCGCTGCACTCGGAACGCGCGGTGACGCTGACGCCGGATCAGGCCGACGCCCTGAAGCCCATCGCCGAAGCCGTGCGGGCTCGCGACGCCCAGACGTTCCTGCTCCACGGCGTGACGGGCAGCGGCAAGACGGAGATCTATCTGCGCGCCGTGGGGGAGGCCCTGCGCATCGGGCGGCAGGCGCTCGTGCTGGTGCCGGAGATCACGCTGACCCACCAGATCCTGGCCCGCCTGCGCTCGCGCTACGGCGACGACCTGGCCGTGCTCCACAGCGGGCTGCGGCCCGGCGAGAGGCTGGAGCAGTGGCAGCGGCTGCGCGCGGGCTCCACGCCGATCGCCGTCGGCGCGCGCTCCGCGCTGTTCGCCCCGCTCGAGAACCTCGGCGTGATCGTGATGGACGAGGAGCACGACTCCGCCTACAAGAACGAGGAAGGCTTCCGCTACCACGCCAGGGACCTGGCTCGCCACCGCTCCCGGGCGGCGAGCTGCCCGCTGGTGCTGGGCTCGGCCACGCCGGCGCTCGAGACGCGCTTCGCCGCGGACCGCGGCGAGCTGCGTCGGCTCGTGCTGGCGGGCCGCATCGGCGGGCGGCCGTTGCCCGCCGTCGAGATCGTCGATCTCCGGCGCGAGCGCGAGCTGGCGCCGCGGGGCCGCAAGCTGATCCTCTCGATCCCGCTGGCGCGCGCGCTCGAGCAGACCCTTGCGGACCGGGGCCAGGCGATCCTGCTGCTGAACCGGCGCGGCTTCTCCACTCAGATCCTGTGCTTCGCCTGCGGACGCGCCGAGCACTGTCCGAACTGCGACATCGCGCTGGTCTACCACGCGCCGGAGCAGCAGCTGCGCTGCCACTACTGCGACCATCGCGTGCCGCCCCCCGAGGCGTGTGCCGGCTGCGGCGCGCCCGAGACGGCGCTGCTGGGCCTCGGGACGCAGCGGCTCGAGGAGGAGCTGCGTACGCGCTTTCCCGATGCGCGCATCGCGCGGCTCGATCGCGACACCGCGCAGCAGCGGGGCTTCACGCGCCGGGTGCTGGGCGAGCTGCGCGCGGAGCAGCTGGACGTGCTGATCGGCACGCAGATGGTCGCCAAGGGACACGACTTCCCCGGGGTGCGGCTGGTCGGAGTGATCCTGGCGGACATCGGCCTGAACCTGCCGGACTTCCGCGCGGCCGAGCGCACCTTCCAGCTGCTCACGCAGGTCGCCGGCCGGGCGGGCCGCGACCGCGCGCCGGGTCGCGTCGTGATCCAGAGCTACGCGCCCGAGCACTACGCGATCCGCCCGGTCCGCAGCCACGGCTACGAGACGTTCTACGCGGAGGAGCTGGGCCACCGCGCCGCCCTGGGCTATCCGCCCTTCGGGCACCTGGCGCACGCGCTGATCTCGGGCCCCGAGGCCGAGCCCACGCTGGCCGCGGCCAGCTCGCTGGCCGCGGGCCTGCCGCGCGAAGCCGGTCTGGAGCTGCTGGGCCCCGCGCCGGCGCCGCTGGCGCGGCTGCGAGGACGCCACCGCTTCCAGCTGCTCGCCAAGGCGAGCGATCCGGCCTTGGTGTATCGCGCGGCCGAACGGCTGCGCAGCGCGGCGCGCGGGCTACCGGACGGCATCCAGATGCTGGTGGATCCGCGGCCGGTCAACATGTTGTAATCTCTCCACCCCATGGCGCTCCGAGAGGTGCTCCAGTTCCCGGACAAGCGGCTCCGGGTCGTCTCCCAGCCGATCCTCGAGGTCAGCGAGGAGATCCGGCGCCTCGCCCAGGATCTGCTCGACGTGATGTACGACGAGCCCGGCATCGGCCTGGCCGCGCCCCAGGTCGGCGAGGCCGTGCGCATGATCGTGGTGGACACCGAGTGGACGGAGGAAGGGGCAGAGAAGAACCCCCTGGTGTTGGTCAACCCGGAGATCGTGGAGCGCAGCGGAAGCCTCACCTGGAGCGAGGGCTGCCTCTCGGTGCCCGACCTGCAGGCCGAGGTGGAGCGCGCGGAGCGGGTCCGGCTGAAGGCCCGGAACCTCGAGGGGGACGCCGTCGACATCCAGGCCGAGGGTCTACGGGCCGTCTGCTTCCAGCACGAGATCGATCACCTGGATGGGATCCTGTTCATCGACCACATCAGCCGGCTGAAGCGGGAGATGTACGTCCGCAAGCGCAAGAAGCAGCTCCGCCAGGAGGAGCTCGAGACGACCGGCTCCCCGGTCTGAGCGTCCTGGCCGCGCGCACGCTCCGCCTGCTGTTCTTCGGGACGCCGGAGTTCGCGGTGCCGACGCTGGAGCGGCTGCGGCGCGGTCGTCATCCGCTGGCGGCGGTGGTGAGCCAGCCCGACCGTCCGCGCGGTCGCGGCCGCCGCACGACCCCCTCGCCGGTGTCGCAGCGGGCGCTGGACGAGGGGGTGCGGCTGCTGCGGCCCGAGAAGCTGGCCGGCCCGGAGATCGAGGGCGCGCTGCGCGAGCTGCGCGCCGATCTCGGCGTGGTCGTCGCCTTCGGCCAGTTCCTGCCCAGGTGGGTGCGGGAGCTGCCCTCGCTCGGCTACTGCATCAACGGACACGCGAGCCTGCTGCCGCGCTGGCGGGGCGCCGCCCCGATCGCCCACGCCGTCCTGGCCGGCGACCGTGAGACCGGTGTCTCGGTGATGCGGGTGGAGCGCGAGATGGACGCCGGCCCGGTGGCCCGACGGCGCGCCCTCGAGATCGCATCCGAGGAGACGACGGGGCAGCTGGCGGCGCGTCTGGCCGCGCTGACCGCAGAGCTGATCGCCGAGGTCGTCGAGGAGATCGCGGCCGAGCGCGTGCACTGGGCTCCCCAGGACCACAGCCGGGCGACGCAGGCGCCCAAGCTGCGGCGAGCGGACGCGCACCTCGACTTCTCGCAGCCCGCCGAAGCCCTGGTGCGGCGGATCCGCGCGATGTCCCCGACGCCGGGCGCCTTCGCGACCCTGCATGGCGAGCTGCTGCGCGTGCTGGCAGCCCGCGCCGAGCCGGGCCGGGTACCGCTGCCGCCGGGCACGCTCCAGCGGCCGGCCGGGGCGCCGCTGGCGATCGCGACCGGCGACGGCTGGCTGCTGCCGACCCGCCTGCAGCGCGCCGGTGGACGTGCCCTCTCCGTCGAGGACTACCTGAGGGGGCGACCGCTGTCCGACGGAGATCGGCTCTCGTAGCCCCTCGCGGGACCTGGGCGCGCAGGGCGCGCGGGGCCTAGACTCGCTGCGTGGGGGCCCACTCCGACGCGAAGCAGCGGCGGCGTCCGCATCGCGGGAGGCCGCAGCGACCCTCCGGCGCGGGGCGAGCCGCGCCGACGCGCACGCGCCTGCTCGCGCTGCGGGTGCTGGAGCGCGTGCAGCGTGCCGGTGCGTATGCGGACCTGCTGCTGAACGCGCAGCTCGGCCGCTCGAGCCTGCCGGCGGCGGACCGCGCGTTCGCCACCGACCTGGTGAACGGCACGCTGCGCTGGCGGGGTCGTCTGGACTTCCTGATCGCGAGGGTGCTCGACCGCGACCTCGAGAAGCTCGAGCCGCTCGTGGCGAACGCACTGCGTCTCGGCGCCTACCAGATCGCCTGCTCCGAGCGGGTTCCGGATCGCGCCGCGGTCGACCAGACCGTGCGCTGCGTGCGTGCAGCCGGCGCCGAGCGCGCCACGGGCCTGGTCAACGCGGTGCTGCGGCGGCTGGCGGCCGAGCACCGGAGCATCGCGCTGCCGGCGCTGGAGGCCGATCCGCTCGGACACCTGGTCCACGCGCTCTCGCTGCCGGCCTGGCTCGCCGACCGCTGGCTGGCCCGCTTCGGCGCGGAGGAGGCGGCCGCCCTGGCCCGGGCCTGCAACCAGATTCCCCCGCTCACCGTGAGAGCCAACCGTCTGCGCACCGACCGCGATCGGCTGCTCGAGGAGCTGCGCGAGCGCTTCCCCGGCGCCGTGCCCTGCCGACACGCCCGGGACGGCCTGGTGCTGGGCCGCCGCGGCAACCCGGCGCTGGACCCGGCCTTCCTCGACGGCCGCTTCAGCGTCCAGGACGAGGCCTCGCAGCTGGTGACCGCGCTGCTCGATCCGCAGCCGGGCGAGCGCGTGCTCGACGCCTGCGCCGCGCCGGGAGGCAAGACCGGCGCCCTGGGCGAGCGCGTCGGCGAGCGCGGCCAGGTGATGGCCCTGGATCGCAACTCGGCACGGCTCGATCTGGTGCGCCGCCAGGTGCGGCGGCTGGGGCTGAGGGGCGTGCACTGCTTGGAGCGCGACGCGACGCGCCCGCTCGCGGATCTGGCCCGCCCGCGCGCCTTCGACCGCGTGCTGGTCGACGCGCCCTGCTCGGGCCTCGGTACGCTGAGGCGCAATCCCGACGCGCGCTGGCGGCTGACCCCGGGCGATCCCGCGCGTCTGGCCGAAGCGCAGCTGGCCATCCTTCGCCAGGCCGCCTCCGTGTTGAGGCCGGGCGGCGTGCTCGTCTACAGTACCTGCAGCCTCCTGCGCGAAGAGAACGAGGACGTGGTACGCACCCTGCTCGAGCAAGCTCCGGCGCTCCGCCGCGCAGCCGCTGCGGAAGCGCCGCCGGAGGTTCGGCCGCTGGTGGGCGAGGACGGCTGGCTCCGCTGCCTGCCGCACGTCCACGACACCGACGGCTTCCTCGCCGTCCGACTGGTGCGACACCCGTGAGCCGGGGCCAGGCCCGCATCGCGCCCTCGATCCTGGCGGCGGATTTCACGCGGCTCGGGGACGAGGTGGAGGCGGTCGAGCGCGCCGGCGCCGACTGGATCCACGTCGACGTGATGGACGGACGCTTCGTTCCCAACCTCACGCTCGGACCGGTGATCGTGGAGGCGGTCAGGCGCTCGACACGCCTGCCGCTGGACGTGCACCTCATGATCGAGCAGCCGGAGCGCTACATCGAGGAGTTCGTGCGCGCGGGCGCCAGCAGCGTCGGCGTCCAGGTGGAGGCCTGCCCGCACCTGCATCGCACGATCGGACAGATCCACGAAGCGGGAGCCCGTGCCTGCGTGGTGCTGAATCCGGCGACGCCGGCATCCGCGGTGGAGGTGGTGCTCCCCGACGTCGATCAGGTGCTGGTGATGACCGTGAACCCGGGCTTCGGGGGGCAGAAGTTCATCGAGAGCATGCTCCCCAAGATCGAGCTCCTGCGGCGTTGGATCGACCAGCAGGGCCTCGACGTCGCCCTGGAGGTCGATGGCGGCATCGCCGTCGAGACCATCGGGCGCGCCGCCGCGGCGGGTGCCGAGGTGTTCGTCGCAGGGACTGCCATCTTCGGCGCTCCCGACTACGCCGAGGCGATCGCGGCGCTGCGCCGCGCGCTGTAGCCGTCGGCATCCTGGGCCACCCTCACCGGGCCCGGTTCCGGAGCGGAGAAACAGCTTGATCCGGATCGCAACGCACGCCAGGCGGATCGGCGCCCTGGTCCTGCTCGCCCACCTGCTGCCGGCCGCGGCCGCCGCAGCGGACGCGCCCGACGACGCCGAGACTCCCGACGAGACGGAGCTGACCGGACACGACATCTACGAACGGGTGGTGGCCAACCGCTTCCGCTCGTTCTCGCAGTGGTCGCGCCTGATCTCCGCGGACCGCAGCGGACGAACCCAGGAGAGCCGCTTCCAGATGCTCTGGCGGGACTTCCGGAACGGAGACGGTACCCCGAGCGACGGGGTGCTGTCGAAGGCGCTCGTGAAGTACACGCACCCCTTCGATCTGCGCTTCTCGGGCTACCTGATCCAGGTGAACCACGATCGCGTCAACGACCAGTTCGTCTACTACCCCTCCCGTCGACGGGTGGTCCGGGTGAATCTGCGAAACGAAGCCGTCTACGGCACGGACTTCAGCTTCGAGGACGTGGTGCCCCGCGAGGCCCAGGACTTCGCCTACCAGCGCCTTCCCGACGAGATGCTCGCCGGTCACCGCGTCTTCGTGGTGGATCTGCACCCGCGCGAGCTCGCCGAGTCCGAGTACTCGAAGATCGTCGTCTACGTGGATGCGGAGCGCAGCGTGGTCCTGCGCGCGCTCTACTGGGACAACGCGGGCGTTCCGGTGAAGGAGTTCGCGGCCGCGCCGTCGAGCGTCCAGAGCTTCGACGGCGTCTGGGTTCCGATGGAGTCGACCATGCGCAACCTGCTGCTGGAAACCGCGACGACCCTCGTGATCACCGAGCTCGTACCCAATCCCGAGTTCGACGCGGACACCTTCGACCTCGGACGCCTCGAGTCCCACTAGATCCGCAGCCGGATCAGCAGGGCGGGGAGCAGCAGCAGGTCCGTGAGGGCGCAGATGGCCAGGGTGAACGCGGTCAGCACCCCGAACTGCCGGAGCGTGGCGAACTCCGACGCCCCGACCGAGAGGAAGCCGAGGCAGAGCATCATCGAGGCGATCGCCACGGGGCGTCCCACGTGCAGGCTGGCGCGCCGCACGGCCTGCTCGGGACCCGCCCCCTCCGCTCGCTCCATCCGGTAGCGCACCAGGTAGTGGGCCGTCGCGTCGATCGCGATCCCCAGCGCCACGCTTCCGATCAGGCTCGTCGGCAGCGACAGCGGAGCCGCCCCGAGTCCGAGCACCCCGAAGAAGATCGCCACGGGCACCACGTTCGGAACCATGGCCACGAGGCCGAGTCGCAGCGAGCGCAGGCCGGCGGTGAGCAGCAGCAGGATGGCGAGCGCCGCGAGTCCGACGCTGCGCGGCTGGCTGCGCGCCACGCCGTCGGCGGAGCGGTTCAGCAGCACCGCGTTGCCCGTCACGTCCGCGCGAACGCCCGCGGGCAGGGAGCCGTCGTGCAGCGCGCTCTCGATGCCCGCCGTCAAGGAGCGCATCGCCGCCGAGCCGACGACCCCCGTCCGGACGATCAGGTTGGCGACGCTCTGATCGACCGTCGTGAACCGGATCAGATCCGCCTTCGGAAACATGAAGAGCAGCTCCGTCACACCGCGCCGGGTATCCGGCACGCGCTCGGCAGCCGGATCGTCGGACTCGAGCGCCCGATTGAGGGGCTTCAGCGTGTCGAGCAGGGAGAGCGTGAGGCTCACGTCCGGCAGGGCGTCGAGCCGCGCCTGGAGATGGTCCGTGCTCCGCAGCAGGGCGGGATCGCGGAAGGCTCCCGGCTCACCGCCGTCGAGCACCACGTAGAGCGGCACCACGCCCGCCAGCAGCCGATTGATCGCATCGAACTCGCGGCGCACCGACGAATCCTCGGCGAAGAAGCTCAGGTAGTCCGTGTCGATCACCACGCGCGGGATCGCGACGACGGCGATCAGCGTGAGCACGGCCCAACCGGCGACCACCGCGCCGGGTCGACGACACGCGAGGCCGGCCAGCGCCCCGACCCCGCGGTCGAGCGCGCTGCCGAGCCAGCGGGCGAGCCGGGGCCGGCTTCCATCACGGCGCAGCGGGAGCAGCTCCAGCGCCGCGGGAATCCCGGTCAGGGAGACCAGCGTCACGCAGGCGACGCCCAGCACCGAGAGCGCGCCGATCTCGAAGACCGCCGGCACGCCGGTGGTGAGCAGCGCGGCGTAGCCGACGATCGTGGTGAGCCCGGCGATCAGCACCGGAAGCGTCATGTGCCGCAGCGTGCCCAGCACCACGGCGGCGCGATCGTCCGACCCGGCGGCCTCCTCCTCGTAGCGATTCACGACGTGCACGCCGTACACGCTGCCGACGGCGACCAGCGTCGGAGCGAGCAGTACCGTGAGCACGGTGAGGGGTCGCTGCAGCAGCGCGATCGCCGCGAAGGTCCAGATCACCGCCAGCGTCACCGTCGCCATCGGAAGCACCACGCCCCGCAGCGTGCCCGAGAGGCAGGCCAGCACCAACGTCACCACGGCGATCGCCACCGGGATCAGCACCATCAGGTCCCGGGTCATGGCGTGATACATGCGCGACTTGATGTGGGGACGTCCGGAGACGTAGAAGCGCCGATCCGCCTGCGTCTCCCGGTCGAGGATTGCGCGGATGGCGCCGTCGACGTCCGCCTCGATGAACTCCAGCTCGGTCATGCCCTTGAACGAGACGTTCAGGGCGGCGGTGCGGGCGTCTTCCGAGACCAGGTTGCGCCGGTAGGCCGGGGAGGCCAGGGCGCGGCGCCGCAGCGATTCCAGCGCATCGGGATCATCGGGGATCTCCTCGATGAACGGACGCACTTCGACCCAATCCCGCTCCGGGACGTAGCGGAACGAGGTCACCCGAACCAGGCTCGTGACGCTGCGCACGCCATCGATGCGCGAGATGGCATCGCTGACCCGGCGCAGCGCCAGCAGATGCTCGGGGCGAAAGACGTCGTCGCAGTGCATCGCGATCACGAAGACCTGGTCGTCGCCGAAGTCCCGCACCGCGCGACGGTAGGTGTCGACGCCGGGATCCCCGATGGGCAGCAGCGATTCCGTCGACGGATCGACCGAGAGTCGCAGCCCGAGGGGTCGCGGGCGCACCAGCACCAGCGCCGCCGCCAGCGTCACGACCAGCAGCGCGGCCATCACCACGCGCGGCCAGCGCAGCATCACCGCCGGTTTCAGCGCCGCGCCCAGCAGTCCCGCCGTGAGCAGCACTGCGGCCCCCAGCGCGAACGCGGCCGGCTCGACCGGACCCCAGGCCTCGGGCATAATCCGCGCTAGTCTAGGTGATCACGTGAGGTTTCCGACGTGGCGGGGCGTGGCGCAGCCTGGTAGCGCGCTTCGTTCGGGACGAAGAGGTCGCTGGTTCGAATCCAGTCGCCCCGACCACCCCCTCGCGTGGGGGCGCACATGGCGCGAAGGCCGACCGGGCTGTTGCTGCTGGCGCTGGCACTCGGCTGCGGAGGAACCGAGGTCCCGCCGCCGCCGTCGGACGAGGTGCTGGTCCACGTCGGGGCGGTCATCCTCGCCCACGTCGAAACGCCGGTGGTGATCCTCGAGGAGGAGAACGGGCCCCGCGCCCTCCCCATCTGGATCGGGCGGGCCGAGGCGCTCTCGATCGCATCGCAGATCAGCCGGCAGCCCCCACCCCGCCCCAACTTCCACGACATGGCCCAGCGCCTGCTCCAGCAGCTCGAGGCGGACGTGGAGCGCGTGGTCGTCACCCAGCTCCGCAACGGAACCTACTACGCGATCCTGCATCTGCGGGCGAACGAACGCCACATCGAGATCGACGTCCGGCCCAGCGACAGAATCGCAATGGCGCTGCGCACGGAGGCTCCGATCCTGGTGCGGGCGAGCGTCTTCGAGGAGGCCGGCGAGGTACTCCGGGGCCAGGATCCGGAGGATCCGGGTCGCCCCATCGAGCTGCCGATCC
>Ga0307429_1001212_pt1 | contig 12629 bp, 13 predicted proteins | sample SalMarWE160230MG_FD_202151 | JGI IMG/M metagenome (GOLD analysis project Ga0307429, IMG submission 202151) | Salt marsh sediment microbial communities from the Plum Island Ecosystem LTER, Massachusetts, United States - WE1603-230 | ecosystem: Environmental > Aquatic > Marine > Intertidal zone >...
TTTATGAGCATCTTTTTTAGTTTTATCCTCAAAGCTCTTGACTGCCTGTGAGATAGCAAATTAAAAAAAAGAAAGGTTTCTATTTTTCCTTTACAAAAAATAATCACGCCCCATTTTTCTCAATGTCAAATGTTGAGACCTGACCCCATTACCTTTAAAATAGTCCCACGGTATTTCCGGCCTCATCAATATCCACATCAACAGCGGCGGGTCGGGAGGGAAGTCCGGGCATAGTAGGAAAGACACCGCAGAGAGGATAGAGAAAACCAGCTCCCACCGAAGCCCTAATATCTCTAACCGCCAGATTATAATTCTTGGGTACCCCCTTCCACTCGGGATTATGAGAAAGGGAAAGATGGGTCTTAGCCATGTTGATGCAGAGCTTGTCATATCCGAGATTGGTATAGAGTTTGATTCTCTGATTAGCCAGAGGAGCATAATCTACCCCGTCAGCTCCGTAGATTTTGGTAGCTATAGTTTCGATCTTTTCTTCGATCGATATATCATCAGGATAAAGAAAATGGAAATTGTTGGGCTTTTCACAGGCGGCCACCACTGCTTCAGCTAGTTCAATGCCTCCATCTCCACCTTTAGCCCAGACATTAACCGGAACTGCATCATCTGCACCGGCTTCTAGTGCCTTTTTGCGTACCAGCTCTATCTCAGCGGGAGTATCCGAGGTAAACCTGTTAATAGCCACTACGGCAGGAATACCAAAGGTTTTTACAATTTCTATATTTTTGGCCAGGTTCTGGCAGCCCTTTTCCAGAGCCTGCATATTCTCAGTTTCGGCAAACTTCTTTATTGTCTCATATTTTTGTCCGGGCCGAAGTATAAAAGCTCCCCCATGCATCTTTAGTGCTCTGATAGAAGCCACAATTACTGCAGCATTCAACTTTAATCCACTCTGACGGCAAGTAACATCGACAATTTTTTCAAAACCGCAATCAGCTCCAAAGCCGCTCTCAGTCACCACGTAATCGGCTAGCTTTAAGGCTACCATATCAGCTAAGGCTGAGTTATTACCATGTGCCACATTAGCAAAAGGACCGGCATGGCAGATGGCAGGAGTATTTTCTGTGGTTTGCACCAGGTTTGGCTTGATAGCATCCTTCATCAGAACTGTCATAACCCCGGCCATTTGAAGATCTTCAGCCGTCACCGGCTTGCTATCATAGGTATAACCAACAACTACCCTGCCTAATCTTTTTCTTAAGTTATGAAGTCCTGTGGTCAAGGCAAGGATAGCCATGGTCTCAGTGGCTACGGTAATGTCATAGCCAGTTTCCCGGGGGTAACCATTGGCTCGACCTCCCAGTCCTACTATGATACTCCTTAATGCACGGGAATTCAGGTCAACACAATATCTCCAGGTGACATTATGAGGATCAATATTTAAGGGATTGCGGTGGAGGATACTTTCGTCTATGCGGGCCGCTAAGAGATTATGGGCTGTATCTACGGCATGGATATCCCCGGTAAAATGAAGATTGATATTTTCCATAGGCAGGAATTGAGAATACCCTCCACCACATGCTCCTCCTTTGATCCCAAAAGTAGGGCCCTTTGATGGCTCACGGAAGGCATTACACACGCGCTTTCCTATCCTGGCTAGGGCCTGCCCCAATCCACAAGCGACTACTGTTTTTCCTTCTCCTAGAGGGGTAGGAGTGATAGCCGTAACGGTAATGAATTTACCGCTGGGTTTTTCCTTTAACCTCTCCAATACCTCAAGAGAGATTTTAGCTATGTACTTTCCATAAAGTTCAATTTCGTCCTCTTTAAGACCCAGTTCTTCGGCAATTTCTACAATCGGCTTCATCTTTGTTCTTTGGGCGATTTCCAAATCTGATAACATAGGCAATCCTCCTTTTCTATTTTTTTTGTCCCCTAATAAAGCTTATTGCTTCGGCTCGCGTGGCTGGATTTTCCCTGAATATCCCTCTCACCACCGAGGTAACGGTGGTTGCCCCAGGTTTTTTTATTCCCCGAATGGACATACAAAGATGCTCAGCCTCTATCATTACCATAACCCCTCGGGGCTCAAGGGTCTCATTTACCACATCAGCTATCTGAGTGGTCAGTCTTTCCTGAACCTGTAGCCTTTTACCGAGAAGGTCAACCGCCCTGGCTAATTTACTTAGCCCAGTCACTCTTCCGTCTTTGGGTATATAAGCAATGTGGGCCTTGCCCAGGAAAGGTAGAAGGTGATGCTCACAAATAGAATACAGGGGAACATCCCTTAAAAGTATGATCTCATCATGTTTTTCTCCTTTAAGGATGGTTAAAAATTTTTTAGGATCTTTCCCAATTCCTCCAAAGATGTCTTCACACATTGTGGCTACTCTTGCCGGAGTATCCTTTATAGCTGATCGATTAGGATCCTCTCCTATTCCCTCCAGAAATAGCCTTACCGCTCTTTTGATTTTATTTTTATCCATGCTCTCCTCGATTGTGAATTTTTTCCCAAACTCAATTATTATATTAGCCCCCTTGAAGTTGTCAAATTCCTCCCCAAAAGTTCCGGAAAGTCAGCGCTTCTAAGGAAGAAATAGGCCTTGCGCCAATTTATTGACGCCCCCAAGAGGTCTGGTATATTAAAGGTAACCTATGATTGAAGGAGTGAGCTATGCAGAAAAGTAAGGTTTTTCACATTTTGCCTGACGAGCCTTGGCTTAAGATAGATAGGTTATTTACTCGAAGTGGAATAAAGAACCAGATAAAGGATGATGATATGGTAGCCATAAAATTACACTTTGGCGAGTTGGGTAATACCCGCTATATTCATCCTATTTTTGTTAGAAAAATAGTGGAGTTGGTGAAAGAAGCAGGGGGTAGACCCTTTTTAACCGATACTACCACTCTTTACAAGCGCGCGCGACACAATTTATTTGACTATTTAGAGACGGCGGCCAAGAATGGCTTTACCAGGGAGAGTATGGGCTGTCCCATTCTCATCGCTGATGGATTACATGGGACTAATGGACAGTGGGTTGAGCTTGAGTCGTTTCATAAATTCAAAAGAGTAAAAATTGCTCAGGCTATTTATGAGGCAGATTTTTTGATTTCCCTGGCCCACATTACTTTTCATCCAGACGCAGGTTTTTCTGGCTCTCTAAAAAATGTGGCTATGGGCTGTACCACCAAGGAAACCAAGCTGGCCATGCACTCCTCAGAGGCAAAGCCCAGTTACAACAAAGAAAAATGTACTCAGTGTCTGAGGTGTGTTAAGATCTGCCCTGGCGAGGCTTTTTACGAGAAGAACGGCCAAATTCACTACCAGGCGGAGAAATGTATAGGATGTGGAGAATGTATTGCTGTTTGTCCATCTGGAGCAATAACGGTTCCCTGGGCCTCGGTTTTTGCCTTGGACGTACAGAGAGGATTGATGGATGGCTTTAAAGGGGTAGCTTCTGTCTTTAAAGAAAAAGTGGGATTTATCAACTTTGGCTTTGATATTACCCCCCATTGCGATTGTCCGGGGGAAAGTAAATTACCCGTGGTTCCTGATATAGGCATCCTTGCCTCCTGCGATGTTATCGCCTGTGACAAGACAAGCTATGACCTAGTCATGAAAGCTCCTCTTTATCCTGGATCCGAACTGGAAAGGAAGGGCATCAAGGCAGGACAAAACAAAGTTGAGTCTGTCTATCCAGATGTAGATACCTCCAGATATTGGAAACTCTGTGAGAAGACCCGCCTCGGAAATTTACAATACGAGCTGGAGATCATTCCTTAAGATCTAGTCTTCCCTCCTCGTCAAAATTTCAGGCAGAAGAGTATTGTTCCGCTCATCCCAATATTACACAACTCAGCTCAGTTTCAGTGCCTTCTGACGTTTGCTGAGTAGCATATCAATAGCAGTGATATCTTCCCTGGAGAGCATCGACTCTGCGGCGGTAACAGTTTCCTCGATCTGTAATGGACGTCTCGCACCTACAATGGCTGCAGTTACCTCAGGACGTCGCAAGACCCATGCTATGGCTAGCTGTGCTACGGTCTTACCGCTCTTCTCAGTAATAGAGCGCAGGCCTTCAACCAATTTAAGATTAGCACTAAGTTCTGGTTCCTGAAAGTGTGGGTCTTCCCGTCGGTGATCATCTCTGGGCAAATTTTGCACGCGTTCTCTGGTAAATTTTCCTGTTAGAAGACCCTTTTGCATGGGACTATATGCGATTACTCCGATGTTGTTTGCCGAACAGTAATCGAGAAGTTCTTCCTCGATACCACGCTCGAGCATACTGTAAGGTGGCTGAAGAGAGGCTACAGGATGAATCGGTTGGACACGCTTGAGTTGTTCTGCACTAAAATTGGACACCCCAGCATAGCGAACTTTGCCTTCTTTTATTAAATCTGCTATGGTGCTCCAGGCTTCCTCAATGTCCTCGTCAGGATCTGGCCAATGAATCTGGTAGAGGTCAATAACATCTATTTCGAGCCTCCTCAAGCTTGCCTCAATCTCAGAGCGGATACTCTCCTTCTTCAGACGACGAGATATATTCCCATCTTTATCCCAGACCAAGCCACACTTGGTAGCAATGATCAGTTTATCCCTTAATCCTTTGATCGCCTGGCCCACAACTTCTTCAGAGTGGCCAAGTCCGTAAACTGGGGCTGTGTCTATCCAATTGATTTTCTTCTCCAGTGCATGCCGGATGGTAGAAATCGATTCTCTGTCATCCTGGGGACCCCAACTGTACTCCCAACCTCCACCTCCAATTGCCCATGTGCCCACTCCAATAATTGATAAATTAAGATCTGTCCAGCCTAATTTTTTTGTTTGCATAATCTTACTCCTTTCGCAGACGCTATCTCACTTAACGTTCCGAGGCTAGCTTTCATCGTATAAAGCCTCTCTTCCAATCTTTCCGTAACCCGTTTGGGCTTTTTTCTTAGCCTTATATTCTTCCGAACAATGGGCTGTGATATTTATTTCCCTTTTTAGCCTTTTTTCTAATTCAGCGATCTTTTCATTTAGATAAGAAATATCCGGGTCTCCTATTATCATAGGGTCTATATCATAAGTATATCTTGCCTGATTTTTGATTTTGTAATATACAGACTTTCTAGCACAATCAAAACTCCTTTTGGAATGCAATTGTACTCAATTTAGCGTACAATGTCAAACACCTTCATTTTCAAAAATTCCTCCCCACCCTATAGGGTGGGGAGGAATGAAAATAAGAAGGATATGGGAAAAATTTTGAGTATATTTTAGTTAGTTCGAGTCCAGTCCGGGGAGCCAAATTTGCTAGTAAAGCCCAGGTCTACTCCGGCTTTCTGGTTGTCTGTTTTTCTGGTATTATGGTTTCTTTTCGATTCCACATATAAATTATCAGATTATTTTGGTAAGTAACAATGTCGCTTTCTGTATAAAAAGTTGACAGAACTTATAGAAAAGGCTAAACTAAAATAAAAGATGTAGATAATTAAATCCTCTGCGTGAAAAATCTTCTATTGAACGAAAAGGAGGTGAGAAGGTGAAGTTTAGAATTTTCACGGATAGGTCAGCTACTTATGAATGGAGGCAAGGGAGTGAAAGGGATAATGGTTTTCAAGATTGCAAGAGATGAAGATATCCAGATGGCTGATAATGATTAAAGGATAAAAAATAAAGAGGTGACAGAAATGGAAAAGAAGGGCACGAAGAAGAAGGTATATATGGTTGTAGTTGCGATAATAGCCATAGCGATAGTTGTTTGGGCAGTCTGGTTAAGAGGTCCTAAAGTAGCAAAGATTGAGCTATCTGTTGAACCATCTACTCTGGTTGCCGACGATAAATCTACTGCAGCTGTTACTGCCAAGATATTTGATGCCGAAGATAATCCCATCCCTAACAGAACTGTTGAGTTCAAGCTAAGCTACCTTTACAATGGAGGAAGATTAAAGGAAGACAAAGTAACTACAGATAAAGACGGCAAAGCAAGCACCACTTATACAGCTGGCACGGAAGCTCGTGAGAGAAGGATAACTGCCTCTGCGGGTGGTAAAAGTGAAACTGTGACCATAAATTTAACAGAAAAAGAATAAAAAATAAAGGGAATAAAGATTTCCAGACATTAAAATTGATGGTAAACCAATAAGAGTAGATATCTTTATTTGGATAAAGAAAAAACTATGCCCTACCAATACAAAAGAGAACTATTATCAGATGATGAGGTCAATGAACTAACCAATGCCTGTGAAACCTTTAGAGAGAAATTTGTCATCTGGACACTTTTAGATACCGGGTTAAGGCTATCAGAGTTTGCCAACCTAAGCAAAGATAATATCCAGTGGCAGGAAAGAAGATTGGTTATTTATGGCAAAGGTGGTCCTTATGGCAAAAAGACAAAAAGAAGAATCATAGTATAATCAGCTTTCTTCTGTTTTTGAGGGTAAGACTTGACAGCACCAAATTAAAGAAAGGAGGGAAGAAATGGGTGTAAAAGGTAAAACCCTGACTACGTTAGGAGTAATTGGGTTGCTTGTGGTTCTGATTTTCATTTACGTGGTGGCTAACAGTGCTAAGGAGCTGGCTCAGAGCAACAAAGATTTAATTACTCCTCATTTGGGCGTCCATGTCATAGCTGGAGGTCCCACAGAACTTAAGGAGTTGTTCAAGGATGCTGTTGGAAAAGAGGAGGATCCTGCAAAAATAAAAGCTAAATATGTCTGGATCACGACTCTGGTAAAGAATACAGGATTGTCTGAGGTGAAGGACATAGCCACTGCCATTGACCTAAACTCAAAAATTCATAAAATTTACACCGCTCAGCCAAGAAGATATTATGATAAGATAAAGCTAGAGGAGAGAAAAGAAAATGAGGCAAGATTCACAACAGGTGGCTTGCGTAAAGACAATAGCTTTGTCATATTCCTCGGCCTGCAGCCAGAAACCTTCGAAGGCAAACCTCCTTTTGATCAGAAAGAGCGTCAGCTCTGGAAGCGAGACTACAGGATTTCCTTTCAAAAGGTGAAGATAACCACTGATGACTTTCAAAAGATTGTGTACTAAAGTTTGAAAGCATAAGGATCACTGGAAAAAAACACCTCTAGACGGTTCCCCTTCAGTCCTCTGGGTGCTAAAAGATAGTTGCGTACAGCCAGGAGCTTGTCACTATCACCTACGGCCGCTAATCGTTCCTGTACGGTAGATTCTCTTTTAACACCCCATGCCAGCCCTCGAAGCGAGAATTTTTTCGGTACCCACCGTCTTTCAGCTAAGACAAAAATAATATTTGAAGTACAAGTCTTATATTTGTCGTCTTCTATGTAAAAGCACGACATTGACTACTTTCCTCTAAACTAAAATCCTTGTTTTATCGATATTCTAGATTATAGATTGACGACACCTTGTCCTCTTTTTTACTAAATGCTGACAGCTCCTTTGAAATTTGAAAATCGTTAATCTGAATGGAACTCTGAGAAGAGACTGCATTATTTTCTACAATGATCACCCTTTGACAAATGAAGAGGATGACGACGAGAGGCTATTGGAAGAGATTTCCTTGTTATCAACATCGTCCAGCCCGGGGAGCCATCCAACCAGAGAGGGGAAGAAGAGTAGCTCGGTATATGGGATAAGCCGTAAACAATGCGGACTAATTAATGGTCATACCGCACTATATATTTTGTAATTAAAACTGCGAATATCCAACTTAGTCCAGCCCCTAGCAAGAGAATAAACCATTCAAAGAGGCCCAATGGAACAACATGGAACAAACGATTCAATGGTGTGTAGAGTATCGCTAATTGCAAGACTAAGCAGCCGCTTGTTGCCAAAACCAACCATTTATTTGAAAACCAACTTAACTGTTGTTGATATCTAATGACAGAGAGTTTCACAAATTCATACAAAACAAAACCAGTGAAGACCATAGTCCTCGCTGTTGCCAATCCATTTTTAAGCCCGATAAAGAATATGGCCAACAAAACAACAGCCAACTCAACACCGATAGCCGCAATCCAATAAATTGATTTTCTGTTCATAATGCCCTCTGCTTTTTTTCTTGGCATTCTCTGCATTGTGCCTTTTCTTGTAGGATCAATACCTAAAGCCAAAGCTGGGAGACCATCTGTAAGAAAATTAATCCAGAGCAGCTGCACAGGCATTATGGGTAAATACCCAAATAAAGAAGCAAAGAATACCACAAGAACTTCAGCAAAATTAGTTGTAAGCAAATACCTAACAAAATTTCTTATGTTATCAAAAATTGTTCTCCCATTCCTCACAGCATCTACAATGGTTGCAAAGTTATCATCAAGTAAAACCATATCAGATGTTTGCTTGGCAACATCGGTTCCCCTTATGCCCATCGACACTCCAACGTCTGCACTTTTCAAGGCAGGAGCATCGTTCACACCATCACCAGTCATAGCGACCACGTGTTTATTCTCCTGCAGTGCTTTTAGAATCCCTACTTTATGCATTGGAGAAACCCTGGCAAAAATATCCACATCCTTGATTCTTGCCCTTAACTGCTCGCTAGAAATACGGTCCAGGTCTTTTCCTTCCAGTATATTGCTACCAATACCGACCTCCTTTGCTATGGCCTGTGCAGTTATTTTATTATCCCCAGTTATCATCACAACCCTTATCCCTGCTCGCCTGCAAGTCTCAACAGCTTTCCTGACCCCTCTTCTTGGAGCATCAATCATTCCCTGCAAGCCAAGAAAAATGAGGTCATTTTCAATATTTTCCTTCTTCTTCTCTTCCTCTTCATTGAGTACTTTATGAGCAAAAGCCAGAACCCTTAAAGCATCTTTGGCTAGATCCCTATTTCTTGATGCTATAACTTCTTTGTCTCCATTGCTGAGTCTTCTCACTTTTCCATTTTCGAGAACAAAACTACATCTCTCTAAAATTACCTCAGGGGCACCTTTTGTAAAGACTAAAAGCTCCTTATCTTTTCTATAAACAGTGGTCATCTTCTTTCTCTCAGAAGAAAAAGGAATCTCATCTACTCTTACATATTTATCAGGTTTAAGGCTTGCTTTCCTAGCAGAGACCAGGAGAGCAATTTCAGTAGGATCTCCAATGTACTTTTTCTTTTGATTCTCATCTTTTCCCACAACTGCATTGTTACAAAGCAAACCGCAATTGAGTAAAGGTGAAAATTTCTTTGCATCTATCTTTTTCCCGTTGATGAGAAAATCTCCATCCAAACTATAACCAACACCGGTAACATCTGCTATCTCACCATCAAAGTACAGTTTTCTTACTGTCATTAAACCTTCAGTCAAAGTTCCTGTTTTGTCAGTACAGATAGTATCAACAGAACCAAGGCTCTCTACAACCGGCAGCTTCTTGACTAGACTATTTCTTTTGACCATTCTTTTTGTACCTAAAGCTAAAGCAATTGTAACCACAGCAGGCAAACCTTCGGGAATTGATGCTACCGCTAAAGCTATAGCTGTGAGAAAAATAGTAGCAAAATCAGCGGCACCTATTAGAAACTGCACCAGCAAAATAAAAGCAATTATTCCTATTATTCCATAGGTTATTTTCTTTCCCAGAGCATTTAATTCTAGTTGAAAGGATGTTGGCCTTTCTTTAATTTCTCTAATCTCCTCAGCAATTTTCCCAACCTCCGTGTTCATCCCGGTTTCCACAACTACTGCTTTTCCCTTGCCCCTGGTTACAACGGTGGTCATAAAAAGGAGATTTCTTCTCTCTGCCAAAGGCATATCCTCTTCCAAAACTTTAGCTTCTTTCTTTACACTTTCGCTCTCTCCGGTGAGGCTTGATTCATCAATAGCTAAATCTTTACTCTCTATCAACCTTGCATCGGCCGGAACTTCATCTCCCTCTTCGATCAAAACTATATCTCCTCTGACTACATCCCTTGAAGCGATCTCCTGCACTAGCCCATCTCTTACCACCTTTGCCCTGGGAGCAACCAGTCTCCTTAATGCTTCGATACTTTTTTCTGCCTTATAGTTTTGCAAGAACCCAAAAATGCCATTAGCCAAGACTATCAACAAGATTAAGAGAGAATCAACAACTCTCGGCTCTTGTCCAGGAAAAATCCCAATGACATAACTAACAACAGCAGCCACTATCAAAATAATGACTAAAAAACTTTTGAATTGTTCAGCAAAAATTCTTAAAGGAGAGATCTTTTTCCCTACCTGTATCTCATTAGTACCATATTCTAATACTCTTCCTTCTGCCTCTTTTTGCGTTAAACCAATCCGATCCGTTCCAAGCCTATCAAAAACCTCTTTTAGCTTTAAAGAATGCCATCCAGCCATGAGCGAATCCTATTAACCAAAATATTCAATTTTTATTAACAATCAAGAGACTGCTAAAGACAAATCATATCAAAGCCCGAGAGAATATGCAAATTATTTTCTCTTTTGCACTTTCTCTCAATTTCTTCATCTGGCTGGTTCATCACCGACTGTTTCTGGCCTTTTACTAATTTGGCACCAAAGACGGATGAGATTAGAGAACCAGGATCCCAGGGTAAAGACCCGATTCCCTAGACATAATCTTATAACATAGGTTGGTTAGTTTGTTGTGACTGCGAGTAAATGGGTCAAGGTATTCATGGTAGGGTCCACGATAACGATGCTGGATTATTTTAGTTAATGGAAGATTCTAAGGAGTGGAGAATGATAGGTTGAAATTTCAGACAAGCCTGGATAGTCTTACTCCCTCAACAGAGCTTCTACCTAGATTGACACCTGATTTTTGATTTTGTAATGTATAAGCTCTCTAACATAAATTGAACTCCTTTTTGAGTACAATTGTACTCAAAACAGCGTACTCTGTCAAGACCAGATTTTTCATTTTGCTTACGACTTCCCATGCAAAATGAGGGTGGCTTCCAATCTTCGGGAGGTCTTCAGTTGTAGCTAGACTGAGAAACTATAGAGTGGAAGCTGAATCTCCTGCCCCATATTCTCGAAAGAATCTCCAACATCGCCCTGCCAGGAGCCATTCTATGCAACTTTCAAAACACGATGGATTTGTTATCAACATCGTCTAATCCGAGGAGCCAATCTTGAGTTTTGCCATATTGGGCTATAGCCTCGAACGGGCTCTTTAGCTTAAATAAAAGGTTTCTGCCACTCAAAACAGGGTTCTGAAGTAGGAAATTTAAGAGGGCTCTTTTTCAGTCACTTCAGAACTTTCAAAGATTTGCAAGGCCCTACTCGCCAAATTTAATACCTTAGAAGCTGTTAAATAGAAGTTTTCATCAGCTTTACTATGCTCTTCCATCTGGATAAATAAGTCTTGCTGTTTTTCTTTGTATTCTTTTAGCTTTTTGTCATACATGTCGTTAGTAATTCTCCTTTAAAAATTTTCCGAACCAGTCCATCTTATTTGCTCCTAAATTCTGTAGAATATGCGGTTTAAGGCTCAAAAATGGGCTTGTTCTCCTACAAACCCCTCTATTCATAACTGGCTTGAAAAAATTCTCTTGATATAGACATTCTAATCTTACCCGGGTCTTATTATAGGTTGCCTTGCCTTAAGCAAATGCCTATATGAGCCTCTCTGTGCGTGTTTTTTCTTGCCAATCAGCATAAAATCTTGATTTATGTTACCGACTATCACTTAGTTTTATCTTTTGGCCAGTTCATTACCTTAACAGGCACAAAGTCGGTCCAATGCAAATTTACAGCCCTGATCTCCATATAAGTCAAGTTTATCTTATATTTCCAGGGCTCATTTGCGGTATGCTCCGCCCGGTCTTTTTGGCTTCCTAATAGCTTTCTGAGTTCACTCCTCTTTTTTACTTTTAGCTTCTATGGCATCTAAATGCACAGCCAGTGCCCAGCCAATGAAGTTAGGTATGCTAGCCACAAAAAAAGCAATTGCCAGCAGAAACCAAGATATTGGCTCTAAGCCGAGAGTGATGTTAAGAGTGACGTTTGTAATCCTACTAATAATCCCCAACACAACGCATACAACACCCATCCACCAAAAAAAGCGACCCACAAACATCAATACACCACCCTTAGCTATTATCCATTTCCGGTCCATCATACCTTTCGCCATGGATATCACCTCCTTTCAGGCTATCTCCTCATAAACTTTATCTACCTTCTCCATTATCTCTTTAAACTTCTCCCAGTTACCGTCAAACAGATACAGCCTTATTCCCTTCCTTGTAAATCCTTTATAGCTGTCCATATCTACCCACGTTCGTATGTCTAGCTTTTCGTTATCTACAATGGAAACGACAATATCCTGAGTATTACTTAGTTTGACACGTCCTATCTCTTTCTGTTCACTCTGTTTTACTTTCATTGTTTACCTCTTAGTCTCCTATAAAGTAGTGCTTTTAGGCGCAAAGAGAAGCCAAAAGAAAAGGCGAAATGTTTCAGAAGTCAAAATGCTGAGTAGGAACAAACTGTTCCATTATAGAGGAAACATTTAAAACAAGAGTGTAAAAAATCTCACACCTTTTAGAGAACTCATTTCTTATTTTCAATTTGCTTGCAATAAAGAGGTTTGGGAACAATAAATTAGATAATAGAAATTCTAATCTTTCTAAAAACTAATATCTGATTCTATTGTTAATCTAAGTATAAAATTCTTGGTTGGATGGAGGAGTAAGGTGGCGTGTCTCAGTGTACGAGAAATAAAGACTTCACGCTGACTTCTCATAGAATAACACTTCCTTATGAGATTC
>Ga0307429_1001213_pt1 | contig 12626 bp, 12 predicted proteins | sample SalMarWE160230MG_FD_202151 | JGI IMG/M metagenome (GOLD analysis project Ga0307429, IMG submission 202151) | Salt marsh sediment microbial communities from the Plum Island Ecosystem LTER, Massachusetts, United States - WE1603-230 | ecosystem: Environmental > Aquatic > Marine > Intertidal zone >...
ATGAGAACTCCTGGGAGTCGTTCTCTCCGCAGGATTACACAGACGACACAGATTAATCCAGGACTAAAAGGATTCAATTCAATCCGTGTAATCAGCGTCCCGAAGGGAAACGAGTAAAACGAGTTTCAATCTGTGGTTTCATTGATTAACAACAATCTCCGCGAAGTTTACGGCAAGCCGACGGCCTGCAGCACCTGAGCGCTCCGGGTGAAACTGCACCCCCCACAGGAGCCGTTCCTTGTGCCGGATTACCTCCACCTTGCAGCTATCCGAGTAAGCCAGAAGCTCGAAGTGTTTTTTTAGATTCCTGTCCGGAACCACGTGTTCGCAGTGTGACTCCGAAGCGGTAAAGAAAAGCCCCATGTTGTAAAGCAGCTCCTCGGTCCTCAGGACCCGGATGACCTCGTCGCGCTCGATGAAGCGGTTCTTTTTAATGACCTTCGCACCCCAGGCGTAAGCCAACGTCTGGTGTCCCCAGCAGATGCCGAGGAGTGGTTTTTCGGTCTCAAGGTAGAGCTTTGTGATTACTTCAGGGACAGGGTCGCTCGCAATCTGCCAGCGGGAGCCTGTGACAACGACACCATCCTCTTTAACCTCAGGCGAGGTCAGGTCGGCAACGTAGACGTGTGTTATCTCAAAGAAAGGCTCAAGCCAGTCTATGTAGGCTTGCAGCTTATCCTTTTCTTCCTCCGGATCGTGATGACACTCGATAAGGAGGACTGAAGGCTTCACGTCCACAGTTTACGGATGGGACGGCGGGAGTCAATAGGGAACAAATCGTCAGGTTTATATTGCACTCTTCACGGTTTTGACTAGATTCTAACCATGAAAGAATGCTTCTTGAGACATGAAAGTGGGGCTTGACAGTGAAGTCGAAGCCACTATACTTCTTTACTATGCCGAAAAAGGGGTCTAGCCTCGCTCCGATTTGCCAGGCGATTGTGATTTGTGATAATATTATTAGAGAGGAAAACACTCGCAAGCTATCTCTGATGGGGTTATTTAATTCGATAACTGTACCTTCCTTCCCCACACGTCACGCCCGGATGCACGTCTTCGTTTCACTAACAAATTACTTAGGAGAAACAGAGGGAAAGTTAAAGTTTATAGACTCAGAAGGGAATACTATCGCTGAAATCCAAGGACCTATCACATTCAACGACAAACTTGCGACAGTGGAACTTAACATTATTATCAATGGCATGGTTTTTCCAAAACCCGGTGTGTATACGATTGAGTTTTTAGTTGCCCATCAATTAGTGGGCTCACGTAAAATCCAAGTAATGGAAAGGAAGACATAATGACTCCATCCGAAGGGGTTCTAACTCAACCAGCCGTCAATCAAACATTTGAATCTCCAGAAGATAAGAAAAATGAACCTCAGTATATGGCGGCGGACGCGTATTATGAATTTCAAATCACCCTCTCGCAAGATGTCATCTATGAAGAAGCCACCGACGAGGAGTTTTTCATTGCCGCAATCAGCAGCAAAGCTTATGAGTCTTGGCTAGAAGAAGAAGACATTATTGACCACAAAAAACGCAGACCCCTATGAACGTATCCCCTGGAGATGTCCTTATAGCGAAGGTGCCTTATACCAGAGACATCCCTGAGGGATATATCAAAACTGTTCCTGTCAAAGAAAGACCGGTATTAGTCATTTCGACCGTAGAATTCAATACCAGAGAATCTGCTTTTGTAGTGGTTCCTCTGAGTTCCCGAATAGACCGGATTGACGACTACGATGTACACATAACAACGAAAGATAGCATCAAGTGCGGTCTAACTAAAGAATCTGTTGCGAGACCTAACCTCATCACCACTTTGTCGTTAGAAAGAATAGTAGACAGGTTGGGAAAAGCTCCCCGTCCTTTGATGAAGAAAATCTACGGCCAGATAAGAAATATTCTTGGCCTAGTTTCTAAATAAAAAGTTCTCAGCAATAAAAACCGGGCCGACTTTAAAGTCGGCCCCTACAATCCGCGAAATCTGTGTACACCCATGGCGAGAACGACTCCCAGGAGTTCTCATCTGCGGATAGATCCTTAAAGTCGTTCTGCTACCACCTGGGCTACTTCAAGGGGGTTGACATACTTTTGATCCTGAATACACTAAAAATGTAACCTTAAACAGAAAGGAGGACTGAGTGAAAAGGGTTATACCACTCGTTCTACTCGCCCTTGGCGGGTGTTTCGGTCCCAAACTCATGAAAGTGGGTTATTCTACATGCATGTTATCTGAACAGAAGCCGGTTTCTTGTGTTGCCGATAGGATGATTGTTAATCCAGATACTCGAGAGGTGGAGCTTTTAGGGAACGTCAGGTTAATTGTGAACGAGACAGGAATGGAATCCGATGCAATTCGTTTCAAGGTTAAGAGAGAAAAAAGCAGAACCTTGCCCGTTGACGTAGACGTAACTCGCATCGAAGGTTCTGGCAAAGAAAAATTGCCGGTCACCTGGGAAGCAAACCAGATGGTCATGCACGCCAACTCCCGTATGGTCTATCTTATCGGGAACGTTACAATAGTTGAGGGCAATGCAACAATTAAAACTGACTCTCTTCGTATCTATCTGAAGTAGGGTAGAGAGAGTTTCAACGAGAATGAAAATCGGGCCGGTCTAAAGACTGGCCCCTACGGTAATCTGCGTTAATCTGCGGATAGATTACAGTTTCTCCGCCACCGCCTGGGCGACCTCCAGGGTGGTGTTATCCCCACCCATGTCGTAGGTGCGCACCTTGCCCTCGGCTATGACCGCGGCTATGGCCTTGTCAAGGGTTTGGGCCATGTCGTTCTCGCCAAGCCAGTCAAGCATCAAGCGGGTAGTAATGAGCATCGCCGTAGGGTTCACCTTATACTGTCCCGCGTACTTGGGTGCAGAGCCGTGAGTGGGTTCAAAGAGCGCGTAGTCGTCACCTATGTTGGCAGACGCGGCAAAACCCAGTCCGCCCACAAGCTGACCGCACAGGTCGGAGATGATGTCGCCGAACATGTTGGATGAAACCAGCACGTCGTATTCTCTGGGATTCTTCAAGAGCCACATCGCCATGGCGTCCACGTTGGCCTCCCAAAGCAAAACGTTGGGGTACTCCTCTGCAATCTTGCGCGCCTCGCGGATCATGAGGCCCGAGGTCTCCCGGATCACGTTTGGCTTTTCAACTACGGTAACCGAGAGACGGTTGTGGGTCTTGGCGTACTCGAACGCAGAACGCAGGATGCGCTGACATCCTTTGCGGGTAAACAGACGTAAGGAGACCGCCATGTCGTCGTTGGACGTATCTGCGAATTTCTTGGCGTTGGGATGCGAATCGACGGCGGCGCGGACGTTGTCAGGTACCGGATGCCACTCGATACCTGAATAAAGCCCTTCGGTGTTCTCCCGGAAGATAACGAGATCAATGCCCTCTTTATAGACCAATGGATTGCCCTCATAGGCCTTGCAAGGCCGCAGATTGGTGTAGAGGTCGAAGAGCTGACGCAGGCGCACGATTGGCGAACGGTAGACTAAACCTTTGCCTTTAAGCTCAGGTGCGAGTTCTGCCTCTGCCTCCTGCTTGGGCTTGGAGGTGATGGCCCCGAACAGGCAGCAATCAGTGGAGTTAAGGAGATCGATAGTGCGCGGGGGCAGGGGATCGCCTTCGGAGCACCAGAACTCCCAGCCTATATCGCCGTAGATGTATTCTGCATCGAGGCCGATCTTTTTAAGAACGATCATCCCCGCCTCGGTGACATCCTTTCCTACCCCGTCGCCTGCAAGCACCGCAATCTTATACTTGGCCACTACGCCTCCTTCTTGCCCGGTTGGTTAAAGGCTTCCCAGCCTGCAAGTATGTCTTTGATTGCTTCAGAAATCTTCTTCTTGAGTTCCTCGTAGTATGCCGCTGCCTTCTCAGGGGTGAATGGTTTTGCCTGCTCCTCGGAGTATCGGATTGCGGAACGGGGCGAGGGATAAACCTTGACTCCGGGTCGATAGAGAAACGCACGGCTACCGTCCCAGGTTTTGGGTACCAAAGAGGGGTTGGCCGCGTAGACTAGGGCCAGTTCATCTGCCCCGCCGTGCCCTGCCGCTGAGCCGAAGTTCTCTTCGGAGAGTTCGGAGCCTACCGTCCACCAGTCTATGAAAGCGGTCTTGAGACCAGTCTCTTTCCACACTTCGGGCAGAATCTCGGATAGTGCCTGGGTGTTGCCGCCGTGCCCGTTGAACACGATTACCGCCTCCACCCCGGATACAGCAAGTGATGCCAGAAGCTCGAAGACGAGGTCTTTGTATGTATCTTCATCCACCCACATCCCGCCCGGATAACCGGAAAGGAATGAGACCAGGCCGTATGGCATGGTGGGGAGGATGAGAGCGTTGAACTCTTCTGCAAGATCGGTAGCGAGCTTTTCAGGCGCTATCGCATCGGTGCCCAGCGGCCCTTGGTCATGGGCTTCAATGGTTCCCACAGGCCAAAAGCACAGCCTCGGCTCGGCCTTGGCGAATTCATGGGTGTTCATTTCTAGAAGTTTCATGTCGAGCCTCCTTGCATTTTGGATTAAAGATTAGAAGATTACAAATTACAAGATTAAAAGATTTTAAGATTACAGATTGGAAGATTCAAGGTACTTGATGAATCCGGCGATAGACCTTGAAATCTTCTCGCATAGGTTGTAGGCGGCATCGAATGTCTTCTTATCCAAATATTCTAAATCCAAAGTGACGTACAATTGACTTCTCAATTCACCACTTGATGCTTTAGCAATACAGAGAAAATGAACAAACTCCTTCTTAGATTTCCTTTCAAACCCCTCAGCTATGTTCGACATTATTGAAACCGCGCTCTTTTGAATTTGATTTCTCAATCCAAAGTCCTTCGATAATTTGGTTTTCTTGGATATCTCATAAATCTGGTTGACGAGCTTCCTTGCCAACTGCCAGACTTCCAAATCCTCAAACCTCTTAATCTTCACTCTTCAATCCAATCTTTAAATTCTTCAAATCTTGAATCTTCAATCCCCTACTCCCCTCACAGCGGGATCTCCTTCTGCCGCTCTTCACCCTTTACCTCCAGGGCCTTGATGTCCGTACCGATCTGTTCGAGATGTTTGGCAACCTCATCATACTTGTTGCGAGCGTTGGTTATATGTTTACCCACCACCTCCCACTCCTCGCGCGCTGTATCGAACTCCTTGGCCAGCCGGTTCAGGGTATCCAGGATGCGCTGGGCTTCCTTCCCAATTGCCAATCCGCGCAGGCCCAGGATGATGGTTTCTAAAAACTGGTAGAAGGTGGAGGGAGAGACCGGGAAGACACGGACACGTCGGAAGGCAACCATCAGTTCGTCAATACCGGATAACCGGGAGTAAAGCTTCTCCGATGGGATATACATGAGGGCGAAGTTGACCGTGCCCTCGTCAGGCTTTATGTACTGCTTCACCTCGTTCACCCGCGGCCTCATGATCTGCTTGAAGCGCGACTTGAAGTGTTCTTCATCAACCTCATCGGCCACCATGCGCTGAAACTCTTCCAAAGGGAACTTTGAATCGATGGGTATGATGCGGTCTTCGGTCTTGATGACCGCGTCTACGATTGTGCCGTCGCGGAACCTGTACTGAAACGCGTAGTTGGCCGCAGGCAGCACGTCCTTGATGAGTTCGTTGAGGAGCACCTCGCCGAAACCGCCCCGGACTTTAGGTGATAAGAGGAGTTCCTGGAAGGTGGATATGGATTTTCCCACATCCTGCATCCCTTTTGCTGCTTCCTGCATGGAACCTAAGTCCTTACGAATCTCACCGAACAGATTGGTAGTCGCCTCCAGTCGCTTGTTGATCTCAGCCAGGGTCTTGATCTCGGCAGGGTTTTCGGCCAGGGTCTCGAGTTTTATGAGCTTTTCGGTAATCTTTTGCTGTTCTTCCTTACGAACGCGCTCAAGTTCTTCCTGCTTTCTGCGTTGTCGGGAAAGCATCAGGAGTAGGATTACCAAGAGAACAACAACAGCAGCTCCTCCCAGAACACCCAGGATAATTTCTATCATCTATTCCTCCTCAAGGGATGTGTTAAAATGTTCCATGCCTTCATAAACTTCTCTTCCAGAAACGCCCGGATGAAAGGCAAGCCTTCAATAACGTCAAGGTATGGGTTGAGCTGACCTGAGTGCCGTGCAAACTCAAACGTCTGGCGCGCCATGTACACCGGGCAGCCCTTCAGGTGGACGCGGGGTTTTACATCTTTGGCACGGGTACAGTCGCCCACAAAGACAAGATTGGACCGGTACTCATCTGGTATATCGCCCTTATAATCGCCCACCACAACCCCCAGCTTGCGGGGCCGCTCCTGGGATGGAAGTTGTCCGAGAAGCCAGAAAAGAGCGCCTGCGGTGAAGTTAACCTTTTCGTTTTTTCGCCAGTTGTGGTAGTGGTTGAGGTAATGGATGGACTCTGCCACGAACCCGATGCAGCCGCCGCGACAGCGATTTCCGTCGTGGACATCCCCTTCGAAGTAACGAATATGGGGATTGAGGCCATTGATTTTCCGTTCCTTGTACTGACCGGGTCTTGCCGGTTGGACACGATCTGGATTGATTAATTCTATCTTTGTAAGATCAACCGGCCCCAGGCCGCGCCGGGATGCGAGTCGCAGGTGTTCGATCTCTGCCGGATCAAAACCCAGCAGCCACGCCGATACCGCGTCTGCAGCTACCGGGTTACGGGCAGCAATGAGTGCGCCGAGATTGACCGGGGCAGGACAACCTACCCCGTTGATGCCGATGTTTACCGCGTCGACAAGAACCAAATCGGGCGGATAGGCGGATACGGCGTCGACTATCTTTTTCCCAAGATCGTAGTGGTGACGGTGCAGGCGGACGGAGCGCTTGATTATTCCGATCATCAGCTTCGAGGCCCCGGTAATATCGGTCTGGGAATGCACCTTGAGTTTTGGAGCGTAGACGTGCAGGCCGTCACGCAGCAACTCGGAGGGCAGGGGAAGCTCATCATGAATCTCGCCTCTATCGATTTTTACCCGGGCGTCGTGCACCGCCTCGGCAAGATTGAGAAACCGGACCCCCTCATCCTTGCACAGCCTGTTGTAGCCCGACCCGCGGAAAACGTAACGCAGAGGTACGGCAATCCCGCAGTCCTCATAGAGTATTTGCTCGGCAACACCTGATTCCCTGAGTCCTTTGAAAATGCCTCTCAGGAACTCCGGATGGGTGTATGCGTGTTCTGCGTATCTCGTGGCCTGTACCAGGTTTGGCTTTATGAACGCGCGGGGTTTGGGCCTTGTATCCAGAACCTTCATCGCATTGCTCACAAAACCCTGGATTGCGTCCGTATCGTAGCCATCCAGTCGTTTAACCAGAACCTTTTCCATACTCACTCGACTTTAGACGCAAACCGTGTCCAGTAGCTAAGAACCCGCAGGATACCTTCAAGTTTTTCTCTCCAGACCGATTTCGGCAACAGCTCAAGCCTTTTCGCTGCCAGATCAAGATGCTGACGTGATAGCCGCTGGTTGAATTGTAATGCGTCGTAGCGGCGGTAAAGCTCAAGTATCTCCTCCGCGCCGTCCGAGGTTCCCAGAGACAAAAGATGCAGAAGCTTTCTGCGATCCTCATCGGTGGCCGCGTGAACGGTGTGGATGAGCTGGGCGGTGAGCTTGCCCTTCTTGATGTCGGTGAACCGGGATTTGAGGCTCACGGTAGATGCGGCTAAAAGATCCTTGGCGTCATCGTATATCTGAAAAGCTACACCCAGCTCCCTGCCGAACTCCCGCATTGCGGTGGTGGCATCATCGGATGCCTTAGCGATAACCGCACCCGCCTCTGTAGCCGCTTCGAGGAGCGCACCGGTCTTGAGCCGAATAAGCTTTACGTAATCTTCAATCGTCCTTCCCTCGATCTCTTGTGGCAAGAAGTTGATGTCTCGCACCTCGCCCTCCGATGCCTCCAGACCTGAACGACAACCTACCGAAATGAGTCGAACCAGGGTATCCTTATCCACACCTTTGCATTCTTGATAGGAAGCAAGCATCTGGAAGCCTTTTATGAGTAGTGCGTCGCCCGCGGTAATCGCGTGCCCCACCCCGTACTTGCGGTGCAGGGTCTCGGCACCCCTGCGCCACTCCCCCCCGTCTATGATGTCGTCGTGAACAAGGGACGCTGTGTGGCTCAGCTCGTAGGCAAGGGCAACCGGAAGCAGCTCCTCTCTCTTGGCACCGAGAGCCTGGCCGACCATAAGCACCAGCACCGCTCGAAGCCGCTTTCCCCCTCTCAGCAGAACCTCATTCACCATCCGGTGCAGATGGGTATCGTCGGTAAAAAGGGTCTTTAGTTCCCGATTGATCTGCTCGCGCTCATCCCGTATGATCTCATCCAGCTCATCCGCAATAAGGGCAAAGGATGCCTCTTCGATAAGTTCGTAGGCCCGACGGTGAGACTCGGTTGAGGAAAGAAGTATACCCAGTCCCTCACGTATCGATCCATCCTCGGCTCCCTTCTCCAGGATCAGCTTAACAAGATGCTCATCGGTGAGAAAAGGCCGCAGACGCCTGTCCCATCTGCGTTCGTGCTCGGTGAAGTAGGAATGTACCTGTTCCTGGTAGTCGGAGAGCGCGTTCTTATCACCGTTAAGATAGCACTGGGCCGCCTCCGCCGCGAACATCGCAGTCTTGCGCGCCTGGTAGATGCCGCCGCCGTGGATGATTGAACCCACACCGGCGGCATCGCCGATGACTAAAAGGCCGTCGCCGTAAAGAGGGTTGCGGAGTCTCATCGGCACCTTGCCCCCGTCCAGGCGGATACGGGGCATGGATTCGGATAATCCGAGTCGGGGGAGTTGGTGCTTAAGGAAGGATTCCAATTCGGTCTTGAGGGAGATACGGCGGGAGCGTATCACGTCCATGATGGTGCCGACACCGGTGACAAGCACATCGCGCTTTGGGAAAAGCCAGAAGTAGCCCTCCGGGATGCGCTCGGGAACGAAGTGAAACTCGATAGTATTACCGAAAGCTTTATCGAGCGTCGCTTCGTCGGACTGGAGCCAGAACTGGCAGGTGATGCCCATGCCTTCATAGGAGAGCGGTTCAAGTCCCAGCTTTTGCTCAAGTAAGGACGCGTTGCCTCCGGCTGCGTGGATGATGAGAGGCGCTTCGATACTGATCTGTTCTTGCGGGGTGTTAGCTATAACCTGCCAGCGGTTACACGATCTGAGGAGGGCTGTGATCTCGGCGTGTTCAATGAACTGAGCTTTTCCCGCACGCTTCTGAAGCCAGCGGTCGTAGGTTGAACGCTTGACGGTAATCCCTGACTGGTTTTCATGCCGGATGGATATGGTAAGTGCCGAACCATCTGATCCAAAGATCCGGGCCGCCGAAATCTTGCGTTCGATAATTTTCTGAGGAGGGCTGCCGAACTCGATGAGCTCTCCGGTCTGGATAGCGCCCCCGCAGGGTTTTTCGCGATCGAGGGCTGCCTTTTCCAGAACCACCACCCTGAGCCCGGCCTCCGATAGCTGATACGCCGCCTGTGATCCCGCAGGGCCTGCACCCAGGATTAAGACATCAGAACAGATCACCGACCAAGGCCGAATCTCGAAAGAGACAACATCGCCGCCGCCAGCACCACGGATAATAGTATCCACGGGACAAACACAGAAAGATAGCTCTTGACCTTAGAGGCGTTCAAAACGATTGCGAAACCAAATCCCATCACGATTAAACGCCACACGGTAAAGAAATCAATCTGGGCGGCGAGATTGTAAAAGTAAGTCTTTGGCTCAAGGAAAGGGAGCACGGCAAGCGAGGTGTACACCTCCTGTCGTTGCAATATCAACATAAGTATTATCACCAGAACGGTGCCCAAGCCCTTGATAAGGCTGGTGTAAGATACCACGGTAAGGGATTTCAAGAATGTCGGTTTGTCTCCCAGGATGGCAAACAGCCCCCATAAGAAAAGGGTGGTGAGGATCGTTCCCAATCCTGCAACAAACGCACCTCCCAGGCCGTTTAGTACAAGCATGGCCGGAGCACGCATCATTTTCAGCAATCCTTCCATATCTTCCGGCGACATCTCGGTCTGGGCTGGCAGATTCTTCTGAATGGTATCCAAAAGCACTTGGTCGGGGAGAAACAGGCGAGGCAAGACGACGGCCAATGCCGCTACCAGCAGAAAGATAACAAACGGCACCCACCAACGCAGACGCTCCCGCAGATCTGTGAACAGTTCGTTTGGTGCTACAAATACGGATAGAAGACGCCTGCCCTCGTTCAGAACTCCTCCTTCTCAAGGCCCAGCTCCTTCTTGAGCCGCGAGAGGTAACTGGGTTGAATACCGAGAATCTCTGCGGCCTTTTTATGGTTGCCCCTTGTTTTTTTGAGGGTGTGATAGAGATACTGGCTCTTGAAATCCTGCACCGCATCAAGCCAGGGCTTATCTTCGGCAAAGATATCTGCACGCTCCTCCTCCTCGTGCGGACCCTTGCCTATAACAATATCCTCGGCCCGGATCGTCGGCCCTGCTGAAAGCACGAATGCGCGCTCAATCACGTTTCTCAGCTCGCGGACGTTGCCCGGCCAATCGTAGCCATCAAGCTTGACCAAGGCATCCACTTCTATCACCTCAATGCACTTGGTCATCTCCATGTTGAAGAGTTTAACAAAGTGTTCGACAAGGAGAGGTATGTCGCCTTTTCGTTCCGAGAGAGGCGGAAGGTCTATGGGGAAGACGTCGATCCGGTAGTAAAGGTCCTCGCGGAACTTCTTATCGCGAATCAAATGAGGAAGACTCTGATTGGTGGCGGTGATCACGCGCACGTCTACGGTCAGCCTCTCCTTGCCACCCAGACGCTCGAACTCCTTGTCCTCGAGGAAACGCAACATCTTGACCTGGGTCTCAAGCCCAAGGTCTCCGATCTCGTCAAGAAAGAGTGTTCCTTTGTGTGCCTGCTCGAACTTGCCCTCCTTTCGGGAGGTAGCTCCGGTAAACGCACCCTTCTCGTAGCCGAAGAGCTCCGATTCAATAAGGGTTGTAGGGATGGCTGCGCAGTTGACCACCAGGAAAGGGCCGTCCCTACGCGGACTCTCAAGATGTATGTAGCGTGCCAGTAGTTCCTTACCCGTTCCGCTTTCCCCTGTTATTATAACCGTTGTGTTCGAGGACGCCACGCGCTTTGCAAGATCGATCGCTTCCAGCAATTTGGGAGCACGACCTACGATTTTGTATCTCAGTTCCTGTGCCGCCTCGATCGCCTGCTTGGAGGCTCGAAGCTCCATGTACTCCTGGGCATTGTGCAGAACCTGGACCGCCTGACCTGCGAGAAGCTCCATAAGTTTGATGTCTTCTTTCGTGAACCCGGCTCCCACCTCCTTATTGAGCACTTCAATGACCCCTACAGTACGGTTTTCAAGCTTCAACGGCACGCCGAGAATCGAACGAGTCTCAAAGGAGGTAACCTCATCTACTCCTGAATACCAGCGACCGTCCTTCTTTACGTCGTTCACCACCAGGGGTTCACCGTGCAGGGCCACATAACCAGCGATGCTCTCCTCGCCCAATGGAACGTAAAGAGACCCGAGTGAGGCCTTGGCCGCCCCCGTAGCCACCGCGAAACGCAGCTTACCCACCTTCTCATCGAGAAGCAAAAGGGATGAAGCACCCGATTGGGTCAGGGATTTAGCCGACTCCAGGATGATCTCAAGGAGACGATCGAAATCTATGGTAGAAAGCAGCTTGCCGGTAACTTTTACCAGCCGGCGTAACTCCTCCGTGCCTATCGCGCCTACTGGCAAGGATGACTTAGAGCCTTTTTTCGACATAGAACTCCTCTTGAGCCTCGGCAATCAAATCCTCAAGCCACTCCTCCTGCTTTAACGCAGCAAGGTAGTTACGAATTTCCACCTGCATCTCATCAAAGGAAAGCACGCTCTCCTCGTGCTTATCCGCAGCATACAAAAGATGAACGCCCATATCCGAGACGAAGGGTTTGCTTACCTCGCCTGAATCAACGGTCGCGGCAACCGAATCAAAAGGAGGGGTAAGGGCGGTCAGCGGAACCTCACCAATAAAGCCGCCCTGTTCGCTTGTGGTAAAGTCCTCGGAGTAGGTTCGTGCCGCCTCGGCAAAGGTCAGCTCGCCTGAAACTATCTCCTCCCTTATCTTATCCGCAAGTTCGAGAACCCGAAGGGTATCTTGCCTGGTTATGTGCTGCTTGAAGAGTATGTGCCGTACATAGACCTTATCCCCTGAACGGGCTTCAACGAGAAAAAGGTGGTAACCCTCGCGGGAGGGAACCGGAGGCGAAACACGACCTGCAGGCAGTGAGAAGATAACCGAATCTATCTCAGGGAAAAGATCCCCACGCTTTACCCAACCAAGCGAGCCACCTCGCGATCGGGTGCGGGGATCCTCTGAGAACGATTCGGCCAGGACATCGAAATCGCCGCCACGGGAAAGGATATCCATAATCTCCAGAATCTTCCTTTCTATGCGGGCCTGTTCTGCCGCCGAAGGTTTTATGCTGAAGGCGATGTGAGCCATACTGATGTAGCCGGGAACCACAGCTATGGAATCCTTGTGCCGCTCGTAGTATTCCCTGACCTCGTTAGGCGAGACGTAGGGTTGTATCTTACCCCGGGAGGCAAACATCTGCTG
>Ga0307429_1001214_pt1 | contig 12623 bp, 16 predicted proteins | sample SalMarWE160230MG_FD_202151 | JGI IMG/M metagenome (GOLD analysis project Ga0307429, IMG submission 202151) | Salt marsh sediment microbial communities from the Plum Island Ecosystem LTER, Massachusetts, United States - WE1603-230 | ecosystem: Environmental > Aquatic > Marine > Intertidal zone >...
AGGTTCATGATACTCAACGACGGGGAGATCAGCGTCGCCAGCATGGGTAAGTTCCTCTCAAGGGAGGAGTTGGAGGCGAGGCCCGAGCTCCTGGAGGAGGCGCAGGGGTATTTCCTGGAGGAGCTGGAGACCCTGGGGATCAAGCCGCCTGCCTTCGAGCTCGTAACCGTCTACCCTTCCACGCACATCAACCAGTTCACGGGAGTGGACAAGAAGCTTTACGGCCCCTACGAGGCCGGTGAGGTCGCCCTGATTCCCCGGGGGATCGCCGAGACCTTCGTTAAGGGGCGCTTCGCCTCTTGGGAGAAGCCTCCCGAGGTGGTGCCTCCGCCGCCTGCTATGCGGACCTACGCTGAGCTGGAGAAAGGGTTTGAGGAAAAGGATCCCTGGGACGCTTTGGCGATATTCGTTTCGAGGTTTGAAGGGTTTAAAAGGGATTACTCGACGGATGATCTGCACCGCTTCCTACGTGAATTTAGGGAGAGAACCAGCACCGAGAGCGTTTACCGTTTCTATAAAATCTACCCTCACCTGAAAGACGATTTTGTGTCGATAGCGAGCAGAATCGGGTGGATTCCTCCCACGATGCCTGAGGTCCCGCCAGCTCCTCCTGTTACAAAGCCCACTCCCCCGCCGAGGCCTCCGCCCACACGTCTCAGATCTGAGGAGGTTGAGGAGGTTTGGGAGCAGTTCGTCGCCTACGCCACGGCAGCGGAAGTCGTTGAGCCTCTTGCCTACAGAGACCGCTTCATGGAGACGATAAGGACCAGTCCGACCGTGGCTAACGCCGTGGAGCGCGCCAGGCGTCTCGTATCAAGCATACAGCGGGAGCTCCGGCCTCCGCCTCCGACCGCGCCGCCTGGGCCGCCTCTTATACCTGTTCCCGACGTGGCTGAGGTCTACCGCCGCCTAGGTGTTCCCCCGGGGGCAAAGGTATCGGAGGCGGCGTTTCAGACCGTGTGGCAAGCCATCCAGCGGGAGAGGGCCGTGGGGCCCACTAAGGGCCTGATCAGGTCGGAGCTCGATTACCTGTGGCGGGAGTTCGCTGACTTCATGGGACGGTTCGACATGGACCCTGAGCGTTATAGGCCTGAGTTTGAGGAGGTCATTAACCCTGACTTCAACCTCACGGAGAACCTGGACACGGTTATGAAGAAGGTGCATGAGCTCACCGACGGGACGAGGTGGGGCGCCGAGAGGTGGCGTTAGCCTGTCTAATCTTCTATTGCTTGGCGTGGCCATCTCAGCCGCGCGCGTCGTCGTCAGCGCGGTGCGGCGCTCCTACATAGGCTCTTTCCTTGATGAGGTGCTGGATCGAAACCGTCAACCCGAGTGGTTCGACGTGCAGCCGATCCCGCTGCTCGACAAGGAGAAGGCTTACAGACTGGTGCAGATGATCCCGTACATGACCGACCTGTCGAACTGGGGTAAGCCTGAATATTTTGCTAAGGCGAGCGAGACCGTGCAGAGGGGCGCAGCCGACTGTGACGATAAGGCTATTCTCCTCGCCTCCTTCTGGTATGGAATGGGCTTGTGTCCCGTCGTGGTCGTCGCCGACACGGATCAAGGCGGCCACGCCTTCGTCGAGATGGACGGCCACGTTTACGATCCGACGTGGGACGTGTGGGAGTCTCCCTTGGGAGAATACTATGAGAAACACGGGGTTGGGCCGTCCTTCTGGTTCACGGACAAGTTTTACGGTGGGTTCGACTGAGGGGCGTTCAGACCTTGTAGATCTTGCGCCTGCTGTCGATGAGCTCCCTTACCTTGGGGCCACCTAGAACCGTGATCACAAGCGTGTGCAGATCGTCGGCGAGGTCCGCCCACTCGTTGCAGCCTATCTCCGTCTTTATTTTCTGCATCTTCTCGAATTGAGTCCTAGGGAACTTGATGTTACCTGCGTCAGCCCACTTTTCTCGCCAGCTACCCGCCGGCTTCTGCTCTTCTAGGGTGCTCATGGAGGCTCCGCCAAGCTCTTGCATAAAACGTTATGCAACAGGGCTTAAATCGTTTTACCCCCTTCATGGATCAGGGAAAATAGAAATGAAAATCTATCCACCCGTTAAACCAAGTCTAAAGGAACTACACGAAGCTGCACAGGACAAAAACATCTCAGTCGGCTACACGCCCGCCGGTCCCGTTGAGGGGACATCCTACACCAAGAGGGCCGTTCCGTGGAAGAAGCTGAAAGCGCCAGGACTCTTCGGAGGCAAGGTCGCACACCCCGCCTCCGCCGCGGAGAGGGAGGCCCTTCTTAGCGAACTCAAGCTGCACGGCAACCTCCTCGCCGGCCTGAAGAAGTGCGTCGGTATCAGCAAGAGACACGCTGGAACCTACGGCTGGGCTGTCTGGTCAATCGGCGATTCTGTCAGAGCCGGTCCAAGGAAGGCATACGAGCAAGCGTTGGCCCAGGGCAAGCCCGTGAGGATCCTCGCCACGCGTGCGAGCATCAGCAGGCTGACGAAGGCCATCCCCAGCTACGTCGCGTCCGCGCCATCGGTCGAACCCATTGGCGTCCCGGCTTAGGAGGGTATAGCCAATGGCACTACCTTCTGTGAGTCAACTGGGCGGGGCGATCACCTCGCTGGGTGAGGCTGCCGGCATTGACGCCGGCGTCCTGGTGGCCCCCATCGGCTACGCGGCCCTGGGAGGAGGCGCAGGCTTCCTTATCAGCGACTTCGTAGGCGAGACCATAAAATCCGCTGCGAACCTGACTGGAAAGACAGCCGTAACCGCTGAGATCATTACTAAGAGCGTCGCCGGCGCTGGGCTTCTCGGCCTAGGCTGGAAGATGACCAGGCTCGGCCCTCTGGGCAAGATCGGGTTCTTCGCCGCAGGCGTCGGGAGCATGATGTCAGCCGTGGTCGATGTCGCACAATACTTCTTCCCCATCAAGGAGTGGGGTAAGACCTTCGGAACCAAGATCCGGGGCTGGCTTAAACTCGGTGAGGGCGTCGTGGAAGGCGCTAACCGGATGAGCCGGGCGGAGTACGACCGCATCATGGCGGCGCAGAAGAATCAGGGCAACCAGGGCGGAGGCCAAGGCGTAACCATACGCCTCTAGGTGATGAATGATGGCAGACGAAAGACAGAGCTACAAGACTCTTCTGAGCTACACCCACGCGGGCGCCCTCGCTGAGGACGCCGTGGCTTCCAGCTCGGTCGTGAACTTCGGTGACGACGAGGCTTTCCAGATCGATACCGCCGAGATATTCCCGCCTTACCTTGGCGCTGACATAGAGAACGTGCTGATACAGATCCTCGTGGACGGGAACGTCCTCGACACCATTCACCTTGAAGGCAGGATGGGCGCGCCCTTCGCAAGGGGCTACCCCGTTCTCGCTTTCAAGCTGGGGGACCGGATGAGCATAAACCCGTTCGAGAACACATGCCCCAAGGGCGACAATAAGCTCCAGGTGAAGGCGACCGGCCTCATCGGGGACGTGACGGGCGACTTCACCGTCAGGCTCAAGGGAGACTACTTCAAGAAGGACAAGGCACTTACAGACTTCTTCGGTCCGACATTCGCACCTGGACCCTACAATGTCGTGGACGGCCTACGCGGTAAGATGATCACGATAAACAGGCCCACCCCGGTGAGCCTTGACACCTTCACCAACTTCTGCGCAGGAAACCCCAAAGCCGATAAGCCCAGGGTGATGCCTTACATCAGATTCGCCAGAAACTATGACGCCACCGTCGTGAACACCGAGTTCAGGATCCGGCACGAGTCAGGTAACACGAAGTACGCTTGGGAGAACATGAGCTGGGACCTCAAGGAGAAGGAGGCCCTGATCCTGGAGGCCATAGGCGTCGAGCCCGACGTGGCCCAGCACATCAAGGAGCTGTGGGTTCAACTCGGGGGCGTCGAGTATCCTCAGGATCGTTGGGACTGCCGCTTCGAGTTCAACGAGCTGCCTATCGGCGGGCCCGCTGACGGGGGTATCATCAACTATCAGGGTCCGCGTATCCTGGAGAAGAAGTACCTCACTTACGGCGAGCTCGCGGAGATCCGGGCTATCGACGACGGCACAAGCATACCGGCAGCCGACCCCTTCCTCATAGCGCTATGGGCGAAGAGGATCGAGCTTGCATAGGAGATGATGAAACATGACTGAACTTTATCCACCTGGATTAAACCACGCCGAAATGCACGCGACGACCGGCGACATGCCTCTTACGGATCAGCCCGTAACCTTCGAGAACATCATCGTTGCTATGACAACGGCGCTGGCAGGACAAATCGCCTCTGAAATATCCATCACCTCCACGGCTGAAACTGGAACTGCGAGAGGAGTCCAGATTACCGCTACTCAGTCGGGCGCTGGCGGAGCACTGGCCGGCCTAGACGTTGCCGCAATCGGAAACGTAGACGAAGCAGGAAACATTCACGGCTTCAACGTCACGGCTTCAGTTGCCGCGGGCGTAGGGATCGCCGGTCGGTTGTATGGTGGTTACATCCTTATGACCGATGGCGTGGGAAGCAGTATAGCTAGTGACGCCTACGGACTGCGAATCATGTCCATGCTCAATCAGACCGTAACCGGAGACCTAGGGCTCCTCAGGCTTGAGCTGAACGGAGATGAAAAGGCCAAGATGGTGATCGACGTTGCAGGATCGAACACCGAATACTTCCTAGGCTTCCACCAAGTATCACCAGATGCTTGGCAAAACACAGGGGACAAAACAACTGGCGATAGTTTTGGCGCACGAGGCTGGCTTAGGGTCGATGGGGCTGGCCTTGAACGCTTCATACAGCTATACGGTCCCGCACCTTAGTCTACTAACTTTCCTTTCCTTTTTTTTTATGAAAAGTTTTAACTGAGAACAGGCCACCCTCTGTTTGATTGGTATGCCCGTTCTGAAACTTCATTTTCCAGAGGATCTTGCCAGCACCGAGAACGTCGAGGATCTTCTGCTTCAGGTCAACAAGGACCCGGCGGCGAATTTCAAGAGCCGCGACGAGTGGATGAGAACCCTCCTCAGGAACTACGCTGTTGCCTCTATGAACAGCCTCAGGCGGTGGGAGACGACCCGATACCTCATCACGCTGACGGGGCAGGCGCACGTTCCCACCTTGAAGTTCTGGGAGGGTGACGTGGAGGCCCTGGACGACGGGGAGGAAGGTATGCTCCTCTCCATCACAATAGGGAAGTTGCAGTATGATTATCTGAAGACATGCGTGGCCTGGGAGAACACCTATCAACGTGAGATCCTCAAGTCCAACGTAGAATACAAGGACGTGGCCGCTCTCGCCCGCAACACCATCTTGAACGCCCTGCTTCAGGCCCAGGCCCAAGTGGACGAGGAGCGGCTGAAGGAGGAGGAGCGGGAGATCCTGAAGGAGAAGCAGGCCAAGGAGCCTTAATCCAACAAACGCTAAAACCCGATGTCTCTCTATTACTGTCGGTCGTGATGGCTGATCCTGTTCTCTACCCTCCTGGCTTGAGGCACGGCCGCCTGCATGGTGGTGACAGGGAGGATCCCGTCTTCCTGGAGGGCGACTACTCAAGGTGGGCGATCTACTCCAGGTATGAGACGGGCCTTCCCGCCGACATGGACGATTTTATAACGGTCAGAGATGACGGCGTAATCTACTTCCTGGATGATTCGGCTCAAACCGTTTCCATCGTAAGCAAGGAAGGGGTTACGATTGAAGTGAAGCCCGATTTATACGCTTTTCCTGTCAACTTTCTCTCCACCGTTCTAGGCCGGTATACCCTCATGATCGACTCTAACGTAGACTACATCCTGGTTCAGGAGGGAGAGACCGAAACGTGGCGTCGAAGCCCCGACCTGGATAAGGGCCCCTACGCGTTGGCCGTTCCGCCGATCTGTGGCGACATAGCCGCCGCCATCAGCCCCAGGGGAGAGTGGATCCTGATGTACGTTGAAGAGGCAGTCACCGCTAACGGGTTGTTATTCCTCTACAGGGGAGAACCCTAGCGTTCTTAATCCAACAAAGGCTATTAGGTTTGACATCCCCTTCCTTCTTGTAAGGTGAAGTTATGGCTAAGGCGAACGTGCAGACCGTGAGGTATCCCCCGGAGGAGCTTCTGTTCGGGAGGGTGATCGCGACCATCCTGGACACCAAGACCGTGAACCTTCAGGATCTGATCCGTATCGAGCCGAGGATAGTCTGCGCTACGGGCGTCGGGCTGCCTAACGTCACAGACGAGATCTATGTTCACGCCACCGCCGACGTGCTGACCGACGTTATCAATCTCAACGCCGGCGCCCTCCACGGCATCGAACGCACGAACCCGCTTCAGCTATGGTCTAAGAAGGCTTACCGAGCTTGGATAGAGAACAAGACCGGCGGCGTCGTGAACAACCTCGCGGTGAGGGATAGCTACCTGGTGGACAGCCTCACCACGGCGATGAGGCTCAGGCGGGGCCTCACGTTGAGCGGGGAGGATAAGAGGCTTGAGACGAAGTTTAACCTCAGGGAGAACTTCGCTGCGGGCCGCCTCCCCTACCGGTTCCCCGCCCTATCGGCGGAGGAGTTGATGCGCGTCGTCTGGGTGTCGAAGCTGATGACGGCGGGCGCGACCAGCGACGAGACCATCGGCGCCAGCATCACCGTCCCCGAGAACGAGAAGGTGATCCTTACGGAGATCGCTTGCGACGCCCCGGGCGCCGTGACCGATGAGGTTTACGTGAAGGTGGACAGGGATAAGGATCAGTCGGATTACCTGGAGATCAACGTGTCCGCTATGCCGAACAGCCTGGACTACGGCGTCAAGCTGTGGGTTCCCGCCATCGAGCAGATGGATGTCCGACTGGTCTGCGATGTGGCTCAGGCGGGAGGCTACCATGTCCGATACCAGTATATCCGGGCGCCGCTTACGCTCGCCGACAAGGTTAGGTGGCGGCTGCCGATGACTGACGGGGAGAGGACGGTCGCCGAGGCCCTGGACCTGTCCGACAGGATAGCCGCGGGCATATACCCGATGGGAGTGTGATACGCGGTGGGATACCGATACCCGGATCTACCTGAGGCGTGCAGATGCGCTGAATGTGGGTATGTTGTTGAGAACCCCGGCACTCACTGCCCTGCTCTTGGTCCCTGCCCGAAATGTGGGGCCTCTCGTCTTTGGCGCGTTAAAGCGGGGTCCGGTAGGGTTGCTTCAAGCGGCTCAGGTGAGACCTCTAAGATCGCTGGGGGCGCCCTTGTGGGCGCGCTGATAGGGAGCGTCGGCGGCCCCGCTGGAAGCGTGGTCGGGGCTGCCTTGGGGGCGTGGCTGGGGAGCCGAGTCTAAACCAGGATGGGTGTCAAGCGTTGAGTGTAGAGGAGAAGCTGGACAGGATCATAGAGCTGCTGGAAGCCCTGACTCTTCAGCACCCGAGCTACCTGACGGAGTATCAGCTTGAAGGTAAAGGGGTCGTAAACATCGCCGAGGAGATCGACGTGGATGTGCTTCACACCCTGGGGAGGGTCGCCAAGCACGGCTACATCTACAGCGTGGACGGGGTGATCCTGGTCAGGATCAACGGCGGCGCGCGCATAAAGCTCACGGACGACATGTACCTGGACTTCGATGAGAGGCGGCTGGAGATAGAGGCCCTCCGCATCATGGCCGAGACTGGGGGGGATAAAAACTTCCGTCTCCTGCTTATCTAACGGTGAAAAGATGGCTGACAGCGGATCGAATCTAGCCCTTATAGGGGTCGCCTTCCTCTTAGGGGTGGCCATCGGCTACATGATCAGAGAGAGCCGCCGCAACTACATAACCGAGTTCACCCGGGACGCGACGGGGCACATCGTAAGCATCATGGAGAGGCAGTTTGAATGAGCCGCTACGCGGAGGGCCTGCTGAGGGCTGAGGAGGAGGCGAGGATCATCGCAGACGCGATAAGGGCGATACCTCCCCCCGTCATAGAGCTCCCCCAGATACCGGCGCCGCCCCCGTCGCCTGCCCCGCCGGCGGCAGCAGCAGCAGTGCCCACCGGGGCGATCCAACCCTACCGGGAGCTGGTCACATACGACAGCCCGCTGACGATCACGGCGGTCTCGTCGTGGTGGAGCGTCTACATCTTTAACGAGGGCCCCGACCCGGTGGATACCTACGTGAACGGCAGGGAATACAGTTTCAGGCTGGATAGGAGGGAGGATCGCAGGATCGCCGCCGCCGCCCCCACGCTTAACGAGATCCACGTCACCGTCGAGGAGGGGGACAGCGCAACCGTTAAAATAGATACGATGAGGTAAACATGTGATGGTAGTATTCCACATCCCGGTCACGTGCCCCTGGTGCGGGCACAAGCATATCCGCTACGTGCAGCAGACCATGCCCCTCTACCGGGGGACGTGGCAGGTCAGGAACGTGAACAGGTGCCCCCCGAAGAGGGGTGGATGCGGCAAGAATATCTTGGTGGCCGTGAAGCCGCTCAGGGTCTACCTTGAGGGTAAGGCGCGGCCGGAGTGTCCTGACGTGGACCTGGAGGAGTTCGCCGACACCGTGGAGGAGATCTACTTCGACGAGAGCGGGTTGGCCCGGTACAACATCCGGGGCACGGTGATCCGGCTGGAGGCCGACATGAGAGTCATGAAATACGAGGAGAGCCTGGACACGTGGTTCGAGACGGATAAGCACAGGTTCATGGAGTTCCTAGAGGTGGAGGCAATATGAGAGGTTTGAAGAGATGCAGCAGCAGAGAGATGATGATCGGGGGAATCCCGGTCATCCCGATCCTACCTGAGGTGAACCCGGACGCCCCTGACGTGTATTTCGAGAACGTCGGCGGCACCCACTACACGCTGACCGCGGCGACCCCCATAGACTTCGGCACAGTGGAGGCTGGCAGCCACGGCGAGGTAAGCGACGTATACGTGGACAACGAGGCCGTGGGGACCCCGGACAACGACCTGGACGATCCTATCATAGACGGGGTGACGCACCCCACCGCGCAGAGCGGGGACCCTGAGGACACCTACGACGCGATGGAGTACGGGCCCGACGGCGCGAACTGGTATGATCCCTGGCGGTACGACAGCGCCAACCCGATCATAAACCCGATACCCGCCGACGGGAACGCGGGGACCCGTGACCAGGTTTACATGAAGTGGAGCCCGCCGGCGGACGCGGTTGGCGGCGCCAAGGTGTGGGCCACCGAGATCTCAGGCACATACACGTAGGCGGGGGGTAATGGTCCCCCCGCCCAGCCCCAGGGAGATTCATACTCGGCTTAGAGCTAGGGGTAAGAGTGCTAAGGGCTGGGCTAATTCTTGTACCGAGGTTGAATATCTCGGTGACGGCAGATTCGCCGCTAATGTAAGCGTGGATCACAGGGTCTTCAAGGACAAGTCCGACGGCGAGTGGAAGAGGCGGAAGCTCACCGACAACCGGCCTGACCATGTTGTGATCCAGGGGGCGAAGTGCTGCGTGGAGGTTTACCCCTGGTACGCCAAGTATTTCGATGTCCACCACGAGGAGGTCAGGCTCCATGAGGAGCGGTGGGTCATCCAGCGGCTGTTCAAGACCCCGGACAAGTGGAGGGATGTCGGGGCATGGAACCCGGTTATGGCGGTGGAGGAGTCCGCCGACGCCATCAGGGTCGCGATATCCTACGAGACGGACTACGGCCCCTTCGTCCTAGAGTACCTCCAGCGGGATGGGGCTCCACTCAAACATGACTTGACCTTCAAGAACACTTCGGGCGGGGAGGAGACGTTCAGGGTGCTCCAGCGGTGGGCGGGTATCGTCGGGGCGAAGTGCAACGGCCAGGACTTCCCGCTGGATGTGGATGAGCCAGTTCTGAGGTTCCACCGGGCGGACAAGCCGGAAAAGGAGTTCACGATCTCCGAGAACCTCTGGGGCATGATTTTTGAGATAGGTGAATGGGAAGAAGACGAAATTGAGAAGACGGAACACTGTCTTCAGAGACCCGTCAAAATTGAGGGCCATGCCCGGGGGATGAAGGCAGACTTTGTTTACGGTAATTGGGTTCTAGCTCATAATGAAAATCTTATAATTGACCCAATTACGGTGACAATAACTACTCCAACGCTAAATGAATACATCAAAAATTCTGGGGCGAGGTATCCTGGTAGTCCATATATTGGGATGGCCCTAAAGACATCGGTGTATACACGTGGGGATATTGAGTGGAATATATCAGTAATCCCCGATAACGCCGACGTATCTTCATTGCAGTTCAGATATAATGGTATAATTCATAAAGTTGACTGTCACATTCATGATTTACTAACTTATAGACCAACCACTTCTACTGGGCTCCAGGTCTTTAGCGATGCGGGAGCTGGAGCCGTATATGCTGCCCCCGCCGGATTTCCAGCGACAGGATCCCACACGGTTACATTAAGTGCACAAGCTAGAACCGATTTTGAGAGTCAGCTTAGTAGTGATTGGTTTGCTATTGGAATACAATCAGACCTAGAATCCTCGCATACCGGGCGTTCAGCAATATATTCCGGTTCAGACCTCATCGTCACATATACTGTTCCCGTCTTCTCCAACCAGGCCCGCCTCGTCGGCACCATCAGGGCTCTTTACAGCCTCAAGGCCCGGCTCACCGGCGCCGTCAGGGCTCATTACAGCCTCAAGGTCCGGGTCGCCGGCGCGGTCCCCTTCCCCTACGCAACCAAGGTCAGGCACACGGGCACCGTCATCTACGGCAAGTGGGTTCGCCTCATGGGCAAGGTCGCCTGGCCTTACAGCGTCAAGTATAGGCAGGAGGGCGAGGTCTTCCAGTGGTGGCACTACCGGATGCCCGTCACGATCACGGAGGTGGCGGATGGCTCCTACGCCCAGTTCCCCACCATCGTCACGGTGCCGTGGAACCTGCACATGGCCGACGACTTCAGCGACTGCCGGTTCACGGAGGCGGACGGGCAGAGCATCATCCCCCACGGCATCGTCAGCAAGATGGATGGCGTATACTGTAGCTTCCTGATCCTCCGCGACTACACCCCCAGTTATGTTCACAACCTGTATCTCTATTACGGGAACCCCGGCGTCGCGGACACGAGCCTGGCCTACACGTGGTGGGCAGAATCATGGTATCTGCGGCAGGGAATAGGCCCCTACTCCTCCTCCAGGTATAACAAGTGGTGCAACCATTACCCGTACATCGCGAGGGGCATCATCCCCGCCTGGGCGGGCGTCATCACCCCGGAATGGGAGGGCACCGTGTTCGGCGGCGTCCAGCTCGACGGAGCCAAATACAGGGCCTACTACGGCAGGGTCAAGATAAACGGCTACCCCGTCGCCTGGGCGACCTCCTACGTCTGCAACGGCCTTGCCCACTCCAGGCTCCTCCGGTGGGGTAAGTTCTACTGTGCGCTTGAGCAATACGATCACCCTCAGTTCGCGCCGGGAGGCCAAAACACGTTCACCTGGGGGCATTACGATGGGACGAGCCCCGGGTGGAGGTGCTCCTGGTATCCTGCGGGGCCGTCCACCTTCCTCGGCGCCGAGCAGGCGGGGAAATGGCCTATCTATAGCATGTGGGTCCGCCTCATCGGCACCGTCAGGGGACCCTACTCCACCTCGGTCAGGGTGAAGGGGAACGTGGGGTACGGCGTCAGGGTGCGGAACATCGGGACGGTGGGCAGCTTCTCAAGTTCAAAAGTCAGGATGGACGGCGCCGTGGCCGGGCTTTACCAGGAGCTCGTGAGGCTGAAGGCGTCGGTGGGTAGCTTCCTCAGCGTGAAGGTCAGGAACACGGGGTTCGTCCATACAGTATACACCGCGAAGGCCAGGAACGACGGCTTCATCATTATACCGTACACCGCGAAGGCTAGGCTCACCGGCTTCATCTACGGAACCTACGGCGCGAGGGTCAGGCACGTCGGCGTCGCGCTCGCACCCTACGAGAAGGCGGCGAGGACCGTCGGCTACGCGTGCCCCGAGATCTGCCGCGTAGCCTACACAAGATGCCACTCAGAGCTAGAGGCCAGATAGAAGAATTTTTGAGGATAAGGGGACCCTTAGTTTCTGTGTCAGCGTCCTCGATCTATAAGCCAAAGATCACCCCGGAGCAGAGGATCATCATCATCCACGCCCTGAGGGCCCACCTACTTCGACTGGTCAAGGAGCTCGACGTCAAGCGCCCCATCGGCCCCGAGCTCAGGGAGGAGACTGACCACCTAGAGGAGTGTCTTCTGCTCTACAGGAGGTTTAGGAATAGAGCGATTGGCCGCCACTACCCGTATTGGTGGAAGCAAACCTATGACTCCAGGCTCACCGAGATCTATTACGAGCTCAAGGGGGACGAACTCAAGGAGGAGGGAAAACCTAAATCCCGTAGGGATAGTTGAGAATGTGAGGCTTATGGCGAGAGATGAGGAGAAGGAGGTCAGGGTCCGGGAGCTCGTCGAGTATGGCGGCTTCAAGACCTTCGCTGCGGTGAGCGTGTTTCTTCAGAAGCTAGGCAAGGGCATAGACGACGTGGAGCAGGTGGTGTCGAACGTCAACACGGGGTTTAGCATCCTCCTGGACACGGGGCGGACGGTTGTAGGGGCTCTGAACAGGCCCAGGATAGACGCCGAGATGGACTACCATCGCAGGCAGCTTGAGCTCCTCGAAGAGAAAAAGAAAAGGAACCTCTGAGGAGGCGGCTATGAAGTTCATCGGGAGACTGATCAGGCCCTTCGTCAA
>Ga0307429_1001218_pt1 | contig 12610 bp, 6 predicted proteins | sample SalMarWE160230MG_FD_202151 | JGI IMG/M metagenome (GOLD analysis project Ga0307429, IMG submission 202151) | Salt marsh sediment microbial communities from the Plum Island Ecosystem LTER, Massachusetts, United States - WE1603-230 | ecosystem: Environmental > Aquatic > Marine > Intertidal zone >...
CCGGTCTCTACATGGGAATGGGCATGACGGCCGAGATCGTGGCGGAGCGCTACGGGATCTCGCGCGAGGACCAGGACGCCTACGCGCTGCTGTCCCAGCAACGCGTCGCGAAGGCCCAGCAGGAAGGCTGGTTCGACGAGTGCATCGCGCCGATGCGAGTCAACCGGATGGTGAAGCAGCCCGATGGCGAGATGAAGCTCGAAGAGGGCGCGCTCTGCGAGCGGGACGAGTGCAACCGCCCGAACACCACGCTCGAGGGCCTCGCCAAGCTGCCCCCGGCCTTCAAGCCCGACGGCACGGTGACGGCGGGAAACGCGTCGCAGCTCTCCGACGGCGCCTCGGCGACGGTGGTGATGTCGTCGGAGCGCGCCGCCCAGCTCGGGATCGAGCCGCTGGGCGTCTTCCGCGGCTTCCAGGTCGCGGGCTGCCAGCCGGACGAGATGGGCATCGGCCCGGTCTTCGCGGTGCCCAAGCTGCTGAAGCGGGCGGGCATCGGCCTGGGCGAAGTCGACGTCGTCGAGCTCAACGAGGCCTTCGCCTCCCAGCTGCTCTACTGCCAGCGCGAGCTCCGCATCCCGGACGAGAAGCTGAATCCGCTCGGCGGCTCGATCTCGATCGGCCATCCCTACGGCATGACGGGCTCGCGGATGGTCGGTCAGCTGCTGCGGCAGCTGCGGCGCACCGGCGGCCGGCGCGGCATCGTCACCATGTGCGTCGGCGGGGGAATGGGCGCGGCGGGTCTCTTCGAAGCGCGCTAGGCCGATCGCCCATGCCGGACGCCGAGGGCACCACGCTCTCCGAGCACGACTCCAAGCAGCTGCTCGCCGGCTACGGCCTGCCCGTCGCCCGCGAGAGGCTCGCGCAGGACCCGGACGCGGCCGTCGCCGCGGCCCGGGAGCTGGGCTTGCCGGTGGTCGTGAAGCTGTGCGGCGCGGCGATCGCCCACAAGACCGAGCGTCGCCTGGTGCGGCTGGGGCTGGCCAGCGAGCAGGCCGTGCGCGAGAGCGCTCGCGAGCTGCTCGCGCTGGCCCGCCCCGAGGACGGCGAGGTGGCTCTGCTGGTGGCGGAGCTGGTGCAGGGGAGCCGCGAGCTGATCGCGGGCCTGGTGCGGGATCCGCAGCTCGGTCCCTGCGTGATGCTGGGCCTGGGCGGGATCCTGGCGGAGGCGCTGGGCGACGTGGTCTTCGCCGCGGCCCCGCTGGACGCGCCTGCCGCGCGCGCGCTGCCCGATCGGCTTGCCGCGGCCCACCTGTTGACGCGCTCCTTCCGGGGCGAGCCGCCCGTCGACCTCGAGGCGCTGGCGCGCATCCTGACCGGCCTCGGTCGTCTGGCGGCGGAGCGGCCCGACGTGCAGAGCGTCGACGTCAATCCGCTCGTCGTGCGCGGCGCGGAGCCCGTGGCGGTCGACGCGCTGGTGGTGCTGGGTCCGAAGCCGCCCGCGGCGGCGCGCCGCGCGCCCGCCTCGGACGCCGAGGTGCTGGAGCGCTTCCGACCGCTCTTCCAGCCCCGCGGCGTGGTGGTGACGGGCGCTTCCAGCCATCCGGGCAAGTTCGGCTTCGTGGCGCTGCACAACCTGCTGCGGTTCGGCTTCCAGGGCGAGCTCTTCCCGATCCAACGCGAAGGAACGGAGATCCTCGGCCAGCGCACCTACCGGCGGGTGGAGGCGATTCCCGACGGCCGGGCGGACCTCGTCTTCATGTGCACACCGAACCAGGCGAACGTCGAGCTGCTGCGGGCCTGCGCAAAGAAGGGAGTACGCGCGGCCTTCGTGGCCAGCGGCGGCTACGGCGAGGCCGGCGAGGAGGGCCGGGCGCGGGAGCGCGAGCTGGTGCAGACGGCGGACGAGCTCGGCCTGATCCTGGCTGGACCGAACGGGCAGGGCGTGATCTCGACGCCGCGTTCGATGTGCGCACAGATCGTCGCTCCCTATCCGCCGGCCGGGTCGATCTCCGTGGTGAGCCAGAGCGGCAACCTCGTGTCGTCCTTCCTCAACTACGCCGTCGCCTCGGGGATCGGCGTGAGCAAGGCGATCTCCTGCGGCAACTCCGCCCAGCTCCGGCTGGCCGACTACCTCGAGTACTTCGCGGCCGATCCGGAGACGCAGGTGGCGCTGGCGTACCTGGAGGGGGTGGGCGAGGGAGCGCGCTTCATCGACGTGGTGCGCGGCTTCACCGCGCGCAAGCCCCTGGTGCTGGTCAAGGGAGGCGTGGCGAGCGAGGGCAAGCGGGCGGCAGCCAGCCACACGGGCTCGCTCGCCACCGACGCCCGCATCTTCGACGGCGTGGCGCGGCAGCTCGGCGTGCTGCGCGCGCCGACCGTCGAAGAGGCCTTCGAGTGGGCCGCCACGCTGGCGACCCAGCCGCTGCCGCGCGGTCGGCGCACGGTGGTCTTCACCACCGCCGGCGGCTGGGGCGTGCTGGCCGCCGACGCCTGTGCGGCGGCAGGGCTGGAGCTGGTTGAGCTGCCCGAGGCCGTGCGCGCCGGAATCGACCAGCGGGTGCCGGCGCGCTGGAGCCGCAACAACCCGATCGATCTGGCCGGCGGCGAGACGCGCGACACCGTGCCCGAGGTGCTCGACCTCGTGTGCGCCAGCTCCGAGGTGGATGCGGTCCTGCATCTCGGCATCGGCATCCAGGCTGCCTCGGCCCAGGTGATGAAGAGCGGCCCCTTCCATCCCGACCACGGGCTGGGGCGGATCGTGGCCTACCACGAGCGGCAGGAGCGCCGCTACGCCGAGGCGGCGCGGCAGGCCTCGGAGCGTCACGGCAAGCCGGTGCTCAGCGCCAGCGAGCTGGTGTACACCTCGGCTCACTACGGCAACGCGGGCCCGCTCGGCGTCAAGGAGCAGGGGCGGCTGTGCTACCCGAGCGCCCATCGCGCGGTGCGAGCGCTGCGCGCCTTGGTCGACTACGCGGAGTATCGCCGCTCGCTCTAGCCGAAGATCCGCGGGTCGAGGCGGACGCCGACCGGGCAGTGGTCGGAGCCGGTGACGCGGGGCTGGATGAACGCGCCGCGCACGAAGCGCATCGCCGCAGGCGAGGCGAAGACGTAGTCGATGCGCCAGCCGATGTTGCGTGCGCGCGCGCCCTGCCGCTGGCTCCACCAGCTGTAGTGGCCGCCGCCGGCCTCGAAGCGTCGGAAGCTGTCGACCCAGCCGGCCGCGACCCAGCGGTCGAGCTCGGCGCGCTCCTCGGGCAGGAAGCCGCTGGTCTCCGTGTTCTGTCGGGGGCGCGCCAGATCGATCTCGTGGTGGGCGGTGTTGAAGTCTCCCATCACCAGCACGCGGAAGCCCCCGCGGCGCAGCTGCTGGAGCCGCGCGAACAGCGCCCGGTAGAAGGCCAGCTTGTACGGCACCCTGCTGTTGTCGCGGTTCGGTCCGCTTCCCTTCGGAAAGTAGGCGTTGGCGACGACCAGCCGGCCGAAGCGTGCGATCAGCAGGCGACCCTCCACGTCGAAGCGCCGCTTCCCCAGCGCGTCCGGCTTGCGTCGCGCGTACAGCGCCACACCGCTGTAGCCAGGCCTCTCGGCGGCGACGAAGTGGGCATGCCAGCCGCGTGGAGCCCGCACCTCGCGCGGTAGCTGCTGCTCGCGGGCGCGAACCTCCTGGAGCCCCACGATCTCGGCGCGCGAGCGGCGCAGCCAGCCGGCGAAGCCCTTCTCGGCGCAGGCTCGCAGGCCGTTGACGTTCCAGGAGACGAGGCGCCGCTCAGTCGTCGCGCGAGAGATAGGTGTACTCCTCGAGGCCCTGGCGGTAGCGGCGGCGCAGGCGCGCGGATTCCTCGAGGGTGATGCGATCTTCGCGCAGCGCGGTCTCGATCGTGCGGCGCACCTTCTCGATCAGCGCGCGGCGCTCGTACTGCACGTACCTGAGGACGTCGTCCACGGCGTCGCCCTCCACCAGGTGGTCGACGTTGCAGGTCCCGTCCTCGGCCAGGCGCACGTGGACGGCATCGGTGTCTCCGAACAGGTTGTGGAGGTCGCCCAGGATCTCCTGGTAGGCGCCCACCAGGAACACGCCCAGGTAGTAGGGGGTTCCGTCGTAGGGGTGCAGCTCGAGCACGTCCTTGATGTCCCGCGCGTCGATGAAGCGGTCCATCTTTCCATCGCTGTCGCAGGTGAGGTCGGCGATGGTGCCACGCCGGGTCGGCTCCTCGTCGAGCCGGTGGATCGGCATCACCGGGAAGAGCTGCTTGACGGCCCAGTGGTCCGGGGCGCTCTGGAAGACCGAGAAGTTGCCGTAGTAGGTGTCGGCGAGGCCCTTCTCGAGATCCTCGAGCTCTTCGGGCAGGGCGGGCAGCTCGTTCACCACGCGCCGGATGCGTTCGCAGCAGCCCCAGAAGAGCTGCTCGACCCGCGCTCGCTCCTCGAGGTTCAGGTAGCCCAGCGAGAACAGGGTGCCGGCCTCCTCCTTGAGCTGGAGCAGGTCGTGGTAGGACTCCTTCACGTTCTTCTGGGAGACGTTGTGCCAGATCTCCGACAGCTCGCGCAGGACCTTGTGGTCGCCCTCCGAGACCTCGACGCTGCGCTCTTCGGAGCGCACCTCGTGGACGCCCAGCACGTCGAAGACCAGCACGGAGTGGTGGGCCACCATCGCGCGCCCCGCCTCCGTCACGATGTCGGGATGCGGCACCCGCGCCTCGTCGCAGGCCTCCTGGACGTAGGCGACCACGTCGTTGGCGTACTCCTGGGTCGAGTAGTTGACCGAGGAGTGGAAGTTCGTACTGGAGCCGTCGTAGTCCACGCCGAGGCCGCCGCCCACGTCGATGATCGAGGGGTGTGCGCCCATCTGGTGGAGTCCGACGAAGACCCGACTCGCCTCGGCGATGGCGTCCTTGTGCGCGCGGATCGCCGTGATCTGGGAGCCGATGTGGAAGTGGAGCAGGTCGAGACAGTCCAGCATGTCTTCGGTGCGAAGCCGCTCCACGGCGTTCACGATCTCGAACGCCGACAGGCCGAACTTCGAGCGCTCACCGGTCGATTCGCTCCACTTGCCCGCGCCGCGGCTGGTCAGCCGCGCCCGCACTCCCAGGCGCGGACGGATGCCCAGCTCGCGCGAGGTCTTGATCACCAGGTCGATCTCGTGGAAGCGATCGATCACGACGATGGGCGTGCGGCCGAGCTTCTGGGCCAGCAGGGCGAGCTCGACGTAGGCCCGATCCTTGTAGCCGTTGCACACGATCAGCGCATCGGGCGTATCCAGCAGGGCCAGCGCCACCAGCAGCTCGGGCTTGCTGCCGGCCTCGAGTCCGACGCACTGGTCGGCTCCGAACTGGACGATCTCCTCGACCACGTGGCGCTGCTGGTTCACCTTGATCGGGTAGACGCCTCGGAAGCGCGCCTGGTAGCCGTACTCCTGCATCGCCGTGGAGAAGGACTCGCAGAGGCCCTTCACCCGCGCGGCCAGGATGTCCGAGAAGCGGATCAGCAGGGGCGTGCGCAGCCCGCGGCGGCGCAGATCCTGGGTCAGCTCGAGCAGATCGATGCTCGGGCCCGCGCCACGCCGCGGCCGCACCTCGACGCGCCCGGCGGCGTTGATGCCGAAGAAGCCGTCGCCCCAGTTCGAGACGTTGTACAGCTCGAGGCTGTCCCGGACCGTCCAACCACGGCGCATCCGCGTGCCCCCTTCATCCGGAGAACGGCTCTGCGGGTGCCGTATCTTAGGCCGGATCCACCCGCACCGCATACGAAAATCGGCCTCTGCGGTCTCGCCGAGGCCCGCCTGCGCTCGCCTACGGCGGCAGGGCGCGGACCGACTGCGCCCCGGTCTCCAGGTCGCGCACCAGCGCGGAGCCCGCGGCGACCTCGTCCGGGCCCACCAGGTACACGCGCCGAGCCCCGGCGCGCGCGGCGTCCGCGAGCGCGCGCTTGAGACGCCCGCCCGCCAGCGCCAGCTCGACCGCGTCGCCCTCCGCCCGCAGCGCCGCGGCCAGCCGGATCGCGGCGCGGCGCTGCTCGTCGCCGAAGGCGAAGACCACGGCGTCCAGCTCGCGCCGCAGCGGAGGCACGCGCCCGAGCTCCTGGAGCAGCTCGAGGATCACCACGTCGCCGAAGCCGAAACCGACGGCGGGGATCGACGGACCACCCAGCGAGCCGAGCAGCGCGTCGTAGCGCCCGCCGCCACAGATCGAACGCAGGCTGCGGCCGGCGTCGAAGGCCTCGAAGACCACGCCGGTGTAGTAGGCCAGACCCCGTACGATCGACGTGTCGAACTCGACGCGGTCGCTCAGCCCGTACGCATCCAGCCACTCGAAGAGCTGCCGCAGCTGCAGCACGGCGGCCGAGTCCGCGGGCAGGCCGGCGGCGGCCGTCTCGAGGTCGCGCAGCCCCAGCCAGGCCACGACCCGCTCGGCATCGGGGGCCGACAGGCGGATCGCGCCCGCGGCATCGGTGAGCAGCTCGAGCACGCCGTCGCGGCCGATCTTCGCCAGCTTGTCGATGGCCACGCACAGCGCCGGGAACGCCTCGGGCCGGCGGCGCAGCACGCTGCGGCGCAGACTCTCCTCCAGCAGCGCGCGGCTGCTGATGCGCACCTTCACGTCGCCCGCCTCGAGACCCAGGCGGTCGAGCAGGGCGAAGACCGCCGCCACCAGCTCGGCCTCCGCGCTCACCTCCGGCTCACCCCAGATGTCCATGTTCCACTGGTAGTGCTCCCGCCTGCGCCCGCGGGTCATGCGCTCGTAGCGCCAGTTCTGGGTGATCGCGAACCAGCGCAGCGGCAGCCGCAGTGACCCCGCGCGGGCCATCACCAGGCGGGCGATCGAGGGTGTCATCTCGGGTCGTAGCGCCAGGTGCCGACCGTGCAGCTCGAAGTGATAGAGCTGCTCCACGATTTCCTCGCCGGCCTTGCGCGTGAAGAGCTCGGCGTGCTCCACCACGGGGGCGTCCACCTCTTCGAAGCCGAAGGAACGCGCGACGGCACGGAAGTGTCCAAACAGCCACGACCGAAGCCGCAGATCCTCGGGGTAGAAGTCACGGGTGCCGCGGGGGGGCTGGAGCTTCCGGCTCACGCGGAACCCTGATACCAGATTCGCTGTCGATCGCACGCCATCGCTGCTACACCAGGAAGCTTCCCGAGGAGGTGCCATGTCCCGTCGATCCTTCCGCGTCACGCTGGGCCTGGCCGCAGCGCTGCTCGCCGCCTGCGGCGCCCCGGACTCCGAGCAGCCCGAGGCGCCCGCCGCGCAGGCCGAGCCGGCGCCGCCGGTCGCGCCGGAGCCGGCGGCGGCGCCGCAGCAGGCCGAGCCGGACGCCTATCCGCGCGGCCTGGTGCTCTCCCTCGCCCACTTCATCGAGAAGGACGGGGAGCTCGTGCCCGGCCCGGCGCGCCTGGAGTTCCTGTACCGCGAGGGGGGTGCCTGGAAGACGCTGGCGGTGGAGGACCCCGAGAGCAACGTCTTCCACAAGGCGATGGTGTACGACGCTCCCGACGGTCCGCGGCTGCTGACGGCGGGCGGCACGGCGGCGATCCTGAAGACTTGGAGGCGCGACGCGGCGGGTCTGACGCCCCGCACCGAGTGGCAGGAGGACTTCGGCGGCAAGTGGAGCCGGATGCGCGACGTGGAGGTGGCCGATCTGTATGGGGACGGCAAGCTGGACATCGCCGTGGCCACCCACGATCAGGGCGTGGTCGCGGTGCTGCGGCCACAGGCCGAGGGCTTCTCCGTCGTGCGGCTGGACGAGAAGCCCGACACCTTCGTCCACGAGATCGAGATCGGAGATCTGGATGGAGACGACGTGCTCGAGGTCTACGCGACACCGAGTGAGCCCAACCGCCTGGACGGCACGCCCCAGGCGGGCCAGGTGGTGCGCTACGTCCCGGCCCGCGGCGAGGGGCCGGACGTGGTCGCCGACCTCGGCGATCGCCACGCCAAGGAGATCCTGGTGGAGGACGTGGACGGGGACGGTCGCGACGAGCTCTACGTGTCCGTCGAGGGCCAGATGGGGGGGGCGGGCGGCCGGCAGCTGGTGGAGCCGGTCGAGATCCGCCGCTTCGAGGCCGACACGCCGCCCGGCGAGGGCGTGGTGATCGCCAGGCTCGACGACCGGCTCTCGCGCTTCCTGAGCGCGGGCGACCTCGACGGCGATGGCAAGCGGGAGATGGTCGCCAGCGCCTTCAGCAGCGGCGTGTGGCTGCTTCGCCCCGGTGAGGATCCGCGGCGGCCCTGGCGCGTCGAGCAGGTGGACGCCGATTCCGCGGGCTTCGAGCACGCCTCGCTGCTGACCGACCTGGACGGGGACGGCGTCGACGAGCTCTACGTGGCCAGCGACAAGCACAAGCAGCTGCGGCGCTACCGCTGGGACGGGGAGCGGCTGGTGCGCGACACGCTGTATACGCGCCCGGACGATCGCCCGATCTTCACCTGGAACCTGATGCCCGTGCCGGTGTCCCTGATTCCCGCTCCCTGAGCTCCGCGGAGCGGCCCCAGCGCTGGGAAAGCGCTCTCGGGACAGCAGCTTGCGTGCATCGACCCCTGCGGGGGGCGCGCCGCCGCTCAAGCTTTTCGAGCGGCGCCCGAATCCAACGGAGCAGCGAGCCCCGGCGCCGCTGCGATTTGCCAGCCCGTGGGGGCCGGGCTAAGGATGGGACCCCCGGACCGGGACCCTCGATCTCCCCAGGGGGAAGGAGACCGTTGGCCAAGTCGCTCGTCATCACGGAGAAGCCCAGCGTCGCGCGCGACATCGCCAGTGCGCTCGGCGGATTCGTCGAGCACGACGGCTACTCCGAGAGCGACGACTACCTGGTGACCTTCGCGGTCGGTCACCTGTTCGAGCTGCTTCCGCCGGAGGAGATCGACGAGCGCTACAAGCGCTGGACCCTGGCGAACCTGCCGATCCTGCCCGAGCAGTTCCGCTACAAGCCCAAGTCGGGTCAGAGCGAGCGCATCCGCACCATCAAGCGGCTGCTGGCGCGCGACGACGTCGAGACGCTGATCAACGCCTGCGACGCCGGGCGTGAGGGCGAGCTGATCTTCCGGGAGATCGTCGACCACCTCGACTCCGAGAAGCCGATCCGGCGGCTCTGGCTCCAGTCGATGACCGACCGGGCGATCCGACAGGGCTTCCAGGAGCTGCGCCCGGGCGAGGAACTCGAGGGGCTGGCGGCCGCAGCCGAGTGCCGCGCGCGCTCCGACTGGCTGATCGGCATGAACGCCACCCGCGCGCTGACCAAGCGCCTCAAGAGCCGCAAGGAGAAGACCGCCTGGTCGGCGGGCCGCGTCCAGACGCCGACGCTGGCCCTGCTGGTGGCCCGCGAGATCGAGATCCTCGCCCATGTGCCGAGGTCCTACTGGCGCGTGGTCGCCAGCTTCGAGCACGCCGGCCAGAGCTACGCGGCCAGCTGGTTCGATCCCACCTTCGCGCGCGGCGACGACGACAACGCGCGAGAGGACCGCATCTTCGACGAGGCGCGCGCCCGGGAGATCGTGGCCCGTGTGACGGGTCGCGCCGGTACCGCGCGCGAGACCCGCAAGCCCTCGCGCGAGTCGGCCCCGCCGCTCTTCGACCTCACGAGCCTCCAGCGCGAAGCCAACCGGCGCTTCGGGTGGTCGGCGCGCCGCGCGCTGTCCGCCGCCCAGCGCTGCTACGAGCGCCACAAGATCCTGACCTATCCGCGCACCGATTCGCGCTGCCTGCCCGACGACTACCGCAGCGTGGTGGGCGAGGTGGTCTCGTCGTTCGCCGGCGCGGCCGCGCACGCCGACGGCTTCAGCGACTATGCGGCCAGTGCCGAACGTCTCCAGCGCGCCGGGCTCCGCAACGAGAGCCGGATCTTCAACGACGAGGCGGTCTCCGATCACTTCGCGATCATCCCCACCGGCACGCTGCCCGGGGAGGTGCTCAGCGGGGACGACAAGCGGCTGTTCGACCTGGTCGTGCGGCGCTTCCTCGGGGCGTTCTACCCGCCCGCCCTCTGGGAGCGGGTCGAGCGCATCACCGAGGTCGAGGGCGAGAGCTTCCTCGCCCGCGCCCGCGTGCTGAAGGAGAAGGGCTGGCGTGCGGTGCTGCCGCCGGCGGTCGAGGAGAACGGTCAGGGCGAGCTGCCGCCGCTGGACTCCGGCGAGAGCGAGGCCGCGGGAGTCGCCGTCACCACCCGGCAGGCCGATCTCGAGGCGAACGAGACCAAGCCGCCGCCGCGCGTCACGGAGGCGCGCCTGCTCTCCCTGATGGAGAACGCCGGCCGACAGATCGAGGACGAGGATCTCGCTGCGGTGCTCCACCAGAAGGGGATTGGGACGCCCGCCACCCGCGCCGACATCATCGAGAACCTGATCGCCAAGGGCTACGTGGTCCGTGCCGACAAGGCGCTGCGCCCCACGGTGAAGGGAATCCGCCTGATCGACACGCTCAACCGCATCCACATGGATCGCCTGACCTCGCCCGAGCTGACCGGCGAGATCGAGTACCACCTGCTGCAGGTGGAGCGCGGCGCGCGCCCGGCCGACGATTTCATGTCGGAGATCACCGACTATACGAGCGAGATCGTGGAGCGCGCCAAGAGCTTCGAGTACGACGAGCTCTACGATACCGAGGACGTGCTCGGCGAGTGCCCCGCCTGCAAGCGCCCGGTCATCGAGATGGCGTGGTTCTACCGCTGCCGTCCCCAGCCCGACGTCGACCCCGACGAGGACTGCCCCGTGCGTTTCTGGAAGGACACCTCGGGGCGCTATCTCGATCGCGAGACGGTGAAGACCCTGCTGCGCGAGGGCCGCAGCGGGGAGCTCGACGGCTTCACCGCCCGCAGCGGGCGGACCTATCGCGGCGTGATCGAGCTGCTGCCCGACGAGGACTGGAAGCTCAAGGTGCGCTCGCTCGGCTACGACCAGGGAGGGGGCGTCTCGGATCAGCCGGAGTACGAGGTCGATCCGGAGCCGCTCGACCGCTGCCCCTTCGACGAGGACTGCCAGGTCGTGGAGTCGCCGACCCAGTTCGTCTGCGAGCGGAAGCTCAAGCAGGAGGAGCGCGGCGGGGACGAAGCGGCCCGCAGCTGCGGCTTCGTGCTCCCGCGCACCGTGTGCAAGCGGGAGATCCTTCGCGAGGAGGCCCTCGTCTACCTGCGCCAGGGCAAGACCGACCTGCTCACCGAGTTCACGTCACGCTTCGGCCGACCCTTCGCCGCCACCCTGGTGCTCAAGAAGAACGGGCGCCACGGCTTCGAGTTCCAGCCGCGAGAGGGCCGCGCAGGGGGTGGCCGCGGCGGGACCCGCCGCAAGAAGACGCCCGCCAAGACCGGCACACGACCGCAGGCCGCTGCGCGCGGCGCTCGCAAGACCCGCCGCAAGAAGCGCTCCTCCGCCAAGAAGTCGGGCGCTCGGAAGAAGAGCTCGCGGCGCGGCAAGGCCGCCGCACCCGAATCCGACGGCTCCTGACGCAGCGCGCCATTTCGGCCACCGCCGGCCCACCAAGAAATCCGTTGCTTTCGGACTTGCCCCGAGGGTAAAACTGCGGGTGAAAGACCCGGGTGCCTGCGGGAATCCGGCGGATCGCGCGCTCGCCCGCCATCCAAACGAGGGTTGCCCGTCTCTGGGGTCCTGGGCTCCGATCTGGTTCGGGGGAAAGTGGAGCCGGCCGCAAGCCGGCGATGCGGCAGTACCAGGAGGTTTCATGGCCGGTGTTCGCGCTCCGCGTTGGGCCACGTGTGCGCTGGCGACGATCGCGTGGATCGCGTGCTTCGCCCCGCGGGCGATGGCCCTGGAGGCGTTCGACGGTCGCATCCAGGCCCACGGCTTCGTGGAGGCCCAGGTGCGGGGCCTCGACAGCGCGTTCGAGGAGGAGTTCGACCTCGCCCAGTGGTACAACGTGATCAACGTCGAGCTCGAGTTCGACATCCTTCCCGACGGCTGGGGGCCCTTCAATCTGCTCCAGGCCTACGTGCGGGCCGAGGCGCGCTACGACTGCGTCTACACCAACGGCTGCGGGATCTTTCCCAGCGTCCAGACCTACGGGAACGATTCGCGGGACCTGCCGCTGCGGCTACGCGACGGCCGGGACCAGGACTACGCCGGCGTCATCGATAGCAACAGCCAGGCCGTCCCGCCCGGTACACCCTTGCGCGTCAACCCGGAGACGCGCGACCCCACGCCCTGGGTGAACGACGAGCAGGTCCCGACTCCCATCGCCACCCAGCCGCAAGATTTCGACAACGACAAGTTCTACAATCCCAACCTCGGCGCGCCGTGTCCGGTCACGCGACTCCCCAGCAACGACACGACCACCGCCTTCGGCTGCATCGACAACCGTCCCTCGAAGCTCGAGATCGTGCCGCGCGAGGGCTTCCCGGGCTTCGATACGCTCTTCGAGTCGTTGGGCGCGGACGGCGAGCTGGGCGATCAGCCGGACTTCACGCACGTGGCCGGCTTCTACCAGCCCGAGACGACGGTGGAGCAGCTCATCGCGATCCCGGTCGCCAGCCGCTTCAACGACTACGCTCCGGTGTACCGCGGCCTCGCCTTCCTGCGCGACGATCCGGCGGTCTATCTGTTCCAGTCGTTCCTCGATTGGCGCTTCACCTTCCGCGAGTTCACCGGCCCCGTACCGAGTGGCACCACCCTGCCCATGGGTCCGTGGCTGCCCAAGAACTTCTTCGAAAGCCTGGCCACCACCTCCGACGTGG
>Ga0307429_1001223_pt1 | contig 12585 bp, 11 predicted proteins | sample SalMarWE160230MG_FD_202151 | JGI IMG/M metagenome (GOLD analysis project Ga0307429, IMG submission 202151) | Salt marsh sediment microbial communities from the Plum Island Ecosystem LTER, Massachusetts, United States - WE1603-230 | ecosystem: Environmental > Aquatic > Marine > Intertidal zone >...
TACCTGCTATTGTTGGCCCAAGAATACCAGCAGCATCACCATCATCAGCATGCAAAAGTGATTGCCCTAAACTTCCAACGAGTATTATGATCAACCATTTTTTTATGTTTTTCTTCATTATTTTTCCTTTTTATATTTATTTAATAATCATTACCATTTTTATTTGCTCTTAATTCATCAACTTCTGCTTGTAAATCACGAACTTGTTGTTGGAGGTCATCATTGTCTTGTTGATCTTGCTGTTGAGAAGCAGCAGCGGTTGCAGCAGCAGTGCCAACAACAGCAGCGGTAGCAGGCCAGTAATATGGCCAATAATTGCCATCAACATAAACAGCACCCCCATAATAGCGGTTATTCCATGGGCGACGATGTTGCCACCTATTAACTGGTCGATGCTGAACCCTTTGCCGTTGAAAGCCTCCTCGACGTCTAAAATCACCACTCCGGTTAAATCCGCCACGATTAAAACGGGCACCTCCGCCATGAAAGCCTCCTCCTCCGCCACGTCTTGCTAATTTTATTGATTGTTGTTGAAAGATGCTTGGTTTTGCTGTTGCATTGACATATAAGCAAATGAGCAGTAATGAACTGAAAATGTATCGGGTAACATGTTTTATCATAATTTTTCCTTAAGAAAGTATTTTTTCTTACTTTTTATTAATTTTACAAATTGAATTAATAAAAAAGCAATAATTTTTCAAAATAATACTAAAAATAAGCCTTTTTTTTTATACTGGATTATCTAGTAATAGAGGAATGAGTCGATTAATTTTTCCTGCCCCGAGCAATAATAAAAGGTCATTTGCTTGAATAGTGTTTTCGATTTCTTGTTTTATTGCTGAAAAGTCCTTTGAATAGGGAATGTAAGTGACGCTAAAAAGTGGATTATGCGTTAAAAGATCACGGGCAAAAAGCTTACTGGTTACCTGCTTAATGGGTTCTTCGCTTGCGGGATAGATGTCAGTTATAATTAAGTGATCTATTGAACTCTTGAGAAATGTTTGGATAAAAGATTCCCATAGCTTATGCATGCGAGTAAAACGGTGTGGTTGAAATGCGACTATTAGCTTATTTTTAGTGTTTCTTTTTGCCGTAAGAAGAGCGTTTTCAATTTCTTTGGGATGATGAGCATAATCATCAATTATTTTTGCCCCCTTAAAAATACCCCGAAATGAAAATCTTCGATCGACGCCTTTAAAATTCTCTAGTGATTTTGCAATTATTGGGAATGGAATAGCAAGTTCACATGCTAAAGTAAGAGCACCCAATGCATTCTGTATGTTATGCTTGCCAGGCATATTAATCCGAACCGGCCCTAATGAATGTGAATTATGTTTTGATTGAATTGTACAAAGAGAATAGGTAGGCTTCAGTATAATGTTTGTTGCATAAATATCAGCATTGTCAGTAAGTCCATAAGTGATTGTTTTAATATGAGGAATAGGCAAAAGTGATTGTATCTGTTCGTCATCCAGACAGAGTATTGCTTTTCCATAAAAGGGTAAATTATTAAGGAATTGTTTAAAAACCTGTTTAATATCGTCTATGTCTTTATATACTTCTAAATGCTCAAGGTCGATATTAGTTATTACTGCCAATGTTGCTTGTAAACGCTGCAATGATCGATCACTTTCATCAGCTTCTGCTACTAAAAAATCACCTTGTCCAAAACGAGCATTAGTTGATATTGTTTTAAGATGGCCCCCAATAATAACCGTAGGATCCATTCCTGCTTCAATTAAGATGTGTGATATCAGGGATGTTGTTGTAGTTTTGCCGTGAGAGCCGGCTATTGCAATACTATATTTTGTTCGCATAAGCTCAGCAAGCATGAGTGCGCGTGGAATGGTTGGAATTCCTTTTTGTTGAGCAGAAATAATTTCAGGATTATTTGATTTAATTGCAGAGGAATAAACAAGAACGTCTATTGAGTTATCAGCACAACTGGCTGTATTATTTCCTGAATAAATAAGACATCCTAATGCAGATAAATTTTTAATACTTTGCTGTTGTAAATCATGATCGCAACCCGAAATATGATAACCCTGACTATGCAGAATAGTTGCAATTCCACTCATACCAATACCGCCGATTCCGATAAAATGGATATGTGCTTTTTTTGAATACATTGTTGTTTATCCCTTATTGCTTGCAAAGAAAATACTACAATAGTTTCCGTAGTTCACGAAGCTTATTTTTTAGATCTATGATTTGTTGAGAAAGTGCTTCTATTTTTTCTTGATCAGCATGTTGTTTTTTTGTTTCTTGCTCAGGAGCAAGCGTAGTTTTGCGGGAAGGATGTATACTGGTAATTTTTTTCTTTGTTTTTAGTTGTTTTTTTGCACCAGCAATAGTAAATCCTTTTTCATAAAGTAGTTCTTTGATGAGCTTGAAGGCTTGAAAGTCTTTTTCTTCATAAAAACGCTGACCGCCAGAAGATCGTGTTGTTTTAATCTTAAATTCTTTTTCCCAAAAACGTATAACAAAACGTGCAACTTGAAGTTGTTGAGCAAGTTCGCCGATACGAAATTTTCGCTTTTTCATCCGCATACGTGTCCTTTTTTCCTATGATTGTTTTTCTATTTTAATTTATTTGCTTATATAAGTTAGTTTATTAATTAAAATCCTACTCTTTTTCTTTATTTAAGCTAGTCGAACATATTCTTATATGATATCATTATTAAACTAATAATGGTAATTTTATTTTTTGATTATCCTACTTAATTGTTTTGTAAATATATATTAAATACAAGAGGTAATTAGCACATGAATATCAGAGATCTCGTTGTTGTGGTAGGATTGGCCTTGTTAACGACGTGGGGAATTCAACATTTTTTTTTGAATAAATATTGGCCAAAAAAAAATAATAGCGAACAAAGTTTTATTGCACCAACAGTAAGCCAAGAGTTTAAACCACTTAATCTTGAAGTTGACTTTATTGATAGCAAGCGACCAGAAAAAACAACATTATCTGCAATTGAAACGGCGTGGGGAAAAGTAACTTTTTCAACCGATGCTGCATCAATCGAAAGTATTGAATTTAATCACTCAGTCAGTAAAAAAACAGATGTTATTCGAACTATTTTCCCCGTAGCATCAACTGAACGAGAAGATCGCTGTTTTTTAGTTGCCCTTGCACAAGAAACGCCTTATTATTACCAACTAATTGATCGAAAAGACAGTACAGAATCAGTACAGCTGGTATATGAAACAAAATTTGAGGGTAATAAAATTACCAAAACATTTATTATTTATAATAAAAAGCATAAAATTGACTTAATACTCAATATCTCACCGAAAGAAGGAATAGTTGATGGTTTAGAGCCTCGCATATTTTATCCTTCACCACTTATGCCTGCTATTGCAGAAACTGATATCATTTCAAGTGTGATAATTAATCGTGCAGGAAAATTTGAAATGAAGGATCGTAAAAAAATTAATACACAGCAAGGCTGGTTTAGTCCAACGTTGTTTGGGACAGGTGATCGTTATTTTGTTCATGCATTAGTAGAAGATACTGACAATTTTTCTCAGCGAGCATATTATAAGCTTGAAGGTCACGAAAAAGTTTATTCTATTTTAGAAGGTCCAGCCGTTAAAACATCAACAAGTTGGATGATGTCGTTCTATTTTGGTCCAAAAGAACATAATGCAATGGCTGCGGTAGATAATCGTCTTGAAAAAACGCTTGCCTATTCAGGATTATTTGCACCTATTTCAAAATTTTTATTAAAAATATTAAATTGGCTTTATTCTTTTCTGCATAATTATGGGCTTGCAATTATTATTTTGACTTGCATAGTACGATTATTGTTATTACCATTTGTGTTGCGTGGAAGTCAAAAAATAGATCAACATCGCGAAATACAGAAAAAACTTGAATATATTCAAAAAAAATATAAGCATGATCCTGCTCGTATTGCAGAAGAAAGAAAAGAATTAATTCGTAAACATGGGATGCCGGGAATCGGAGGTTGTTTGCCTCTTGTGCTGCAGCTTCCAATACTTTTTGCATTGAGCAGAGTGTTAAATAGTGCTATTGAGCTTTATCAAGCACCAATGCTATGGATTCCAGATCTTTCTGGTAAAGATCCTTATTATATTTTACCTATATTATTGGGAAGTTCCTTAGTAATGCAAGCAATGATGCAAGGTGATGCGCAACAGCGTACTTCTAGCTTAATATTTGCGTTACTTCTTGGTGCATTTTCAGTAAGTTGGTCTGCTGGGTTGACACTATATATTTTTATTAGCACGTTACTAGGAATTGGACAAACAAAAATGATGAAATATTTAAAAATTATAAGATGATACTATATGCTTAACAAACTCCCAACATTAGGACGCTTGTTAAAATTACTACAGCAGGTTCCTTATTTAGCTTCAAAAAATCTTTATCGTGTGGCTACTCATTTTTTAGAAATGGACGAACAACAAATAGAGCAATTTTGTAAAGTTTTATTAGATGCAAAAGAAAAATTAACGCAATGTTCTGATTGCTTTTGTTGGTGCGAAAAAGGACAGCCATGTATGTTTTGTTCAGAACCAAAAAGAGATCAAACAACAATTTGTATTGTAGAAACATGGCAAGATATTCTTTCTATTGAAAAAACTAATGCCTATACCGGCGTTTATCATGTTTTAGGAGGAGTTATTTGTCCTTTAGATGGTATTGGTCCAGAAGATTTAACAATTGATCAATTAGTCAAGCGAGTAGAAAGTAATGTTATTAAAGAAATAATTTTAGCAACTAATCAAACCCCTGAAGGGGAAGCTACTGCTTTTTTTATTGCTCGTAAATTTAAAGAAAAACCAATTACTGTTTCCTGTCTTGCACGTGGATTACCAGTTGGATCTTTGTTAGGATCAATGGATCGTGTGACCGTATACAAAGCCTTAGCAGAACGTCGCCCATTTTAAATATCGAAATAAAAATAAAGGAAAAACTTTATGTTATTTGATTTTGAAAGTGATTTTTCAAATTATGCAGCGCGTCGCAATACATTAATAGAGAATATTAAGCAACAATATGCAACAATGCAGGAAGGTCTTATTCTTTTGTTTGGTGGTTTTGAATTTGGACCAATGGCTTTTTGCCAAGAAAATACTTTTTATTATTTAACTGGTATTACAGAGCCTGGACTTGCTCTTACTATTAACTTGCAGGGAGAATCTATTTTGTATGTGCCTGCTACTCTTAAAAAGCGGGCAATTTGGGTAGAAACTGTTTTATCATTAACAGTAAAAAATGCAGCACGATTTGGGTTTGATAAAATAATAGAAGTAGATGGTTCATGGCAAGGCCCTTTTTTTTCGGCAGAAAAATATAAAAAAATACAGGAGGAGGTTGTTACGGTTCTTCAAAAAAAAGGAAAAATATTTACGCTTAATCCTCCTAATTCTTTTGCCCATATTGATCAACGGGTAGCAATTAATCAACTGATTAATTTTGTTCCTCACATGCAATCGTCTCTTGTTGATGTTTCGCCAATTATTGCACAAATGCGTCGTAAAAAAGATATGCGAGAAATAGAGCAATTACATAAAGCAATTGAAATTACGAGCGTTGCACATGAAGCAGCAGCGCAAACAATAAAAAATGGTGTTCCTGAAGTAAAAATACAAGCAAATTTAGAATATATTATGACAAGCCTATATGCGCAGCCAGCTTTTTCAAGTATTGTTGCCTGTGGAAAAAATGCGACTATTCTTCATTATACAAGTCATCATTCAACAATGCATAATGGTGAATTAGCTATCGTAGATATTGGTGCACGTTATCATTATTATTGCGCTGACTTGACAAGGACCTATCCAGTTTCTGGAAAGTTTACCAAACGACAACTGGAGGTTTATGATATAGTGCTTGAAACACAAGAATACATTGAAAGTATTGCAAAACCAGGTTATTGGCTTAAAAATGAAAAACAGAAAGATAAATCATTGCATCATTTGGCATGTGCATTTTTAAAAGAGCGTGGTTATGAACACTATTTTTTTCATAATATTGGCCACTATCTTGGTCTTGATGTTCATGATGTTGGCTCTTATGAAACACCGTTGCAAGAGGGGGATGTTATTACCATAGAGCCTGGTATTTATATACCAGAAGAAGGGCTTGGTATTCGCATAGAAGATAATTATTGGGTACTGAAAGAAGAAGTCCTTTGTTTAAGTTCGGCATTACCAAAAATACCGAGTGAAGTAGAAGCGTTGGTGCAACAGTCATTGTAGTAATGCAGCCAAACTAAATGTAGTTAAAAAATTTTACTTCTCTATAACAAGGATAACAATGAATAACAAAATGATTATTGGAGTGCTTTCTTTTTTTTCAGCATCATTATTTTGTTCTGAAGAATTGATTAAAGAAAGAGTGGAAAAACAACAAATAGAAAGAGAAGAGCAAATAAATGATTTTTCCTGTTATAAAAAGCGAAGAAGTAAGCTGATAGAAAAAATAAGAGCCGCATATCCAGGAGTAAAAAATAGTGTTGTTATTTTATTTGCTAATTTTGAACCAGATGTTGATGAATTTAAACAAGAGCGACATTTTTTTTACTTGACGGGCATTAAAGAACCGGGAATGGCTTTGTTATTAGATATTGCATCCGGAAGATCAACGGTTTATACACCAGGTAATATGGAAAAACGATCAATTTGGGCAGCAGTGCAGCCAGTGTTTTTACAAAAAAATGCGGCAGCAATTCTTGGTGTTGATCAAACAATAGAGTTAGAAAGCGAAGATGATCAAGCATTTGCGGGGCCATTTTTTAATGAGTCTGATTACCGTGTTTTAGTTGATCGGTTAAAAGAAGTGGTGAAAAATAATGGCAAGGTATTTACCTTAAACCCGACTATTAACCGGCTTGTGTCAATGGATCAGCGTTGTATGGTAGGTCAATTTTGTAAATATATTCCGCAGCTACAAGAACACATTGAAGATATAACCTCTCTTCTTTTTTTGATGCGTAAAGTCAAGGAAGATCAAGAAATTGCTTGTTTAAAAAAAGCAGCAGCTATTACTATTGAAGCGCACAAGGCGGTGGCACGTGCAATTAAGGCAGGAAAAACAGAACGTGAAATGCGAGGAGTAATAGAGGAGAGAATGTTTGCTCAAAGCAGGCCAGGATTTCATAGCATTACACCAAGTGGAAAGCATTCTGTTATTTTGCATAAGCTGCCAGATGACACTGTGCTAGAAAGTGGTGGTTTAATAATAGTGGATATAGGGGCAGAATGTCCGTGCCATTGTTATAGTGCTGACTTAACAAGAACCTATCCTGTTTCAGGAAAATTTACCGACAAACAGCGTGAAATATACAATATTATTTTAGCAGCGCAGCAATATGTAATAAAACATGCAAAGCCAGGGTATTGTTTTAGAGATGACAATAATCCTGAAAAATCACTATTGCACATAACGCAAAATTTTTTTCATGAACGGGGCTATGGGCAGTATTTTACCCATGGTGTTGGTCATCATATTGGACTTGATGTGCACGAAGACTGTTATGAAAATCCAAAGACATGGCGGTCAGTTCCATTACAAGAGGGCAATGTTATTGCTCTTGAACCAGGGTTGTATATTCCAGAACTCGGATTTGGTATACGCATAGAAAGTAATTGTATTGTAACGGAAAATGGTGGCGTTTGTTTGGATACTGCATTGCCAAAAACGGCAGAAGCAATTGAAAAACTGATGCGTGGTGGCAATTAAGAAAAAAATTTTATGTTAAATAACAAGAGGACTGCTATGGGCAAAAAAATAGTTATGTATGCGCTTTGCTTTTTTTCAATGACATTGTTTTGTTCAGAAGAATCAGTTAAAGAAAGGGCTGAAGAGATAACAAGTAATTTGCAAAATGATTTTTCTTATTACAAAGAGCGTCGAAATAAATTAATAGAAAAAATAAAAGAAACATATCCGGGTACAAACAATGGGGTTATTGTCTTGTTTGGTAATCCGCTTTTTGATGTTGCAGAGTTTAAACAAGAGAGAAATTTTTTTTATTTAACTGGCATTAATGAACCGGGAATGATTCTGTTGCTAGATGTCTCATCAGGAAAATCAACATTATATATTCCGGGGAACATGCAAGATTGGGCTGTTTGGGCAGCTGTACAGCCAGAATTTTTGATAGAAGATCCTACAAACATACTCCATGTTGATCAAATAGAAAAATTAGACGGTGAATATATTGGTCATTTTTTTAAAAGCGCAGATGAGGTTTATGCTGGTTTATATCAACAATTAACTAACACCGTAAAAACAGGGGGAAATATATTTACTATAGTACTTGATGGTGTGCCAGAATATCTTTATCAATGGTATATGCTAAACCAACTTTATGAATTTGTTCCTGAGGTAAAAGACCATATTAAAGATATTACTGCTATCTTGTTTCGCATGCGAAAAATAAAAGAAGAGCGGGAAATTGCCTGTTTGCAAAAAGCAGTAGATATTACCATTAAAGCACAGTTGGCAGCAGCACAAGCAATTAAAGCCGGTAAAACAGAATGTGAAATAAGAGGAATCATAGATGCAACAATACTTGCACAAAAAAGTGCGGTCGGGTTTCATAGTGTTGTTGCGAGTGGAAAAAATTCTGTTATTTTGCATAAATCTCCAGACGGTACCGTGCTAGAGGATGGAGATTTGGTAATTGTGGATATAGGAGCAGAATGCCCATGTCATTATTATAGTGCTGATTTAGCAAGAACGTATCCAGTTTCAGGAAAATTTACGGGGGAACAACGGAAAATATATAATACAGTTCTTGAAGCGCAGCGACGTAGCATACAAAATGCAAAACCAGGTTGTTGGATTGGGTTTGGTCAAGGTAAAGGAAAATCTTTATTTCTTATGATAAGAGAATTTTTTGCGCAAGCTGGTTATGGTGATGAAAATTTTCCTCATGGCCTTGGCCACCACATTGGTCTTGATGCGCATGAAGAATCTCAACATACAAAAACATTTTTAAATGAACCATTAGCTGCTGGAAATGTTATTGCATTGGAACCGGGACTATATTTTCCAGCAAAAAAACTTGGCATACGCATAGAAAGCAATTGCATAGTAACAAAAAATGGTGGTGTTTGTTTGGATACTGCATTGCCAAAAACGGCAGAAGCAATTGAAAAACTAATGCAACAGGAGTAAAAAATATTATTTCTTTTTATTGAGACTGTAGAGCATGATTAGGCAAAGTATAAGGCCAGCACCAAATGAAAACACAACAGTAAACCAAAAAGAATACGTACTTAATAATCCACTCAGTAAAAAAGCAAAAATAGTTCCGATTATTGCCGGTAATGCATAGGGAAATTGTGTATAAAAATGTTCAAGTGGTTTTATGCCAGTGCTTGTTGCTGTCATAATAGTGGTTTCTGAAAATGGCGAAATATGATCACCACAAACAGCACCAGATAAAATTGCACCCAATGCAGGGAACAAAATGGGCAAGGCCTGTGGTGTAATTGGTGGGGTTAATTGAAACAAAGAAATAAGCATTTGAATAACAATCGGGATCATGAGAGCGAATGTTCCCCATGCAGAACCAGTTGATAAGGTAATTATCAATGAAGTAATAAAAATCATTACTGGTAATAAGGCTATTGGTATTGCATTTAATAATAGTGATGCAATATAATTTCCTGTCATTAAGTTTTCACGTAAAAAAACACCGAGTATTGTTGCAAGTATTACCATAAGAATAGCATTGTACATAAGGCGAATACCACTGCCAATAATTGTTGGTAAATTACTCAGGAAGATTTGTTTATATATAAGTGAATATGCACAACTAATAATAAAAGTGCAAATACCAACTAAACACATAACTAAAAATGTTTGATTATTATTTTTAAATGCTTCAAGTAATGAAGCATTGCCACCAAAAAGGTGATAATTTCCTGAAATAAGAATGCCAATGATGACACCAATTGGTAGCAAAAGAAGTGGCAAAAGTAGTGCAATTAACGAATGTGTTTGATTTTTAGGTTCAGGTATAAAATCTGCTTTTTGCGGTTCTGTTTGTTTTTCATAGTCATGAAGCGGTCCAAATGAAATATTCATACGGACAATAAAAAAGACAGAAGTAATAATGAGAAGTGAATAAAACATAAAAGGAATAGTATTTAAATAGGCAAAGAAAGGGTCGGCTGTAATTGTTGTATGTGGTTGTCTATCAAGCGTAATACCTGCTTGATCTAATTGTGCCAAAATAGCTGCTGCCCAGCTTGAAATCGGCACCAAAATAACAACGGGGCCAGCGAGCGCATGCACTAAAAATGCAATTTTTACCCGGGCAATTGCTAATTGACTAGCAAGAGGGCGGGTGACATAACCCACCGTTAAAATGCTTAAGTAATCATCAATACTTAACAATAATGATAAAAATAGTGAAGATGTTTCAGCAGCTTTTTTTGTTTTAACTTTTTGACTGATAATTTGGGCTGCAGCGGAAGCATTTCCCGTGTAGGTTAATAACGTGATGATTGAGCTAATTGCAATTAAAAAAATATAAATATACAAATTATCAAGATCACGAATATGTTCTGATATTCGTTGAAGAATAGATAATCCTGCGGTACTAAGGTTTCCTTGTGAAGCAATAAATGCTGCGCTGATAATACCAAGCCCGAGTGAAATATTTAGTCGCTTGGTGATAAGGACTGCTATAATGACAATAAATGGAGGGAGTAATGATAACCACGTGGGTGTCATAATATTCCTTTTAATTGATTGTATGAAACGCTGAATAAATTATTTTAATAAGTATTGTACTTCAAAATTGGATGAAAGAATAAAGAATGGTTGAAAAAAGTGTCATGCCCCGTGGGGCTTTATAGTGAATTGGTGGTAATTCATATTGTTTTCACAGCACAATTTTTTGAAAAAAAACTAATTTTACTTATAATAATAGTAATAAATGACAATTGCAAAACTTTTTTACCGGTTATTTTTATGAATAAAAATTTTTCGATTCCTTTTTTAATAGCTTTATTTTTCACAGGAAATCAAATAATTACAATTTCATCCTCCGAGTTATCTCCAGAAAAATTAAAGTACATTGCACTTCTTCCTGAAGGAAAAATTAGAGAGTATTGTGAAAAGGAGTTACTTCGTACAAGTGAAGGCATTGGCTTAATTAATGGCGGACTTGTTAGGGTGCTTAATAGACTAATTTGGGCTGCAGTAAAGGAAAAAGAGTGGGATTCAATGACAAAGTCAGAAAAATTGGCATTCAAAGATATTAGCATAATTTGGTTGAGTGATAATAATGGTCATCTTGCAATTTATCCAATAGATTGGAAAAAAAATGACTTTGAGGCTATAAGGAAAGTGGTAAGTAATATAGTAGTCCGAGAAATGATATTATCCCCTGACCAGGAACATCAAGAAGTGGCAAAAGTTATTAATAAATTTGTCGAGTTTAGAGAAAATGTTGAGAAAGCAAAAAGAGGAAATCATAAGAACAAGGAAGTTGCTCCTTCTTTGAATAACTTTTGTGGCAATCAGTTTAATTGACCAAATAGGCTTTTTCCCCTATATTATAGTATAGTACTTGGGGGAAAAACTTTATTGAAAAAGGTTTCTACTATGAATATGAATAAAGCGTTTTATTTAAGAAAAGAAGATAGAGCTCCGAAATGGCGTTTGGTTGACGCTGAAGGAAAGGTATTGGGGCGATTGGCAACTGAAATAGCTGATGCATTACGGGGTAAGGACAAGGCTTACTATTCCCCACAGACTGACTGTGGAGATTACATTGTTGTTGTTAATGCTGATAAAGTAAAGTTAACCGGTAAAAAATTGAAGGATAAAGAATATGTCCGGGTTACTGGGTGGCTGAGCGGGAAAAAAACGACAACAGCAGAAGAAATGCTTGTGAAACATCCTACTTATTTGGTGGAATATGCGGTTAAGCGAATGCTACCAAAGAACAAATTAAATCGACAAATAATTAAAAAACTAAAGATTTATGCCGGTAAAGACCATCCTCACCAAGCGCAACAATTGCAAAAGTGGTTATAAAGATAGTTTTTACTTTTTCCTAAAAATTTAGCCTTCTTATTTTACAAGAATATTAAAAATGCAGCTGAAAAGAGCTGCATTTTTAATATTCTAGATTAGCTCAATTTTCTCTTTATTTACAATCAGTTTCTATCGCCAACCAATAAATCGAAGTAATGATTCAATATGGGGACTTGCAATACGGGTGATGTCTTGGATACTTAAGTATAAAAATAATATAAGAAAAGCAAACCAAGTTGCAAGGTGAATGTATTCACGAATCTTTATTGACAAGGGTCGTCGTATGATTGCTTCTATGCCATAAAACAATATTTGACCACCATCTAAAATTGGGAGAGGAATCATATTAAGAACGGCTAGGTTGACACTAATAATAGCAAGAAATAGAAAGAAAATTTTCATTCCTTCAGCAGCACTTTTAATGGTCATTGCAAGAATCATTACTGGCCCTGCCATATTACTGACATCTCTTTTTTTAAATAAATGAGTAAACCCATAAATAGTATTATAAATCCATTGATTTGTTGTTTTTATTCCTTGTCTTATTG